>Ga0184632_10000604_pt1 | contig 14380 bp, 15 predicted proteins | sample PLM31_50_b1_FD_133153 | JGI IMG/M metagenome (GOLD analysis project Ga0184632, IMG submission 133153) | Groundwater sediment microbial communities from an aquifer in East River, Colorado, USA - PLM3-1_50_b1 | ecosystem: Environmental > Terrestrial > Soil > Riparian zone | place: USA: East... | reverse complement strand
TTGCGTTATACGACGCGCCCGCAGACTCTTTAACGCGCGAGTTACGCATCGTTCGTCAGTAGGGTAGGGGGTTTGGCAATACTCTGCGCGATTAACAGACAGTCGCACGGGTCTCGATGAATGGCTGGAAGACCGGTGACGCCGGCCGCGTGGGCTGCGGTTATCGGCAGCTCGACCAGGCCCATCTCAGGCAACATGGCCAGCAACTGGGGGAGGTCGATGCGAAAATCTTTGCGTCTGAGCGAGCTCTTGATCGCGATTTCCCAGATGCTCGCTGCGCTGTAATACACGTCGTTGCTGTCGTCTTCCATGAGCTCGCGCGCTTCACGTGGCAATCGCTTGCTGCTCGCCGCCGCCCAAAGGAGCAAGTGCGTGTCGAGCAGGAGCCTCACCGACTCCGGCCCTCGAAAGCGCGAATAACCGAATCCGGCAGTGGTGCGTTGAAGTCGTCCGGAATCCGGAACTTGCCATCTAGCAGTCCCAGCCGCCGATGGCGCCGAGATTTAGTCAACGGAACGAGCTTCGCGGCCGGCTTGCCCGCTCGCGCGATGACGATCTCCTCGCCGGCCTCGGCGCGATCGACAAGCTTCGACAGCTCGGTCTTCGCTTCATGAATATTGACCTGTTTCATTTGTTGGACCTGTACTCGACAGCAGTTAGCTAATCTTAGCTAATCCGCCGCGACAGTCAAGCTCAGATAGGCGGGAGGCGTGAGGCATGAGGCGTGAGGCAACAGGCAACAAAAAAGGCATGAGGCGTGAGGCAACAGGCAACAGTAAGAACCGGAACGTTCCAAACGTTCCACCGCTTTGTAAAATAGGCGTGAGGCGTGAGGCGTGAGGCAACAAATAGGCATGAGGCATGAGGCAACAGGCGACAGCAAGAACCGGAACGGTCAAATCGTTCAAAAAGTTCAACCGCTGCGCTCACCAAAACGAATTCCGTTCCAGACGTTCCAAACGGTGGCCCCACGGCAGTTCAACGTGAACCCATTATCGCAGGCTGGCGTTCGTTGCCTCGACTTGACGGTCGTCCGCGGACGAAATAGGCTGCAGGCCGATCATCGATAGGCGCCAAAGCGGCGACAATCTCCGGCACGTTTGTGGGTCCCATGTTGGCGGGTAACCGAAACCAGGAGAGGGTACGCGATGAAGAGCACATATGACGCGGTCTATGCGCGATGGCAAGACGATCCGCAAGACTTCTGGGCGGACGCGGCTGAAGCGGTTCATTGGTTTAAAAAATGGGACAGCGTGCTTGATGCTTCAAGACCTCCCTTCTACCGCTGGTTCAGCGGAGCGCTGGTGAATAGTTGCTACAACGCCCTTGATCGGCACGTAGAAAGCGGTCGGGCGAACCAGCCAGCGCTTATTTACGACAGCCCCGTCACAGAAACGATCAAGACGTTCACTTATCGCGAGTTGCTCGACGACGTGGCGCGCTTTGCAGGAGTGCTCGTGGACCAGGGGGTTAAAAAAGGCGATCGGGTCATCATCTACATGCCGATGGTGCCGGAGGCGGTCGTTACGATGCTGGCCTGCGCGCGGATCGGAGCGATTCACTCAGTGGTCTTTGGAGGCTTTGCCGCTCACGAGCTCGCGAGCCGCATTAGCGATGCCCAGCCGAAGCTGATCGTTTTGGGTTCCTGCGGCATTGAAGTGGACCGCGTAGTCCCCTACAAGCCATTGCTCGACAAGGCCATTGAACTCGCTTCAGTGAAGCCCGAGCGGTGCATCGTTCTCCAGCGTCCCCAGGCAAAAGCATCCATGATCGCGGGACGCGACCTCGATTGGTCGGAGCTCATGGCGAGCGCGAAAGCAACCGAGTGCGTGCCGGTAGCTGCAACTGATCCGCTGTACATCCTCTACACCTCGGGCACGACGGGCATCCCCAAAGGGATTGTGCGCGATAATGGCGGGCACGTGGTGGCTCTCAAATGGAGCATGAAACACATCTACGGAGTCGAGCCGGGAGAGGTTTATTGGGCAGCCTCAGATGTGGGATGGGTAGTCGGGCACTCGTACATCGTCTATGCGCCGCTGTTCAATGGGAACACGACAGTACTCTATGAGGGGAAGCCGGTCGGCACTCCTGATCCGGGTGCGTTTTGGCGGCTGATCTCGCAGCATGGCGTGAAGGTCTTGTTTACTGCGCCGACGGCGTTTCGAGCCATTAAGCGCGAAGACCCGAACGGCGATCACATTCGCAAGTACGATTTGAGCGGCTTTCGCACTCTCTTCCTCGCGGGAGAGCGGTGCGATCCTGACACGCTGCTATGGGCAGAAAAGCATCTCGGTGTGCCTGTGATTGATCACTGGTGGCAAACCGAAACAGGTTGGCCGATCGGCGCAAACTGCGTTGGGTTGGGGATGCTTGCCGTGAAGCCGGGATCGTGCACAAAGCCTGTGCCCGGCTATGATGTCCGCGCGCTTGGCGACGATGGGAAAGAGCTGCCTCCAGGTCAGATCGGCAGTCTCGTGATCAAGTGTCCTTTGCCGCCCGGTTGTCTACCGACGTTGTGGAACAGCGACGAAGGTTACCAGAAGTCATACCTCAGCGCTTTTCCCGGCTACTACCTGACCGCGGATGCAGGCTACAAGGATGAAGATGGCTTCCTTTGGGTCATGACCCGCATCGATGACATCATCAACGTGGCCGGGCATCGTCTTTCCACCGGCGCCATGGAAGAGGTGCTAGCGTCTCACAACGATGTGGCCGAATGCGCCGTGGTGGGAGTGGCGGACGAAATCAAGGGAGAGATACCGCTGGGCTTTATCGTCCTCAAGGCCGGCGTGCGGCGTTCTCACGATGAGATCGTAACGGAGCTGGTCCAGATGGTGCGCGAGAGAATCGGCCCGGTGGCTTCGTTCAGGATCGCGACGATAGTCAAGCGGCTGCCCAAGACGCGCTCGGGGAAGATTCTGCGCGGCACAATCAAGAAGATCGCCGACGGAGTCGAATACCGAATGCCACCAACTATCGACGATCCGTTGATCCTCGATGAAATCACGGCGGATTTGAAGACGTTGGGCTATCCCAGAGCTCGGACCGGAACTCGCTTCGACAACTTGGCCAACTCGAATCCCTAAACAGAAGCTCTGGGTCGGACCAGCGGAAGTGTTGATTCAGCGGTATAAGATTGCATAAATAGCGTGGTTTAGAGGCTTAGCGGTCGGTTTCTTGCGTTGAAACGCACGCTCTAAGGGACAACGGAATGGCCAGGTTTGCGTGGGTGAATAGGAGGATCGAGGTGGAAGACGCTCGTCCTCCTGAAGTTTGGCCGTTTCAATTAGGGAGAAAAAGTTAGACGGGCTCGACGACTCACGGAGCGTTCGGTCCGACAGGAGACGGAGTTGCCTAAAAAAGAAGTGATTCAGGTGAATCTCGCTGCGGCCAATCCCAATCTGTCCCCGGCCACCCGGTTCGGCGATCTGGTCTTCGTGGCCGGCCAGACGGGGAGACACCCGGTTTCGGGGGAAGTCGGTAAAGGCGTTCGCGAGCAGACCAATTACGCCTTGCAGCGCGTCAACACGATTTTGGAAGCCGCCGGCACATCCCTCGATAACGTCCTGACCGTGACAACCCATCTCACCAAACGAGAGGACCTGGCGGCCTATAACGACGAGTACGCCAAGTTCTTCCCGACCAACAAGCCAGCCAGGACCACCGTGGAAGTGATGTTAAACTCGCCCGATCTCCTGGTGGAGATCACCGTCACCGCTTGTATCCCCGATTGACTTTTGTCTGTCAGCGATAGAGGCGGACCCGTGCGAGATCTTGATTCCCCAAAAGAAGGCACGAGGCGTGAGGCGATAGGCAACAAAAAAGGCGTGAGGCGTGAGGCAATAGGCAACAAAAAAGGCATGAGGCGAGAGGCAACAGGCAACAGTAAGAACCGGAACGTTCCAAACGTTCCACCGCTTTGAAAAATAGGCGTGAGGCGTGAGGCGACAGGCGGGAGGGGTAAAACGTTCAAGCCGTTCAAAGCCTCACCGCGGTTCGAGGATCAAGGTTCAAACACAATAGGCGTGAGGCTTGGGGCAACAGTAAGAGAAAAGAACCGGAGGATTCGCCGCGAGGCAGCACTCCAAAGAAGCCGAGGGTTCCAGTTGTTCTAGACGTTCAAATCGTTCGATCGCTGCGCTGCGTTCAAAACTTAAGTTACGATTACAAAACGCAGGTAAAACATGATGTATCGGGAAATCTCGGATCGTAGAAATGATCTCTAACAAAAAAGTTCTCGGCGCTTGGCGAATGCGCCATATTAGTTGTATTCTGAGCAAACGGTGTTTAGACCCTAAGCTGGCAATGACAAAGCGAGGTTACGTTTAATCTCGGAGAAGAAACAACTTGCTTTTGTGATGTCGATGCTCAAGTCGAGGTTTTCGGTTGTTGCCTTGCCCCCGGAACGGAGGCCATATGACGATTACAGACCGGATAGAAATCAACCCGAAGGTTATGATGGGTAAGCCTGTGATCAGAGGGACGCGCATCCCTGTTGAATTGATACTGCGAAAGCTGAGTGAGGGAGCGACCGAAGATGATCTCCGAGACGCGTATCCGCGCCTCAGAGCGGAGGATATACAGGCCGCCATTGGATATGCTGCCGACACGTTGGCGCACGAGGAAACCATTATTATGACGCCGCCTAGAAAGCGCGCGAAATGATAATCGATGCGCTTTCTGGCGGATGAAAGCTGTGATTTTTCAGTGGTCCGCGCGCTTCGTTCTGTAGACCATGACGTTATCGCAATCGCTGAAGTGTCGCCCCGTGAAGAGGACGATGTTAGAGAAAAGGCGGTTAGAGACGATCGGATCTTGATTACGGAAGATAAGGACTTCGGTCAGTTGGTCTATGCGAACATGCGAAGAACAGGGGGGTAATTTTCATTCGTTTCCCGGCGCGTGCACGCCAAAATCTTGCTGACACAGTGGTGGAAGTGGTCAGACAACGAGGTCAGCGTCTGGTCGGAAGTTTCACTGTCTTACAACCGGGACGAGTGCGCACCGGCCGAAATCCGCGAGGCTAAAATCTCCTTGAACCAATTGATTTTCACTGGACCTGTCTGCTTTCTGATCGGGATTCTCAACACGTGCAAACATCGGGTCTTTAATCTTACTATTCTCCGTTATCGGTCACATAGGTAGCCCATGGATTAATACGGCGGCCCGTTCGACCGGCTTTCCGAATAGCAGAGCAATCCTTCAGTTTTGGCTTGCCGCTCCAACGGCAGCCGCATATTCGGGCGTTCCCTTGGCGGGAATCGTCCAAAAATAGACGGTGCTTCCACCGGCATTCAGCGTCTGCTGAGGTTTCCAACTGCCCATGTCGAAAGCGTGCGAGACGATTCGGGTTCCCGGCTTTAGATCAGCCAGCAATTTCGGCAGCAATTTCAGATTGAGGCTCGGCAGCAGGTAGAGGGTTACGACCGTCGCATCGCTGATGTTCGCTTCGAACAAATCTTCGTTCAAGAAACGCACGCGGTCGCCGACTCCGGCGGCCTTGAGGTTGGCTTCCGCCTCCTTGATGCGATCAGGATTGATGTCGATGCCGATGGCGCGCGCAGCATTGTACTTTTGCACCGCCATAATCGGGATGCGCCCGTCGCCCGAACCCAGATCATATACGACGTCGCTCTTGCCCACTTTGGCGACTTTGAGCATCGCGTCCACGGCTTCATTGGGCGTCGGGACAAAAACGACATCGGGCGAGCGCAGTTGCTTGCCGGATGGTTGTTGTTCCTGACCAGCCGACTGGGCACTTGCGTCATACCCAACGAAACAGAGCGACAATGCCAGCAGATACAAGATGCTTTTGATTTTCACTGATCTCCTCCTTCTGCATGCATGGTATCGAGGCCATGCGCAGCGCCATGACCGGAATCAACCAAACACTTCTAGTCTTCGGGAATTTTCTCAAATAGGCAAGAGGTGCGCCAAAGCAGGAGACTAGTTATGCCCGGCGACGGTTAAAAGTCCACGCCGGTCGCACTGGTGCTCGACAACGTATATATGACCGCCGAAAGCATGAATCACGCGACACGCTTGCGCAACGGACGGACCGTGAGCTGCATGCCCATCGCCCTCAGAACAGCTCGCAAGCTCTTTAGCTCCGGGTTTCCTTTCGACGATAGCGTGCGGTAGAGGGTATTGGCGTTTAATTTTGCCTTTCCCGCAAGTTTTTGTACGCCGCCGAAAGCTTCTGACATACGGCGTAACGCGAGCATCAATTCCTCTTGGTCGCCGTCCTCAAGGACGGCGTTCAGGTACTCGGCCGCGAACGCCGGGTCTTTGCGAAAACTCTCTACCGTCGCCTCTTCGTGGCTACGGGATGGTGCTGATTTTGATTTCCGGGTCATTGTCTCTTTCTCCGTTGGTAGTCGAACCAATGACGGACCGCTTGTTTGATGTCGACGGATTGCGCGCGTTTTGATCCGCCACAAAGCAAGAGTACGACCGTCTCTTCCTCCCGCGCATAGTAGACTCGGTAGCCCGGGCCAAAGTCAATTCTCAATTCCCATACTCCCTCCCGACAGAACTTGTGGTCGCCGAAATTTCCGCCGGCGACACGGTCAACGCGGCGCTGGATAACAATCCGCCCTCTTAGATCCTTTAGTTCGCCGAGCCACTTCTGAAACGGGTCCTTGCCGGAAGCCGTGAGATAATGGCGGATCTCCATCAGGTTTAATTTAGCTTAAAAGCGAATAATTCGCAAAGCAATTTCATTGACACGACTTTCCAGAGGTGTTAATCGGGCTTCGTATAACACCCAGCCATATCGGTTTACCGGGAGGATCACCGGAAGAGAGTTGACGAAAGCCGGAGTTCTCATATTACGGAGGTGCACATGAGACGCGACACGTCCAAGCCGATGATGTTTCTCCAAATCTATCTTGGCGCGCTATTGCTCGGTCTCTTCATAGGCGGCGTCGCTTTCCCGCAAACTTCTTTCTTCCAAGGGAAAACCGTTACCATCGTTCAGAGCAGCGCGCCCGGCGGAGTCGGGGACATGCGGACCAAAGCCATTGTTCCTTTTCTCCACAAATATATTCCGGGAAATCCCACCATTGTTATGGAATACATGGACGGCGGCGGTGGGCGGAAGGCTGCAAACCACCTTTATAAATCGGTCCGTCCGGACGGGCTGACCATTGGCCGTATGTCGACCCCATTCGTGATGCACCCCATTCTTGGAGAGAGCGGGGTTCTCTATGACATCGATAAAGTGAGTTACCTGGGAACCAGCTATAGCGGCGGCTACCATATTTTTTTAACGCGCAGGGAGGCGGGCCTCGACAGTCGGGAGAAACTCCGCGCGGCTTCAGGTGTGAGAATCGGCTCGCAGTCGGTGGGGCACCTGATTTACATCTCCGGCCGAATGTTTGCGTATCTGATCGGCCTGAAACAACCCAAATTCGTCACCGGATACAACGCACCCGAACTCGATATCGCGATCGAGCAGGGTGAGATAGACGGCAGGACAACCGTGGCGGACTCACTCCTGCACGAGAAGCCTCAATGGGTCGATAAAAATCTTATGGACTTCCATGGCATTATCGAGATCCCGAAGGGACGGAAACACAGCCACCGCCGCTTTGCCGAACTATCCGACATCGAGACCTTTGCCAGGTCGGCCATGGACCGAAAACTTGTTGCGCTGTACCGGTCCTTCGTGGGCAGCGGAAACCCGTATATCCTGCCTCCCGGTACGCCTAAAGACCGGGTACAGATCCTGCAGGAAGCGATGCGCAAGACCTATAGAGACCCCGAGTTTTTCAAGGAATATAGAAAACTCAGCGGCCTGGAGGCCGAACCGCAAATGCCGGAGGAACTGGAGCAAACGATCAGAGATATGCCCCGCGACCGGGAAGCCGTAGATCTGTTCAAAAAGCTCACCGGTCCCGACCCGTTACCGCAAAGGTGATAGGCAATAGAAGAGGCATGAGGCATGAGGCGAGAGCCAACAGCAAGACAGGAACATTCAAGCCGTTCAAAATTTAACAGCGGTGCAAAGTTCAAGAGTTCAAATTTGACATGGCAAATCAGTCGGCCGTAAAAGTTGGTTGGTTGGGACCGAGCTTGCCTTCGAGCTCGCATATTCAAAAGTTTCACAAACTCATTCCAGCGGGGGTTGAGATCGTTTACGAGCGATTGATTCTTCATGAGGGTGTGCTTAACGATGTGCGAGGCAAGCTGGATTTTATCGTCGAGCGCGCCGTGCGCTTTGCGGAGGCGCAGGGATTGGATGGTTTGATTTTCCCTGGCGCGCCGCGAGAAGTTCTCAACCCCGGTTTGTTTGCGGCCTTCTCCGCCGCATTGAAGATTCCCGTGACGACGGCGCTTAGAGCGTCGTCGTCGGCGCTACAAACGTTTGGCGCAACACGCGTTCTCTTGCTGACACCCTTCGACGCCGCGTTGAACGCGGGCATCCGCGATTTCCTGACGGACTTCGGAATCTCGGGCGTGTCGCCCTCAGAAGTTCTGCGTCACTACACCGACGCGCTGCAAATGACGCCAGACGATGTCGTGGCCTATGCCGGGCGGGCGATGGCGGAACTGCAGCCTGTAGACGCGATATATTTTCAGGGTGCCGTGCTCGATCCCATGGATTGTTTGGACGCGATGGAAGCCGAGCTGAAGGTTCCGGTGGTGGCCAGTAATCCGGCAATGCTCTGGAATATACTCTCCACACTCGGAAGGAAACATCCGGTGATCGGCCATGGCAAGCTCCTGGCGACGTGGCCCGCGCTGCCCGGAAAAAGCCAGAGTACCGAACGGTGAAACGCAGGAAAACTTTTGTTAGCCCGCTTCTCCCAGAGTCACGGCCACGTCGTCCTTGCTCACCTCGAAGCGTGTGCCAAAGCGGGCGGAGATCTTCTGTATGTCCTTGACGATCTCCGGAGCCTGGGACGGTTGAAAGAAGTCGGGAGGCCCGTTCCCCTTGTACAGTCCAGGGACGAAGGAGAGACGTTGGAGTTTGCCATCGTGGATATGGCAGCGCACCAGCATGGCCAAGAGGATATGGTTGGGGCGCTTCTGGTAGTGAAGGTCGTGGACAAAATTGCCTAGAGAGTAGAGTATGGGTTTGCCCTTGTAGACTTCAATGGCCTGGAGAACGTGAGAATGATGGCCGGCCACCATGTCTGCGCCGGCGTCGATAGCGAAATGGCCCATCTCTGTCTGGTATTCCGTGAGCTCGCCGGTTCCCCCCGTAGTGGGTGACACACCCCAGTGCCAGGAGACAATCACTACGTCCGCTTCTTTTCGCGCTTTCCGAATATCCTCTTCCAGAGCCGCACGGTCCGCGCCGCGATCAGGAACAGTGTGGATGATCGGTGGAGAGCCCGGCACATGGTGAACCCGAAGCCGGGGCTCGTAAAAAGTCTGGACGGGATAGTACGCGATACCGCCCCTGTCTTCTGTGGCGGCCGCCGTTATCGGGTCGCACACCGAGGCGCGGCAGACAAAAGCGACCTTAGTCCCGTTGCGCTCGATGATGGCGGGCTTGCGTGCTTCGGCGAAATTACGGCCGCCGCCCCCGCGCACAATGCCGGCCTTATCGAGAACGTCCAGGCAACGCAAAAAAGGATCTAGGCCGTGCCATGTGCTGGGATTGTTGGCGAGGTTCATGACATTGAAGCCTGCCCGGACGTAGGAGTCGAACATCCACTCATCAGTTCGAGGGTGGTGGTCGTGGTCATGAGGCGCGAGATACTTGGCATCAGCCACCACGGTTTCCAGGTTGCAGAAGGCGATGTCTGCGTTTTTGAGCAAAGGCTGGGCAGTGGCGAAGGCGGAATCGGGGTCGGGTCGACCCACGAAGGTATCGCCCACCAGCACCATATTGACGTCACTCACAAGGAGCCTCCTTCTATCTATAGAGCTGTGTTATGGGTTCCTGCTTTTGGGCATAGACGATATGCGGTAACAGGCCATGCTGTCAATCCGACTCCAAGCGCCGGCGACGCTTCCGTCACCGTCAACCCATCATTGCCATCACAAGGCTCAACCTGACCCTATCGATGACCCTATTTACTCCTCGCCACGAAGACCAGCGAGCCGCCGGGAACGCAGGGATGTGATCGTTCCCCGAAAACAGCGACGGCCTGCTCGGGGGAGCAGGCCGCCGCCACATCCACCCGACAGTGGATCAGGCATTGAACTTGTTGATGGTCAGCTTCACCTTCTCGCAGTACATCGTCACGGTGAAATCGCTGATCGCGTCCTTGTTCGCTTCCATCGCCGAGAACGCGAACTCCTTAAAGCCGCAGTTCTCGAAATCGAGGCGGGCGATCGGCTCCTTGGCCGCGGAGTCGAGGATGTCGATGCCGAACGTCTTCTCGTCCTTCTCCGCGCACTGGCCGTCGATCAGGAATGCCTCGGCGGCCTCGTACCACGGCTTGTAGTCCTGCGAGCCGATCGTCAGCTTGATGTCGCCGCACTCGACCGCCGTCGGCTCGTACTGCGACTCAATGGACTCGCCGTGCGGGTTCTCGGTCACCTTGCAGGTCCACTTTAGCGAGTCGACCTTCGAGATGTGCTTCGCCGGCAGGCCCGCCGCGTCGACGCGGAAGTTGCTGTTGGCGTGCAGCTTCTCATGCTCGCCGACCAGCGGGTTCATCTTCCCGCCACCGTCGGAGAACCGGACTACCTCAGGCTGGATCTTGATCGAGAAGTACATGCCGTCCTTGCCCTTGGCATCGAAGGCCGGCAGCGTGATCTCGGTGATATGCGCCTTGGTGAAGTCACATCGCCGCTGCACCTGGTAGTTGTAGTCGAACATGATGAACGCCCCGCTTTTGCGGAGGTGGTTCATCTCGAACGACGAGTTGATCCAGTCCATGAGCGCCTTGCCCATGCTGAAGCCTACGTCGAACGACATTGCGTCCCACGACATCTTGGCGACGTGCTTCTTCTGGCGATTCGTCGGACCGAGGTTGTTCGTGACGACCTCGCCCTTCAGCTTCCCTAGGTCTGCTTTCTTGATGTAACCCACGATGGCGCCCTCGAGCTCTAGGGCAAATGCTCCTGCGCGATATCCACGTCCGTCAGCCATGTTCGTTTATCTCCCCAGTGTCTTCTTGCGTCCTATTGCAAGTCCGCCATGGAAAGCGTCGAGGTCTCACACGCCCACGCCCAACCATCACCTTGGCCTATGCGAACCGCGAAGATTTCCTTGGCACAACAACCTATATTAGCGCACTGGCGAGTAGTCAATCGCCCGAGTGTTTGGTTGACATTGCGCTGTTGGAACCGGGATAAGGCTCTTGTTTCTTGATTATTCGCCATACTTGCAGTGGCTAAATTTTTACCTGAGCAGCACTCGAGGGCAGGTCTTTAAAATGCGGGGTCTGGCGTGATAATTGCCGGGCGCGCGCTTAGGCTGCCGCAGTCTAACGTGAATTCGGGGCTTAGATCGTTGGCGCGATTTCTGCTTCACCCGACGCGCCCGTTCTGCAATGCCACCAGTAAAAAACCACGCCGATAACGATACCCAACAGCGAGGCATATTTGGTAACTTCATTGGACAGCACAATGCTCACCACGCACAGCGCCGCCGGCGGAATGCTGATGGCGACGACTCCGGGCATACCGCAGGGAACGCGGTAGGGCCGCGCCATGCCCGGTTCTTTGATACGCAGCCAAATGAGCGCGGCGAATTCGAGCAACAGCGCCAGAGCGTAGAGAAACATGTCTACCTGAATCAACTCCTGGAAGGAAAAGGGAATCAAGAGCGCCACGCCGCCGGCGTTGACGATAATGCTCTTGGCCGGTGTGGCATGATGCGGATGCAAATCAGCCAAAGGCCGGGGCAGCATCGCGCGGCGCGCCATGGCGTAGGAAACCCGCGATGACGTGCAAAGTAAAGCGTTTAGTAGACCTACGGCGCTGATCAATCCGGCGGCGGCAATCCAGGCGCCGAGCCAACCGCCGCCGATAGCGGCGGCGATCTTGGGAAGTTGTCCCTCCTGCCAATTGGCCCACTGTGTGTCGGCGCTCACGCCGACGGCCACCGGCAGCAAATAAACAGCGGTTACGAGCGCCACCGTGAGCGCCATGGCACGCGGATATGTGCGATCGGGTCTTATCACCTCGCCGGCGCAGCAGCCGGGGTTATCCCAACCGGATGTGTTCCACAAAAGCGTGCTTAAAAGAAGCGGCCAATCAATGGCCGCAGCGCGCGCGAACCAGTGAACGGTTTCGACCTTGGGCGCACCCAACCAGACCATGACCACGAAGGGCGCGAGCACCAGGAGCGTAAAAACAACTGAACTGAAACCGACGACGCCGATCCCGCGGACGTTGAGCCAACTGACGAAACTGATTACACCGACGCCGATGAGCCAGCGCTCGGCAGACGAAATGTCGCCGTTCAGATACACGAGATAGTCCACGAACATTACGGGATAAAGCGCATTGTCGGCGAAGCTACAGAGCCAGCTTAGCCAGCCTTCTTGAAACCCCCAGAAGCGACCGAAGGCTCGCTCTACCCAGATGACGTAACCGCCGTCTTCCGGCATGGCTGTTGCCAGTTCGGCGGTCATGAGCGCCGTGGGAAAACTCCAGAGCCAGGGAAGAGTCAATATTCCCACCAGGACGATCATGGGTCCCGCGGCGCCGATGGCGTCTTCCAAACCATAGGCGCCGCCGGCGACACAGAAAAAGGTCAATGCGACGAGGCCGGCTAGATTGAGCGCGCGGCGTGGTTGCGGCGATGGAAGATCAGTAGTTGGCGTCGGTGATTGAGTCACAAACGGAAATGATCGGAGGCGCGGACGATAAATCGTTTATGGCGCCAGAGCATATAGAGAGAGGTTCTTGTTTGTCAAATACATGGGAGCGTGGCTCGTGTTCGTGGTTCGTGCTCGTGCTGGGACGAACACGAGCACGAGAAACGAACACGATTTCCGCTGCCTGCTAGATTCCACGGGTGAAGCAAGATATCTTCAGGGAAAGCCATTCAATCCGGTACATTGTCATTTAATGAATACCCCCGCGAGAGACGCCAGGCGGTCACTTCAGGACATCAAAACCAGGTTCTTAGAGCAAATTTGGGAAATCGAGCCGTCGGAACGCAGCGGCATCAAGCGGTTACTGCGTACCTGGTTGCGAATTGGCCTGCTGGTGGGCCGTGACTTCTTCGAGAATCTGATCCAGCTCCAGGCCATGGCCCTCGCTTTTAAGACGTTACTTTCGCTGGCGCCCTTGCTGGCGGTGGTCTTTTCCATCCTAAAAGGTTTCGGCGTGCACAACCGCTTGGAACCGGTGTTTGCCGAGGCGCTCGCCCCATTGGGCGAAAAGGGAGTGGAGATTACGGCACACCTGATCGGCTTCGTCGACCGCATGAAGGCCGGTGCATTGGGCAGCGTCGGTCTGGTGACGTTGTTTATTACGGTGATGTCAATGATGGGGACCATTGAGGAAGCTTTCAATCACATCTGGCGCGTCAAGGCGCCGCGCAAGTTGTCGCGCAAGTTCAGCGACTATTTAAGCGTCATTCTCGTGGGCCCCGTGCTGGTTTTCGCGGCGTTGACGATCACGGCCACACTCCAGAGCCATAGTTTCGTGCACCAGCTTGTGGCGTTTGAGCCCTTCGGCAGCGTGATCTTGGGCATGCTCCGCCTAGTGCCTTATCTCACGCTCTGGGGCGCGTTCACGTTTTTCTACATTTTTGTCCCCAACACGCGGGTGAGGCTCAAATCCGCATTGATCGGCGGCCTGGTGGCGGCGTTGTTATGGCAAACCATCGGCTGGGGTTTTGCCAGGTTCGTTGCGTCTTCGACTCAATATTACGCCATATACTCCAGTTTCGCCGTGCTTTTGCTGTTTCTGCTCTGGCTCCATGTCGGTTGGGTGATAGTTCTGCTGGGCGCCCAAGTGACCCACGCGCACCAATCGATTCGCTTCTATCACCGCGACCGCGACAGTCTCGCCAACACGCCGGCAGGGCGGGAAAAAATCGCGCTCGAAATGTTACTGCTCGTCGGTGACAGGTTTTACCGGGGCCTGGATCCCCTGAGTGTTTCCGATATCGCGGCCCGGCTAAGGATTCCATCCGGTGTGGTGAAGGAACTTATGGAGACATTCCAAAGCTGCCGGCTCGTGCTCGCCTTAGCCGACGAAGAGTCATTCGTTCTCGGTCGCGATCCCGAGACGATCAGCATCAAGGAAATCCTGGATTGCGTGCGCAACCGCCGCGAACGAAGGACGGCCCAGCGTCCGATCAGCGAGGAAGAAAGCGCCATCGATGAGTTGTTGCTCGACGTGGAACAATCGGTTGCGGATACTCTCAAAGGAAAGAGCCTACAGAGCCTGATCCTCGGCCTGTCGGCGGTGCGGCCGTAGGCCGCTGTTCAAAGTTCAAGGTTCAAAGTTCAAT
>Ga0184632_10000603_pt1 | contig 14381 bp, 15 predicted proteins | sample PLM31_50_b1_FD_133153 | JGI IMG/M metagenome (GOLD analysis project Ga0184632, IMG submission 133153) | Groundwater sediment microbial communities from an aquifer in East River, Colorado, USA - PLM3-1_50_b1 | ecosystem: Environmental > Terrestrial > Soil > Riparian zone | place: USA: East... | reverse complement strand
TCACCGGTGGATCCTATGCCGGCATGCCACCGCCATGGTTCCTGCGGCCAGACCTGGGTATCGTGCGCCCATGACAGCCGATGCTCCGGGAAGCCGTGCCCGCCAGTCTGAGTCTCCCGGTCTGGACGACCGCTCGCGTTGGATCGATCTTGGCGGGCCGGTTCACTACCTCGACTTCGGCGGTCCGGCCAGCGGGCCGGTGATCGTGTGTGTGCACGGCCTCGGCGGGTCGTCGGTGAACTGGTCGGCCATCGCGCCGCTGCTGACGGATCGCTTCCGCGTGATCGCCCCCGACCTGGCCGGGCACGGCCTCACCCGGTCTATGGGACGCGGGACCAGAGTGAGCGCGAATCGGGCCCTGCTGCACCGCTTCATCGACTCGGTGCCCGGAGCCCCAGTGATCCTCATGGGCAACTCGATGGGCGGGATGATCTCGCTACTTGAGGCAGCCGCTGCTCCGGAAGCTGTTGCCGGCCTGGTCCTTCTCGACCCGGCTCTCCCCTTCGTACCCACCAGACCGGATCCCCTCGTCACCGCCATGTTCGCCGCGTACGCCACCCCAGGACTCGGCTGGGCGCTAATGGCCGCCCGCCGGCGCGCGCTGTCGCCTGAGGCGCAAGTCGCCGCGACGCTGTCGCTCTGCTGCGTTGACCGCTCTCGAGTGCCCGCCGATGTCGTCGCGCAGCACGTCGCTATCGCTCGCCGCCGTGCTCAGTTCGCGGACGTCAACCGGGACTTCCTCGCCGCCGCGCGTTCCGTCACCGCCACGGCCGGCATTATCCGCGGTCTTACGTATCGCCAAGGGATCCGCTCGATTACCGCACCGGTACTGCTGCTGCACGGCGACCGCGACCGGCTGGTACCTGTCGCCGTGGCTCGGGCGGCGGCACGTGCCAACCCATCATGGTCGCTGACCGTGCTGCACGACATCGGCCACATACCTCAGCTCGAGGCCCCACACGACACCGCAACGGCGGTGCTCGACTGGCTCGAGGGCGATGGGCGGCAGGCGGTCCAGGCCGCCATCCCCAAACCGCCTGCACGGGCCTGACAGCGCCCTTTACCGCCACGGCGTGTCAAATGACGGTGAACGGCGCATGCACTTATACCGTATGGGGAATTGACAGCGCGCGACATTGTTTCCATATATACCGGCGATCGGCGCCGAAAGCGTCGTGCCCGAGCGTCGGAACGCTGGTCAGCTTTGGAGGTGGCGATGGCGTCCTTGTCCCGGTCGCGGGTCACCTCTCCTCGGCTCGCTAAGAGCCAGCTTCCGCGCATTGGCGTCGTGCTGGGCGCGGGCGGTGTGCTAGGCACCGCTTGGATGGCGGGGGCGCTCGTAACCTTGCAGGAGCGGCTGCCTTGTCCCGTCGGGGCCGTGGATCTGGTGCTAGGAACCAGCGCTGGCGGCATTCTGGCCGCCGCGCTGCGCTGTGGGGTCGAGGTCGAAGACATCGTGGAGCACCAGCGCGGCTCCGCGTTGGTGGCGCTGCCCAACCTTGACGAGCTGGACCGGGAGGGTGGCGCGTTACCGCCGCTGCCGCGGATGCAGATCGGCTCGCCCCGTCTGCTGGCAAGCACCGCCCTCGCTCCGCACCGGGTTCACCCGTGGGTCGCCGCGAGTGCGTTGCTTCTGGTGGGACGCGGCCAACTCCGATCGCTGACCACGCTCGTAGAATCGCTGCTCGCGCACCAAGCCAGCACATTGGCCCCGTCGCCAACCTGGCCGGTAAGCGGCCAAACCTGGATCATGGCCGTGGACTACGAATCCGGCCGCCGGGTCGCGTTTGGTCGCCCTGGCTCGCCAGTCGCGTCCTTGCCCGACGCTGTGGTCGCATCGTGCTCAATCCCCGGGTGGTACGAGCCCAAGGTCATCAACGGGCGCCGCTATATCGACGGTGGCGTGCGCTCGACCACCTCGCTGGACCTTCTGGCCCGGGCCGACCTCGACGAGGTCTACGTCCTCGCCCCCATGGCCAGTTACGCCACAGACAGCCCGTGCGGCCCTCCGGCGCGCCTGGAACGATGGGTCCGGCGGATGATCACGGCCGGCTTGACCGCTGATGTGCGAAAGGTACGGGCGGCGGGCGCAAAGGTCACGGTGCTCACCCCCGGTCCGGAGGACCTGGCTGCCTTCGGCGCCAATCTCATGGACCCGGCTCGGCGCCGACAGGTGCTCGAGACATCGCTTCGAACGTCTCCCTCGGCCTATGGGCCAATGGCTGACTCGCGGTCGGCGGCCTGACGACCCTAGGACGACCCGCGGCGCCGCGAGGTCGGTAAGCGTTTCGCAGCAGCGGCCGCAGTCCGGCCGCGTACCGCTGCGGGCCGTGGAGCTTTCGCGCTTGGCTTCGTACGACCATCCTTGGATGATGGACGCGCGGACGCCGCGCATTGGACCAGTTCATCGAAGCCGTCGCGGATCCCCTTGCTGAGCACCCCGATGTCGGGGACGGCGTCGAAGTCCGCGTTGATGCCGAAGTTGAGCTGGTCAAGGTAGGAGAAGATGCCGACCGAGATTCGCAGGTTGTAGGCGATCGGTACGTACGGGTGAATCTCGACCATCTGCCGGCCGAGCATGTACAGCGGGACACGCGGCCCGGGGACGTTGGTCGTGACGGTCTGCATCATTGGCTGCGGAAAGCGGAAGGTGAGGCGGGAGCCCATGGCGAGGAGCGTGGGTGCCGCAAACCCCGCGAGTTCGGTGAGCGCCTGGGCCCCAACCGCCTGACGGCTGCTCTTCAGGTCGTCCATCTGGTCGCGCAGCCGGGCCAACCGCCGCAACGGGTCGGGCTCGCCGACCGGCAGGCTCACCAACACCGCGGAGACCCGGTTGTTCAGGGTTCCTCGCTCGGATTCGGCGCGGACCGAGACCGGCACCAGAGAGCGCACCACCTGTCCGTCCGAGAGTTCGCCGCGCCCGGCGAGTAAATCACGGAACCCGCGCGTGACCGCGGCCAGCACCACATCGTTCACGGTGCCGCCGAACGCCGTGCGGACCAGCTTGACCTCGTTCAAGCTCGCCTGCGTCCACTCCCAGCGCCGATGCGGCCCGCTCGGCCCGTTGAGCGAGCGCGCGGCGGGGCTAGCGAGCCGGCGCACACTGGAAGGCAACCCACGCCCGAAGTCGAGCACCTCCTGGCGGGTCGGCAGACTTCGCGCCAGCGCCGGAACGCGGGCCAGTTGCTGCAGCGGCTCGACGACCGCGTCGCGCAGGCCGTCGACGACCAGCCATGCCGTGGAAGGAGCACGCTCCGGGGTCCACGACCCCAGAGCGGGGGGCGCGGTGTCCGGGGTCACGTCGAGCAACGCGGCGGCCAGGTCCCAGCCGGCTACCCCGTCCACCATGCAGTGGTGCACCTTGGAGATGATCGCCCACCGATCGTCGCGGAGCCCCTCCACCAACCACATTTCCCACAGCGGTTTGGCGAGGTCCAGCCGCTGGGCGAACACCCGGCCGGCCAGATTGCGCAGTTGCTCGTCGCCACCCGGCGCCGGGACGGCGGTGTGCCGGACATGATAGAGGACCTCGAAGTGCTCGTCATCCGTCCACACCGGACGGCCGAGATGCAGCGGCACCGTACGAACGCGCTGCCGGTACCGCGGCACCTGCGGCAGCTTGCCGACCAACAGCCGGACCAGGTCCCCGTACGCCGGCGGCGGCCCCTCAAACACGGCCACCGAGCCGACGTGCATGGGGACGTTCTCGTCCTCCATGAAGAAGAACCCTGCGTCCAGCGTGCTCATTCGCTCCATCGCGCACCGTCCCTAAACCGCGGCCACCGCCCACGCCGTCCCCCAAGCGCCTCAAGCCGCATAACAGGACGCTATGCCGGTGTAGGGGTCGACACAATGCCACGCTGCATATGAGGCGAGGCTAAACCGGTACGGCGAGCTTGGCGAAGAACCCCGATGACACGTCGCCCGTGACGGTCGCGAGTTGGCTCGCATAGCCATCACGGAACACATTGTCGGTGTCGAGCGAGGTCTGGGCGAGGTTTCGGACGCTGCTGGCGTAGCCGTCGGTGGCGTACACGGTCTCGCACACAGGGGCTGGAAGGGCGAGCTGTGACGTCGCGATCTTGTTTTCCGACGCCGTCGCTTTGGCCAGGCTCGGGTAGACCTCGAAATGGATGTGCGGCCAGCGACCGGAGTACGCGGCCGGAAAGATGCTCTTGAAAGTGACCGCACCGGCGCTGTCGGTCTCCTGGACCCCCCGCAAGTAATTCTCGTTTGTAACGCCCTGGGAGTACATCGAGTACCTTCCGTCGATATCGCAGTGCCACAGGTAGACGGCGGCGCCCGCCAAGGCCCCGCACCCGTTCGCGCTGTCAAGGATCGACAGGTTGATTGTGAGCGGCACCCCGGTGGCGACCCCAGCGGCCGAGCCAAAGCTTGATCGGATGTCGCTGCGTACGATGCCGCTTTGGCTGAGAATGTTCGGACCGTTGGAGCCGTCGCCGGGATATGGCCCGGCTGTCTCCTCTGGGATCTCCGAACAGCTGGTGGGAGAAGCCGCGGCCGAGGTCCGCGTGGCTGCCGAACCGTCAGACGCGCTCGCACAGCCAACCAACGAAGCCAACCCGGCGCCGGCCATCAAGGTCAACATTCGTCGTCGGTCCAGGATGGTTGCAAGGTCGAAAGCAAGCCCTCGGTCGTGGTCATGCTGGTCGTGGTCATGCAAGTTGTCGTCACGCAGGTCGTGTTTCACCGGTCTCTCCCTCGACGCTTCATCATCGCGTTCCGGCCGCGTGTCCCATAGCCGGATCATTGGGAGAGACTCTTTCGGTACCCGCTGTAAAGTCGCTTTGTCCTTACCATGAGCCCGCTGTGGAGTCGCGCCAACGGACCCGGGCGTGAGGTCGGCCAGCGTCACAGCAGTCGTAGCCGCAGCACACCGCCTACGCGGTGCTGGGCTTAGCCGCGGGTGGATATCTGCTGCACGCCCCAGCCGTTGCCGTCCGGATCGCTGAAGAAGACGAAACCAACGTTGTCCAGTGGCTCCGGCGTGGGGGTCGGGCTTTCGCCCAGGACCTGGATCTCGCTGACCTCCACGCCGCGCTCGACGAGGTGGGCATGCGCTTTGTGGATGTCCGCCACCACTAGCTGCAAGCCCTTGATGGAGCCCGGCTGCATGTCACCGATCCCTTTCCCGATGACGATCGAGCAGCCCGACCCCGGCGGAGTTAGTTGGACGATGCGCATGTCGTCGCTGATCTTTGTGTCGTGGTCGACGTTGAAGCCAACCTTCTCGGCGTAGAAGGCCTTGGCGCGGTCTACGTCCGAGACCGGCACCACCACTACCTCGAGCGTCCAATTCATGATGCGTTTTCCCTTCGTTCGCGTTCAATGGAACAGGAGAATCTCGGCGAGCAACTCGGCGAGCCGGTCGTAGCCCTCGCCGACACCGCGTTTCATCGGGTAGTTGATCACAATGTCACGGGCCTCCCGTGACGGATAGACCAGCGTGCTCGTCGTCGTCGTCTTGCCGCGCTGCTCGACGAACACGTGGGTGATCAGCGACTCGCCCGGATACGACTGGTCGTCGAACGATTCGGTGTAGACGAGTCGGTCGGGCGGCACGATCTCGCGGTACACGCCGCCCTGGGCCATCTCCGTGCCGTCGGGGCCACGCGATACGAAACGCCAGGATCCACCCACGCGCAGGTCGACCTCGCACCCGGCCAGGTTCCAGCCGCGCGCGCCGAACCAGCGCCTGAGCAGCTCGGGCTTGGTCCACGCGTCAAACACCAGACGACGGGGTGCATCGAACACCCGCGTCAGCACGATCGCCGTGTCCGTCGGCGTCGTCATCTTCAGGGTTCCGGTGTTGTTCATCATTGACCCCCCAGCCGCCTGTCGCTTGCGGTTCTCTCCGTGGTCTTAAGCTCACCGAGCAGCGCGTCGAGGCGCTGGAAGCTCTCCTCCCAGTAGCTGCGGTAGTTCTCCAGCCAGTCGGTGGCGGCCTTGAGCGGGCGCGCCTCGAGCCGGCACGGCCGCCGCTGCGCGTCGCGCCCACGCGAGATGAGGCCGGCGCGCTCCAGCACTTTGAGGTGCTTCGAGACGGCCGGCTGGCTCATGACGAATGGCGCGGCCAGCTCTGTCACCGTGGCCTCCCCCGCCGCCAGCCGGGTGAGGATCGCCCGCCGGGTCGGGTCAGCGAGCGCGGCGAACGTGGCGTCGAGCAGGTCCGTGTTCATACGTCCATAACCTTCTAGTTTTATAACCTTCCGGTATTAGTACAGGCTTGCCCACAGGCTGTCAAGAGCATTTCCACGCCCTCATCGTTGCCTGACCCATCGCAAGGAGAGAGCAGGTCCCGTCAGTTGGTGCCAGAGGTCCGGCACGGATCAGGACTTCCTGCCCTACGCGGCGGATGCATATACGACGACCATCAATCTCGTCAGGCAGTCACCGAGCTGAGCCCCCGGGCAAGCTCCACACCAGACGGAGTGATCCCATGAAGCGCAGAACCCTCGACGTGCTGTTGAGCCTGGGTGGGCTTGTCCTCGCCGGCCTGCTCCTCGTCGCCGGACTCGTCCTCACCAGCAACGCGAACTTCGCCAACACCTACGTCACGGATCAGCTGAGCCAACAGAACATCACCTTCAAGACCGCTGACACCCTTACCGACGAAGAGAAGCAGAAGCCATGCCTCGTCGCCAACGCCGGTCAGAAACTCACCACCGGCAAGCAGGCCGAGTGCTACGCCAACAACTTCATCGGGCTTCACCTCAAGTCGATCGCGGGCGGCATGACGTACGCGGACCTCGGCGCACCGCAGGCCGCGCTGCGCACGCAGGTCGCGGACGCGCAGAAGAACAACTCGCCCAACCTCGCCGACCTGCAGAAGCAACTCGCCGACGTTACCGGCCAGCGTGAGACCGTGTTCAAGGGCGAGACGCTGCGCGGCCTGCTGCTCACCTCGTACGGCTTCAGCGAGTTCGGCGCCAAGGCTGCCCAGGCTGCCACGGTCGCGTACCTCGCCGCCGGACTGATGCTGCTGCTGTCGATCTTCGGGCTCGTGCACGCGTACGTCACCCCGAAGAACAAGGCCTTCGCCGCTCCCGACCCGACGCCTGCGGTCGAGAAGCCACGTCTCAACGTGTGACCCATCCCACTACCCGCACATCCGGGGGCCCCGCACCAGCGGGGCCCCCGCCCTGTTGGCTCCGGCCGCGTCAGAGCGGAACGCTCCACTCGACGATAGTCCCCGTCGGCTGGGCATGCCGGACCTCGAAGGTGCCTCCGTGACGGGTCGCCCGATCGCGCAGGTTGGCCAACCCGCTGCGCACCGTGTCCTCGGAAACACCCACCCCGTTGTCGCTCACGGTGACGGTAAGCCGCCCACCGCCGACGCGAACGCCCACCGCCACGGCGGATGACGAGGCATGTCGTACCACATTGGACAGCGCCTCACGAAGCACGGCAAGGACCTCCGCTCGCACGTCGGCTGACGCAGCGCTGTCGACCGGCCCAGACATGTCCAGTACTGGACGGAAACCGAGTGGGCCGGTGGATGCGGCAACGAGGGCACGGACCTCGGCGCGCAGCTCGGCACTCATCGGAGAGCGCAGCTCGAAGATGGCGGACCTGATGTCGCGGATCGTGGTGTCGAGATCGTCGACCGCTCCGTTCACCCGGTCGATCACCTCCGGAACCCTCGCCAGCCTGGCCGCGGTCTGGAGCTGCAGGCCGGTGGCGAACAGCCGCTGGATCACCACGTCGTGCAGGTCCCTGGCGATGCGCTCGCGGTCCTCCAGAATGACGAACATCTCGCGTTCCTCCTGCGAGAGTGCCCGCTCGAACGCGAGAGCCGCTTGGCCGGCGAAGGCCGTCAGCATCGCGAGGTCCTCGTCACTGTCGCGCCGCTCGCCGGCGGCGTCCACCATGACCAGAAGCCCATGCAGGCTATCCGCGGTGGCGAGAGGGACGACCGTCGCGGAACGGTCGGGAAGTGGCGTCGGCCACGGCGCGGCCTTCCCGAGGTGCTCGACGACGATGTGGCTGCGTGTGTGGACCGCCTCGGCGAACGCTGTCTCGGCCGCCGCTAACGTCGAGCCCACCAGTCCGGCGGGAGTCTCCTCCCCCGCCGCGTCAGCGACCTCGACGGTGAGCAGGCCGGTGTCCTCGTCGTGCAGTAGCACGATCGCCAGCTCCGCCCCGGCGACCTCCCGAGCGCGCTTGGCGACGAGTTCCAAGGCGGCCGTGCGGTGGACCCGGCCGAGCAGCACGGCGGTGATCTCCGCGGCGGCGGCCAGCCATTGGTGTCGGCGCTGGGCTACCGCGTATAGGTGTGCGTTGTCTATGGCCGCACCTGCGGCGGCCGCCAGGGCCACGACGATCTGCTCGTCGTCGTCGCTGAACTCTTCGGCGCCCTGTTTCTCGGACAGATATAGGTTGCCGTACACCGTGTCTCGGACCCGCACCGGAACGCCAAGAAAGCTATGCATGGGTGGGTGGTTCGCCGGAAAGCCGTACGACTGGGGATGCCGGGTGATGTCGGGCATGCGCACTGGGCGGGGATCCTCGATGAGCAACCCGAGCACTCCCCGGCCCGTCGGCAGGTTACCGATCGCGGCGTGCTCCTCGGCGCTAAGGCCGTGCGTGATGAACTCGACTAGCCGGCGATCGTCGCCGATGACACCGAGCGCGCCGTACCGCGCGCCCACGAGACGGCACGCGGAGACCACGATCCGTTCGAGGGTGCTTCGCAGGTCCAGGTCCGTGCTCATGCCGACTACGGCGTCCAGCAGTGACCTGAGCCTCTCGCGACTGGCGAGGACGTCGCCCACCCGATCGAGCAGTTCGTGCAGGAGCTCGTCGAGTTGGACCCGCGATAGCGGCGTCAACCCCAGGGACGGCGCGTCCCGAGCCGGTGTCGGTCCGTCCGTGGACGCGGGATCGGTGGTCACCCGCGCATGCTATCTCGCCTCGATCGCGGTGACTCTCGGCCCGGCGCCACGGGTCCCCCGGCCCTGTCTGTTCTCGTCGAGGATTGGGCAGTCTGGACACATGACAAACGGGATCACGCCACGGGAGGAGCCAGCCATGATCACGACACTGGACCTGTTGGCCTCACACCCATTTCTGGATGGGCTGCCCGAGCCGTGGCTGGAGCGCCTCTCCTACCAAGGTAAGCGGGCCGTCCACCACACCGGAAGCCGACTCTTCCGTGAAGGCAGTCGGGCCGACCGCTTCTGGTTGATCCGTGATGGCCGAGTGGCGCTGGAGTTCAACGTCCCCGGCCGCGGCGACATCGTGATCGAACAGCTTGGTCCAGGCAGCGTGCTGGGCTGGTCGTGGATGTTTCCGCCGTTCCGGTGGCACTTCGGTGCGGTCGCGGCCGACCAGACGCTCAGCCTCGAACTCGACGGCCCGGGTGTGCGGCGCCTATGCGACGACGACCCGTCTCTGGGCTTCGAGCTGACGCGTCGCTTCTCCGCCGTCCTCATCGACCGGCTTCAGGCCGCACGCCTGCGCCTCGTCGACCTGTACGGGTATCCGGCACAACAGGCCGTGGGATAGCGAACCTGGCGTACGCTCGCTGGGACCGGGGACATTTGGCCGCCGAAGGAGCGCATGATGCAACCGTTGGCATATCCTGTTCAGTTCTCAGTGGACTATCCAGATCGAACGCTGGACCGAGTGACCACCTTCTTCCGGATATTCGTCGCCATCCCCATCCTGATCGTGTTGACGAGCGTGTCCGGGGGAGCCTGGCAATACAGCTATGACCACGCCACGTTCGCCGTGGCCTCCGCCGGAGGGCTGCTGTTCTTCGGGCCGTTGCTGATGATCCTGTTCCGCCAGAAGTACCCGCGGTGGTGGTTCGACTGGAACCTGGAGTTGCAGCGGTTCTCCAACCGGGTGGGCGTCTATCTCGCGCTGATGGACGACCGCTACCCTTCCACCGATGAGCATCAGTCGGTACGACTAGAGTATGAGTACCCCGATGCCCAGCGTGACCTGAACCGATGGCTTCCCCTCGTCAAGTGGCTCCTCGCCATCCCGCACTACGTGGTGCTCTTCTTTCTCGATATCGCTGCGGTCGTGGTGGTGATCATTGCCTGGTTCGCCATCCTGTTCACCGGGCAGTATCCACGAGGGCTCTTCGACTTCGTCGAGGGCGTCATCCGGTGGCACAACCGGGTCCTCGCGTACGCCTTCGTCCTGATCACCGACCGCTATCCGCCATTCAGTCTGGGCGGATGACTTCAGTTCTCTGCGAAGAACCGCATATCTGTGTGACACAGGCCGGTGGCCTCAATCCTCACAAGAACCTGGCCCGCGGCCGGCTGGGGCCGCAAGCTCGAGGACATCAACACCTCCATTGAGGACGTGCTGGCCGGTCGGGTTAACGCCCGCCTGGTGTTCGAGTTCTGGCCGTCGACCGTCGGGGTGTCGTAGCCGTGCGGGCGGCGTCGACGAGGACGCGGGCGGCCGACTTGGCGGCGTCGGCGGCGGCAGGGTCGGCGTCGAGCACGCCGACCGAGAGTCCGCCGTCGATGAGGAGCGTGAGCTGCCGGGCGAGTAGGTGTGGATTCTGCGCCCTGGCCCGGCGAGCGAGATCGGCCACCCAGGCAAGGACAACCGCCTTGTGTTCCACGGTGCGGGCGTGCACGTCGGTGCCGCCCGGCGACTCGGCGGCGGTGTTGATGAAGGCGCAGCCGTGATAACCATCGCGACGGTACGCGCTCGTCAGGGCATCGAACATGGCGACGAGCTGTTCGCCGGGATCGTCGCCGGCGGCACGCGCGGCGGCCCGCAGCGCACCGAACCAGGCCTGGTCGACCCGATCCAGGTAGGCCAGGATCAGGTCGTCCTTTCGAGGGAAGTGCTTGTAGAGGGTCGCCTTGGCGACCCCCGACTCCGCGATGACGGTGTCCACACCGACCCCTCGGGGGCCGTGGGCGTAAAAGAGCCGGAAGGCAGTGTTGAGGATGCGCTCACGCGCGCCGCCGGGTGCGACCGTTCGACCAGCGTCCGTCACCATGTCCACCTCCGGTCCGACCTGCGGCTCTCCATGATACAGACATGTCTGTCGGTTGGCTGCGACCTCGCTACCAGTTGTATATCTGGACTAGTTCTGGTGGTAGACAGACCTGTCTGCTACGGTGAGCCAGAATGACACAGCTCGAACGTCCGACGTGAGGAGTAGACGATGCGTATCGCAGTCCTAGGTACGGGCATGGTCGGGCAGACCTTGGCCGGCAGGCTGGTCGAACTGGGCCATGACGTGACCGTGGGTACGCGCGATGTCGCGGCCACGATGGCTCGTCTCGAGCCCGACGGCATGGGCAACCCGCCGTACCCCGCCTGGGCCCAGGCACACCCCGCCGTGAGGCTGGCGACGTTCTCCGAAGCGGCCGCGCCCGCGGAGCTGATCGTCAACGCCACATCCGGCAACGTCTCGATCGCCGCCCTGGACGCGGCCGGATTCGCCAACCTGGCCGGCAAGGTCCTGCTTGACATCGCTAACCCGCTCGACCACTCGCGGGGCTTCCCGCCCAGCCTGTTGGTCAGCAACACGGACTCCCTCGGCGAGCAGATCCAGGCCGCCTTCCCCGATGCCAAGGTGGTCAAGGCACTCAACACCATGAACTGCTCCCTCATGGCCGACCCAGGGCAACTTGCCGGCGGCGACCACTCGGTGTTCGTTTCGGGCAATGACGCCGACGCGAAGAAGGCGGTTTCGCAGCTGCTAGAGAGCTTCGGCCACACCGACGTGATCGATCTGGGCGACATCACCACGGCCCGCGGGTCGGAGATGCTGCTGCCGGTCTGGGTGCGTCTGTACGGGGCGCTGGGCACGCCGATGTTCCAGTTCAAGATCGTCCGCTGACGGAGAAGTAGCAATGGCTGATGACACCACCGGCCCGATGGCCGGTAAGACGGTCCTGGTCACCGGAGGCACCGGCGGTATCGGCAAAGCCACCGCGACGGGGCTGGCCGCGCTCGGCGCTCGGGTGGGGATTGTCGGCAGGGACCAGCAGCGGGCGCGGTCGGCCGCCGCCGACATCGTGCGTGAGTCGGGCAACTCGTCCGTTGACCTGTTCGTGGCGGACATGTCCGCCCAGGCCGAGGTACGCCGGCTCGCGGCAGAGGTGCTCGATCGCTATCCGCACCTAGACGTGCTGGTCAACAACGTGGGCGGCTTCTGGGCCACCCGGCACACCACCGCCGATGGGCTGGAGCACACGTTCGCGGTCAACCACCTCGCCCCGTTCCTGCTGACCCACCTGTTGATGGACCGGCTCAGGGCCAGCGCCCCGGCTCGGATCGTCACCGTCTCTTCGGGCGCGCAGGCGATGGGCCAGATCGACTTCGACGACCTGCAAGGCGAGAAGCGGTACTCCGGGCAGCGCGCGTACAACCAGTCCAAGCTGGCCAACGTGTTGTTCACCTACGAGCTGACCCGCAGACTGACAGGCACCGACGTCACTGCGACCGTGGTGCACCCGGGCGTGGCGCGCACCGCATTCGGCGCGGAGGACCCCACCCCGGGCATGAGAGCGCTCATCGCCGTGGCGCGGCCGTTCATGAAGACGCCAGCACAGGGAGCGGCCACGTCGATCTTCGCGGCCTCCTCCCCGCAGGTCGAGGGCGTCACCGGCGTCTACTTCGCCCGCAGCAAAGCCAAGAAATCGTCCAAGCGCTCCTACGACCGGGAGGCCGCCGCTCGACTGTGGACTGTCAGCGAGCAGCTGGCCGGCCTCAACGCCGCCAAGCGGTGAGCAACGGAGGGAGAACGCCGTGAAGGTCGGCATCCATGTGGTCAGCTTCGGCTGGGCCGGAGGGCCCGAGAAGGTCGGCTCCACCCTGGCCGACATCGGCCGGGCGGCCGAGGAGGCCGGGGTCGACTCCCTCTCGTTGATGGACCACTACCTGCAACTCGGCGGGATGCTCGGCACCGCCGAGGACCCGATGCTCGAGGGCTATACGGCATTGGGCTTCCTCGCCGCGCGTACTACCACCACCAAGCTGCACCTGCTGGTCACCGGTACCACGTACCGGCACCCAGGCCTCCTCGCCAAGATTGTGTCCACACTGGACGTCCTGTCCGCCGGCCGGGCGAAGCTGGGCATCGGTGCCGCCTGGTACGAGCGCGAGCATAGGGCGCTCGGCGTACCGTTCCCGCCGATCGCCGAGCGGTTCGAACGGCTCGAGGAGACGCTGCAGATCGTGAAACAGATGTGGAGCGCGGACAACGGAGCGTTCCACGGTCGCCACTACGACCTCGACGAAACGATCAACTCGCCGCAGCCGCTGCAGCGCCCCCATCCGCCCATCATGATCGGCGGCGGCGGAGAGAAGAAGACTCTGCGGCTGGTCGCCAAGTACGCCGACGTATGGAACATGCCGTTCAACCCCGACGGCGGCCTGCCGACCCTCCGGCACAAACTCGATGTGCTGCGCGAGCACTGCCACCGCGAGGCGCGCGACTTCACCACCATCGAAAAGTCAATCATGTGGGTCGGTGCCTCGCCGACTACGCCCGACACCGTGGCGGCGTTCATAGACTCCATGGCGGCCGCCGCCGTACTCGGCGTCACCGACGTACACCTGATGCCGTTCGGCCACGACCCCGTCGGGTTCGTCGCCAGCGTCGGCGAACACGTGATTCCGGCCCTGGCGGACCTGTAGACCGGAAGTGTCCAACTCCCACGAGCGCGACGATGGAAGGCTTGGCCAGTCAGCGTCGGGGTCGGAAGGTTTCGCCTTTGTTGTCCCGGGCCCGCACTAGGCCGCCTGCTCGGCGGTGGGCCGGTAGAGCGGAACGCACATGACACCGCTCACCAACCTCACAGCACAGACCCACTAGGCAGACACCGGGACCCGCGAGGGCAGCAGGAAGCCTATCGGGAACGAACACGCCAGCGCGCGTGGCGCTGAACAGTCAAACTGCCTGGAGCGGCCGCGAGTGGTGACGTTCGGGGTTGTCCGCTCGCGTACTTTGTTGCTCTACCGTCGCGGTCTCGCTTACCGCAGTCCTTTGCCTGGTCTTGCGGATGGGCACGATCGGGATGACAGCGCTCATGCCCACGATGTCAAGAACGCGCCGGAGGTGCGGCTGGATGCTGGTCAAGACAACGCGGATCCCAGTAGGCGCGGCAACCCGGCGGATCTTGATTAGGGCACTCACTCCAGCGGCCCCGCAGAAGCTGACCCCACCGAGGTCGAGCACCAACACTCGCACTGGCAGTTGCAGAGCGCCGATGGCCGCATCGGTCAACGAGTCCACCGTCGCCATGTCGAGCTCACCGGTCACGGCAAGACATGCCAGGTGATCGCGATAGTCAATCGTGAAGGACAAGCCACCCGATCGGTTGAAGTGAGAACCTAGCGTCGGGTGAGGGCGTTCGAATGTTTCCTGCATG
>Ga0184632_10000602_pt1 | contig 14384 bp, 15 predicted proteins | sample PLM31_50_b1_FD_133153 | JGI IMG/M metagenome (GOLD analysis project Ga0184632, IMG submission 133153) | Groundwater sediment microbial communities from an aquifer in East River, Colorado, USA - PLM3-1_50_b1 | ecosystem: Environmental > Terrestrial > Soil > Riparian zone | place: USA: East... | reverse complement strand
GCACCGCTCGAGTATTTCCATGAGATTGGCGCTGGCCGCCGACCCCGAGGGCAGCGCGGTCTTCCAGGCGCGCTCGACCTTGGCGCGCGCCTCGGAGTCCGCATAGGAGGCCTGCCCGGGCAGAAGTTCGGGAGCCACACCCATGTCCACCGCGCCCTGCTCGTTCGCTTCTTCCGGCAAGTCATTGATCCCGCAGCCCGGTTTCGTAAGCTTGCCCGTCACCCAGGCCAAATCCACGAGGTTGAGGATATTCTCGTACCCATTCGCGCGCTGTGTCACACCATGGCCGCAGATGATCACCGCCCGCGGCGCTTCTGCATAAATATGCGCGGCTTCGATGATGGACTCCTTGGTGGCCCCCGACCCTGCGATAATGCTCTCCCAGGACAGGCCGGCTGCCGCCTGTTTGAGCGCGGCAAATGCTGGCGCCGCCGTACTGACCGCCTGCTCGTCCACGAGGTCTTCGTCGAGCACCGACTTCACCAGCCCTTTGATGAACCAGCCCTCACCCCCAGGCGCAATCTGGAGCGGATGCGACCCGAGCTTCGCAATGTTCGTGACCGTGGAATCGGCGACGACCACCTTTGCGCCATACACCCGGAGCGCCTCCTTCACGCGCAAGCCGGTGATGGGGTTCGTCTCGGTGATGTCCGCGCCGATCACGAGAACTGCCTTTGCCTTGGTGATATCCGCGTAGCTGCTCATCATCCGGCCGACGCCCGCGGCGTGCTGCATCGCCCGAACGAAATTCAGGTGGCCGTAGCGAGCGCTGCTGTCCAACTGATTCGTACCGATGACAACGCGCATGAATTTCTGGAACAGATATAGCTCCTCATTCGTGCAGCGCGCGGTGATCAGGCCCGCGATGGCGTTCGGCCCATGCTGAGCCTTGATCGTCGCCAGCCGGTCCTTGACGAGATTGATCGCGTCGTACCAGGATGCGGGAGTGAGGCCGTCCTCGGTCCGTACCAGCGGGGCGGCGAGCCGCTCCTTGCTGTCAATGTACTGAAAACCGAACCGCCCCAGCACGCACAGCCCTCCGTGGCCTTCCGCAGTCTCCGCACGGTCGCCCCATTTGTTCTTCCATGATAAAGGCGACGTGACGCGCTGCACGTCCCGGCCGCTCACCTCGATGTGCATCTGACACCCGTCCGCGCAGTACCCGCACGTCGTCACGGTCTTCTTCAACTGCCACGGCTTGTAGATGTACTTCGAATACTTGTTGGTAATGGCCCCCACCGGGCAGACCGCTAGACAGTCGCCGCAGAATTCGCATTCGAGCGCGTTGTCGCCCTTCGCAACAACATGCGTGACGCCTTCCTTCTTGAAGAACTGCAAGGCGTCAATCATCTGGACGTCCTTGCAGATGTTGATGCACTCGCCGCACAGGATGCACCGGTTCATGTTGAAGTCGAGGACAAGACTCCGCCGGTCCTCCGGAAGTCCTTTGGGTTTCGGGTTGACCAGATTCGTGACGCCATGTGTGAACGCCATATCCTGAAGCTCGCAGTGCCCGTCGGCATCGCAGACCGGACAGTCCAGCGGGTGGATGGTGAGATGCTTCTCCACCGCCTTCTTCCGGGCCGCAAAGAGATCGTCCCCTTCAGTCCGCACGATAAGGCCGGCCTCCGCCTTGGCGGTGCAGGAGCGCACCGGCGCCTTTTTGCCTTCCACCATGACGAGACACATGCCGCAAGAGCCGAACGGATCGAAGGTGTAGTGGTAGCACATGGCCGGCACGATCCTGCCGGTCTGAGAAATCACGTCGTACAGCGAGACGCCGGCCCTTGCCTGGACCGACTCACCGTCAACGGTCAACTCGATCGTCGGAGCTTCCACATCCGGCGTCGTTACCGGTTTCAAAGCCATGCGTTAATAATCCCCCTCACCTGTCCCTCTCCTTCCCGGGAGAGGGTCATGATTAGCGGTCGCACTCACCCATCACGATATCGTACGTCCCGAAGATGGTGACGACATCCGCGATCATGTAGCCGCGGGCCATGTGATCAAACGCGCCCATATGAATAAAAGAGGGCGCACGAATCTTCAGCCGGTACGGCTTCCCCGTCCCGTCACTGACGATGTAGAAACCCAATTCGCCCTTCGCGGCTTCCGTGCCGCAGTAGATTTCACCCGGGGGCGCTTGAAACCCCGTCGAGAACAATTTGAACTGCTGAATCATGCTGGCGAGATCGTTGAAGACCCGCTCCTTGGGCGGCAGGGTGACGCTCGGAACATCCGCCATGATCGGCCCCTCTGGAATTTTCTCCAGCAACTGCCGGACCATGCTCAAACTCTGGCGCATCTCTTCGACGCGAATCCAGTACCGATCATAGGTATCGCCGTTCTTCCCGACCGGCACGCTCCACTCGCACTGGTCGTACGCGGCATACGGCTCGAACTTGCGCAGGTCGTACTCCACGCCGGAGCCGCGCAGTGTCGGGCCGCTCAATCCAAAGTTGACGGCCTCTTCGGCTGAGATCACCGCCACCCCCTTCGTGCGCGAAAGCCAGATGCGGTTGGTCTCCAAGAACGTCACGTACTCGTCGAGCTTCGGCGGAAAATAAGCTACGAAACGCCGCAAGGTGTCCAAGAGGTCCGAGGGGATATCGCGCTCCACTCCGCCGATGCGATACCAGCTGGTGGTCAATCGCGCGCCGCACAGCTCGTCGAAGAAATCCAGCAGGATTTCCCGATCCCGGAAGGCATAAAAAAAGACGGTCATCGCACCGATGTCGAGTGCCTGGGTCCCAAGCCAGAACTGATGGCCGATGATCCGCTGTATCTCCGCCACGATGGTGCGCAGATACTCCGCCCGCGGCGGCACCGTGATGCCCACCAGCTTTTCGACCGCCCGGCAATAGGCGAAATTGTTGTACATCGCGCAGACGTAATCGAGCCGATCGGTGTGGGGAATGAACTGGTGATAGGTGCCGTCTTCGGCCAGCTTCTCCACGCCGCGGTGCAGAAAGCCGATCACCGGCGTCGCTCTGACGATGCGCTCACCCTCCAGAGCCAGCACCACTTTCAGCACCCCATGCGTGCTGGGATGCTGCGGCCCCATGTTGAGCATCATCTCTTCCGTGCGGAGCGTCGGCAGCGCCGGACTTTCGGGATGCTCCGGGTCAACGTGATAGACGCTCTCGCGCTGGTCTTCGTAGATCGGTTTCATAGCCTCAGGTTCTCATGAAAGGCGCGCTCAGGACTTGTCCCCGATGAACGTGAAGGTGTCGCGCCACCCCTTTCCGCGCAACGGGAAGTCTTTCCGCAAGGGATAGCCCTCCGGAAAATCATCCGGCAGCAGGATCCGTGTCAGGTTCGGATGGTTGCGAAAACGAATCCCCATCATGTCGAACACTTCGCGTTCCATAAAATCGGCGCCCTTCCAAATATCGGTCATCGAATCCACGACACAGTCGTCTTCCGGCACCCGCGCTTTCACCCGAATGCGTCGGCGATGGCGGATCGAGTAGAATTCGTAGACGACCTCAAACCGTTCCGGATCGTCCGGCCAGTCCACGGAGCTCACATGGACGATGTAATCAAAATCCATATCCGGCGTGTCGTGCAGATATTGGCACACGTCATGAAGCCGCTCCCGAGACACCTGGATCGCGAGATCTCCGCGCCATTCGGACGCTTTCACAAAGGCGTCCGGGAAAACCTGTTGAATGCGCTCGGCGGTGGCGTGCATGGGCGGCTATGACACCTTTACCTTTGACACCACTTCCGGCGGCTTCTTGTAGAAAACCCTCCGCTGCATGATCTGCTCCTGCAATTTCAAAATTCCATCGAAGAGAGCTTCGGGAGTCGGCGGACACCCCGGCACGTACATGTCCACCGGGACGAATCGGTCCACACCCTGCACCACGCTGTAACTGTCATAGATATTCCCGGAGGTGGCGCAAGAGCCCATGGCGATCACATAACGAGGCTCCGGCATCTGGTCATAGATCTTTCGGATCACGGGGGCCATCCGCACACAGACCGTGCCGGCAACGATCATCAGATCGGACTGTCGCGGCGAGGCGCGAAACACCCCTGCCCCGTACCGGTCAATATCATACCGGGCGGAGACGGCCGCGATCATCTCAATCGCGCAGCAGGCCAAGCCAAACGTCATCGGCCACAAGGAGCCTTTGCGCGCCCAGTTGACAGCCTTTTCGAGCGTCAGCAAATGAATGCCCATTCCCCCATCTTTTTGATAACCCGGAGGAGGAAGGATCGGCAGTTCTTTTGGTGTCTTACTCATCAGTCCCAGTTCAAGGCTCCCTTCTTCCATGCATAGACATATCCCACGACGAAGAGCGCGATAAAAATGATCATCTCGACCATGCCGATCACCCCGATCTTGTCGAAGGCGACGGCCCAGGGGTAGAGGAAGATGATTTCGATGTCGAAGATGACGAACAGCATGGCGATAATGTAGTATCGGACCGGAAAGGGCATCCGAGCATCCGAAAAGGGCTCGCTTCCGCATTCGTACGCGCTCATTTTTTCCGGGTCCGGCAGCTTCGGCTGCGCAAAATAACTCAGTACCAGGGTCCCGACACCGAAGGCAAAGGCCAGCAGAATAAACGTCAAGATCGGGAAATAGTTGGACAAATATGGCAAAAGATGCGAACTCCCTTTTACCCTCGCCTCCCAGGCTATTGCGCCTGCCCTACAGAGGCGAGGATGGAGTCTAACATCGCGATTTTATACAAAGCAAGCGCGCAAAAGACCCACCCAAATCGGCTGAAAGCCTCAGAACGAGGATCTAACTCAAACGCGTGCGTTACTGGCGCTTAGGCGGATTTCGCCGGAGCATCTTTTCAGGGGGCGTCCGCAAATCCGGCGGCGGTGCTCCAGCGGCCGCATCCCATTGATCGGCCAGCGGCTCTTTCGACTTGGTCCGCCGGTGAATCTGCGTCCTGACTCGCTTGGGGCTGGAGTTCCCATAATCCGGAGGATCCGGCTGGTTCGTGAGCGTTCTACGATCCGGATCGGACATCGCTTGTCGCCTTTCCTCGGGGCCGAGGGGAGGGGATCGGGGGGAGCGGCACCGGGCCGCGTGGGCTGTCATCTAAAACCATCGGGTCATACGGTTTTTCGTTCCCATTGACCCCGTCCTCTTCAATATCAATCCACATCTCGTCCTGGGCGGGTTCGAACTCTCCATTTCCATTGTGATCCAGCCAATAGAATAGAGGATGGGCAAAGGTGACCGCCACCTCATACCCCATTTGGTTTATTGTGACCTTGAATGTTCGTCGGGCCGTCATGAAGTCCGGCTTCCCTTCCGATCCGGACATATTAAAGAGCCGGAAGAATAGATTGTTGCGCCAATCATAATAGGCTTCGGTCTCACGCCGATCAAACTCGTCAGGCTCGGCGGGCAGATTATATTCAGGGGATTGTGGTGCCGCCGACACGGCTGAGACGAGTGCCGGAGAACTCACCCCGACGAAGCAGAGCCCTGCGAGGGCCACCGTTGCAGCGCTTCGGATTATCCGCCGCATACACAGTACCGTAACAGCTTCCTAACCCCTCGTCAATCAAGGATTATCTTGACTTGACGACAAGATCTGCTATGCTCCCGATTACTGATGGAGGATCGTATGAGGATGACATCCGGCGCTCGGAAACTCCGTGTGGTGACAGCCGCTCTTATTGCTGGGTTTCTCTTTTCGGGGTCGGTGCTCGCCCAAGATGGCATGGCTCTTCGGCGCATCCCGGTAGGCGATCAGGCTTTAGCCTTCCAAGGTGGGTATATTCTACATAACGAGAATCTTGCAGGTACGGTGATCGGCGCACGGGAGTCGAAAAGCTATTTCGGCACCGGCGATACGCTCTACCTTCGCTTCATACGAAATCTCGACATACATATGGGCGACTGGGTCACGGTCTACCACCTGACCACTCCGGTTTTCCATCCGATCACGACCGTCTATATGGGCCGCCTGGTGAAGATTTTGGGGATTCTTGAAGTCACATCCGAGCCTACGGAACGCGTGACCGAAGCGCGAGTGATCCGGGCCTTTGATTCTATTTCAGCAGGCACCCCGGTGATGCTGTACGCGCCGCCGCCGGAGATTCCGGATCTCGGGAGCTCCGAGGAACCTCTGACCGGAGCGATTGTAGAGTTCAAGGAGAAGCCCCGCGAGGTGACCGCGCAAGGCGAAATCGTCTATATTGACTTGGGCACGCAGGACGGCCTCGGCTTGGGGGATCGGTTAAAGGTGATCCGGCCGGGTAAGCGGGAATCATTGAAATCCTTCCTTCCGGATTATATCTTGGGCGAAGTGAAAGTCATCGGCCTGCAGGAGCGCACAGCGACGACAAAAGTCGTGAAGAGTCAGGACGCGGTGCACCGAGGCGATTTTGTGACCAGAGCTCCTGCTCAAACCGCGCGAAGCCGGGAGGAAAGGGTCGTTGACCCTGTAGCCATGCTTCCCAGACCTGACCAGGAACCCGAGGGACAAAAGAGCCCGGAGTCACCTTTAAAGCCGGTGTACTTCGCGTTCGATAGGTGGTCCTTCGCTGAAGCGGACTTGAATGAGGTCCGGCAGTTTTTAGCGGAGCACCCCACCGTGAACCTCCTGATTGAGGGCCATGCCGATGAGATAGGAACTTCCGAGTACAACCTTGTGTTAGGAGAAAAGCGGGCCAGAGCGATCTCTCAATATCTGGAAGGCCTTGGCTTGAAGAATTCCATCAGCGTGACAAGCTACGGGAAAGAGCGCCCGGTCTGCATGGGCCAAGACGAGGCCTGTCACTCGAGAAACCGCCGTGCCCAATTCGTAGTCCAGGCGGATTGAGAGATGGAAAGGAAACCAATGCGTCTGGCCGTTATTTGCGTTGTTGCCCTCTTGCTGAGCGTGACCTTTGCGGGCCTCACCCAAGCGGAAGAACAGTTCGCGGGGGAAGTGCTCAAGGTTGATACGGCAGCGAAAAAGCTGACCGTGAAAAAGCCGGACGGCAACCGGTTTACTTTCGTCGTGGACGACAAGACAGCGTTTGCCGGCAACCGCAAGTCCCTTCAAGATCTCACAAAGGGAGATCGGGTCACGGTGGACTTCCAAATGAGCGCCGGACAGTATCAGGCTCTTCGCATCGCGTCCCAGTAGTTTCAAACTAGGCATTGTCCATTCCGCAGCGTCAATATCTCGACATCGCCGTTCCCCGCCGCCTCTTCCGAGTCTTTACCTATGCGACTCCCGATATCCTTGCCGGCCCATGGCTCCCGGGGATGCGGGTGCGCGTTCCATTCGGGCGGGAACTGCTCACCGGCTACATTCTCCGTGTCGCATCACATTTGGATGCCGCCTCCACCCAGGGCAAACAGATCAAAGAGATCATCGCGCGCCTGGACGATGTTCCGATCATCAACGCCGAGCTTCTTGCGCTCACACAATGGGTCGCCGAACACTATCTCGCCGCTCCGGGGCAATGCCTGCGCCTGGCGTTTCCGGGAAATGCAGAGACTCGGAAACGACGGCTGGTGCGAAATCGTGAAGCGCAACTGCCTATCGCTCCTGTCCCGATAGCCGCCACGCCGCTGTCGCCCGAATTCCTTCCATTTCGCAATCAACTCATGGAGGCCATCCGACAACACAGACCGGAGACAATCCTAATCGCGGCGTGCACGGAGAAACTGGCAGAGGCGTACCGCGACGCCGTTCAGACTGTGTGTCACCTGAACCGCACGGCCCTCGTATTGGTGCCCGAAACCCAGCGCATCGAGCCTCTTCGCCGGTTTCTGGCAAGTCGACCTGATACACAGTCCGAAGCGTACCACGGCGAACTTTCAGTCACGCAGCATCGGAAGGCCTGGGCCCGCATCCAGCAGGGCGAGGCTCGCCTCGTCGTGGGGACACGGTCCGCGGTGTTTGCCCCGCTTCGGGATCTGGGATTGATCATCGTGGATCAGGAGGAGAACTCATCTTACAAGGCCGAGAATGCCCCGCGTTACGACACGCGGGTGGTTGCGGCTGAGCGTGCTCGGCAAACCGGCGCTGTGCTGGTGCTCGCCTCCGCTCACCCTTCATTGGAATCGGTGCATGCAACCGGCAGCACCGCAACGGCCACGTTAGTACGTGATGTCGCCGGCCTGCCGCCCGTCCGTGTCATTAATTTGCGCGAGGCTGCCGGCGAGATCTTGTCGGCACCGCTCGCCAACGCTATTGCAGAACGGTTAGCGGACCGGTCGAAGGTACTTCTGTTCCTGAATCGCAAAGGCTACGCCTCGGTCCTCCTCTGCCGGGACTGCGGACAAGCGATACGATGTCCGTCATGCGCTGTAGGCTGGAGCTTCCATAAACAGGAAAGGATCCTCTCCTGCGCGCACTGCGGGCGGCGCGAAAGCGCTCCGACCGCCTGCCCCTCTTGCCAAGGGATCCGGCTCTTCCCGTCCGGCCTCGGCACCGAGGCCCTCGAGGAGGCGGTCAGACTCCGCTTTCCCCAGGCACGGGTGGCGCGGCTCGAGCGCGCTTCTGGCCGTTCGAAAAACACAGACCGGCTGCTGCTTGCGCGGTTCCGATCCGGTGACCTCGATATCCTCATCGGAACGCAACTTGTCCTCACAGCGACTCCGCCCCTAGTCGCATCGCTCGTGGGAATCGTCAGGCCGGATGTGGCTCTTCATCTGCCGGACTTTCTCGGCGCCGAGCGCGCGTATCATACTCTGCGGGACGTCACGGCCCTTGCTCATCCGAATGGATCAGATGCTCTGGTGATGATTCAAACCTACATGCCGGAACACCATGTGATCCGAGCACTTGCCGACGGCAATCCCACGGTCTTCTACGATAGCGAATTGGCCGCGAGAGCAGCACTGGGCTATCCGCCGTTCGGGCGGTTGATCGGGCTCCGGGTCACTGGGACGCAGGAGGACCGTGTCGCAGCAGCGGCCGAGCGCTGGGCCACTTTACTGCGTGCCGAGCTCAAGAGAGCTCAAGCCCAGGAATCGGGAAGGATGGAGCTGTTGGGTCCAATTCAAGCGGTGCCCGCACGTCTCCGGGGGCGTTTTCGGCGGCAACTCATTCTGAAGGGCGCTGATGAGCGCGTCTTGCGAGAGTCAGTTCGCAGAACTCTCGCTAAGATGGAATCCGAAAGCCGGGCAGGCAATCTCCGCTATGATGTGGACGTGGACCCGCAGTCGTTTTTGGGATAGCACACTATTCTGCACTCGCTTCCGTCGCGGCACCTTCCAAAGCGTCAGCTGGCATGGCTCAAAATAATCGCGCTGCTTCTCATGATCTGGAAGGACCCATCCTTGAGATAGGTCAGCGATGCTGCTGGCATCCAGCGTTCGAAATAGCCGATGCCTCGGCAGAAACGGCAAAATTTGCGTGGTAATTTGCAGAAACAGTTCCACCGCACCAGAACGTCCATGTTCAACCCTCCTATAGAGCTAAGAGCTGTTTTCAGTCCCAGGGTGCTCGGAATATAAACGGCTACGCGATACCTTTCTGGCGTGTAACTGACCCGGAATCCCGACTCGTGTTCTTTGGAGTCAGGAAGCGAGGGCAGCAAAATCTAAGTAGTATAGATCTCATATTTGGTATAGCTCTAATATTTAGTATATTTAGTATACAGTAAAATAATTCGATAGTAAACAGTAATAGTACTCTTTTAAATTGGCCCCCCGGAAGCCTTTAGGACGCGCCGGTTAAGTGGGTTCGGGAGGGGGGTCCAGCAGGACGGGGCCCCCTCCCGCGTTGGTGGGTTCGGGAGGGGGTCCAGCAGGACGGGGCCCCCTCCCCGCGTTGATGGGGCCCCGCCATTCTTGAGGCCGAATGTTGTAGTTCAGAGCTCTTCGGAATGGATTGTCGGCGCCTCGGAGCGGCGGATCCAGCGAAAGATGCCGTACGCGAAGCTCAACCAGAACGTCGCGAAGAAGACGCCGAGGAACGAGTCAGCCAGGATCGCCCCCATTTGCTCTTCCGATGGCTGAGTCTCCCCGCTCATCTGCAGCTTCATCAGTTGCACCGCGGGCCAGGTGAGACTCTCCAATCCAAGAAACAGGCAGGCCCAAGCCCAGACGTGGCGAGGGCTGGTCCCCAACCACACGAGCAGCGCGGTGAAGCCAAGCCCCGCCCCGACCGCCAAGGAGACCGAAATGGGATTCCACACCATCGTAAAGCCGATGGTGACGATGATGGCGGCGGTCACCGCATTTAGCTTGGTCTTCCAATCAGGCATCTAAGGTGTTTCAAAGCGCATCATAACAGTGTTGCCTTCAAAATCTGCTAGGGCAGAGTGACAAGTTCACGGCAGGATCGAGAGGCTGGCGGAGTGCCGTTTCAGTCCGGCGTGCTTCTCTCAAGGCGCTTCCAGACCACTAACCGAGTTCCGCCCATCTGAAGCCCGTCCTTCGTATTGAGGATTTCTTCGACTTCATGAACAGAAGCCATTTGCACGACGCCGAGGCCGATGGAGTTTCCTTCGGGGTCTTTTACAATTCTTGCTGAGACAACTGTCCCAAAGTGACGGAATAGGTAGCGGAGTGCCTCGGCGTTGGCATTCGTCGGGAGCCCAAGGACGTGAAGAACACACCTATCCATCCAACTCGTAGCGTGACACAAAAGACTGGAGAAACGATAACCCTACGTCCGTATAGGTAGGATGTATCAGCCCTGCGGATTGTTAAGGGTGTAAGACCGCCAGCAAGTGTAGGCCCTGAGGATCCTGCTTCTTCACAGACAATGAGATGGTATCTGACGCGTTCTTAAACTTCACCGATAATGTGTCGTTGTCCTCCTGAACGCATACAATGTGATCTAGATTGACATAGTAGTTATCGAGCTTGACGAATTTCATAGCGCCCCCTTTGGTTGAATATACTGAGGGTAACCCGAGGGAGGGGTGAAGTCAAACGGTAGTACCTGGCCGAGTGCCGAATGGAAGAGACGGAGTATAGCGGATGGTGCCGAAGGCGGGATTTGAACCCGCACGGGTTTCCCCACACGCCCCTCAAACGTGCGTGTCTGCCATTCCACCACTTCGGCGCAGCGATTGTGAAGGAATTATAGGTTCCGCCTCCCACACTGTCAATTCGCATGGTCATGGATCAGCCCGACCAACTCTAAAGAGGAACGCCAGCGACATCGGGAAGGTTGACACTGTCTCGACCGGTCAGTAGAATCCGACATTGATTATGGCACCGCGCATCGCTGCTTTCTTTGACCTCGACAACACCATCATTCCGGGCCCGGCAATCGAGCGCGATTATGTCCTGCTGTTATGGCGTCAGGGCCTGGTCGGCGTTCGGGATTTCGCCAAGAGCATCCTTCTCCTCATGCGGGAAGTTCCGCCGTTTTCGTTGGACCCGCTGCGGCGATGCAAGCCGTACCTCGCAGGGAAACCGGTAGCCACCATTGCAGCGCAAGCCCGAGGGTTTTTCTGGGAGCGAGTCTGTCCCCGTATCTCGGAACATGCCCGCTTGGCCATTGAGGAGCATCGCGCGCGGAACCATCGCGTTGTACTCCTTACCGGCGCTCCTGATTTCCTCGTCGAGCCCTTGGCCACGTTACTGAAGATCGACGAGGTGGTGGCCGGACGGCTCAGCCGAGATGGCGATCTCTATACCGGGCGCATGATTGAACCCTACCCCTACCGGGAAGGAAAACGGCTCGTGGCAGAGCAACTGGCCGCGCAGCATGGCTTTGATTTGCGCGGGTGCTATATGTATGGCGATAGTCCCGGCGATCTGCCGGTCCTGGAAGTGGTCGGCAACCCGCGTGTCGTGAATCCGATTCGCGGCATGGCGCGCGTTGCACGGCAGCGCGGCTGGCCCATTCTCCGCTGGCTCTAGCCCGTCCCTCATGCGCATCAACGAAATCTTCTTCAGCATTCAAGGCGAGTCGAGCTACGCCGGACACCCCTGCCTCTTCGTTCGTCTTACCGGCTGCCCTCTACGCTGTAGCTGGTGCGACACGAGCTACGCATTTTATGAGGGAACCGAACGGAGCATTGAGAATATCCTCAGCGAGCTTGAGCGGCATGAATGCCGATTAGTCGAGATCACCGGCGGCGAGCCGTTAGCACAGCCGGAAGTCCATGCGTTGATCACCGCCCTCGCCGATCGTGGGTACACCGTACTGATCGAGACGAGCGGTGCGATGGACATCGCTCCCGTTGATCGTCGAGCGAACATCATTATGGATGTGAAATGTCCGGGGAGCGCAATGGAGGACCGGAACCGATGGACGAACATCCCGCTGTTAAAGCCCCAAGATGAACTGAAGTTTGTCATCAAGGACAGGGGCGACTATGATTGGGCGGTCACGATCGTCCGAAAGTATGCCCTGGCGGATCGTCATACCGTACTCTTCAGCCCAGTCTTCGGTGAAATGGATCCGCAGGCTCTGGCTGAATGGATTCTCGCCGATGATCTTCCTGTCCGGTACCAACTTCAGCTGCACAAATTCATCTGGGGCGCAGCGGTCCGGGGGGTTTAGAAGCTGCGGAACACGATGAAGATTACGGTTAAGACGGGCCGTATTACGGAGGAAGCTGCAGACACTCTCCTGCTTTCTCATTGGGAGGACGAGACAAGATTCGCAGGCCACACAGCCGAGGTGGATGCTGTCCTGCGGGGGCGCTTAGGAGAGCTGCTCAAGACCCAAGAGTTCAGCGGCCGCCATGGACAGATCTCCGTATTGCACGTCGCTCCAGGGGAGCGGCTGCGCGCCAAGCGCATCGTGCTGGTCGGCCTTGGCAAGCGGGCCGACTCTTCCCTGGAAAAAATCCGGCGCGCCATGGGAACCGCCGCCAAAGCGATCCGGGAACTTGGCGCCAAGTCCATTGTCACCCCGGTGCACGGCATGGCCCGCTCGGGGCAATCGCGCCCAAACGGCCCAAAGGAGGCCGGTCGAATTCAGGTGGAGGCTGCGGCGCAAGCCATGGTGGAAGGAGCGCTGCTCGGCCTGTACCAGTTTAACGCTTATCGGACCGAGCGAAACGGTGCAGTGAAGGTGATCACATCCATGACGGTGGTGGTGGATCGCGACTCCATGAAGGCTCAAGCTGAGCACGGCGCGCGTTGGGGGCAGACCATCGCAGAGGCGACCAGTTACGTGCGGGACCTTTGCAACCATCCGGCCAATGTCATGACGCCGAGCTACATCGCCAACGAGTCAAAAATGATGGCCAAGAAACTTCAGATGCGATGCACGGTCTTAGACCGAGCGGACATGGAGCGGCTCGGTATGGGGGCCATGCTGGGTGTGGCGCGCGGGAGCCACGAGCCGCCGAAGTTCATTGTCTTGGAGTATCGAGGCGGCCCCAGCGCCCAGCGTCCGGTCGCGCTGGTGGGCAAAACCGTCACGTTCGACTCGGGCGGGATCTCCATCAAACCAGCCGACAACATGGAGCAGATGAAAGCCGATATGACCGGTGGGGCTGACGTGCTGGCAGCCATCCGCGCCGCCGCCCGGATGAGGCTCCCCTTAAACATCGTCGCGATCATTCCGGCGACTGAGAACATGCCGGGTGGGAGCGCTACCAAACCCGGAGACGTGCTGACGAGCCTCTCAGGAAAGACGATTGAGGTGATCAACACCGACGCCGAAGGCCGGCTGATCCTTGCGGACGGTCTGACCTATGCTATACGGTATCACCCCGAAGTTCTTGTGGACATCGCGACCTTGACCGGCGCCTGTGTGGTCGCGCTCGGCAATGTTGCCATTGGCGTGCTGGGCAACAATCAGCCGCTCATTGAGGAACTGAAAGAGGCGGGCGAGCAGGCCGGCGAGCGGGCCTGGCAATTGCCGTTGTGGGAGGACTACTACGAGCTGATCAAAAGCGACGTGGCCGACGTCAAGAACACCGGCGGACGCCCGGGCGGGACGATCACAGCTGCGGCTTTTCTGAGCAAGTTCGTGGGCAACGCCACGTGGGCACATCTCGATATCGCGAGTACCGACTGGAGCGACAAGGAGAAGGCCTACATTCCAAAGGGCCCGACCGGCGTGGGCGCCCGGTTGCTGATCCAATTTCTCCGAAACCGGGCCCTCGGGAAAGGGCGCGGCTTATCGCGCCCGGGGCGGGTGGGTGTGATTGGGAAAGGGCGCGAATTATCGCGCCCGGGGCGGGCGGGTGTGACCGGGAAAGGGCGCGTGTTATCGCGCCCGGGGCGGGCGGGTGTGAATGACAAGACCCGAATAAGTGGATTGCGGCAAACAGCGGGTGCCAACGGTGGAAAGGCCTCTCGAAAAGTCTCTAAATCGCAGGCTGCGCAAAAAAGAGCGCGTCCAGGGGAAAGGCGGCTGCTTCTGAGCAGACGCAGGGCGGGCGGGTGAGATGGCAGCCTCGGGGTGGGAGGGTGCCATAGTGGATGCGATGGCGCGCGGGTGAGAACGTGACATGAACCTGAAAGAAAAAGTGGGCCAACTGTTCAT
>Ga0184632_10000601_pt1 | contig 14384 bp, 20 predicted proteins | sample PLM31_50_b1_FD_133153 | JGI IMG/M metagenome (GOLD analysis project Ga0184632, IMG submission 133153) | Groundwater sediment microbial communities from an aquifer in East River, Colorado, USA - PLM3-1_50_b1 | ecosystem: Environmental > Terrestrial > Soil > Riparian zone | place: USA: East... | reverse complement strand
TGATCTTGTCGAGCCCTTAAGCTTGCGCCCCTACTTTACCGCGCCGGTCGTCACCGCGCCTCGAGTTCTTCGGTTTCGCCTGATTGTAAGAGATAAGGAAGAAGCCGAGAGCTTCCCCTCCTATGTGAATGTGACGGTGATGCCGTAGCGTGAATTAGTTGATCACCCGGTGGCCCCGGCCTTCGAGGCACTTGGAATAGGCCCGCTTGTACTGCTTCTCCGCCGAGAGTCCTTGATGCACCCCGCCGCCGGTTCCGCCGACCGCCCCTCCGAGAGCAGCGCCACGGCCCGGACTTCCGGATACCGCGCCGATCACCGCTCCCGTAGCCGCTCCCACCACGGCGCCGGCGCCGGTTCCTTTAGCGGCTTCCGTCGCGGTCCCGCCCGATGCCTTGCTCGCCAGTTCCTTACACTCTGCAAGGTCCCGAGTCTGGGTCTCCTGATTGCTCCCGACACGCGGGTCAATCGTGGGTTCCCAGCTCCCATAGGACGCGCAGCCGCCCAGCCAGATCAGGGCCAAGGCTTCCGCAATTCGTCTCGTCATGACGCCTCCTTTTTGGGAAAGAGGGGACAGATTTTAAATCTGTCCCCGAGAAGCGTTTCTATTCACACGGACCGGGCGTCAGATAGAGGAGGTAGTTCCCCATGCCATGCAGATCTATGCTCTCCTGCCGGTTGAGATGGTACACCATGGTCATCTCATACTCGTTCTTGGTGCTGACCGGGAAACCTTTCGCACTGCTGTAAATCTGATGGGACAGAAAGCCCCGCAAGTTGCCGTTGGGCTCCGTGTCAGGCACGCTTCGGAGCAATGTCTGGTTGGTCGTCTTATCGTCCAGCGCGATGAGAAGCAGCCCGTCGTGGCCGTGCGGATAGGCATACTTCACGCAGCCGTCTATCGTGAATTTTAGTGGCTTCGAGTCCACCTGCACCAGCCCTACTTTGAGCTCGATGCCCTCGTCCGTTTGATTCGAAGGCCGTTTGCTGAATTGGCTGTAGCAGACCACATTGACGCCGACGGTGTAGGCCTTGACCGGTTTGACCTCGGCGCCCTCAGGGGCAAGGTCCATGGTGAATGTCGCAATGGCGTCCTTCGTAGGCGGAACCTTGTGGTAAAACGCAACGACGGCGACCAGCTTGCTGTCTTTTTTTATCGGCACGCCATATCCGGGGGGGAATTTAGCGTCAGTGACCTCAATACCGGCACCGGCAAAGTACGTGGGCTCCCCCGGACACGACAAGCTCTTCTCTTCAAGATTTTGCAGCAAAATGTGATGGAGGTACTGGCCGGGAAGCTCCCTTCCATCTTTTGTGAAAATCCTGGAGCGATAGCCTGTTACCACCATATCCTTTGGCGCTTTGAAGAAATGGATCGGCAAACTGGAAGCAAGCTCGCCGCTGTGACCGGCCGGCAGATCAATCGGACCAAAGGTCAGTGTGAGCGTATTGCCTTCAAGGGTCACCTTCGTCGTGCCCTTCGTCGGTGCCGCTGTTCCATGGCCAGAATGAGAGAGTGGGTCCGCGAAAACCGGGGAAGCGACAAACAGGACACCGAGCATGACCAGAACGACACAGCGCATACGAAACCCTCCCTGGTGGATTAACGCTAAAGAGGTACTATCCCCCTACTATACGCCTATAGGGATTTCAGACATAGCTAGCTGTCTCCCGTAGGGTTCCCTACGTCACTTCGATGTGGACCTATGCGTTATGAGTTCGCTGATGGGACGTACCTGAAGAATCAACACCTTATCATCGCTAATTGACCATTCCATGTCAACCGGAATTCGATACTGCCTCTCAATTTTTATGAGAAGAGTAGTTATTAGGTGGAGCTGGTGCTCATCAAGTGTCCATTGGTCATGTCGCACGTCTTCCCGCTCGAAAGTTCCGCCGGCAGGTTCCAAGATGAGAGATCTCTCCTTTCGACCCAGCCGGCGTTCAATGATCCTGCCTGTCTGCTTGTCTACTAGGAAATGGTCCGGTGAGACGCTTCCGCCGACCACCGTGCTGCCCAGGCCCCAATTGGATTCCAGGACGGCATGAGTGGCATCGCCGGTTACCGGATTGGCCGAAAAAGCGATCCCAGAAATCTCGCTTGCCACCTGCTCCTGGACAACGACGGCCAGGCGCGAATGTGCGAGATCCATGCTGCGATGCAGCTTGTATGAGATGATCCGAAGATCGAGACTAGAGGCGACTACAGCCGGAAGGGTACTGCTGACCTGTGTCCCGGGCACGCCAAGTATGGTCTTATACCCACCGGCGAAGGAGGCGCTGGCAAGATCCTCTTCAGGGGATGAGGAGCGGACCGCAAACAAGGCATTGGGCGCCCAACGATGTAATTCCTCCGTAATGATCAGCTCCTGCCCGGCGCTCGACTGGTAGCTCTGCACAACTTCCTGAATATGCCGGCACCGCTCTCGCAATTCCTTTCGCTCAGCCTTCAAAAAATTCGCCCACGCCGCGGTCGTCTTCAACTGATCCATCCACGAGCCAAAAAGCGAAGTAGTTAAAATGAAGCCGTCGGGGATGGGGAAACCATCCTGAAACAGGCGCATCAGCGCCTGACCCTTGCTTCCGACTTCCTCGATACTGGGGACGGGGCTGTCGCTAAAGCGATAGGAGAGCTTCATGGGAAGGGGAGATAAGAAAGGGGGACAGATTTAATATCTGTCCCCCTTGAGGAGCTTACGCGAAGCGTTGCAGAGCGGCGATGCGCTCTTCGATCGGCGGGTGCGTCGCGAATACCCGCATCCATTTACCGGTGTCGCCGGAGATTTTCATCGTCGCCAGCGGGTCTCTGAAGGCATTTTGAGCCTCCGCCTGTTCTGCGAAGCGGCTGATGCTCTGCAGCGCCGAGACCATGGGTGCCGGCCCGTAGGCTTTTGCCGAGAACCGGTCCGCTTCAAACTCCCGACGGCGTGAGAACCAACCGACCACGATCATGGCCAGGAACCCCAGTACAATCTGAAGTACGAGAGACACGACGAATCCCAGCATGTATTGCTCGCGTTCCGCAAACAAACGCTGGACCCACATCGCGATAAAATACACAAAGGTATTCATCAACCCAGACAGGACTGTCATGGTGAACATATCGCCGTTCCAGACATGGCCCATCTCGTGCGCGAGGACTGCGCGCACTTCCGCCTCATTCATGTTCTCCACCAGGCCGGTGGAAACTGCGACCATCGCGTTATTCTTTGTGGGCCCGGTTGCAAAGGCATTCGGATCCGGAGCCTGATAAATCCAGACTTCCGGCATCTTGACACGCAGCCGATCGGCCAACTCTCGAACCGTGCGGAAGACGACCTCCTCTTGCCTGGTCCTGGGCTCCGTCACCTGGTAACAATCCAACATTGACCGCGCAATCTGCTTCGAGAAGGCCAGCGAGATGAAGGCCCCTCCGAAGCCAAGGATCAGGGCAAAGACAAACAGGGATGTATTGACTGATCCCCGGATGTCGATGCCAAAGGCCGGTAATACCAAGTTCGCCAGCACCTGGTACACGACCATCAACGCAATCATGATCAGGAAATTGGATACCAGCAATAACCCGATCCCCTTGAGTCTTTTCAACATTTAATCTCTTCCTCCTTAGAGTGACGGGGGCTGGGGGCCGCGCCGACACACCCTCCCCGGCACATGTACCCTTATTGTTAGCAACGAATCAGGTAGAGTCAAGGGCTGTTTGCGGATCGTCTTGACCGCCGAGAGGGAAAAGAGTACAAAAATTTCAGATGGTTACGAAGCCGGCGGGCGAGCACCTTCTCTTTCCCCTTCTAAAGTCTGTCTCGCGGTCTTTTTACTTGACCCTGGCGATCCTGCCCGCCGAGGTGCGCGCCCAGATGACGGTCGCATACCTCTACGCCCGCGCGGCTGACAGTCTTGCGGACATGAGCCTGGTGCCTCGGCCTCAGCGCCTCCATTATCTCGGCCGCTTTCGTGACTGGCTGCTTGATCCCAAACGCCATGAGTCCGCCGTGGGCGAAATCCAAGAGGCGCTATCACCTGTCGGCCCCCAATCAGACGAACAGACCCTGTTGGAGCGCCTGGATCACTGCCGCCAGGTCTTTGATACGTTCACTGTGGAAGATCAGCATCTGATCCGCGGCGTCGTGGAGACCTTGACCAGCGGCATGCTGCATGACCTGACCGTCTTTCCGGGGGAAAGCGAGCAGGGGCTGACGGCACTCAAGTCACTGTCTGACCTTGACCAGTACGTCTATTCTGTCGCGGGGTGCGTGGGTGATTTTTGGACTCGAATGATCTGCCGTCACCGTCCCGCATTCAAGGATTGGGATGTCGAAACGATGGCGACGAGGGGGATCCGTTTCGGCAAAGGCCTTCAATTCACCAACGTGCTGCGGGACATTCCGAGAGACCTTCGCCGCGGGCGGTGCTATATTCCGGAAACGCTGCTTGCCCAGGCCGGTCTGAATCCTAATGATCTGCTTGATCCCGAGGTTCTGCCGCGATTCAAACCCGTGTTGGGCGGGCTCCTCCGTCTCGCCTTGGAGCACCTGGATCAGGGCTGGCTGTATACCATGGCGGTTCCCAGACGGGAGTGGCGGGTGCGCCTGGCCTGTGTCTGGCCAATCCTGTTTGCGCTAAAAACGTTGCGGATGATCAGCCTCTCGACGCGTCTGCTGGACCCCGGCGTCACGATTAAGATGACTCGGGGAGATGTGTACGGGGACATGGCGCTCTCGGCCGGAGCGGTCGGCTCTCGTCTATTACTGACCAGCTACTACGGCCGACTCAGAAAAAGTATCGCCTGCTGAGTCAATTTCAACACCGCCCGCTATGCTGATGCTAAGGAGTCCTCTGAAACGCGGAGGGTGAGCAAGGATGTCTCTACTATCGAGCGATTCTCTTTGAGGTCCTGAATCATTGGCCCCAGGATCTTTCCCTCCAATTCTCTCACGGCGGCGAACTTGATCCCGATGGAATGAAGGTGGGATGTTTCGTCTTCGACTCGATAGCACCAGATGACTTGCCCCGAAAGGTTGAGATAGCAGATTTCCGAGAACGAATATTGCAGAGCCAGCGGTGTGCCGGCCTTCAAGGCAACAGCCGTGATCAATCGCAACCCGCTCGGGCTGACATCGTGCGTATACCCGCGGATCTCTGTGTTCTGAATCTGCAGGCCAACCCGAATCTTTAGAGGTTCGCGTTCATGTTCACGGCGCAATAGCGCAGGCTTCATCTGAAGGCGTTCGTCTGCGAGTACAACTGGGGGTTTCGGGATCCCAACGGGAGATATCTGCTTCATGGCGCACTCCTTCCTCAGCCGTGTCATGGCGACAGGCACTGCGGAAACGGCAACTTAAGAGGTGGACGCTCTACGAGAGTGGGGGAAAACCTGCGTTCCTACACCTAAGATTCACCCACTATGGCCCTCGGCAACCTGCTTTACAAGGTAAAACGTTCGCTATACTACTAAAGAGCCTGCCGCCCATGAATTGCGTTGATAATCAAAGGTGTTTCGCTTAAGAAAATTGCCTGGGAATGCAGGAAGATGCTCGGGCGGGATAGAATGCGGAGCGCGAGGCCATTGGGCCATATCGTTTGCAGTCATCTTTAAGTGGATAACCTAGGTATGGCGATTCCCTACATATTTTCTTAATATCAGCCTTGACAAAAGTTTGACGGCAGCGTACTGTGCGCATCCAGTAAGCAGATTTCCTTCCTAATCTGCTTAGCCGTCGGTCCTCACATTTTCTACGGAGGTCCGCCATATGTCACTTCGACTTCGCCATCGGTGGTTTCTGCAATTAGGGCCCCGCGCCTGCTTGAGCACTGGACGCCCGGGCAGGGGTGCTCCCTTGTGGATACAGTTTCTGAGCCCATCTTGGTGTACGATATCTACAAGGCCGTAGAAGACGGACTGGGATGTCCGGAACATCGGGCCACAGGTGAACAGAACAATGTAGGGGCGCAATTCATTGCGCCCATCCACAGACCGAGGCCGTTGGGATGTCCGGAACGTCGGGCGTGATGAATCACGCCCCTACTTCGGTTCACGCCAGCCGAGTCGTCCGAGGATGTCATCGTAGATCTTCTTCCGGTGAATAATCCCGAAGATCCAAACCTCGGCTCCCATGATCTTGTATACCACCCGATAGTCCCCGACCCGGAGTTTCCAATACCCCTTCAAGGTCCCTTTCAGCGGCGCCCCATATTGCTCGGGAGCCTTAACCAGGCGGGATTCAATCGCACGGGCGACTCGACTGTGGATATTTCGGGGAAGACTCGATAAGTCCTCCTCTACAACTTGAGGGTGATAGAGGAGGGCAAAAGGCACTTAGCGCTTTGGCCGTTTTAGATGAGACCAGACCTGCTCCTGAGTCAGAGCCTTCTTCCGGTCAAAAGACTTCTCCCGCTCCTCGGCGAAAGTGGCGAGGGTTCGGTCCTCTTGAGACTCCAAGGCCTCCTTGACCAGATCCCGCACTTTCAACGAGAGCGAGACCTTGTCCCGTTCAGCCCATCGCCGGAGTCCCTCATACAAGGGCTTTTCCAGGACGACGTTGACTCGTGGGTTCTTTGTCGGCATGTTTGTCCTCTCTCGCGCTAGTGTAGCATAAGTGATGCACCAAGGCAAGCCAGCCCTGGACGCCCTGCACGCCCACGCTGGTACAATAGAGGAGGTGCACCAGTACCGTAGAGCCGGCCCTCACCGCTTACTACGGCCACCTCCGCAAGGCCATAGCTTGCGAGGGGTCTGCGGAGCGGAAGGGCCTGCAGCCGAGTCCGCGGGGCTGCGACGGCGAAAGGCCATGAGCACGTCAGGGTGGCTCGGTGACAGGACCCGCGAAGACGGCGCAGGCACATTTTCTCGGAAGAAAATGAGCCAGACCCCACGCCCGTGCACCTATTTCTCTTCCGATCCGTTCTTTTGCGGCTCGAGAATCTTGGACCCTTTCCTGAAGACCGCGTAGATCGCCTGGGAAGGGCAGGCGTCGAGACAGAGTCGGCACGTCTCCAGACAGCGGGATGAATCGAACTTGAATGGCGGGGTGGACAGCCAGGCCCCGGTCGGGCAGACCGGAATGCAAACCGCATTATGGGTACAGCGGTCGGGGTGGCGGACGAGGTGGTCTCTCATCACCATCATAGGGGTCACTCCTTCAAACAGAGCTTGGGAAAACAGCTCAAAAATGTCCTTAGCCGGGACCGTCATGCTTTAGCTCCGGAACTCAAGCGAATCGGGGCCAGATCATTTGGCGGCGGTTTATGGCCGGGCATCAACAACCGCTCCACGATCTGTCCTCCGATCACATGCTTCTCCATGATCTCGGTGATGTCCGACTCAGTGCCTGCCCAGTACCAGACCCCTTCAGGATACACGACGATACTTGGGCCATATTCGCAGTGATCCAGACAGCCGGCCTTGTTGGCCCGAACGACCCCCTTCAGCCCCAGCCGATCTACTTCCTTTTTCATGAAGTCCTGGAGCCGCACGGACCCGTTGTCGGCGCAGCATCCGCGTGGATCCCCCTTGGGCCGCTGATTGATGCACATAAAGATGTGGCGGACAAAATCGGGCATGTCAGGTAGCTGAGGCGGTCTGATGGGTCTCCAGCGAATGAGTGAGGGCCGAAATCTCGTCGGGTTTTAGGAGCGTGTGTTTGAGGGTCTTACCTGCGATCAACACCGCAATTTCCTTCAGGCGAAGCGTCGCCCGTTGAAGTTGCTCAGCCTGGGTCAATGCCGAAGCATTCCCCGTGTGCAACTTTGTAAACTCCGATTGGATGTCCCGAAAATCTCGCTGTAGGTTCTTCTCCACCGAACAGGAATCACAGTACCATTTCGGGCTCAGGTCGGTGTTCGGGGACAAGCGGTCATAGACGCGGCCGAAGAAGTCCCGGCCGAGCGAGAGCTTCATGATCGGCACATCCGAAGCGCCGCAGCCGTCGCATTTGCCGCCGTATGAGGTCGTCTCGCTCAGCATGCTTCACCGCGGGATGGGGCCCCGTCCTGCTGGACCCCCCTCCCGAACCTACCTTGGGCGCTCCTGCTCGTATCCAAAGTGAGCCGAATGATACACGAAAGGCGGGGAGGGTGTCCATATTGTGCTTTCGCTGCTGATGGATGAAAATACAGTATGAAGTTGTGGATTCTGAGCGGCATAGCGGTCGAATGCGTGCTGGTTTTCTCGACGGCTCAGGCTCTGGAGCTTGATCCCGTGACTGAAGCCAAGCGGCTTGAAGCCGGCCTCACCCGCTTGTGCGGAGTATGGGATTGGACGGTCCATTCCCACACGATGAACCATCGGGAAGCGAAATCGAAGATTGTGCTCCCCTCAGCGGAAGCCGCCGGGGCCGAAGGCCCCTCGCCGGCTGAGATCCGCATCTATGGCGATGCCGTCTATTTTCGGTGGGACTACCCCGGAGGATTTCAGGAAGACAGCATGCTCCTGGCCGATAACAAACGCCTTGAGGGAACCTTTCGCACCTCCAGAGGCGCGGTGGGCGCGGTGACCGGCAAGCGCCTGTCTTCGTGCCAGCAGTCGAAAGCGGAGACAGGTAAGCCTGAGGTGAGCGCCGAGGAAACGAAGCCATGATCATCGGAGTACCGAAAGAGATCAAGGACCAGGAATTCCGAGTCGGTATGACGCCGGCAGGTGCGCGCGAACTGGTGAAAGCCGGCCACCAGATTTTGATTGAAGCCGGTGCGGGCATCGGAAGCGGATTCGAGGACAGTCATTACAAGGACGCAGGTGCCGAGTTGGTCGCCGACAAGGGATTGCTGTTCAACCGGGCCGACATGATCGTGAAGGTGAAGGAGCCGCAGCCTCCGGAATATCCGCTGTTCCGTAAAGGCCAGGTGCTCTTTACCTATCTGCATCTGGCAGCCGACCGCCCGCTGACCCAGGCGTTGCTTGAGAAGCAGGTGTTTGCCTTTGCCTACGAAACCGTTGAGCGGCCGGACGGCACATTGCCGATTCTCCGGCCGATGAGCGAGGTGGCCGGCCGGCTTGCGGTGCAGATCGGGGCGCACTATCTGGAGCGGACACATGGCGGGCGAGGCGTGCTCTTGGGAGGGGTTCCCGGGGTGCCGAGCGGCAAGGTCGTTATTATCGGCGCCGGCGTGGTCGGTACACAGGCCACGCAGATCGCGGTCGGCTACGGCGCCCAAGTAACGGTCTTCAATTTGGATCGGGACCGCCTTGAGGCTTTGGACATGCTGTACCGAGGCAGGATTGTGACCAGCGCCGCAAACCCCTCCTGGATCGAGGAGGCGGTGATTGAGGCGGACCTGGTTATCGGAGCGGTGCTGGTACCGGGGAGTCGGGCACCGAAGGTGGTCAATCGCAAGACGGTCGGCCGCATGAAGAAAGGTACGGTCATTGTGGATGTGTCGGTGGATCAGGGAGGCTGCATTGAAACCATTCATCCCACGACGCACTCCGATCCGATTTATTTTGTGGATGGTGTGCTCCATTATGCGGTTCCCAATATGCCCGGCATTGTGCCGCAGACGTCCACTTTTGCCTTGACCAATGCGTCGTTTCCCTTTATCCTCCGGTTGGCCGAATTAGGACCGGAACAGGCGATCCGATCCGATTCGGCTCTTGCCAAGGGGCTCAATCTCGCGCGCGGCCGGGTCACCTGCCCGGGAGTGGCCGAGGCGTTCGGGATGCCGTATCATCCGGGGATCGGGGCGTAGCGCAGCCTGGTAGCGCACTGCGTTCGGGACGCAGGGGTCGGAGGTTCAAATCCTCTCGCCCCGACCAAAGTTCCCCCTCCTTTGTAAGGAGGGGGAGGGGAGGTAGAGAGAATCCGGTTCTACCCCACCTTCGCACCCACCCACCCTGAAGGTCATTGCACCCACCCAGCCCCGAGCCTGCAAGACAGGCTCTTTTTCCCGTGGGACGACCTTCTATGCCCCCTGGCCTCCCCTTACAAAGGGGAGAGAATGTGACAGCTTTCTCTCCGCAACCATCGCAGTTATAATTTCTCCCGATGAGTCGCGCCGACTCTTCAGAGCGTGTACTGGCTGAAATCCTCGTATCCGGACGGGTGCAGGGGGTCTGCTATCGCGCCTTTGCTCAGGAGGAGGCTGAGGGGCTCGGCCTCTGCGGCTGGGTGCGAAATCTTCCTGATGGTCGAGTTCAGGCCGAAGTGGAAGGACCGCGGGCGCAGGTGGAACAGCTCCTCGATCGCCTCCGGAAAGGGCCGCCGCGCGCGCAAGTGACCGATCTCCAGGTGACCTGGAGGCCGCCCATCGGACATACACAGCGCTTCACGATCGTCGGGTAGTCAGATACTTACGGCGCGGTTGACACACCATTTCGCCTTTCCATATACTCTGCCTCCATTATGAATTATAAGACGCTGATCCGCGAGGTTCCTGACTACCCGAAACCGGGGATCCTCTTTTATGACATCACAACCCTGTTGAAGGACCCCTCGGCTTTTCGGAGTGTCATTGATGATTTCACGTCGCTCTATCGCGGTCAGAAGATTGCCAAAGTGATCGGTATCGAATCGCGCGGCTTTATCTTGGGCAGCCCGCTGGCGCATCAACTTCATGCCGGCTTCGTCCCTGTCCGGCGTCCCGGGAAACTTCCGGCCGACATCTTCGAGGTCAAATATAACCTTGAATATGGATCAAACTCCCTGGCGATCCATCGGGATGCAATCGCGATCGGCGAGCGGGTGCTGATTGTGGACGATTTGCTCGCGACAGGAGGAACCGCGGCGGCGACGACCAATCTGGTGCGCCAACTCGGAGGGGAGATCGTCGGCGTCGCTTTTCTGGTTGAATTGATGGCGTTGAAGGGCCGCCAGCAATTGAACGGGTATCAGGTTCAGGCCCTGGTGCAGTACTGAGTATGGCTCGACGCCGCATCTCGTCCGGCGGTATCGTGTTTCGGGCAGCCGGGGACTCTTACGAGGTGGCGCTCATTCGCGTCATGCGAGCGGGCGGGGATACCGCCTGGGCGTTACCGAAGGGCTGGGTAGAACAGGGTGAGGATCTCGAACAGACCGCTGTGCGCGAGGTCCGGGAGGAGACCGGACTACAGACGCGGGTCCTTCGCAAAGTGGATGAGATCTCGTATGAGTTTTATTCACGAGCCGATCACGATCGAGTCGCCAAGACAGTCCATCTCTTCCTGCTGGCCTGCTTGGGCGGAGATACGGCGAATCACGACACGGAAGTGGAAGAAGCTCGCTGGTTTCCCATTGAGAAGGCGGCACAGCAGCTGACCTACAAGAACGAGCGAGAGGCCATGGAGAAGGTCGCGCTCCTGTTGGTAGAAGGAGAGCACATTACATGACAACCAAGTCGAAGACCCAGCAAGCAGCGAAGGCCAAGACCAAGTCGCCTCGGCCATCCAAGGCGGCGAAGCCTGCACAGACGAAAACGACGACGTCCAGCATCAGAACGGATGCGCTGCGCAGAATGCTGCTGGAGCGCCGTCAGGAAGTGATGAAAGAAATTGAAGAGCTGATCGGTCACCGGCTCTCGGACGACGCACAGCAGCGGGTGGATTCGGTTCCGGACGTGGGCGACCAGGCGCTCCTTGATTCTCAACGGGGGCGGGACATCTCGATCCTCGAAATGCGCAACCGGATGCGCCAGAGTATTGATGAGGCGCTGGTCAGGCTCGATGAGGGGAACTACGGCATCTGCTCGGATTGCGGTGTGGAGATCAGCGAGAAGCGGTTGAAGGCGGTGCCGTTTGCGCGCCGCTGCGTGGCCTGCCAATCGAAGGAAGAATTGCTGGAAAAGATCGAACAAGAAGAAGAACAGACCAGTTAACGGCATGCGGGCCTTTCTGGCCGTCATTGTGACCTGCTCCGTGCTAGGGCCTTCAGTATGGGCCCTCACCCGCGACGAAGAAAACAGTGTTGACATCTATCGGCGCTTTAATGCAGGCGTCGTCAATATCACCAGCCGGGCCGTCTCTTACGATTTTTTCTTGAATCCGGTACCGACCGATTCCTCCGGCTCCGGCTTCATTCTTGATTCGCAGGGCCACATCCTGACGAATTATCACGTCGTGAAGGGTGCACAGCGTTTGGAAGTCAGCCTGACCGACCGCTCGAAGTGGCCGGCGAAGATGGTGGGCGCTGATCCTCAGACTGATCTGGCCGTACTGGCGATCAAGGCTCCTCCCGAGTCTCTAACCGTCATGCCGCTCGGGGATTCCTCTACCCTCCAGGTGGGGCAAAAAGTCCTGGCGATCGGCAACCCATTTGGACTGGAGCACAGCCTCTCTGCCGGCATCGTCAGCATGATCCGCAGGGTGGTGAAGGCCGGCGACGCCGAGATCGAAGATGTGATCCAGACCGATGCTGCTATCAATCGGGGGAACTCCGGCGGGCCGCTCCTTGATTCGGAAGGCAAAGTGATCGGCATCACCACCGCCATCTTTACGCCGTCGGGGGGGAACGTGGGAGTAGGCTTTGCAATCCCGATCAATACCGCGAAACGAGTCGTGGGCGACCTGCTGGCCCAGGGCTTTGTCGTCTATCCGTATTTCGGCGCAGAGGCGCAGACCGTCACCCCGATCATCGCGCGAGCTCTAAATCTGCCGGTGGAATACGGAGCGCTCGTGATCCGCGTCTGGAAAGGCGGTCCGGCCGCGAAGGCCGGGCTTGTGAGTGGGACGCAGCAGGTGATCATCGGCAATACCATTGTGGTAATGGGAGGAGATATCATCGTCCTAGCAGACGGACAGGCCATCACATCGTCGGAAGAGCTACGCCGATTAGTACGACGGCGCCTTCCAGGTGATATCATGAAGCTGGAGATCATCCGACAGGGCAAGCGCGGCACGATAGAGGTTCGGCTCGGCGAGCGGCCGCGGGATCGTATTCCTCTAAAAGAGTGACGGGATCGTAGTCGCCGATAGGGACAATGAAGCGAGCGGTGGTCTTGTGCAGCGGAGGCTTGGATTCCACGGTGGCTGCGGCAGAAGCGCGGGCCGCAGGGTACGAGCTATATCTGTTGAGCATACATTACGGGCAGCGCCACGCGGTGGAACTCAGCCGGATCCCACAGATCGCCGAGACACTGGGAGCAGCCAAGTCCTTGGTTCTAGCTCTCGACCTGCGGGCCATGGGCGGCTCGGCTCTCACCGATGAGGTCTCGGTACCGAAGGACCGCACGGCCGACGAGATCGGCAACGGCATTCCTCCGACCTATGTGCCGGCCCGCAACACCATCTTTTTAGCGATTGCGCTGGGATGGGCGGAAATTGTTCGAGCGGAGAAGATTTACTTCGGGGCGAACGTATTGGACTATAGCGGCTATCCTGACTGCCGGCCCGAGTTTCTGCGGGCTTTTGAAATGCTGGCCAAGATCGGCACGAAGGCCGGCGTGGAGGGCTGGCAGGTTCGCATCGAGGCGCCCCTGCTGAAGATGACGAAGGCCGAGATCATTCGCCGGGGCGTGGCGCTCCAGGCGCCGCTCCATCTGACCCATAGCTGCTATGATCCGGATATCGCGGGACGGGCCTGCGGCCGATGCGACAGCTGCCGGCTGCGCCTGAAGGGCTTTGCGGAGGCGGGCCTGGCTGATCCAGTAGAATATGTAGCGATGAAGCCTGCCTCTTAAGAGAGCAAGGAGATGATAACAGCGTGTTGACGGCTATCTACGAACTGACTGCAGAAGAATTTTTCATGTACCTGATCATCGCGTTAGTCTTTATTATTCCCATTTCGGTTCGGATCTACCGATGGTTTGGGATGTTACGGCTCAAAGCGCAATTAAAGAAAGACCTCTCATGAGTCGGCTCGCGCAATATTTAATCGTCACTGCGCTGTTGTGCCCTGTGCCCACGGCTCTTGCAGCCGCTTCTCCTCCCGAAGGGACAGATTCCGGCCTGACGGCGGTGTTTGTCCGCTACTACAGCGCGATCGCGAAAGGACGATGGGGCGATGCGTTTCAGATGTTGCATAAACGTCTGAAAGAGGCCACCGCAGTGAAGACTCCCGAAGATTTGGCGCGTCGCAGTTCCCGCTCGCAGCAAGATCTTATTGCAGCCTTCGAGACCTATGATCGGTTGGAGGTCCTGAAGACCGAAATGGACCTAGCCTCTATCAAGGCTCGTGTGACTGCGGCCGGAGACGGCGACGTGGCCGGAGAACTCTCCTATGACCTCGTCGTGTTTCCCAAAGGGCAGGGCAGCCCCCTGATGTATCGCGTCACCATGAATGTGGGGCTCGCGCAAGGGCAGATCATCAGGATCACCCAACATACCATGGCCCGCATTGATCCGGGCGGGCACGGCGACGCCATCTAGCATCCTGTGTCAGTCAGATGCCGTCTTCTTTACGCCGCGTTTCTCTCCCCTTTGTAAGAGGAGGCAGGGGCATAGAAGGTCGTCTTGGCGACCTTCAGGGTGGGTGGGTGCGAAGGTGGGG
>Ga0184632_10000600_pt1 | contig 14386 bp, 15 predicted proteins | sample PLM31_50_b1_FD_133153 | JGI IMG/M metagenome (GOLD analysis project Ga0184632, IMG submission 133153) | Groundwater sediment microbial communities from an aquifer in East River, Colorado, USA - PLM3-1_50_b1 | ecosystem: Environmental > Terrestrial > Soil > Riparian zone | place: USA: East... | reverse complement strand
GGGTCGCGAAGATCCACCAACGGGGCGAAGGTGGGCGAGCCACCGAGGTCGCCTTCGAGGTCGATGTCCCGGTACTGGGCAAGGCGACCTACACGCTGACGTATCGCTACGCGCCGGGCGACACCGGTCTGTCCTGGACGACGAAAGAAGCCGAAGGTGTCGTCAAGGACATAGAGGGTGAATACGTCCTGGGGCCAACCGACGATGGGACGAAAGTGACCTACCGGCTGAATCTGGAGCTGAACATCAGCCTGCCGGGCTTCCTCCGCAAGACCGCCGAGAAGACTGTGATCACCACCGCGCTGGACGGCCTCAAGAAACGCGTCGAGCTCAGCTAACCCGAATCGATCCCCGAAAAGTCGATCTCGTAGCGGACCTCGGGGATGCCGAAGCCGTCCCAGTCCTCCAACTTCTCGGTGCCGTCGGGGCGCCAGCCGGCGGCCTCGTAGAAGCGGCGACCCAGGTCGTTGGAGTCCAGGACCCAAAGCGTGGCGCGCTTGAAGCCCAGCTTCTTCAGATCGTCGACCCCATGCTCGAAGAGTGCCCTGCCGATGCCCGTTCCGATGGCGTCCGGCTCGATGTATATCGCGTAGACCTCGCCCGTTTCCGACGTGGCGTCTGGGTCTTGGCTGGGGCCGGAGCTCATGAATCCGATCACATGGTTGTCTCGTTCGAACACGAAGATCCGGGGGAACGCCTCACCGGCCTCGCGTCGCGCCAGGCCGCGGTTCCACATCTCCAGGCGGCCCTCTACTGTCCGTCCGGCCAGGAGCTGCTCGGGCATCTGCCCCTTGTAGGCGGACTGCCAGGCGCGGACGTGGATCTCCGCGATCCTCCTGGCGTCCGCCGGTGCGGCTTCCCTGATCACAGGCACCTCCCGGTCTCGGATTGTCTCAGGTAGAGGACGACACAAAATGAGTCTCATTTTGTGTCCGCCCCGGAAACCGAGGGCCCCCTCTCGCCAGCCGCTCAAGACGACGCATTTGCCCGCCGAGGTAGGCTAGGAGCCAAGTGCGGATTCTGTTGTTCACCGGCAAGGGTGGAGTCGGTAAGACCACCGTGGCGGCGGCCACGGCAGTCAGGGCGGCGGCGTCCGGCCAGCGTACTCTGGTCATGAGCACGGACCCGGCGCACTCCTTGGCCGACTCCTTCGACATCCCCCTCACCTCCCGTGCGCAGAACATCGCGCCCAACCTCTGGGCCGAACAGATCGACGCACAGGAGCGCCTGGAGGCGAACTGGCGGGACATACAAGAGTTCGTCGTCTCGTTCCTCAACTGGGCCGGGGTGGACGCGATCGAGGCCGAGGAGCTCTCCATAATCCCCGGCCTGGACGAGATCTTCAGCCTTACGGACGTGAAGCAGCACGTCGACTCCGGGAAATACGACCTGCTCGTCGTGGATTGCGCCCCGACCGCGGAGACGTTGCGCCTCCTCTCGCTCCCTGAGGTCATGAACTGGTACATCGAACGGATCTTTCCCGTGGAGCGGCGCGTGGTGAAGACCATCCGGCCGCTCCTCTCGAAGCTGACCAGCATGCCGATCGCCGACGACCGGATCTTCGCTGCCGTCGAGCGCCTGCACAGGAACCTCGACGGCGTCCGGCAGCTCCTCACCAACGACCGGATGTCGTCCGTCCGCCTGGTGCTGAACCCGGAGAAGATGGTCATAGCGGAGGCCCGCCGGACGTACACATACCTGTCCCTGTTCGGCTACCGGGTGGATGCGGTGATCGTCAACCGGATCATCCCGCCCGAAGTGGAGGACCCGTATTTCGGCAAGTGGAAGGACATCCAGGCCGAGCACCTCCAGACGGTCCGGGAATCCTTCGAGCCGGTCCCGATCCTCACCGCCCGTCTATTCGACCGCGAGATGGTGGGCCTTTCACTGCTCGAGGAGATGGGTCAGGAGGTCTATGGGCAACGGCTCGGGACGGAGGTCCTGCACGTGGACGAGCCAATGCGCGTGAGGAAGCGCGGGACCTCGTATGTGCTCTCGCTCCGGCTCCCGTTCGTGGAGCGGGGTGAGCTGGAGGTCTTCAGGAAGGCCGACGAGCTCTATATAAGGGTGGGCGGCTACAAGAGAAACCTGGTGCTTCCCCAGACCCTTCAGCGGCTCGACGTCCGCGAGGCGAGCTTCGTGGAAGATCGGCTGGAGGTCCGCTTCGCCCGCGAGCCCAACCCCACGACCAGCGTGGCAACGAGACAAGGGGGACGAAATGGCTGAGGCCAGAACCAGGAAGAAGCCGGCGCCGAAAGCGCCATCCAGGGCGTCGCGTCCGGAAAAACAACGGGATCACGCCGGCCCTCCTCCCTCGGCGGCCGTCTGCCAGGTCGGTTTCTGCCCGATCTGTCTAGCCGTGACCGCCCTTAGCGAGGTTAGGCCGGAACTGACGGAGCATCTTCTCCTTGCGGGCCGCGAAGTGCTTCTCGCGCTGCGGGCGGTGATCGATTCGCGGCTGGCCGGAGGGGATGAGCCGGCCGGCAGGCTCCAGCGGCTCGTCATCGAATAAGTCAGACAGAGTTGCGTCGTCGCGTTTCGCCACCCTGAGGCAAGGGAAGGAGTGTGTGTCAATGCCCGATCTCGATCGAGGCTTCCTGAAAAGGCTGGCGGGGTGGAAAGCGAACGGGTTACCGGTCTCGAGTCTGTACCTGGACGTTGATGGCCGCCGCTACCCCAGGCGGCAGGACTATCTCTTGAGGGCCGAGGAACTCTGTCACGGGCTGCATCGGGCGAGCCAGCAGCTGGGCAGAGAGGGTCGCGCTTCGGTGTCAAAGGACACGGCGAGGATGCTGGAGGTCGTTCAGGGGTTGGATCGGGGACGGACGCGAGGGCTGGCGCTCTTCTCTTGCGCCGAGGCGCGCCTCTGGGAGGAGGTCCAGGTGTCCAGGCCCCTTCCTGACCGCGCGACCCTCTCGGACCATCCCCACCTGCTTCCGCTCGAGGCTGTCGTCCAGACGTCCGAGTCCTTCTGCACGGTCCTGGTCGATCGGGAGAAGGCACGCATCTTCCTGGTCCGGATGGGGGAGATCGCGGAGGAGACGGACGTCTTCGACGACGTCCCCGGACAGCACGACCAGGGCGGGCGGGCGCAGGCCCGCTACCAGCGGCACATCGAAGAGGTCATGGCGCACCACCTCAAGCACGTGGCCGAGGTCCTGCTCCGGTTCTACAAGCGGCGCAAGTTCGATCACCTGATCCTCGCCGGTCCCGAGGAGCTGATCCCCGAGTTCGAACGGGGCCTTCATGACTATCTGAGGCGACGGATCGTGGCGAGGGCGACGCTCGCTATGACGGCCATGCCGGCCGAGGTCCTTGAGCGATCGCTGGCAGTCGAAGAGGAGGTGGAGGCGGAGCGAGAGCGGCGGGTGCTCGCGCGGCTCGCGGCCGAGGCGGACGCGGGACGGCACGCGGTCCGTGGGCTGGGAGGGGTGCTGGCCGCTCTGAACGAAGATCGTGTGGAGGCCCTGGTGGTTCCTTTCGGCCTGGCGCGTGAGGGTTTGCGGTGCACCAGTTGCGGTCGCCTGACCCTGGAGGGTTCCGTCTGCCCGACCTGTGGCGGCCAGCTGGAACGGGTCTCCGACATCGTCGAGAGCGCGGTGGCCTCCGCGCTGCGCCAGGGTTCCAGGGTCGAGACCGTAGGCCTGGCTGAGGGTGGTCCGGTGGTGGAGGGGGCTAATGGGGAAGGCGTGGGGGCGCTCTTGAGATATTGATCTCGCGGCGAGGCGCGTCGCTGGTCGCGGCCCTGCTCGTTCTTGCATCCCCCGGTCAGCGGTGGATGAGCTGGATGGACCCCGATAGCGTCGTCGCGCCGGAGATCTTCGCCGGCACCAGCTTCTGGAACACCAAGCACAACCAGACTGGGATCACCGATTCGAAGTCGGGCACCTGGATCGCAGCCCTGAAGGCGGAGGTCGGCAGCGACTACATCAAGCTGGTCGGCACCGACTCGGACGCTTACGGCACCGCCTTCTATGTCGTCTCCGACAGGGAGGCCCCGCCCCAAACCAAGATCACCTGTAACGACCCCTCCGGCCACTGTTACGGCTTCAAGGGGACGAGCTACTGGCTCCGGGTCCCCCGGAACGCCAAACCGTCGGACGACAACGACTCTGAGATGGTGGTGCTCGACCAGAGCAGGGACGCGAATGTGGCCGTGTGGCTGTACAGGGCCTGCCCGCCGGGGTGGGTGAACGCCTTTTGCACGGACGATGGCTCGAGCGACACGTTCACGGCTTACGGGATGTCCGTCCACAGCCTTTCTTCCTCCGGGCTGGACGGGTGCTGGCCGACGCACTACCCCGTCTTCTTCCCGCCTCCGCCGCTGGGGCCGAACGATCCGAACAATCGCGGCCATCGTGGGATCCCCGGAGCATTCATCGGCGTCCGCTATGAGGAGGTGGTGGCGGGCCTCTTGGCGCACACGCTCAAGGTGTCCTTGCCGAATACCCAGGCCGACACGAACTACTTTCCGCTCTCGGCCGCGGAGCAGAACGTGGGAGTCATCCCCGAAGGCGTGCTCATCCGGATCAAGCCCTCTGTGAACCTGAACGACCCCAAGTACGACCTGAACGGGTACGCCCTGGTGATCGCCGAGGCGCTGCAGGACTACGGGGCGGTGGTCGGCGATACCAGCGACAACTCCGCAAACCTGAAGGTGGAGAACCTGTTCGTCGAGGGCTCGCCGTACCGCTGGGACAATCCGGACCCGGACAAGGACATCGGCCCCGATTCGCTCTCCGGCATCCCCCTGGACGACTTCGAGTTCGTCAAGCGCGGGTACGGCGTCCCCCTCGGTTTCGTCTGGAGCGGTTTCTGCGAGGACTCGCCGCCCTGATGCTCTAGTCTGCGAGCCGTGAGTGCCAGGCTCGCGATAGGGTTGGATGCCGGAGGGACAAAGGTCGCCGGTCTTCTGGTCGACGTCTCCACCGGAGAGATCCTCGACCGCCGCCACGTGGAAACCCCTGCCGCCGACGCCGAGGCATCCACCCAGACGATCGTGTCAGTGGCTCAGGACCTCGCGAAGCGCCACCAGGACGTGCTTGCCCTTGGCGTTGGGGCCGCGGGAATAGTGAGCCTCGAAGGCATCATGCGCTACGCGCCCAACGTGGCCTGGCGCGAGTTCCCGCTGAAGGAAAGGATCCACGCGGCCGTAGGACTCCCGACCCTGGTCGACAACGACGCGAACGTGGCGGCCTGGGGTGAGTTCCGCTTCGGCGCTGGCCAAGGATCGAACGACATGCTGCTCGTGACCGTTGGGACGGGGATCGGGGGCGGGATCGTGGCCGGCGGGAAGCTATTCCGCGGAGCGCACGGCTTCGCCGCCGAGATAGGTCACATCATCGTGGAACCTGGCGGCCCGATCTGCGGATGCGGCAACCGCGGCTGCTGGGAGCAGGTCGCCTCCGGGCGAGCCGTGGGGCGCCTGGGGCGCGAGGCCGCCCAGGATCGCCCGGACTCGTTGCTCGCCGAGCTCGCCGGCGGCGACCCTGACGCCGTAACGGGGCCGGTCGTGACGACCGCAGCGAAGCGCGGAGACGACATCGCCGTTGCCGTACTGGCCGAGGTGGGCCGGCGTCTCGGTGAAGGCATCGCCGGATTGGTCAATGTGATTGACCCGGACATAGTCGTGGTGGGTGGCGGTGTGATCGATGCCGGAGAGCTGCTGCTCGAGCCCGCCCGCCGTTCCTTCAGGGAAAGCGTCGAGGCGCCGGAGCACCGCCCCGAGGTTCCGATAGTCGCCGCCGCGATGGGAAACGACGCCGGGGCGGTTGGGGCAGCCGATCTCGCCGTCCTCGAACTCGTCGGACCATGACGCCCCACCGACCGAAGATCGGGATAATCCTCCCGATGTTCTCCGGCGATCCGGCGAAGGTGCTGGACGCCGCCCGATCAGCTGAGGAATTGGGGTTCGACGGCGTGTTCGCCTTCGACCACTTCTTCCCGCCCGGCGGTTCGCCGGACAAGCCCGCCCTCGAGGCCTTCACGACCCTCGCCGCGGTAGCCCAGGCCACCCAACGAGTATCGATCGGGACCCTCGTAACCAGGGCCATCCTGCGGCCCCCCGGGATGCTGGCGAAACTCACGGCTACGCTCGACCAGATCAGCCAAGGGCGAATGATCCTCGGCTTAGGAACCGGAGATCCCATCGACCGCCCCGAGCACCATGCCTTCGGCTTCCCCGATCTCAAGCCGAAGGAGCGACGCGCCCATCTCCAAGAGACGGTATCGGCCTTGAAGGCGTTGTTCGAAGGGAAGCTCTTCCAAGGCGGCGATCACATACCAAGGATCGAGGGCCCCCTGGTCCCTCCACCCATCCACCCACCGCCAATATGGCTCGGAGCTCTGAGCGACGAGATCGTGAAGATCGCCGCCCACGTCGCGGACGGATGGAACGGATGGGGCCTGGATCCAGCGGCCTTCGGGCAGAAGGCGAAGCTACTCGCTGCCGAGGCCGACCAGGCAGGCAGGAAGGCCGAGGCGACCTGGGCCGGCATCGTGCTGGTAGGGGAGGACGACGCGGAGGCGGAGCGATTCGCGGAAGCCCGCCGGCGCAAGAACATGATCGACGCGGTGTCATGGATGGGCGGCGTCGACCGGTTCGCCGAACACATACACGACCTGGCGTCAGCGGGCGCCACATGGGTCGTCATGGTCCTGGCAGGTCCGGCTGGCCGAAGAGAGCTCCTTGCCGAACGCGTCCTCTCCGCGCTCTAACCTCGTAGAGCCGACTGGCCTGTCAAGCCAGGCCCAGCACTCGACTCGACTCGGTGGGTCAGGGCGTCGCTAGCCCACCTTCCCCCGACGCCTGCACACGATAGCGACGAGCCAGACTGCTGTATCGGATAGCCTTCCACCAATGCACCATCTCTGGCGGTTCGGAAGCGGAACGGGCGGCGATGAACCCTGACCGCGGAGGCGAGCGAGCCGACGGAGAGACTTGGCGGTTTGGCCCAGTCCCTCGCGCCCTGGCTTGGATATTCGCTGTCGGACCTCCCCTCATTTGCCTCATAGGACTGACCGTCACGCTTTCTGGAGTTTGGGTCTTGGTGATGCTCCTGACGCTGCCCTACGGCGCGTTCATCTACCGGCTGGTGCTCCACACGCGTCTGGAGATTCGGCAGTCCGACATCGTCGTGATCAACCCGTTCCGGACACGTCGGGTCTTGCTAGGGAGCATCGACGGCGTCGGAGCCCCTGGCTATCATGGGCTCCCAATCAGGCTCGTGGACGGCTCGGCGCTCATGGCGGTGGTGGGTCAGAAGAGCAACATTGCTGCTGCTCGGGGAGTAAGAAGACATGCAGACGACCTCGCCGATGCGCTTGCAGCTCGTGTAGCCGACTTCAGACACGTGCCGTTGGATGCGGTAGCAGCCGCTCCCGCCGCGCGTCAGGAGCGGAAACGCCAAGCCCGGGCAGTTCTTCTATTCGGTGGCATCGCGCTAGCTGTCTACGCCGCAATCCGAATCCTCCGCGGATAGGCCAGCCATTGATTAATGTGGGTCTGCCTAGAAGGAGATGCCCTGCTCGCTTGGGCCTGTCTGCCTGAACCCACCAAAGCTGAGGATGATGAGGATTAGTAGCGAGACTCCGAAACCGATCCACGTGAGCCAAACAGGCGAACCCGTAAGGACCGATGCAAGAAACCCCCACACGAACACCGTGACGGCCATCATCCATTGCAGGATTGGCATGCCGTTTGGTAATCGACTGAAGGCCCGAAGTCGGGGGAAGAGGAGCGACGACACGGCTGAGTAGGCCATCAACACGACGAAAAGCCACGAGACGGGTCGCCACCTGCCAGAGGGAGCGCTGGTGACGGCTTGGGCCATAAGCAGAATCAAACCCACCGTGATCGACAGCGAAGCGATCCGATGCTTTGTGAGCCACCGGCTCGAACTCGTCAACAAGTGCTCGGCGCCCTCGCGGCTGAGGGGGCTGACTCCGCTCATAGGAGTCGCCGCGCCAGGCGATCGGATGGGAAGCGCATTCGCATCAGAGCCTAGCCGAAGCAGCCCACGCGGACCCTGCAGACGCTCTCTGGGGCGGGTTCCCTCGAGATTCTTTGACGAGCAGTTCGGGCGACCGTAAGCTCGGTCGGCTCGGGTGAGGCACATACCTCGACAGAAAGGCTCACGGATGCGGAGACGCGTGCTGATCATGGGGGCCGCTGGTCGCGACTTCCACAACTTCAACGTCGTCTATCGGGACGACCCGGGTGTCGAGGTGGTGGCCTTCACGGCCACGCAGATCCCATTCATCGAGAACCGGCGATACCCGGCCGAGCTTGCCGGGTCTCTCTATCGGGACGGTATCCAGATCTATCTGGAGTCGGAACTGGTTCGGCTGATAGGGGAGCTTGCTGTTGAGGAGGTCGTCTTCTCCTACTCCGACGTCCCGCACGAGTACGTCATGCACAAAGCCAGTGTTGTGATGGCCGCGGGGGCATCGTTCTTGTTGCTGGGGCCCGGGGCGACGATGCTGGAAGCTCTTGTACCGGTCGTGGCGATCTGCGCGGTGCGGACGGGGTCAGGGAAGAGCCAGACGACGCGGCGGGTCGTTCGTGCGTTGAAGGATGGCGGGAAGACGCCGGTCGTCGTGCGCCACCCCATGCCGTACGGCGACCTGGTCGCGCAGCGAGTACAGCGGTTCTCGACGTTCGACGACCTCGATTCGGCAGATGTGACCATCGAGGAGCGCGAGGAGTACGAGCCCCACATCCGCAACGGGACGGTCGTCTACGCTGGGGTGGACTACGGGGCCATCCTGGAGCAGGCACAGAAGGAATGCGACGTCCTGGTCTGGGATGGCGGCAACAACGACTACCCCTTCTACCGGCCGACCGTCCATATCGTGGTCGCCGATCCGCTGCGCGCGGGCCACGAGCTGGCCTACCACCCGGGTGAGACGAACTTCCGGATGGCGGACGTCATCGTCATCAACAAGGTCGATTCGGCCACTCCAGAGCAGGTCGCGGAGGTGGAGGCGTCTGCGCGGGAGGTCAACCCCAGTGCACTGGTGATACTGGGGCGGAGCCCGGTCACGCTCGAGGAAGAGATGGACCTCTCCGGCAAGCGCGTCCTGGTGATCGAAGACGGACCGACGCTGACCCATGGCGAGATGCTCTATGGGGCGGGGGTAGTCGCCGCGCGCCAGCACGGCGCCGCGGAGATCGTGGACCCGAGGGAATGGGCCACCGGATCGATGAAGGACATCTACGCGAAGTACAAGATAGGGCCGGTCCTGCCGGCGATGGGCTACTCGGATGAGCAGCTGCGCGAGTTCGAGCACATGATCAACTCGACGGCGGCCGATGTGGTGATCATCGCGACTCCGATCGATCTGCGGAAGCTGGTTCGTATCGACAAGCCAGCAGTCAGGGTCTTCTACGACCTGGAGGAGGCCGAGGGGTCGCCCACCGTGGCGGACGCCCTTAAGCCAGTCCTGGACTAGCTCCCTGGCTCCAGGGCGGCCTGCATGGCCGGACCGCGCCTGAACCGCCACGTCATTGCCACCCCCCAGGCTCCGCATGCAAGAGCACCGGCGAATGTCGTGGTTGGCGCGCCCCAGGCCTCCGCCACCAGCCCGGCCAGCAGCGAACCGATCGGATACATGACGCCGAACGCGAGCATCCAGATGCTGATCACCCGGCCCCGGACGCGCTCGTCGACCTGGAGTTGGATGTCGCTGTTGGTGCCGGAAACGAAAAGCAGGAAAGCCGTGCCGAAGAGGAACATCAGGACCAGGCCCAGGGGATAGGAGGGGATCGCGGCGAACAGCGCCAGGAAGACGCCCAGCGCGATCATCGCGGTGGCGATGATCGGCGGGCTGACACGGTTCCCCAGCCGCCCGAGGATGAGCGCTCCCGCGACGGATCCGAGTCCCAGGGCGGCGGCGAGCCAGCCGTAGGCTCCCGCCCCGCGCTTGAACACGTCGTCGGCGAAGATCGGCAGAAGCGAGCTGGCCGGAGCTGCGAAGAAGGACATCACGCCTATGGCGGCGATCATCGTTCGGATGCGCCGGTTGTTCCACGTGTATCTGAGCCCGCCGACCAGCTGGTCTCGGATGGTGTGCTCGGATCGCCGCGGCACCGACCGAGTTCGGATCATCGACAGGGCGATGAGCACGGTGAGGAATGAGGCGGCGTTCACCCCAAACACAATGGCCGGCCCGTCCGAGGAGGAGGCGATGATCCCGCCCGCGATCGCCGGTCCGATCACCCTGGCGAGGCTGAACTGTGCCGAGTTGAGCGCGATCGCGTTGACCATGGCGTCCGATGGCACCAGGGAGGGGACGAAGGCCATCCAGGTCGGACCGTTGAACGCGAAAGCGACGCCCTGGCCGAAAGTGAGCGCCAGCACCGCGAACAGCGTGGCGTGTCCCGTCCACGCAAGAACCGCCAGGACGGCAGCGTCCAGCATCATCAAGGTCTGGGTCGCCAGGAGGATCTTCTTCCGGTCGAGCCGGTCGCTGTAGACGCCTCCCACGGGAGACAGCACGACGGGGATGAAGTTGATGAACGTCACGAAGGACACCCAGAAGGCTGAATCGGTGAGCACCAGGACGTACCAGGAGAGTGCGATGGTCTGCATCCACGTTCCGATGTTGGAGAGGATCGCCCCGGTCCAGAGCAACCGGTAGTCCCGGTAGCGCAGCGAGTCGAACGACCCCATCAGGCGAGGCTGAGCTTTCGCCTCGCAAGGGCAATGGCGAGTTCGGCCGCGGCCTGTACCCCAAGTCGACTCGTGTTCAGCACGCAGTCGTAGAGGAGCGGGTTCGCTATGTCCACTCCATAGAAATGGCGAAGATAGCCGGCTCGTTCCGAGTCGACCCGGTGGCAGAGGGCTTTGGCCTGGTGCTCGTCGATGTGCTGCCACTCAGCGACCGACCGCACTCGATCCTTCAGCTCGCCGACCAGCGCTAGATGGCATGTGTCAGCCCTTCCGGCGAGGGCGGCCTGGCTACCTCGGCCCACGATGACGTAGCCGCCGGCGTCGGCCAGAGAGATCATGACTTTCTTCGTGGCCTCGGCCAGCGACCGGTCGTCTGGCGCCTGATCCTGGAACGGCAGCATCGGCGCTCCGCCCAGAGGAGGCGTGCCGGCCGCAAGGGCCCTGCCGATCTCCTCGACGATGTCGGGCGCCCTCTCGTCGCGGGACTGGGCGAGACCCGGATCCATACCCAACCGTCGCGCGGCCTCCTCGACGACCTCCCGTCCTGCCTGACGGAACCCGAAGGCATCGGCGATCGCTGCGGCTACGCGCAGGCCTCCGGCCCCGTACTGGCGGGAGATCGTGACTACGGCCACGGTCCTATCCCTGCGCGGGGGGCGCTTGAGGCACGAGAGCGGTCACGAACCGGAGGGTCCGCTCGAAGATCGTCTCCGCGTCGTAATCGAGTGTGGCCACGTGGTAGGAGTTGGCCAGGGGGACCATCTCCTTCTCCACGCTCCCGGCCCGTTCCATGACGAGCTTCGAGTTGGATGGCTTGACCAGATGGTCCTCGCGTGAGGAGAAAACCAGAAGCGGTAGACGCATCGAGGGCAGCTCCTTCTGGACTGTTCTGTAGAGCTTCCCCAGCTGGGCGGCCGCCTTCAGTGGCACCCTGTCGTAGACGATCTCGTCCTGTCCGGGCCTCTTTATGTCGTTCCCGACGCCCTTCGTCGTCCGCGTGAAGATGCGTAACAACCCCGCCAGCGCGAGCTCTGGCCGGCGGACATCGGCATTGATCGTGACGACTCCCCGCAAGACGTCAGGGTGCTTGGCGCCCAGATGCAGCGCCATGGCCCCGCCCATTGAGAGACCGACGACGACGATGGGCGAGCAGCGGCCCGCCAGTTCTTGCATCGCACCCTCGGCTTCCCTCTCCCAGTCGGTCCAAGTGGTGCCCTCGAGGTCCTCCCAGCTGGTCCCGTGCCCGGGAAGCCTGGGTCCGATCACGGAGATCCCATGGCCGGCGAGCCATTCGCCCATGGGGCGAAGCGAGGCCGGACAGCCGGTGAATCCGTGGACCAGGAGCGCTCCTGTCGGGCCGGCGTCGAAACGGAAAGGCTCACCTCCCGGGATGATGCGTTGGCTCATGGCAAAAAGGCCGGGAATCGGGTCACGTCAGGGCCGGCGCGAAGGGTTGCGGAACAGCTGCATGACCAGGAAGAGAGCGAAGAGCCCCGATGCCGCCACCAACAGAGCCAGCAGCGACACGAACGTCCATTCGAGCGTTCCGTACGCCACCAAGTTGGATGCGTTTCCCTTCGAGGTCGAGGGCATGTAGTCTAGTAGCCGCGAAGGGGCCCCTGCAGGCGAACAAATACCAGGCGAGGTGGCCATGTTTTGGTGGTTGATGAAATACGTGATCCTGGGCCCGATCCTGCGACTGGTGTATCGGCCGAAGGTCAAGGGTCTGGAGAACGTCCCCGTGCGGGGTGGCGCGATCCTGGCTCCGAACCATGTGTCCTTCCTGGACGACTTCATGCTGCCGCTCATGATCCGCAAGCGCAAGGTCGTGATGCTGGCCAAGGCCGACTACTTCGCGAAGTGGTACACGCGCTGGTTCTTCAAGGCCGCGGGATGCATCCCGGTCAGGCGCGAAGGGGGCTCGGCATCAGCGGCCGCCCTGTCCGGAGGGATCGACGCACTCAGGGATGGGAAGCTCGTCGGCATATTCGCCGAGGGGACCCGCTCGCCGGATGGACGCCTCTACAGGGGCAAGACCGGCGTTGCGCGGATGGCGCTGGAGGCCAGGGTTCCAGTGATCCCGGTGGCGCTGGTAGGCACATTCGAGGCATGGCCCTACAACCGGAAGCTCCCGAAGCCGGGCAAGGTAGAGATCCGGTTCGGAAAGCCTCTCTTCTTCGAGCGGCATTATGAGACTCCCGGCGACCGATTCGTGCTCCGGTCGGTCACGGATGAGGTGATGTACGAGATCATGCTTCTGTCCGGGCAGGAGTACGTCGACGAGTACGGCGTGAAGGTTAAGAAGCAGCTCGAGGCGGCCGCCAAGGGAGATGCTCACTCCTCGGAGCGGGTCGCCCGGGTCGACTCGGAGTCGGCGGCGGAGTCGAAGAGATAAGCCGAGTCTTCGGGCAGGGCCCAACCCAAGGAGCGCTGCACCGCTCGCCTCCAATCCGCGTAACGGGCTTCTGCCCCTTCGGTATCCGCGGGCTCGAAATCACGGTCCGAACGCCAATGGGAGGCGAGTTCCTCGGTTGAGCTCCATACGCCCTCTGCGAGACCGGCCAGGTAGGCGGCCCCGAGGGCGGTGGTCTCCTGCACCGCGGCTCGGCGAACCGGCACATCCAGAAGGTCGGCCTGGAACTGGAGCAGCAGATCCATGGCGCTCGCTCCTCCGTCGGCCTTTACCAGGGTGATCGGGATGCCAGCGTCGGCGCGCATCGCATCGACTACGTCGCGCGTCTGGTAGGCCATGGCCTCGACCGCGGCGCGAGCCACATGCGCTCGGCTAGTGCCCCTCGTGATGCCCAGGATCGCTCCTCGCGCGTAGGGGTCCCACCACGGTGCCCCCAGACCCGTCAAGGCCGGAACGAAGTAGACGCCCCCGGTGTCGGAGACGGATGCCGCTAGCGGCCCTGCTTCGGCGGAGCTCTCGATGATGCGCAGCCCGTCGCGTAGCCATTGCAGCGCCGCCCCGGTGACGAAGATCGATCCTTCAAGCGCGTAGGCGAGCCGGCCGTCCCTTCCGCAGGCGATCGTTGTGATGAGACCCCGTGTTGACTCAACGGGCCTGTCGCCCGTGTTCATCAGCACGAAGGAGCCGGTCCCGTAGGTGTTCTTCGTCTCGCCCGGCCCGAAACAGGCCTGCCCGAACAGAGCCGCCTGCTGATCTCCCGCGATGCCCGAAATGGGCACACGGGCACCGAGGAACCTGTCGGGATCGGTGAGCCCGAACGTCCCGGACGATGCCATCACGGCTGGCAGCAGCTGGTGCGGGATGCGCAGCCTGTCGAGAATCTCCTCGTCCCACGACAGTCGATGTATGTCGAACAGCATCGTGCGCGAGGCGTTGGACAGGTCCGTCGAATGCGCCGAACCCCCGGTCATCCGGGCCAGCAGATAGGTATCCACCGTCCCGAATGCGAGCCTGCCCGCTTCGGCGTCCTGCCTCACGCCGGGGACGTTCTCGAGGATCCACGCGACCTTCGTGGCGGAGAAGTACGGATCAAGGACCAGGCCCGTCCGTTCCCGAACGCGCCGCTCCCAACCCTCCTCGCGGAGCTTGTTGCAGAGAGGCGCTGTACGGCGATCCTGCCACACGATGGCCGGGTGAACGGGACGGAGTGTGTCGCGATCCCACAGCACGGTGGTCTCCCTCTGGTTGGTGATCCCCACCGCGGCCAGGGACCCCACGTCCACTCGCGATTCGCCTAGAG
>Ga0184632_10000598_pt1 | contig 14397 bp, 15 predicted proteins | sample PLM31_50_b1_FD_133153 | JGI IMG/M metagenome (GOLD analysis project Ga0184632, IMG submission 133153) | Groundwater sediment microbial communities from an aquifer in East River, Colorado, USA - PLM3-1_50_b1 | ecosystem: Environmental > Terrestrial > Soil > Riparian zone | place: USA: East... | reverse complement strand
CTGATAGCGTTGGCGGCAACCGCAATGGGCGTATGGTCGTGGAACCCACGACCTATCGCAAGTCTGACGAAGACGCGACGGCACGCCGCGCCCCGCCGGCCCCGTCCGTTCGTCGATCGGAAGCTGGTTCAGCGACCGGAAGCAGGCCCGAACGGCTTGCTCGGTTCACCCAGCTCGTAGAATTCGGTCCCGTGCGGCGTCGCTTCAGCAGGTAGCGCTTGCCGGTGTACGGATACTCGATGAGCCGCAGCGGGCAGTCGCGCCCACAACGTCACCTGCGTGGTGTCGCACTTCTAGCGACGCGCGAGCGAGGACTCAAAATGGATCCGCGTCGTACGTCCGTCCAGCAGCGGCGCCAGCTCGTAGACGTTGCGGTAGCCATAGTTGTAGAGCGCAATGAACGTCGACAGGTTGAGCGATGCGCTGGGCAATTTCGTCGCAAACGCGTTCTCGAGGTTGGCGAAATTGTTGTTGCAATAAATGAGGATGCGGGCGTCCTTGTCGGGAATGGCATGCGCGAGGCTGGCGACGGCGATGTCGGGGAAGCTCAAGTTGATTGCGCCGCGGACATGCAGCAGATCGTACATTGCCCTGCTGCGCGCATCGAGGATCACCGTGCCCGGCATGCGGCGCATGCGGATGAACTCGTTCTCCGTCACCCGATGCGACGCCCGATGCGCGGCGGTTTCGTTCGCCACGCGCAGGAAGCCGGCCATGTCGATCGCCGGGTTGGCGAGCTCGTCGGACTCCGCCGCGACCGCGCCGTGCGCGAGTGCGAACATCCAAAGCGGCAGCAACCACGGCGACAAATGCATCGATCTTCTCCAACGCAGCGGCGGCGACTGCTCTCGTCCACAACGGCTGTCCGGCGCCGGCAGTTGACGTGCGAGCGCCGCTTCGATCGGAAACGTCCTACATGACGACGCGACCGTCGCGAATGGGCGTTGCCGAACCCGTCTGCGATCATTGAATTCGCGGGCGGCGCGCGGCCATGGGTGCGCTGCCGAGGGGCCTTCCCTTTCTTCATCAGGAGATTTCCATGCATTTGCGAAACTCTGGCTGGTTTGTCCTGTGGCTTGTTGGGCTCGGCATCGCAGCGAGCGCAGGCGCACAGGATGCCGCTACGCTGCAACCCAGGACGCAGAACCACACGACCTATGTCAGCGGCGGCGTGGGCAAGGACGAGGCACAATTGGCCGACGCGATCAGCCGCTTCGGTTTCACCGTGCAGCTCGTGTTCGCCGAGCAGACGGGCGCCTTTCTTGCCGATGTGGATCTCCACATTACCGATGCGGCGGGACAAACGGTGCTCGATACCGTCTCGGAAGGCCCGATGTTCCTGGCCAAGCTTCCGCCGGGGCGGTATCGGGTGGCCGCAGAGGCCAACGGCCAGGTCCGTACGGCGACGGTGGATGCGAGCCAGGGGGCGAAACGGACGACGCTGCTGTGGCCCGCCACATCGGACAAGCAAGGCACCGAATTACCTGCGAGCGCGGGTGCCCCGCAGTGAATGAGCCGTGGAAGGCGCTCGCCGGCGCGGCGCCGGTTGATCGGCATTGCCGGCCTCGGCAAGCCGGTTAACGTGCTGGTTTTCAATTAACCGGCGTCACCGCTTGACGCGCCATGTATACCGTCTATAATAACGGTACCGAACGTATATACGGTATCCGCATGCCCTCGTCCCGCTCCTTCGGCCCATTCGCCCGTGGCGCCTCCGTCGATCTCTCGGAGCCGCCGCGTCTCACTGCGAGGCAACAGCAGATCCTCGACTGGATCCGCGGGCACATGGAAGCCACGGGGATGCCGCCCACGCGCGCGGAAATCGCGACGGGCCTGGGGTTTTCCACCGCGAGTTCAGCCGAGGATCATCTGCAGGCGCTGGCCAAGAAGGGCGCGCTCGACCTCACGCCTGGCGCCGCGCGCGGCTTACGGCTGCGCGAGTTCCCGGGGGTACCGATTCAGGGGTTGCTGCCGCTGGTGGGCCGGGTGGCCGCGGGCAGCCCCATTCTCGCCGCCGAGCACATCGAAGGCCAATACCGGATCGACGCCGCGCTGTTCACGCCGCACGCGGACTACCTGCTGCGCGTGCGCGGCGCCAGCATGCAGGATGCCGGCATCCTCGATGGCGATCTTCTCGTCGTGCACAAGACGGCCGATGCCCGCAGCGGGCAGATCGTCGTCGCGCGCCTCGGCGAGGAAGTCACTGTCAAACGGCTGAAACGCCGCGGGCGTGAAATCACCCTCATGGCCGAGAACACCGCGTTTGCGCCGATCGTCGTCGACCCGAAGAAGATGCCCTTCGCCATCGAAGGCGTCGCCGTGGGCGTGATCCGGCCCAGCCGTTCGTTCTGATTTATCCGATTCACGCATTCGGAGTTGCACGGTGGCCACCATCCGTTATCTCGTCAATGACGTCGACGCCGCGCTCGATTTCTATGTGAACCGGTTGGGCTTCGAGCTCGCACAACGACTGGGACCCCCATTCGCGATGGTCCGCCGTGACGATCTCACGCTGTGGCTGTCTGGTCCGGGCACGTCGGCAGCGCGGCCGATGCCCGACGGCGCGCAGCCTGCGCCCGGCGGATGGAACCGCCTCGTACTTGAAGTGGACGACCTCGATGCGCGCGTCACTGCGTTGCGGGCCGCCGGCGTACGTTTGCGCAGCGACATCGTCAGCGGGCCCGGCGGCCGGCAATTGCTGATCGAAGATCCGTCCGGCAATCCGGTGGAGCTGTTTACACCGCGTAGCAACTGAAGAAGTTCACCATGCGTTTTCCCAACCTCGACTTTTTCCGTCACCCGCATCCTGTCTGAAGGCTTTCCGGGTGGCTCATCCGGCCACCCGGATTTTTTTGCAGTCGAGCGGTCGTTTCTCGTAATTTTCCATAACCGATCCCCCATTTTTTTTCAGGAGATTCCCATGGCTGTCAAACCCATCCCCGCCGGCTATCACACCGTCACGCCGTATCTGATCATCGACGGCGCCGCCAAAGCCATCGATTTCTACAAGCGCGCATTCAACGCGGAAGAGCTGTTTCGTTTCGACGGACCGAACGGCACGCTCATGCACGCCGAAATAAAAATCGGCGATTCGCCGGTAATGCTCGCCGACCAAATGGAAGGCTATCGCGGCCCGCTGGGGTTGGGCGGCACGCCGGTCAGCCTCATGGTCTATGTGACCGACGTCGACAAGATCTTTGCGCAGGCGATCGCCGCGGGCGGCAAGGAACGGCGGCCGGTGGCCAACCAGTTCTACGGCGATCGTACCGGCACGCTCGTCGATCCGTTCGGGCACGTGTGGTCCATTGCCACGCACGTGGAGGACGTCTCGCCCGAGGAGATCGACCGCCGCTTCGCGAAGATGTCGCAGGGAGGTTGAGAGCATGGCCGCGACGTATGCGCTCTTCGGCACCAAAGGATCGGGCTCGGCCGCCATCGAGGCGGCGCTGACGCTGCTCGGCGAACCCTTCCGCAGCGTCGACGCCGCCTCATGGGAACCCGGGCCCGGCCGCGACGAATTGCAGCGCGTCAATCCGCTGTGCCAGATTCCCACGCTGTTGCTGCCGGACGGTTCGGTGCTCACCGAAAGCGCTGCCATTCTCATCCACCTTGGATTGGCGCATCCGGAAAGCAGGCTGCTGCCGGCGGATGCGGCGCGGCGCGCGCAAGTCCTGCGCGGTCTCGTCTATGTCGCGGCGAATTGTTACGCCGCGATCGGCGTCATCGATTATCCGGAACGCTGGTGCAGCGACGCCGACGAGGACACGGGCAAGCGGATCAAGGCGGGCACGACTGCGCGGCTGCATTACCTGTGGGAGGTGTTCGCCGATACGTTTCCCGCGCAGCCTTTCCTCACGGGCGAGCGTCTGGGCGCGCTCGATCTCCTCGCCGCCGTCGTCTCGAAGTGGTCAGGGTCGCGCACGCATCTCGCGGCCTCGCGTCCGGCCTTCAGCACCTTGCTCGCGAAGATCGAAGGCGATCCTCGCCTGGCGCCGGTGTTCCTCCGGCACTGGCCGCCTTCCCCCTGAGTGCAACGGTATCCCCATGGGCGCCATGTCTGCGTCGGCCTCCGCCCTCGCCACGCTGCTCGACAATCCCGCGATCTGGCGCGGCGACGATTGCGCGCCGGAGCCCGCGGCCGTACCGTCGGGATTCGCGGCGCTCGATGCCGCGTTGCCGGGACGCGGCTGGCCGCAGGGCGCGTTGACGGAACTGCTGCTCGAACGCGAAGGCATCGGTGAAATTCGTCTGACGCTGCCCGCGCTCGCGTACGTGCAGGCGCAGCAGCGCGACGTCGTGTGGATCGCCCCGCCGCACCGGCCTTATGCGCCGGCGCTCGCGGCGGCCGGCCTCGATCTCGCGCGTTTTTTCATCGTGCACTGCAAAGCGCCGAAAGACGCGCTATGGGCGTTCGAGCAGGCGTTGCGCGCACCCGAATGCGGCGCCGCGTTCGCGTGGCTGTCCACCCACGACGAGCGCGCGCTGCGCCGCTTGCAGGTCGCCGCGCGCGACGGCCGCACGTGGGGTGCGCTATGGCGGCGTCCGGGCCAGCGCGGCAGCGCCACCGCGGCGCCGTTGCGTCTGGCGCTGGCGCCCTTGGACGGACAACTCGCCGTGCGGGTGTTGAAGCGCCGTGGTGCTACGTTGCCGCAGCCGGTGCTGATCGATGTCGACTTGCCGCACGATTTTCCGTACTCCGGCAGCGCGTTCATCGGCAGCTCCGCCGCCCCGCCCCGCGTGACGCGCGTCAACGCCAGACTCGGTACGCAATGAACACCGTCCGCCTGTGGATTGCCGTGCCGGCCGTCCACACGATAGCCGGAGATTTTTCCGCTTCTTCGCCAGGTCGAGCAGCGGGCGCACATTCGACCCCAACCCCGCAAAAGGCCTCTGTCATGTCTTCTCTCGCGCATCATTTCTACACGATGGCCGCCAACAACGCGTGGGCCAATCACCGGCTGCTCACCGCTTGCGCGCGCCTCTCGCAGGAGGATTTCACCGCGACGCGGACGAGCTTCTTCCCGTCGCTCAAGGCCACACTCAATCACATCGTCACCGTCGACTGGTATTACGTCGATGCGCTCGAGCGTGCGTTGCGCGGGCAGCCGGTGAATGCCGACGCCCGCGGCTACTTCGATCCACAGGAACCGTTTGCCACCTGCGCGGAAATCATGACGGCGCAACATGCGGTCGATCAGCGGCTGCTCAAAGCCTGCCGCGACCTGACCGATGCGCAACTCGAGCTGCCGGTGGCGGTCCTGCGGCGCTCGGGTGTCGAATACGAGAGCGCGACGCGCCTTCTCGCGCATCTGTTCGAGCACCAGATCCACCATCGCGGCCAGGCGCACGCGATGCTCGCCGGTACCGAAATTCCGCCGCCGCCGCTCGACGAATTTTTCTGCGCGAACGAAGCTCACTTACGCGCAACGGAGTTGGCCGAGCTGGGGCTGTCGGAAGAAGCGATCTGGGGCGCCAAGGCTCACGCTTGATGCCTGTATCGGGAATCACAACAACTCGCGGAACTGCTCGATCGACAGGCCGGCATCGCGAACGATACCGCCGAGTATAGCGCCTCGTCCCGCGAATACCCATCGTCCGTTTGGCCGATAGGTGGATGCAGATGCTCTGGACGTGCCTCCTCTTCCCTTCGCTGCCGCTCGACGTTTTCGCGCGCGCGAGCGCGCCGGACGATGCGCGTCCGTTCGTCGTTGGCAGCGGCGGCCATTACCCGCGCGTCGTCGCGGCCAACGCCGCGGCGCGCGCCGCAGGCATTCGTGCGGAACAGCTCGTTTCCAGCGCGCTGGCGCTCGCACCGGAGCTCGTCCTGCGCGATCGCGACAGCGACGCCGAGGCCCGCGCGCTCGCGCAACTCGCCACAGCGGCGCTGACGTTCACGCCGATGGCGTGCCTCGCGCCGCCCAACGCGATCGTCGCGGACATCGGCGGCAGCCTGCGCCTGTTCGGTGGCCTGCCGCGCGTCGTGGCGCGGTTGGTCGGCGGCGCGTACGCGCTGGGCTATGCCGCACAACCGGGCATCGCGCCTACGCCGGGTGCGGCGCTGCTGCTGGCACGCGCCGGCCACACACAGCCGGTCACCGATCCCGCGCAATTGCCCGCCGCTCTGGCGTCCATCTCGCTGATGTTGGTCGATCTCGATGACGCGACGCGCGCGACGTTGCGCGAAGCCGGCATCACCACGTTCGGCCAGGCCACGGCGTTGCCACGCGACGGACTCGCCCGCCGTTTCGGCGCTGCACTCGTGACGACACTGGACCGCGCGCTCGGTCACGCGTCCGATCCGCGCGCGTCGTTCGTGCCCGCGCCGCATTTTGCAAGCCGGCTCGAGCTGCCAGCGCCGGTACACGACGTCGAGGCGCTCGGCTTCGGTGTGCAGCGGCTCGTGCAGGAATTCTCGACGTGGCTGACCGCGCGCGGTCTCGGCGTCGTGCGGCTGTCGCTTGCGCTGGCGCATGAACGCTACGTGCGGCAACGCGGCATCCCGGAGACCGTGGTGCCATTCGCACTCGGCGCGCCGGCACGTCTGCCGGCGCATCTGCTCGGCGTATTGCGCGAGCGGCTCGCGCGGGTGACCTTGCCGGCCGCCGTGGAGTCCATCACGCTGACGAGTGAAGAGACGGCGCCGCTCACGGGCCGCAACCTGGGTCTTCTGCCGGGTGACGACGCCCATGCGGTCGAAATCCCGCTGCTCGACCGCCTGCGCGCGCGATTAGGCGAAGAAGCGTTGACGCGCCTCGTCCCGTTTCCGGAGCATCGGCCCGAACTGGCGATGCGCGATGCGGTAATCGCAACTGCGGCCAGTCCGCCTTTCGCCCGACCCACAAGAAATTCCCGCGTCAAACCCCCGGATGCATTGCCCTTGCCGGATGCATCAAGGCCCATTTGGCTGCTTGCCGAGCCGCAGCCGCTCGCGCATCTATTGGAGATGCAGCCGTGGGTGCTGCGCGATGGACCCGAACGCATCGAGTCCGGCTGGTGGGACGGCGCCGACGTGCGCCGCGATTACTTCATCGCCAATAGGCCGGCGGGCGAGACCGTGTGGATCTACCGCGATCACCGCTACGGCATCGACGACGGCGAGTGGTTCCTGCACGGGCTGTTTGCTTGATCGCGATCGGCTCCGCCACATCAGATACCCGCGAACCACTGGTAACCCTGGTCCTCCCAGTAACCACCCTTGCCGCCGGCGATCTTGTCGAAGCTCTCGACGAATTCGATGCTGGTGACGAACTTCGCATGCTTGTACCCCAGCTGCCGCTCGACGCGCAAGCGAATCGGCGCGCCATTGGGGACCGGCAGCGCCGCGTCGTTCAGATCGTAGGCGAGGATCGTCTGCGGGTGCATCGCGTCGTCCATGTCGATGCTCTCGTAATAGAGATCCCGGCCGTCCATCGACATCGGATCGGCGCAGTAGAACATCACGAAGCGTGCCTCGGGTTTCGGCTTGACAATGTCGATCAGCGCGGACATCTTGGCGCCCTTCCATTTTCCAATCGCACTCCAGCCCTCCACGCAATCGTGACGCGTAATTTGCGTGCGGGACGGCAGCGCACGCAGCTCGTCGAGCGAGAACTTGCGCGGCGCAGCCACCAGACCCCCCACTATCAACGCGTAATCGGAAAAGCCGTTGGCGACCCACGCCTCATATTGCGGCGTGCCGGGATCGTCGGAGCCGTTGCTGCGGAAGGTTGGGGACTTATCGGACTCGGCGAATTCCTGCGCCATCGCACGGCGACCGACGAGCTTGGCGGCCGCCTGGTTCAGCGGTTCGACCGAGTTCAGAATCCTGGGAAACCATTCGGTACGCGACAGCTGGTCGCAACCGGTGAGCCACAGCGCAGACGTTGCCGCCGTCGCGCGCGCGAGGAAATGGCGCCGTGGCAGACGGCGCTGCAAGCGGAATGTCTTGGTCATGACGCGCCTTTAGCGGACACCCGGTAGCGGCCGGTGATCATCGACCGCAGATTGTTCCAGAGTCCGGTGACGATCACCTGGAAAACGTGAATGGCGACGAACGCCACCAGCAGCCACGCGATGATGAAATGAAGCGAGCGCGCCGACTGCCTTCCGCCGACGAAATCGACCCATCCCGCGAGTACCGCGTCGAGCCACGGCGACATCGCGAAGCCCATGAGCACGACGAACGGCAGCAGGCCGAAGATCACGATCAGGTACGCAAGCTTCTGCAAGACGTTATAGCGCTTGGCCGCTTCTCCGCTCGCGTGCTTGAAGCGCAGGTGCTCGCGGATGGACGCGCCGATGCCGCGCAGGTCGTCCCGCGTCGGGGCGAGATCGCGGCTCAAGTGCCGGCTCAAAATCGCGTAGAGAATGAATAGCAGGCCGTTGATCACGAAGATCCACGCAAAGAAAAAATGCCACGAGCGCGCCATCGACAGCCACTGCGGACCCGGGAGCATCATCCATGGCGGGAAGGTGGAATGAACCACCTGGCCATCGACGCGCATCGCCCCCAGGAAGCCGGTGGTGTCGAACTCCTTGCCGAAAATACGCGTCACACCGATGACCTGCCCGTTCGCGCCCTCGCGTGCACCGATCTCGAGCGTTGGCGGTGTACCGTCGTACGACGATTTGCCGAAATTCAGCGCGGGATGGGCGTTGAAGATCTGCAGCCCGCTCATGAAGAGGCATGTCAACGCAATCACGTTGATCCAGTGCATGATGCGCACCGGCAGCGTGTGGCGGTAGTAGAGGTAGCCGCTCCCACTTGAAGCCGGTGTTGCTGCAGCCGTCATTGCATCATCTCCTGCCAGGTCTGGACGCGCACCCGGGTATCGTCGCGCCGGAGGCGCGGGAACGCAAGCGGCGTCGCGTGCGCGATGGTCGTTCGCAGTCGTCGGTTCCTTACGCTGGTCATCGACAAACCGGGCACGCCGTACAATGCTTCGCATGTCCGAGACCGCGCCCTATGCCTCGCTCACGCCGGACCGGATTCTCGATGCGCTGGATAGCGTTGGCATTGCCGGCGACGGGCGACTCCTCGGCCTCAACAGCTACGAAAATCGCGTTTATCTCGTCTATTGCGAGGGTGCGGCACCGATCGTCGCCAAGTTCTACCGTCCGGGGCGCTGGAGCGATGCGCAAATTCTGGAGGAGCACGCATTCGTGGCCGAACTGGTCGAACGCGAGATTCCCGCCGTTGCGCCCCGCGCGCTCCACGCCGGCACGCTGCATCACTTTGCCGACCTGCGCTTCGCCGTGTATGCGAAGCACGGCGGCCGCACGCCCGAGCTCGAGGACCCGGACACACTCGAATGGTTAGGCCGCTTCATCGGCCGCATTCACGAAGTCGGGAAGCTCGCGTCGTTTGCGCACCGTCCGGCACTCGACATCGAAACGTTTGGCGACGAACCACGTGCGTTCTTGCTGGCGCACGATTTCGTCCCGCCCGACCTGCTCGACGCCTATCAGTCCGTATCGGCCATGGCGATCGCCGGTGTTCGCTACTGCTTCGCGCGCGCGGGCGACCTGCAAACGCTGCGGCTGCACGGCGATTGCCACGCGAGCAATGTGTTGTGGACCGATGATGGCCCGCATTTCGTCGACTTCGACGACGCGCGCACCGGACCGGCCGTGCAGGACCTGTGGATGCTGCTGTCCGGCGACCGCACAGCGATGACGAGCCAGCTTTCCGATGTGCTCGCCGGCTACGAAGATTTCGCAGCATTCGACCGCCGCGAACTCTATCTGGTCGAGGCGCTGCGCACGCTGCGCCTTATCCACTACGCGGCATGGATTGCGCGGCGATGGGACGACCCGGCGTTTCCGGCTGCGTTCCCGTGGTTCAACACGCAGCGCTACTGGCAGGACCGCATCCTGGAATTGCGCGAGCAGATCGCGGCGATGGAGGAGCCACCATTGACGTGAGCTAATCCCGCGTGGGGCAATCCGAGAGGCCGCCTGTAGGTACCGGCCAAGACCGGTCACACATGGGCTCCCCTTAGCGCAGTAGTATTGACGGATTGCAATTCGTCGACGAGATGATTCAGTGATGGACCGGCGGACATTCGTTGCCATAACTGGATGCGCCCTGGTCGGGTTGTCTCCCAACCTGCGGGCCCAGGGCCAGGCAACGACGCGCCGGATCGGTTTTCTCTCGTCGTTCCCCCGTGCCGACGTCGAGGCTATCCTCAGTCAGCTGCGAGCTGAACTCGAAAAGCTGGGGTGGACCGACGGTCGGAATATCGTGTTCCTGGAGCCGCAAACGACGGACGGAGACAACGCGCGCCTGCCGTCCGTGGCAAATGAGCTCGTCGCCCAGGGCCCCGCCCTCATTCTTGTCCAGACCGTGCCGGCCACTCGCGCTCTCATGCAGGCGACGAAAACGATACCCATCGTGATGATCGGCGTAGGGAACCCGGTCGAGATTGGGGTCGTCGCGGACTTGGGAAAGCCAGGTGGCAACGTCACCGGCTCGAGCTACCTCGCCGACGAATCTGTTCGCAAGCTGCTGCAGCTCCTCAAGGAGGCGGCTCCTCGCTTGCGGAGCATCGCTTTGTTCGTCAACCCGAGCAACCCAGCCGCTGCTCCGCTCGTCAAACAGGTGCGGGCGGACGCAGCGGCCTTCGGGATGCAGGCGCAGGTCGTCGATGTTTCGGGCAAGGGCGATTTTGAGCCGGCGTTCGCGGCCATCCGCCGGGCGAACACGGAATCGATATTGCTTCCGCCGGAACCGCTGATCCGATCCAACCGCGACGCAATCGCGGATTTTGCGCAGACTCACGGGTTGCCACTGGCCGTCACGGGCAGCAGCCGTTATCTACCGGCAAGCGGTCTGATCAGCTATGGGCCAACGACGGCTCAGTACGCGCAAATCACCGCCCGATACGTCGACCGGATCTTGAAAGGTGCCAAACCAGGCGATCTTCCGGTCGAGCAACCGTCACGATTCGAACTCGCGATCAATCTCAAGACGGCCAAGGCGCTCGGTCTGACTATTCCGCAGGCGCTGCTGCAGCGTGCGGACGAGGTGATTCAATGATCGAACCTTGTCGGTTTTCGCCGCCTTAGCGGTGCTGCAGTGGACATGGGATGAGTGACGTGGCCGATCGGTCCGGATCGTTGCCCGCTCCTGCGTCAGGCGCCTTTGCCGAGTGCGGCGATATCCTTTCGGCGCACCAGCAGGCCAAGGCCAGCGAGCGCCGTGAACGCCGCGCCGGCATAAAACGTTTGCGCGGGACCATACGCGTCCCACAACCAGCCGGCGAGCACGCTTGCAATCAGCAGCGCAATCCCGCACACCAGGTTGAACACACCGAACGCCGTCCCGCGCAGATCCTCCGGCGCGGCGCCGGCGACGAGCGCGGCGAGCAGCCCTTGCGTGAGTCCCATGTGCAATCCCCATAACGCGGCACCGCCAAGCACCGTAACTCGTCCGCTCGCAAGCGCAAGCACGACATCCGCGGCAATCAGCGCGACGAGTCCGCCTGCGAGAAGCAATGCGCCGTGACCGCGATCGAGCGCCGCGCCCACCGGATACGCGGTGATCGCGTAGACAATCGACATCACGACCATCACCAGCGGCGCATGAGCCACGGCGAAGCCCACGTTCTGCGCGCGCAACACCAGAAACGCCTCCGAGAAGCGCGCGAGCGTGAGAACACCGGCGATCGCCACGATGAACCAGAATCTCCCAGGTAACCGCCGGCTGTCGGCGAACCGCAAGCGATGCCTGAGTGCTGCGTCATCGGCCTTCTTGTCCGGTTCGTCGACGCCGACGACGATCAGGATCACGCATAGCACCGCGGGCACGACGGCAATCCAGAAGGCCAAGTGGAAGTTGCTCGCGAAAATCGCCATCGCGGCGAGCGCCAGCAGCGGCCCGCCGATCGCGCCTACCGTATCGAGCGCCTGCCGCAACCCGAAGCTGCGTCCGCGCGCGTCCTCCGGCGTGATGTCGGCGATCAGTGCATCGCGTGGCGCACCTCGAATGCCCTTGCCGACGCGATCCGCGATCCGTGCGGCGATGATCCAGCCCAGCGTCGGCGCGAGTGGAAACACAAACTTGGCGACAGCGGCGAGACCGTAGCCCAGCAGCACGAGCGGCTTGCGTTTGCGGAACCAGTCAGACACAACACCGGAGAAGAGCTTGACAATCAGCGCCGTCGCTTCGGCGATGCCCTCGACTACGCCGATGACGAACGTGCTTGCACCCATCACGGTGGCCATGTACAGCGGCAGCAGCGCATGGATGGTCTCCGACGACACGTCCATGCACAGGCTGACAACGCCCAGCACCCACACGCCGCGGGGGACCCCCGCGAGACCGGCCCGTCCCGACATTAACGGCCGAAATCGAATGCGGCGGTGAGGTCGCCGGCATCGGGACGAACGCCGGGCAGCGGCTCGAGCCCGAAGCGACGCGTGACGAATTTGATGATCGACGTCGTGTCGTAGGGCGTGTGGTCGACGTAGCCTCTTTTCGCGAACGGCGAAATGATGATCGCGGGAATGCGTGTGCCCGGCCCCCAGCGGTCGCCTTTGGGCGGTGGTACGTGATCCCAAAAACCTCCGTTCTCGTCGTAGGTCACGATGACGACGGTCGACGCCCATTGGGGGCTTGCCTTGATTTTGGTGAGCAGATCGGCGATGTGGAGGTCGCCGGACTGGACATCCGTGTAGCTCGGATGCTGGTTCAGCGAGCCTTGCGGCTTGTAGAACGCCACCTGCGGCAGGTTTCCTTTGTCGATGGCGGCGACGAGCTCGTCGTAATCTTTGAGGTGCTGCGCGCGATCCGGAGTTCCCGGCGCGTAGCGCGCGAAATAGTTGAACGGCTGGTGGTGCGCCTGGAAATTGATCGCACCCTTTTCGCGGTTGTAGATGACCGTGCGCTTGCTCTCGGGCGGTTGCACGCCGTCTTTCATCGCAACATTCCAACCGCCGGAATACCAGGCCCAGGACACGCCTTTGGCGCTCAGAGTGTCGCCGACGGTTTTCAGCGTCTGCGGCGGCAGCGTGTATTTCGCGGGATCCGTCCGCGTGGCATCGCCGCCTTTCGCGGGCATCACGAGCGACGGCTGGTGCGGCGGCTGCGTCGTATTGACCGAGTAACCATCGGGCGTGAAATCGCCATCGAACAACAGGAGGTCGCCGTCGAGCGCCGAAGCGGGCGAACCCGGCTGGCGCTTGAGAAATCCACGCTCGTCGAGCTGTGCGCGCATGCTCGCAGGGACCTTCTCGTCGCGCGGCGTGCACGCGCAAATGAGCCACAGATGATTGAGGTACGACCCGCCAAATGCCGCCATGAAAAAATTGTCGGCGAGCGTGTAATCCTTCGCCCATTGCCACATGGCGAGCTTGCTGCCGTCGTAATACGCCATGACGTAACCGCCGGCGTCCGACACCTCGGCAAAGCGATCGTTGCGGCCGCCGTTGATCTGCTCGATGTTCTGGTAATACTTGTGCACGGGACTGCGCACCTGTTGCGACAGCGGCAGATTGAGCGGCGGCGCATCGAGCTGGAACGGCCGATTCGGCATCCGGTGTGGAAACGCCGGGTCCGGATCCTTGCCTTTCCACGCGGGCGGCAATTCGCGCAGCGGCTTGCCGTCGCGATCGAGCTGCTTCATCTGGTCGGCGGTCGCGTTGGCGAGCCCGTTGGCGCCCGGGAAGCGCCCGTACAGATGATCGAAGCTGCGGTTCTCCGCATAGATGACGACGATGTGCTCGATGCGCTCGAGCCCGGCCAGCGGCGGCGATGGCGGAGATGGCGGTGCGGCGCAGCCGGTCGCGACGAGCGCGATTACCGCGCCGGCACGAATCCACTGGACAGGCATGCGGACATTCACGTGGGGCCTCCTTGCGCCGCGTCAACGATCGCGCGCGTTGCCATAACTCTACTTCGCTACCTCAGGATCGCGGGTCACGAAAGCGTCACGTCGACGCGCACGGTGCCGGCGCGCTCGTGCCGCGCAACGAGGTTGACGACGTCGCCGGATTTCCCGCGCACGACCCATTCGATCTTGAGGCGATCGTCGGTGACGTGGTAGTCCGGCCAGAACGAAATGCCGGTGTGCTTGTACGCGCGGCCTTCCAGTTGTCCGAGTTCCATCCGTCGCTTGCCTTGCACAAGCGCCCCGCCCGCAGGCAATGCGATTTCGGCGATGAGCCCGCGCACCGTCTTGCGGTCCAGCGCGCGCTTCGACACGTACGACGGCAGCCAGCCGGTGTTCTGCACGACGAGCACGATGGCGTAGTTGTCGCCGCCGACAGGTGTGGCGCTGGCGTGCACCAGCTCGAGCTTCGGCGAGATCAGCGCCTGCCAGACGAGCCACTTCGGAAAGCGCTGCAATTCGCGCTCGAGAAATTGCGGCGGTGGATTGGAAAACGCATGGAAGCGGTTCCAGCCGCCGATCTCGACCT
>Ga0184632_10000597_pt1 | contig 14428 bp, 11 predicted proteins | sample PLM31_50_b1_FD_133153 | JGI IMG/M metagenome (GOLD analysis project Ga0184632, IMG submission 133153) | Groundwater sediment microbial communities from an aquifer in East River, Colorado, USA - PLM3-1_50_b1 | ecosystem: Environmental > Terrestrial > Soil > Riparian zone | place: USA: East... | reverse complement strand
AGCTCGAACGTCGTACGCGCGTCATGGTGGCGAAGGGTGAGCGCCTACTGGGGCGCGGCCGACCGCGACCCACCGAGGCTGACGCGTGGCGCAACCGGGTCCTCGCCTGGTTCAGCGACTTCGACGTTCTGCTCAGCCCGGTGATCGCCCGGCCCGCACCGCCCCCCGGGTGGGCCACCAACGCCGGCTACCAGCGGGCCTACATCAATGGCGCCCGTTGCAGTCCCTACACCCAGGCCTGGAACCTCGCCGGGTTCCCGGCACTGAGCCTGCCAATGCCGGGCACGACCAAACGCCCCGGTGCCGTCCAGGTCGTCGCACCGCTGGGAGAGGACACGACCGTACTGTCACTCGCGCTTCAGCTCGAGGCGGCCGGCGTGGGCTAGTCACCGCGCCAGCGCCGCGCGGCGGACGGCCGCCACGGACGCGGCCACATCGTCAGAGTCGGTCGACCAGTTGCTGACCGAGACGCGCAGGACGTCGCGATCGTGCCACTGGGAGCCCGACATCCACGCGGTCCCGTCGGCGAGCAGGCGGGCTGTCACGGACCTGGTTCGTTCGTCGTCGCCAAACGAGGCGCACACCTGAGTGAAGGCGACCTCGTTGAGGATCTCGGCACCGTCGATGCTCGCGATGCCCTCGGCGAGCGCCCGAGCGTGTTGGACGAAGCGTTCTACGATCTCCGCGACACCGGTGCGCCCAAGCGAGCGTAGAGCGGCCCACACGGGTACCCCCCGGGCGCGGCGCGACAGCTCGGGCACCTTGTCGAGCGGATCGCCCGGCCCTTCCGACTGGACAAGATAGCTCGCGTGCATCGCCATCGCCGCGTGCAGCGCGCCGGGCCGCGCGACGACAGCGATGCCGCAGTCGTACGGAACATTGAGTGTCTTGTGCGCGTCGGTCGCCCATGAGTCAGCCAGTTCGTAACCCTCGACGAGATGGCGCAACCGCGGCGATGCTCCGGCCCACAGCCCGAAGGCGCCGTCGACGTGGACCCAGGCGCCGTGCTCATGGGCGAGAGCGGTGGCGTCCGCGATCGGGTCGAACGCGCCGGAGTGCACGTTACCCGCCTGCAGGCAGACGATCGTTGGACCCTCACCGACGGCCAGCGCGTCCGCCAGGGCGTCGAGACGGATGCGGCCCTGGCCGTCCGCGGCAACCGTAACCGGCGCCCCCAGGCCCAGATACCGGAGCGCGAGGTCGATCGTCTCGTGCCGCTCTGCTCCGACGAGGACACGCACACGAGGCGCGCCGCACAGACCAAGCCGGTCGAGGTCCCATCCCGCGTGGGTGAGCACCTGCTGGCGTCCCGCGGCGAGGCCGGTGAAGTTCGCCATCGTGGCGCCGGTGACAAAGCCGACGTCGGCGCCAGTGGGCAGACCGAGCAACTCCAGCAGCCAGGCGCCGGCCGCCTCCTCCGCGGCCACCGTGCCCGGCGACGCGAAACGCAGGCCGGTGTTCTGATCCCACGCGCTGGTGAGCCAGTCCGCCGCGAGCGCGGCCGGCAGCGTACCGCCGATGACCCAGCCGAAGAACCGGCCCGACGGCATCGCCATCAGACCCGGCTCGATCGACTCGGCCAGGAGGTCCACCACGTCGGCTGGATCGCTCGGGTGGTCCGGTAGTGGTCCGCCGAGACCTTCCCGCAACTCATCGGCGGTACGGCGCGGTGGGATCGGTCGGTCAGGCATGGAGTCGAGCCAGGCGTGGGTGTGGGCGACGGCCCGGTCGAGGGCCGCCGTGTAGGCGTCGGATCGCGCTGTCATAGCCCTACTCTGCCGGTCCTGGGCACGCTCCGCGCGCCAATGAGGCCATCCGCGCTAGCGTCTGAGCATGATCGAACGGGAAGACGTAGAGGGCGTCGCGATCGTACGTCTCGCGCACGGGAAGGTGAACGCGCTCGATCTGGAGCTGGTCACCGCCATCACCGCCACCTTTACCGAACTGGCATCGGCTCCCCACCGTGCGGTCGTCCTGTGCGGCGCTGGCCGAGCGTTGTCGGCGGGTGTCGACCTGCACCGGGTTGTCGATGGTGGGCCCGCATACATCCGAAGATTCCTGCCCGCATTGGTCGAATCGTTTGAGGCCGTGTTCAATCTGGGCAAGCCGGTAGTCGCGGCGGTCAACGGTCACGCCATCGCGGGCGGCTGCATTCTCGTGAGCGCCTGCGACCACCGCATCATGGCCGCCGGGCGGATCGGCGTCACCGAGCTCCTGGTGGGCGTCCCATTCCCGGTCGCCGCGTTGGAGATCCTGACGTACGCCGTTGGCGCGCAACGAGCCCGGTCGGCCGTCCTGACCGGGGCCACGTACGACCCGCCGGAGGCGGCCGAGATGGGCATGGTCGACGACGTCGTCGCGGGCGAAGACCTGCTGGCGTCTGCGGTGGCGTCCGCCAACGCGATGGCGGATGCTGTGCCGGCGGACACGTTCGGCCAGACCAAGCGTCAGCTGAGGCGTGAGTCAAACGAACGGATTCAGCGGCGTTCGCTGGAGGAGGATGACGTGATCGCCCGATTGTGGGAGGCACGCGTCGCCGACGGTTGGATCAGCGCATTCATGACCCGTGTTACGGCCCGCGGTTGACCGCGGACAAATCCGGCCCTACCCGTCCATAGTGGGCTAACGATCGAGCAAAACACCTGCACCGACAGAACATGCGGGTGCCGAGCGAGACATCGCCTCGTAAGCTTCCCCGCGTGGCAGGCAGCACCTGGGTCAAACTCGCGACGAAGTCGTTCACCGCGGCCGCCGTGGTCGCTGCAGCCCAACTCGGCGTCGGCCAGGCGCTGGGCATCCTCCAGTGGGACGCAGCGGGTGACGACGCAAGCCGCCGGCGCCTGCTGATGTGGTTGGTGTTCATCTTCGCCACGGCTGTCCTCGGCGGCGCAGCCGCGGCCGGACGCAGCATCCGCGGCATTCGAGCCGTCATCATCAACCATCGCGCGCTCGCGGCCGCGATTCGGAGAAGCGGCGTCCTGGTCGTCCCGCACAAGACCGTCGCCGGGGCACCGCGCCGGGCCGTGCGCGCGGCCCGGACCGCGGTCCGGAACGCAGTGGTCGACCTGGCCCGCGGTACGGCCGTCACGGCGGCCCGGGTCAGCGCCACCATCGCCGCCGTACTCGGTGCCGCGGTGGCATTTCCGCTGGTCTGGGTGCCTGCGCGGGCTGTCGCCTCCACCGCCGACACAACCTCGGTTCGGACCATCGCAGTCACCGCCGGCGCCGGCATCCTGATCGGATTGATCCTCGCTTTCGCCGCGCTGTCGGCCGCCCCGATCGCGGCGGGCGCGGGCACCACGGTCACCTGGGTCTGGATCGCGGCACTGACCTCGGTTGGCCTCGCCATGGCGGCGGATCGTGTGCCGGGTACGCCCCGGTTGGGGATGATTGACGCGCCGCTCACCGGCTCCGTCGGCTGGTGGGTCGGGCCCTACCTGATGGTCGGCGTCGCCGCCGTGCTCGGTGTCATGGTCGCGGCCACGGCCCGGTGGGTGGGCGCGAATCGACTGGGGATCTCGCTATCGGGGTTCGCCGGGCCCGCACTGGTAGCGGCCGCTTACCTGATCGCCGGCCCCGGCGCCGGGGGTGCTGATGGCGGCGGCCTGGTCGCGCCCTACATTGCCTCGCTGCTGGCGGCCACGGCCGGCCTGCTCGCCTCAACCGCGACAGCCGCCGCCCACCGTGGCGAAGTCGTCCCCGCCCGACGGGCCTCTGCCCCGGCGTCGGCGAGGGCGTCACAGCCCGTTGCGGCTATTGCGAGCCTCCGGCCGCCCACGCCGACCGCCCTACCGCGCTCCGCGCCCGTGCTCGCCATCGAAGCCGCGCCTGTCGCGGCCCCGCCCGCGCCTCCGCCAGCCCGAGCTATCCAGCCAGCCGCGGTAACCCCAGCGGCGGCCAAGCTAACCCCCCCGGCCAGACCCACGCCGGCGGCCAAACCCACGCCGGCAGATAGACCCACCCCAAAGGCCAAACCTGCAAAGGCCAAGCCCATCCCGAAGGCCAAGCCGATCCCGGCGGTGCTGGCGGCGCCGGCGTCAGCGCCGAGGCCCGTGGTTGACTCCACGGCGATCCAGACTGGCTCCGCCGAGCCGCTCCCCCGCAAGCGTAAGGGCAGGCCCGCGCGGCCGACCCGGGTCCGGGGCCGGAAGAACAAGCTGCACAAGCGGGAGAAGGAGCACATCGACTGGGTGGTGAACCTCGTCAACCTACCCCCCGACCCGGAGCTCCTCCGGCGCAAATAGCCTCCAGCCATTAAGGCCAGCCCCAGGTTGGGGCTCATTGGTCATTGTTGATTTCCGCATGGAGATCCAAACCTGGCCCGGCGCCTCCCGACCTCATTACCCCGCGGCCATAAGGGCCAAGGTTTCGTAGATGAGGTTCGCGGCCGCGATCGCGGTTATCTCGGCGTGATCGTAGGCGGGAGAAACCTCCACCACGTCGAGGCCCACGATAGGTAGGCCGCGAAGGCCTCGCAGGATCGCCACCAGCTCCCTTGTGGAGAATCCGCCGATCTCGGGTGTGCCGGTGCCCGGCGCGAATGCCGGGTCGAGCACGTCGATGTCGATGGACAGGTAGACGGGGTGGTCGGCGACTCGCGTACGCAGCCGCTCGACCACCCCGGCTAGACCCAGCTCATCGAGCTCCCACGTGCCGGTCACCTCGAAGCCCATCCCGGAATCGTCGACAAGGTCGTCCGGTCCGTAGAGGGATCCGCGGATCCCCACGTGCGCGCTGTGCCCGGGTACGAACAGCTTCTCCTCGGCGGCCCGTCGAAACGGCGTCCCGTGGGTGTATGGCGCGCCGAAATAGGTGTCCCAGGTGTCCAGGTGGGCGTCGAAGTGGATCAAAGCAACCGGACCGTGGACCCGGTTCATTGCTCGCAACAGCGGCAGTGCGATCGTGTGGTCGCCGCCGAGCGTCACGAGTTTAGGCGCGCCATCGAGCAGCTCGTTGGCGCCGCGCTGCACCGACTCGACCGCCGCCATGATGTCGAACGGGTTCGCGACGACATCGCCCGCGTCGACCACCTGCTGGCCGTGGAACGGCTCGACGTTGTGTTGAGGATGATAACGACGGAGCAGCTTGGAGCCGGCCCGGATGGCCTGCGGCCCGAACCGTGCCCCCGGCCGGTAAGTTGTGCCGGAATCGAACGGAACCCCGACCACGGCGACGTCGTAGCGGCCGACCTCTCCAAGGGCGGGCAGTCGGGCGAAAGTGGTAGGTCCGACGAACCTCGGCAGGACACGCGCATCGGCCGGCCCCACTATGTCATCGGAGTCCGGACGCACTTCTTCGGTCACAACCACCAACGTAGGGCATCGGCAGCGACGCGCCTCTCGTTCAGCCCGTGCTCTTGCCGGGCGAGGTCGGTTAGTTGACACGCCGGCTGGTCAACCAGCTGGCAACCGGCCCGCTGTGGCCTGACGATGGGCCGCCGGGGGTGCTCGCAGCCATCTCCACACAGCGTTTCCCCGACCATGACCGGGTCGTGTTTCAGTTCCACGGCGCGACGCCGCCTGAGGTAACCATCCGCTACGCCAGCCGGATCACTGAGGACCCGTCGGACCAGCCGGTTCCGTTGGTCGGGGAGGCGTTTGTCGCCGTCGTCTTCCGCGGCGCCCGGCTCGACACCGCGGCTGTGGAGAGCGATCCGAGCAAGGTCGTGCGCTATGCCGGGCCGACCCGACTTACGCCGCGCTACCCGGTTCTGCAGGAACTCGCCGTTTCGGGCGACTTCGAGGCCGTGCTCAGCTTCGGGCTGGGCCTGTCCGCCGTGGCCCGGCTTGACACATCTGCGCCGGTTGGGACCGGCAGTGTGATCCTGGATCTGTGGACGACCTCGGCAACGTAGGCCGGCTCCCACCGCGTACGGGACTACTCAAGGATGGGGACGACTGGGGCCTGGTCCAGCTCTGCCGCCCGGGCTAATGCATCGGCTGCGTCGCCACGGATGACGTTGCGCCGCAGCTTCCCCGTCGCCGTCATGGGCAGTTCTGCGACGAACAACACCGTACGCGGGCACTTGAAGTGGGCCAGTCTGGCTCGGCAGAACTCGACCAGGTCCGCCTCCGCGACGGTCGCATCTGGTGTGCGCACCACGCACGCGACGGTCTTGTCCAGACCGACCTGGTCCGGCACCGCCACGACGGCGGCGAGCGCGACCTCCGGATGCTCCAGCAGCCGGGCCTCGACCTCGGCCGGGGATACCCACATCCCACTAGACTTGATCATGTCGTCGGAGCGGCCGAGGTAGGTGTAGTGGCCGTCGGGCGAGGCGAGGTAGAAATCGCCGGTGCGCAGCCACTCGCCCTGAAACGCCCGGCGGGTCGCGTCGTTGCGGCACCAGTATCCCAGCGCGGTCGAGTCACCCCGCACCAGCAGATGCCCCTCGGTGCCCGCCGGCACGTCGAGCCCGGCCTCGTCCACGATCCGCGCGTCGTACCCGGGCACGGGCGTGCCGCTGGTGCCCGGGCGCACCTGGCCGCGCCGGTTGGAGATGAAGATGTGCAGCGCCTCGGTCGAGCCGATCCCGTCGATGACGTCCACCCCGTATCGGGCCACGAAACGCTGGTAGATCGGGGCGGGCAGCGGTTCGCCGGCCGAGGTCGCGAGCCGCACGGACGCCACCGCGTCGGTGGGGACACTCGCACCGAGCATCGCCGCGAAGAAAGTGGGCGACGCGGCGAAGAGCGTCGGTCGGTACTCGAGCAGGTTCGCCGTCACACCGTCCGGTGTGGACCGCGCCTGTTCCATCAGCGTAGCGGCGACCACGGAGAGCGGGAAGAACGCGGTGCAGCCCAGCCCGTAAGCGAAGAACATCTTGGGTACGGCGAGCACGCGGTCCCCGGGGGCGATGCCGAGCACCTGCCTGGCGTAGGTCTCACAGACCACGCGGATCGAGGCGTGGCGATGCATCGCGGCCTTGGGAACACCGGTCGTACCCGAGGTGTAGAGCCACAGGCCGGTCGTGTCTTCCCAGGTGGGGTACGGATGGCTGGCCTCGGACGCATCGCCGGCGGCGAGGAGTTGCTCGAAGTCCCACACGGCCACCCCTGGAGGGCCCAAAGCTGACCCGGTCCCGTCGACCACGACCGAACGCAGGTCGGGTACGTCGACCAACGCGGGCAGGGCGGTCTCGGCGAACTCCGCGCTTACCACCAGAGCGGATGCCCGCGAATCCCGGACCACACCGGCCAAGTCTTCCGGCCGCATCATCGTGGATACGGGTACCGGGATCGCGCCGACGCGCATGGCGGCGAGGATCGTCGCGAGCATCCGCGGACTGTCCACTGTAAACAACATGACCCGCTGTTCGGGCCGGACGCCGAGTTCGCGCAGGCCGCCCGCGATCCGGCCGGTCAGGTCATGCAGGGCCTGGTAGGTGAGGGTGCCGCGCGGGCCCGTGACGGCGATCCGGTCACCGTCTCCCGCGTCGAGGCGGCGATCGAGCAGGTATGTGCAGGCGTTGAACGTCTCGGGCATGGCGACGCTCCTCAGGCCAGGTGGACATACTCGTAGTCGAAGGGCTTTCCGTTGATGCCGTTGCGGGGTGGGGCCAGCCAGGCGGCGATCTTGCCGGGCTCGTGTACGGGTCGCATCAACGAGCGTACGTGGGTCTTGTCCACGTCGGTGGGTAGCCAGCTCTTGCGGCGGGCCTCCCACTCGTCACCCGACAGGACTTCGCCGTCCGGGCTGATGTGCGCGTTGGCGAACGCGCCCACCTTACGGTTGAACCCAGGGTGCGGCAGGGCAAGCCGTTGCGGCAGGCCCGCCTGTTCCAGGATCCGGTTCCACCGCGCCACTCCGGTGGAGCAATCTGCGATGTACTCCCGGCGGAGGTCCTGATTGAGGCCGATCAGCGCGGGCACCTCGACCTCTCCGATGGAACCGTCGGCGAAGGTGTCCACAAAGGTGGAATCGTCGGTGAGGACGTGATCGTCCTTGCGCCGCTCCTCCGACCACCGGCCCTTGAGTCCCGCGGTGAAGTAGTTGGCCACGTTGGTCGACGTCTCACCACCGAACAGGTCCAAGGAGACGCTGTAGTGGAAGTTGATGTACTTCTGGATCACCGTGAGCGGGATGCCGCCGTGCGGCCCGGCATCGTCGGTGTTGTTCTCCACCATCAGCTGCGCCGTGCGCTCGACCACCCGGTCCACCCCGGTCGTGCCGACGAACATGTGGTGGGATTCTTCCTTGAGCATGAACTCGCACGTACGCGAGAGCGGGTCGAACGCGCTCTCCTTCAACGTACCCAGCTGATACTTGCCGTCGCGGTCGGTGAAGTAGGTGAACATGAAGAAGGAGAGCCAGTCCGGCGTCTCCTCGTTGAACGCGCCGAGGATGCGCGGCGAGTCGACGCTGCCCGAGTTGCGCCGCAGCAGCGCCTCCGCCTCGTCCCGGCCGTCCCGCCCGAAGTAGGCGTGCAGAAGGTAGACCATGGCCCACAGGTGACGCCCCTCCTCCACATTGACCTGGAAGAGGTTGCGCAGGTCGTACAGGCTGGGCGCGGTCGCGCCCAGGTTGCGCTGCTGCTCGACCGACGCGGGTTCGGTGTCGCCCTGGATGACAATGAGCCGCTGCAGTTCGGATCGGTACTCCCCAGGTACCTGCTGCCAGGCCGGCTCGCCCTTGTGCGCGCCGAAGGCGATGTGCCGCTCCCCCTCGCGTTCGGCGAGGAAGATGCCCCACCGATATTCGTCGACTTTGACGTGCCCAAACTGCGCCCAACCGTCCCGGCCGACGTTGATCGCGGTGCGCAGATACACGTCCCTCGTGGCCAGTGTTGGCCCCATCTCCGACCACCAGGTGAGGAACTTCGGCTGCCACGATTCGAGCGCCCGCTGCAGCCGGCGATCACCGTGTAGGTCGACGTTGTTCGGGATCCGGTCGGTGTAGTCGATGCCCTGCGACATTAGTGTCCCCCCACTATCCCTAGACCCGCTTGCGATCGAACTGTCCGCGCTGACCCGTACCGTACCGGCGCAAGGCGCCTTCGGGCCCAGCCGCGTTCGGCCGCGCGAAGACCCAGTTCTGCCAGGCGGCCAGCCGCCCGAAGATCTTCGTCTCGGTCGTCTCCGGGCCGACAAACCGATGATTGGCCTCCATCCCGGTGAGCGCATCCGGCGACAGCGCGGCCCGCTCCTCCAGGACAAGTCTTATCTCGTCGTCCCAGTCGAGGTCGTCCGGGGCCGCCGTAACCAGCCTCAGTTCGAGCGCCTGAGCCGCGGACAGCGGCTGGTCGCGATGTGCCGCCAGGGTCTGCAGATGCTCGGCATGTCCGAAGAAGCGGGACTGCAGGCGGGACAATGCGTTGCCCATGGGGTAGACCCCGTCGTTGGCCTCGGTCATGACGATGGCCGCCGGCTCGCCCTCGCCGTCTTCGGCCAAACCGTCCAACATGTACTGACGGTCACCGGCGAGCGCCACCTCCAGCAGCCAGCCGGCGAAGCAGCTGCCCGGCTCGATCAGAGCGATCAGACTGCGGCTGGTCACATCGAGTCGCTTGAGCGTCCGCTTCGCATAGAGGCAGATCTCGTTGGCCAGCCAGTCGTGCTCGCGGTTGGCCGTGACGAGCCCCTCGCAGGCGATGACGCTGGCCGCGTCACCGACGGTCCGGAACACCCACGTACCGATCTCCAGTTCGTTGGTGCGCAGGTGCAGGATCAGATCATCGAGCTCGCGGGTGGCAGCGAGCATCCAGAAGTCAGCGCCCAACTCGTGCATCCCCGCCAGCGACCCCGGGGCCTGCTCCGGCGACGGGCCTTTGATGGTTATGGCGGCGGTGGACGCGCCCCGGTCCAGGTCGGCCGTCACGTGCTCGTAGGCGACGTCGTTCGTGGTGATCGTACGGCGCAGCGGGGTCAGAGGTATCCCGCGAGCATGTGCCGGTCGGGTGGAGCGGGTCGCCGCGGCGCGCGCACGTTCGCGTACGACCTCATCGAACGTCGCTCTCGGCACCGCCTCGTCGACCAGGCCCCAGGTGACCGCGGTCCTGCCCCGAACACCCTCGGGTCTGGTGGCGAAGACGTCGGCGAGATCCCTTCGTACGTGGCGCTTGTCGGTGACCCTGGTGAGGCCGCCGGTGCCGGGAAGTACGCCGAGCAGCGGCACCTCCGGCAGCGAGACCGCCGAGGAGCTGTCGTCGATGAGCAGGATCTGGGCACAGGCCAGTGCGATCTCGTAGCCGCCGCCCGCGGCGGTCCCATTGAGCGCCGCGAGGTAGGTCTGCCCCGAGTTCTCGCTGGCATCCTCCATCGCGTTGCGGGTCTCGTTGGTGAACTTGCAGAAGTTGACCTTCCAGGGGTGGCTCGACTGCGCCAGCATGCGAATGTTGGCGCCGGAACTGAACATCCGCTCCTTGGCGCTCGTCACGACGACACACCGGACGCCGGGATGCTCAAACCGCAACCGCTGCACCGCGTCGTTCAGTTCGATGTCGACGCCGAGGTCGTACGAGTTCATCTTCAACTCGTACCCGGGCACGATCCCGCCGTGGTCGTCGACATCGAGGGTTAGCGTCGCGATCTCGCCCTCGATGGATAGGCGCCAGTGGCGGTAGCTGTCCGGACTGGTGTCGAACGACACCAACCCTGACTGAGCGCCCGTCTGGACGGACGCGACGTCGCCCACGACACCCATCCTCTGCGCGTCCCGCGGCCACCGTCAACGTTTGCATACCTCCCGACCGCAAGATCACGCCACGGCCAGAGCAACAAATCTTCGACCTGAGACAACAGACTGTCGGCCTTTGGCTGCCAACGTGACGGAAGAATGGGGATGCGTCGACTCGCTGGAATGAGCGGCGGCAACAACCCCAGGGAGGCAGACCTGACCACACGAAGCCACATTCGGCGTCGCGACGAATTCACCCCGGCCTCACTTGCCGAACTATGTGCAGGACACATTGACCTCATCTGGCACCGTGCGTTCTACGGCCAATCGGAATGTGCTGCGGTGCTGCCCGGGATCGTCGAAGCGTGCGAGGCCGCCACCTACACCCTCACCAACGATCTTCAGAGCCTTGGCACCTCCATTGGCGAGGCCAACGAATCCGACAGCAATGCAACAAGATATTTTCAGACCGCCATGCAGACCACGCGCCAGATCCGCCAAATTTTCGGCAGTCAACGATCGCCTGCGGACACTGTGCGTTTGCTAGCGGATGAGTGGTGGGAATCCGGCGCCATGGTTGGCAAGTCCAACGGTCAGCTCATGCTGCCCAACATCATCAGGCGATGGCCGCAGGGCGGGCAGGCCAACCCCCACATCGATCAACGGGAGATACCACTACTTGAGCACTACGCGCTGACTCGGCGTATTGGTGTCAATGTGTACCTTGAGACGCCTCAACCCGGCGATGGCGGCGAAATCGAGTTCTGGCAGACGTTTCGAGAAGAGAACGCGTACCGCTTTTTGAAGCGCTCGGACTACGGACTGGACCGCGACAAACTCGGCGAACCTCATGAATCGATTCTGCCCGGCCAGGGAGACCTCATCCTGTTTGACGCGGCGCGAGTTCATGGCGTGCGCCAAGTGCGCGAGGGATCCCGCGTAACCTCGGCCTGCTTCCTTGGCGTCCGAACGCCGGCACATCCTCTTGTGGTCTTTGCATGACGCAAGATGGACGGACGAGCGGGAAACGGACTGTTGGCGATATCCGCTCCCGCCTTGCCGCTCTCGATGCTGCATTGGAGAGCTTACGAAAGGCAGGAGCCGCTACTCCTGAATCGCTTACTGTCGAGCGGTACGAACTGTCTCGCGAGCTCGCGACCCTGCTGGGCGAGAGCCTCATCAGCGTCAATGACGCCAGCCCGGACGAGGCGCTGCGGCGCGGCAAGATCTTTGTTATCATGCCATTTCGGGAGCCATTCAACGCCTACTACCGGAGAGTAATCCAGCCGGCCGCTCTACGTGCAGGCTTTGACATTGTCCGGTCGGACGAGATCTACAGCACGAGCGCGTTCGTCCAAACCATCTGGACGCAGATTCTGGCCGCGGACGCGGTCATCGCCGAGATGAGCGGCGCCAATCCAAACGTGCTGTACGAGCTTGGACTTTGCCACGCCATCGACCAAAAGGTCATCATGATAACGCAGGACCTGGAGAGCGTCCCATCGGATCTCAGGCACATGAATTGCATAGAGTACAACACTTCTCAGGTGGACTGGGCCGATCGCCTGCAGGATTCGATTCGGCGAATGCTGCTATTTCCTAGCGGTGCCGTCCGTAACACGATCCTGTACCCGGTGGCACGTGTTGACAATACTAGGTTGTTCGAACAGCTCGAGGGTCAGTTGCGCGAGGCAAGCTTGCGCGCTCGCGAGTACGAGTTGGAGATCAGCGAAATGCGGGTCCGGATCGATGCGGGCAGCCACGAGCGCAATGAGCTGAAGGAGCTGCTCGGCGCCAAGGTTGATGCGCTGAATCGGCCGCCAGCCGCCATCCATCGGGACGGAGACACCCAGACCGCGTTGCTCGCGCTTCCCAACGGCAGCGGGGAGTTTCTCGACGTCGTCTTCGTCCCTGAGGGCAACTTCATCTTCGGCGGTGGCTCATCCGCTGAAAACGTGTGGCTCCCTTCGTTCTGGATCTCTCGATACTCGATTACGAATGCCCAGTACTGCGCTTTCCTGAACGATGTGGGACTTCGGACCGAGCAAGGCGTCGCGTGGATTGACTTGCAGGCAAAGTCGCCGGCCGACGCCTGCCGTATAGTCATGAAGGATGGCAAGTACGTCGTCGATGATCGTTACTCCAGCCATCCTGTCACTTACGTGAATTTCTACGGTGCGTCGGCGTTCTGCGAGTGGTTTGGCGGACAGTTGCCAACTGTCCAGCAGTGGGAGAAGGCGGCCAGGGGCTCGGATGGTCGAGAGTACCCTTGGGGCTCACAGCCACCATCACCCTCAATCGCCAACATCAACGACGCAGGTTGGGCGCGTGATGTGGCTCCGATCAACGTCCGCGCGAAGAAGAAAGGCATGAGCCCCTACGGTCTGGTCCAAGCGATCGGTAACGTATGGCATTGGACCAACACCCATTATCCAGACCGGAATGTGCAGGCCGTTCGCGGCGGGTCGTTTTTCGACTTCAGGTTGGGTCGGCGAGAGGTATACCGGTTCTTAGTGCAGCCGGACGGTCCGGACTTCTCGCAGGGGTTCGTCGTCTACAAACGGTTTATCGATCAGGCTCCGGGCGCGGCGCCTTGATCGGCGGCCGGCGATGGGTGACAGTTGATTTTGTTGTCTGGTCGAAGGGAGACGCGCGTGGGCGCGGACATGAAGTTTGTTGTGGTACTAAACGGCAGCCAGGACTTATCACGACTGGCGTCCGGCATCGGCCATGTCACGGCAGGACTCGTTGCCAGGTTGTCAGACCGAATCGGCGACCTCAGCTTTGTAGAATACAAGTCCGCGGACGGCGAGGTCTATCCATGGATTAGTGACTGGCCGTTCATCATCTTGAAGGGTCGGGGCGGACAGATTGACACCTTCCGGCAGACATTGAACTTCCGGAACCTTCCTTGCGCGACCTACCTTGACACCATGCTTTCCGGCGGCTCAGTCGCGCAGCAAGAGGCGACTGCCGCGAAGCTGCATTCGGAGCTAACACCATTGGCCGTTGCGGCCTTTGGTGAGAGGTCCGTTCTTGATGAGTTGACCAAGAAGTTCTCATTGTGGCGTTAGCCCCATCGCTGACACGGCGATCGGAGGACGGTTAGGCCGTAGGTGCCCTCCTACCTGGAACGAAGGGGCCTATCTCAAAACCTGTCGTCCGGCCCCGGAGGGCACTCTCAAAGCACACCGGTACTCATGCTGCGACGGGCGCGCGAACGTACCTACCGGCGATCTCGTGCCAGTCGCGGGCGGTGGCGAGGTCCGCGACGAAGGCGTCAATCTGCTCTCGGGTGATGCCGGGCATGCAGATCACGTGACTGAGACCCTGGCTGCTGGCAAGGGTCCAACGGTTGGTGATCACAGCGGGCGGGGTCTCGATAACGACGGTAAAGGCGTGCGGATTGCGCCAGGCGGCCACGCCGATGGACGCCAACCGGCTCACGGTGTAGGCGGCGAGATCGCGTGACTTCTGTGCCCGTGCGCGCAGCCCGTCGACCCCGTGGCGCCGCAGGGCGTACCACAGGAACAAAGGAGCGTGCCCGCTGCGAGAGCCGCCGGTGGTGGCATCGACGCTGGAGATGTAGTCGACCGGCCGGCCGATCCGCTCCCTCACACTGCGCCGCGTGATGAGTACTCCGCACGGGAACGGAGACCCGATGAATTTGTGCCCACTCACCGACACAGAATCCGCGCCGTCGGCGAGGTCGAACCCGGGTCTGCAGTGGCGATCGAGCAACGCGAGCGGTACCCCAGCCAACGCCGCGTCGGCGTGAATGTGTCGGTCTCCTATGCCGACGTCGTCGATGGCT
>Ga0184632_10000596_pt1 | contig 14430 bp, 15 predicted proteins | sample PLM31_50_b1_FD_133153 | JGI IMG/M metagenome (GOLD analysis project Ga0184632, IMG submission 133153) | Groundwater sediment microbial communities from an aquifer in East River, Colorado, USA - PLM3-1_50_b1 | ecosystem: Environmental > Terrestrial > Soil > Riparian zone | place: USA: East... | reverse complement strand
GATCGAACCCGCAGGAGAGATGTGGTCGGTCGTCACGGAGTCGCCGATCCAGACGAGGCAGCGCGCGCCGGCGAAGTCCTCGACGGCTCCCGGCGTCGGCGGCATCCCCTCGAAGTACGTGGGCAGGCGGACGTACGTGGACTCGGGGTCCCAGGCGAAGAGCTCGCCCTCGGGAACGGGCAGCTCGCGCCAGGTGGCATCGCCGGTGAAGACGTCCGCGTAGGTCGCGCGGAACATCTCGTGGCTCACCGCGCCCGCGATCGTCTCCTGGACTTCGTCCGGCGAAGGCCAGATGTCCGCGAGGAACACGTCTCGGCCGTCCGATCCCACGCCGATCGGCTCCGTCGCGAGGTCGATGTCCATGCGTCCCGCGAGCGCGTACGCGACGACGAGCGGAGGCGAGGCGAGGTAGTTGGCCTTCACCTCCGAGTGGATCCGCGCCTCGAAGTTCCGGTTGCCCGAGAGGACGGCGCAAGCGATGAGGTCGCCCTCGGCGATCCCCTTCGAGATCGGCTCAGGAAGCGGGCCCGAGTTTCCGATGCACGTCGTACAGCCGTAACCGACGGTGTGGAACCCGAGCTCCTCGAGGTACGGCGTGAGCCCCGCCTTCTCGAAGTACTGCGTAACGACCTTCGAGCCGGGCGCGAGACTCGACTTCACCCACGGCTTGCGCGTGAGGCCACGTTCGACGGCGCTCTTCGCAAGCAGGCCGGCCCCCACCATGACCGCTGGGTTGGACGTGTTCGTGCAGGACGTGATGGCCGCGATGACGACCGAGCCGTGGCCGAGCTCGAAGGTCTCGTCGCCCAGCGCGACCTCGATCGCCGATCGCTCCGCGAGCACGAGACGAGGCGAGGTCGAGATGATGGCACCGGCCGTCTCGGGCTCATGCCCCGGCGACGCCGACGCCAACGGGTCGCTGGCCGGGAAGGTCTCGGCGACGGCTTCGTCGTGCGCGTTTCCGTAGTCGACGCCGAAGCTCGGCAGGGCGTCGAGGAACGCCTGCTTCGCGTGGCGGAGTGGCACGCGGTCCTGGGGGCGCCGGGGTCCGGCGAGCGAGGGCTCGACCGTCGAGAGATCGAGCTCGACCACCTGCGAATACGTCGGTGGCTCGTCCGGGTCGTGCCAGAGCGCGTTCTCCTTGCAGTACGCCTCCACGAGTGCGATCTGACGCTCCGGCCGCCCGGTGAGGCGTAGGTAGCGCAGTGTCTCGTCGTCCGCGGGGAAGAAGCCGCACGTCGCCCCGTACTCGGGCGACATGTTCCCGATCGTCGCTCGATCTGCGAGCGGAAGCCCCTGCAGGCCGTGCCCGAAGTACTCGACGAACTTCCCGACGACGCCTGTTTCTCGCAAGATCTGCGTCACCGTGAGCACGAGGTCGGTCGCGGTCGAGCCCTCCGGCAGCCTTCCCGTCAGCCTGAATCCGACCACCTGCGGAACAAGCATCGAAATCGCCTCACCGAGCATCGCAGCTTCGGCTTCGATGCCGCCAACGCCCCAGCCCAGCACGCCGAGCCCGTTGATCATCGTCGTGTGCGAGTCGGTGCCGACGAGCGTGTCCGGGAATGCGACGCCTCCGCGCTCCTCGACGACGCGGGCGAGGAACTCGAGATTGACCTGATGGACGATGCCCGTGCTCGGCGGGACGACCTTGAAGTTGTCGAACGCGCCTTGCCCCCAGCGCAGGAACGCGTAGCGCTCGCGGTTCCGCTCGAACTCGAGCTCCGCGTTGCGGACGATCGCGAAGCGGCTCGCGTACTCGTCGACCTGGACCGAGTGGTCGATGACGAGCTCGACCGGAAGCTGTGGGTTGATCTTCTTCGGATCTCCGCCCAGGTCCCTCATGGCGTCTCGCATCGCCGCGAGGTCGACGACCGCAGGCACGCCCGTGAAGTCCTGGAGGAGTACGCGGCCCGGCGTGAACGAGATCTCCCGGGAAGGCTCGGACGTCGCCACCCAGCTCGCCACCGCCTCGACGTCGTCCGCCGTGACGTTCACGCGGTCCTCGTGCCGCAGGACGTTCTCGAGCAGGATCCGGAGCGTGTAGGGGAGCCGGTAGACGTCGAAGCGCTCCTGCAGCGCGTCGAGCCGGAAGATCTCCAGCTCGCTCCCTTGGACGGTGAGCCGTCCTCGGGCTCCGAAGCTGTCGGGGTGTGGCATCGCCTCCGATTCAACCATTTTCGGGCCTCCCAACCGCTCGAGCCCGCGTTCGGTGAGCGACGTGCGACGTGGATCGAAGTGGCGCGAGACCGCCCGTGCGTATGGCTTCGAGACGCGCCATGCGTACCCCGCGAAGCCCTCGTCGCGCACCGGTCGCAGGTCCTCCGTATAGGGATCGAGGACGTGCTGCCTGCCGACCTTCCGCGCAGAGTTGAAGAACGCGATGCCTACTCCCGCGGACACTTCCAGCAGGCTTCGCTCCTCCCGGTCGGCCTCGGCGATCAACCCCCGGTAGGCCGCGGCGAGCTCTTCCGGGGTGGGGAGCCCGCTTGCGTCCTCGCGCAGGTCTGCGAGGGACTGCTTCAATGCCTCGACCTCGAGCGGAGGAATGTCGATCAGGCGAGCCGTGGTGCCGCTGGCGCCCTCGAGCGCGGCGAGCAAGGCATCCACCGAGTCGAGCTCGAGATCCTCTGCCAGAAACCCGGCGCTCTTCAGCTCCGAGACGAGCGCGTCGAGATAAACCCGGGTTCCACGTGTCACATCTGCAGCAGCGGCGAGGAGCCAGAGCGGCGAGAAGCCGAACGCGAAGATTGAGCCGAGTTCGACCACGTTGCCGCCGGCCTTGCGGATTGCGAGCTTCTTCGGAGACCGCTCGACTTCGCCGGCGACGTCTTCGGCCGGGCGCTCGACGCCACCGACGAGCTCGACCGTGATCCGTAGAAGGTTCTTCGCCGTCGCCTCGTACAGGCGCGACTTCCGGACGAGCCTCGGTAACACGAGCTGCGCCGTCTCGTGCAGAGCGCCTCCACCTGCCGCGGCGATCGCACGGACGAGCCGCTCGGGGAGCGCGAGGACGTAGGCCAGCGGCCGAGCGATGCGGGAGGCCATCGTTACCATGATTGCCGATGGAAGCCGAGGCGATCCGTGCGCTCCTAGAGCAGGCGTTCCCGCACGCTGCCGAGCTGGACGTCGAAGATCGCACTGGGACCGGCGATCACTTCCAGGTGACGGTGGCGAGCGCCGAGTTCGACGGTGTGTCGCTCCTCGATCAGCATCGGAAGGTGAACGCAGCTCTTGCGGCTCCGCTCGCCGACGGCTCCATCCACGAGCTTCGGATTCGAACTCGGACGAAAGGAACGGAATGAGCACGCTCAGGGATCAGATTTCAGACGTCATCGAGAAGGAGCCCGTCGCGCTCTTCATGAAGGGCACGCCGGAGATGGTCATGTGCGGCAACTCGTACCGCGCGCTGAACGCGCTTCACGCCGTCGGCGCGCCGATCACGACCGTCGACATCCTTCCCGACCCGCGCATCCGCCAGGAGTTGTCCGCGATCTCGGGCTGGCCCACGATTCCTCAGGTCTTCGTCAAGGGCGAGCTGATCGGCGGCGCCGACATCACGGAGGAGCTCCTCGAGTCGGGCGACCTCCAGCGGAGGGTCGACGAGGCGTTCGGCAGGGAGCGCGCGCAGGACGTCAAGGTCGTCGCGCTGACCGTCGACTGACAAGGCCTTCTAGAGGGCGTGACGACGAGGTGGCGTTCCCGAAGTCGCGGGTCGTCGAGTGCCAGGTCAGACGAGCTGGACTTGTCGCGCGAGCGCATTGCAAACGGCGCGGGCGTTTCCCCCGTCGGGGATCTCCGGTGCGGAACCCGTCAAGGGCGGCGTACCAGCTGGCGGCGCGGGGCGCCGTCCTCGGCGTCGGGGTCGCTGCCAAGGCGAATAGGCTCTAAGCGGCGGCGATGCGGTCGGCGAGCTCGAGCGAGATCGCGTGCTCGCCCGTGTCGGTTCGTACCGTGACCGGGCCTCCGAACGGCGCGAACGCGACGAGCTCCACCTCCGACCCGGGCACGAGCCCCAGCTCGCCCAGGTAGCGGAGCAGCTCAGGGTCGCCGTCCGGGATACGCGAGATCGTCGCGAGATCTCCCGGCTCCAGGTCGATCAGCGTGCGTTGCAGGCCGAGCGTCACCCGGAGCTCGCTGTCAGGGATCGGGTCCCCATGCGGATCGTGTGTCGGATACCCGAGCTCGGCATCGATCTTCGCCTCGAGCTCCTCCGAGAGCGCGTGCTCGAGGAGCTCGGCCTCCGCGTGAACCTCGTCGAGCGACAGCCCGAGCCGGTCGACGAGGTAGCGCTCGAGGAGCCGATGGTGGCGTAGCACCTCGAGAGCGCCCCGGCGCCCCTCGTCGGTCAACGCGACGCCTCGGTAGGGAGCCCGCTCGACCAGCCCCAGCTCGGCGAGCCGCTTCGTCATCGCGGTCGCAGACGGGGCGCTGACGCCCATGCGGCCGGCGAGCGCGGACGTCGTGACGCGCTCCTCCGAGGATTCGAGTGCGTAGATCGCCTTCAGGTAATCCTGGACGGCGACCGTGAGGTCTGCGGCCTGGGTACTCATTTCCGCGTTCTTAGGTTACACTGCGAATCGGATTTAGCTATGGCTAAAAGAACGCTCACTCGGGGAAAGCTCCTGGCAGCCGCCGCTCCACTGGCGGCTGCGCCGCTCGTGGGAAAGTTCGCTCTCGACGGGCGGGCTGAGGCGAGCTCGCACGACCATTCGAGCCACGGTCACGCGCGAACGCCGACCAGCCACGTCAAGGGCGCGATCGGCCATGCGGCGATGGTCGGCGACGAGGTCCCGGCGGTCGGTGGCCCGAACGACCTCGATGCCCTCCTCTACCCTCCCCCGCCGTTGCCGTACGAGCCGGGCCGCGTGCGTGAGTACACGCTCACGGCGGTCGACACCGAGCTCGAGGTCGCACCCGGGATCTTCTTCCCCGCCTGGACGTACAACGGGACGGCTCCCGGCCCCGTGATCCGCGCGACCGAAGGGGACACGCTTCGCGTCCACTTCGTGAACCGGGGATCGCATCCGCACACGATCCACTTCCACGGGATCCATCCGACGAAACTGGACGGCGTCTTCGAAGTCGTCGAGACGGGCGGTGAGTTCACGTACGAGTTCGAGGCGCGCCCGGCGGGCCTGCACCTCTACCACTGCCACGCGACGCCTCTGAAGAAGCACATCCACAAGGGGCTCTACGGCGCGTTCATCATCGATCCCAAGGAGCCGCGCCCGCCCGCGAAGGAGCACGTCATGGTGATGAACGGCTTCGACACCGACGCGGACGGCGGGAACAACTTCTACACCGTGAACGGCCGCTCGTTCTACTACGCGCGCTACCCGATTCGCGTGAAGCGCTCGGAGCTCGTGCGCGTTTACCTCGCGAACCTGACCGAGTTCGACCTGATCAACTCGCTTCACCTGCACGCGGACTTCTTCCGCTACCAGCCGACGGGCACCGGCGAGTACTGGGAGTACACCGACACGGTGATGCAGTGCCAGGGGCAGCGCGGCGTGCTCGAGATCCAGTTCGCCGGAACGGGTCTGCACATGTTCCACGCGCACCAGTCCGAGTTCGCGGAGCTCGGCTGGATGGGCTTCTTCGAGGTCGTCGACTGATGGAGGTCGGTGCCGCCGCGTCTCGGGCGCGCTTGGGGTGGCGCCTCTGGGCGGTCGTACCCGTACTGCTGCTGGCGTTCGTGGTCGGCATCGTCGTCACGTTCGGCTCGTCATTGGTCGATCTCGTCGGCACTAATCCTCCACCTGCCGACGAGTTCGACATCCGCCGTGTCGAGTTCTCGCCCGGTGAGATCCGGATCACCGTTCGGAACCCGCAGCCCGACGACCTGACCATCGCGAACGTCAACGTCGACGACGCGATCGTCCCCTTCTCGGTCGACGGCCCGACGACGCTCGGGCGCCTCCGCTCGAGCACGATCGTCGTCCCCTTCGACTGGGTGGACGGCGATCCGATCACGGTCGGCGTCACGTCGTCGAGCGGAATCGAGACGGTCGAGGAGATCCCGGCCGCGATCGAGACGCCGACACCTTCCGCCGAAGGCTTCCTCGGCTACACGCTGATCGGCTTGCTGGTCGGGGTGCTTCCCGTCGCGCTGGGACTGCTCTGGCTTCCGGCCCTGCGGCAGGTTGGCTCGGAGTGGCTCTCGGCCTTCATGGCGTTCACCGCGGGCCTGCTCTCGTTCCTCGGCGTGGAGGCGCTCGCCGAGTCGTTCGAGCTCCAGGCGGCGCTCCCGTCCGCGCTCGGCGGTACAGGCCTCGTACTGCTCGGAGTCGCGCTGTCGTTCCTCGGAATGACCGCGCTCGCCGGTCGGTTGAGTGGGGGGACTGCCGCGACGGGGCTTGCGCTCGCCCTGCTCGTCGCAATCGGAATCGGCCTCCACAACCTCGGCGAGGGCCTTGCGATCGGCGCCTCGTTCGCCCTCGGCGAGCTCCAGCTCGGGACGTTCCTCATCGTCGGGTTCATGATCCACAACATCACCGAGGGCCTCGGAATCGCCACTCCGGTCGCGAGGACTCGGGTGACGATCCTCACGCTCGCCGGACTCGCGCTCGTCGCGGGCGCCCCGACGATCCTCGGAGCCTGGATCGGGGGCTACACGTCGAACGACGTCCTCGGCGCGCTGTTCTTCGCGATCGCTGCGGGTGCCGCGCTCCAGGTCGTCGTCGAGGTGGGTCGCTATGTCTCGCGAGTGGCGCCGGGCGGGCTTCGCTCCGGCTATGCCATCGTGGGATTCATCGCGGGGATCGCGACGATGTTCGTCACAGGAGTCCTCGCCGGCTGAACTGCGACTTAACCCGCGCTAACCCGCCGTTCACGCCCCGCCCTCTATAACGGAGCGGCATGTTCGCCCTCCGTTCGCTCCGATCGTTCGCCGCACTCCTCGCGACTGCCGTTCTCGGCGGCGTGGTCGCTGTCGGAGCCGTGGCGCTCCTCGGCGGGCTGGAGGGCGACACGACCGTCGTCACCGAGACGGTCGACTCGCCGAATCCCTCCGTGCCGGCCGGTCGTGGAATGACCGTCAACGAGATCTACCGGCGCGCCTCGTCGGGAGTCGTGCGGATCAACGCGACGAGCAACTTGACGGCCGCGGATCCGAACCTGGCGGATCCATTCCAGAGCCCGGTCCCGAGCGTGCCGTCCTCGTCGGCCCTCGGCTCCGGGTTCGTCATCGACAAGGCCGGACACATCGTGACGAACTACCACGTCGTCGAGGGCGCCGACCAGGTCACGGTGAGCTTCTCGAATCGTGACACCGTCAAGGCGGAGCTCGTGGGCACGGACCCGTCGACGGACATCGCCGTCCTGCGGGTGCAAACGTCGGCCGCTGCGTTGACGCCGCTTCCGCTCGGAGACTCGGACAAGGTCCAGGTCGGCGACCCGCTCGTCGCGATCGGAAACCCGTTCGGCCTCGACCGGACTGCGACATCGGGCATCGTCAGTGCACTCCAGCGGCTGATCACGGCGCCCAACCGCTTCACCATCGACCACGTCATCCAGACCGACGCGCCCATCAACCATGGCAACTCCGGTGGGCCGCTCCTGAACTCGCGTGGCCAGGTGATCGGCGTCAATACGCAGATCGAGACGGGCAACTCGGCTTCGGGGAACGTCGGCATCGGCTTCGCGGTCCCGTCGAACACCGTCAAGGACGTCGTCGCGCAGATCCTGCGGACCGGTCGTGTCCAACATGCGTACCTCGGGATCAGCGGGCAGGCCGTCACACCGGAGGTGGCCGAGACGTACAACCTCCCGGTCGAGAAGGGCGTCCTCGTCGGGTCGGTCACGAGCGGAAGCGGTGCGGGCAAGGCCGGGCTCAGGGGCGGCGACACGCAGGTCGTCGTCGCCGGAGAGACCTTCGTCCTCGGGGGCGACATCGTCGTCTCCGTCGACGGCAAGCGGATTTCCTCGGTCGAACAACTTCGCGACGCGATTGCAGCTCACGAGCCTGGCGACAAGGTCAAGCTCGTGATCTACCGCGGTGCGGACAAGTCGAGCGTGACTGTCACGCTCGGGCGGCAGCCCCCCTCCCCCCAGGGCTAGCTGCCGATCAGGCCCCGGCATCGACCGGGGCCTGGTCATCCTCGGCATGGGGTCCGACCGCCTGCCCGGACCCCTGCCGACCTTCTTTTCTCTACACGTCGTCAAGGGCCGCCCGGTTGGTCGCAAGCGCCTCGTCGGTGAGCTTGTATCCGCGCTCGATCAGCGCTCGCTTGTGCTTCTTGGGCCACGGTCGGTCGCTTCGGAAGGTCGGGTCGAGCCGGTCCTCGCCGGGGCTGCTACGGACGATCAGCGTCGGTACGTGCCGGTCGTGGCGGAAGGGGAAGCGGGCTGCGCCGAAGCGCGCCTCGAGTTCTTCTCGAAGACGCCGCCGCCGCCAGGGCGGAGCGGCCGAGACCGCAGCAGCGATGACGTCCGTGCGGAGCCGAGTGAGCTCGGCGACGGAGGTCTCACGCTCCAGGGCGAGACGCTCCTCGAGCACCGCGTTCCGCGCGAACGCGACCCGCATGAGCCGAACGATCAGCTCGCCGTAGTGGGCCGGCTCTCCGCGTGAGGCCCGCTCCTGTGCGAGGCGGACCTCCGCGAGGAGGGCGCGGGCTGGTGGGACGGCGCGAAACCGCTCGAGCCGCTCGCGAGTGCGCTCGAGGAACGTCGTGTCGGTCCGTGCGTAGCTCGGGACGTATCGGAATGCAGCGATCGCTGCCACCTCGGGATTCCGATAGGCATCTTCGAACGGGAAGTTGCGTACCCAGCCGCCGTCCGTTGCGGTGACGCCGTCCACAGTGACCGGGAGCACGAGCCCGCTGATGGCCGCGGACGCGAGAATGGCTCGCCCCATCGTTTCCGGGCTCGTCGAGCGGGCGGGGTACCGGAGCTCGAAATCGCGCGTCTCGTCGGCGTCCGGGTAGTCGCTCACGTCCGTGGCGAAGACGATCAGCTCGATCTCCGCGTCGGCGAGTGCGGTGCCCACCTCCTGCGGACCTCCGATGCGCTCGGCGATCGTCGCAGGGAGTGTGTAGTCGTGAAGCCCTCCGGGGAACTGCCAGACGGGTCGCGGCCTGAACGCATCCTCGGGCTGGAGCCCGAGGAGGAACTCCTCGAGGTCGTCGAGCCGGTCGAGCGCCGCCATCGTGCCCGCGAGCGCTCCTGCGGACGTTCCATAGATCCACCCGACGCGCGGCCAGAGCGGGTCCTCGCGAAGACGCTCGAGAAAGCCGAGCTCGAGGAGCACGCCGTTGATGCCGCCGCCCGAGAGGACGACTGCGAGGTCGCGTTGGCCGGAGACCCGCACGAGGTTATTGTGCCCCCGTGGAACCGGAGCTTCGCCGGGGCGTCTCAACGCTCTCCGACGTCGGTCTCGAGGAGGACGTGGAGCTGTGGGAGGACGACGGCGACGCAGATCACAGCGGCTGGTACTGCGTGCGTACCGATCCCTTTCCGTGCCCGGCGGAGGGGTGCTCGTTCGTCGCGGACTTCATGACCGCGGCCCATCTCGTGCTCGTCTGGGAGGAGCGAGACGACCCGAACCTGCTCTGGCACGCCCAGCGCGCGAAGGAGGTCGGAAGGAACCCTCGGGTCGTGGGGTACGAGCCGGGCTTCGGGCCCAGCGCGTCGTACTACGCCTGGGAGGCCGCGGGCCGCCCGGTGCACGGGGTCAAAGGAAAGCCGTAGTGCGGGGAGCACCAGGGCCGTCCTTACAATGGCGCTATGGGTGTCGTACGGGAAACGATCACGGTGAGCGGCATCCGCTGCGAGCGGTGTGTCGGACGGCTTGCCGGCGCGCTTCGCGGGCACGAGGGGCTCGAGCACGCGAACGCCAATCTCATGGGTGACGTCAGCCTCGCCTGGGACGAGGAACGGACGTCGCGGGACGCGATCGTGGCGCTGCTCGCCCGTTCCGGGTTTCGCGAGGTTGCGCTCGATCGGGAATAGCGCGTTCGCGGGGCTCGTTGCAGGCTCCTGTAACGCAAGGGTACGGTAGGCCGGTGAGCGAGCCCGAGCCGGAAACCGAGGCGCGCCGCATCGCAACAGAGGCACGCGATCGCGCACGCTTCGAGGAGGAGGCGCTTTCGCTCGCTGACCAGGTCTACCGCGTAGCGAGACGGCTCGTCGGCTCGCGTGAGGAGGCTGAGGATCTGGTGCAAGAAACGTACGCGAGGGCATTCCGGAGCTGGCGCTCCTACACGGCGGGAACGAACATGCGCGCGTGGCTCCTCCGCATCCTCACGAACCTCAATGTCGACCGCGGCCGCCGCATCCAACGCACGCCTCAGACCCAGCCGCTCGAGGAGACCGACTACTACCTCGCGAACAAGCTGGCGTCCGCGGGCGGCGAGCAGGTCCTCGAGACGGACGACGTCGTCGAGCGCATGTCGCAAGATTCCGTCGTGAACGCGCTCTCGGAGATTCAGCCTCAGTTTCGTGAAGTCGTGGTGCTCGTGGACATCGGCGACTTCACGTACGCGGATGCCGCGCAGATCCTCGACATCCCGATCGGAACCGTGATGTCGCGCCTCCACCGGGGCCGCCGGGCGCTGAAACAGCGCCTCGCAGAGGGGGCTGTGACGTGAGCGGCGACCCGTGCGATCGCTGCGAGGAGCTCCTGCAGGATTTTCTCGATCGCACGTTGTCGGACGCCGAGTGGCGCGAGGCGGAGACGCACCTTGCGGGGTGCGACTACTGCTCTCGTCGATATCGCTTCGAGGCGAGCTTGCGACGCTACGTGAAGACGAGCGCGATCGAGCGGATGCCGCCCGGGCTCATGGCGAAGCTCGACGAGCTTCGCGGCCTCGACGCGACCGCCTAGCTCTAGAGGTCATCCGGCGTGTCGACGTCGCCGGGTGCTCCCAGGTCGTCGCACGGGACGAGACGAACGCGGCGGTCCCGTAGGCCCTCGTCCGGGATGCTGCGCCAGTCGGCGCGTCCGAGCACGACGGGGTGTCCTCTGTCGCCGCCATAGGACGCCGCGACGATGTCCCCGCTCTCTCGCCATGCGGTGACGACCCGGCCGACTGCCTCGGGTGCCAAGCCCGGCCCGTCGGCGAGGACGACGACCGCTGCGTCGACGTCGTCGTCGAGTGCCGCGAGGCCGCACCGAAGCGACGCTCCCGGGCCGAGTTGCCAAGCGTCGCAGGCGACCACTCGCACTCTCGATTGCAACAGACCGTTGCCGGCGAGTTCATATGCGCCCTCGACGACGACGATCTCGTCCACTGGCGCCGCCGACAGGCGCTCGAGCACGCGTGGCAACAGCAGCCGCTGCTTCGCGGAGCCGAACCGCGACGCCTCGCCGGCCGCGAGGACGATCGCGGCGATTCGCCCCATTAGAAGAGGCCTGATGCGAGATTCCCGCGGGCCGGATGACGGCCACGACACGGCGCCGCATCGCCACCCTCGTGCGTCGCACAGGCATCAAGCCGGCGCGACGCGTGAGTGCGTCGCCCGGCTTGATCGTGACCGCCCCCGACTGCGCGCCAGTCTCGCATCAGGCTCCTAGCTCTCGCTGACCGTGACGCTCGAGACGACGACCGACTGCGACGGCAGGCCGTCGCCGACGCCGAGCGCGTCGATTCGCTCGACCGCGTCCATGCCCTCGGTGACCTCGCCGACGATCGCGTACTCGGGCGGAAGCCCGGCGTCCGCTTTGGTGACGACGAAGAATTGACTACCGGCCGTTCCCGGTGCCTCGACGGCCGACTTCGCCATCGCGACCACGCCTCTCGTGTACTTCGCGTCCGACGGAGGGACGTCGACCGTCGAATAGCCGGGGCCGCCGCCTCCCGACTGTGTCGGATCGCCTCCTTGGATGACGAATCCCGGCACGACCCGATGGAAGATCGTGTCGTCGAAGTAGCCCGCCTTCGCAAGCGCGACGAGAGAAGGCGCCGTGTTCGGCGCGAGCTCGGAGTCGAGCGTCACCGTGAACGGCCCGCAACTCGTGTCGAACGTAAGCGTGTAGGTCTTCCCGGCGTCGAGCGGCGTCGTCGGCGCTTCGTTCGAGCCAGGATCTCTCGCCTCCGGCGCGTCGACGCTCTCACACTCGGCGCTCGCCTCCGTCGTCGTCTCGGTTGCCCCGTCGCTACCACCGCAGCCTGCGGCGAAGACAAGCATCGCGAGAGCGATGAGGACAGCGCGCATGGCGTGCGATCCTATCCGCCGATGGCCGACGCGCAGCGGTGCCAGTGGGCAGCCGGAGGAGACGAGCTCATGCTCGCCTACCACGACGAGGAGTGGGGTGTCCCCTCGCACGACGACGCCCATCTCTTCGAGATGCTCACGCTCGAGGGAGCGCAAGCGGGCCTTTCCTGGTCCACGATTCTGCGCAAGCGCGAGGGCTACCGGCATGCATTCGCCGGCTTCGATCCGGCTGTCGTCGCTCGCTTCACGCAGGCCGATGTCGAACGCCTACTGGCGGACCCCGGAATCGTCCGGAATCGTCTCAAGGTCGAGTCGACGGTGGTCAACGCCGTCCGCGTCCTCGAGGTACAGAAGGAGCTTGGCAGCTTCGACGCGTACCTCTGGAGCTTCGTCGAGGGTCGTCCCGTCGTCGGCCACTTCGGGGCACTCTCCGAGCTGCCCGCGGAGACCGAGCTCTCACGGGCGCTGTCGAAGGACTTGAAGCGTCGTGGCTTCCGGTTCGTCGGGCCGACGGTCTGCTACGCGTTCATGCAAGCCGTCGGGCTCGTGAACGACCACACGGTCGGCTGCTTTCGCTACCCAGAGCTCACGACGTGACCGCGCCGATCCGGTACGCGCGAAGCGGCGACGTCAACGTCGCGTACCAGATCACCGGAGAAGGCAGCTTCGATCTGGTACTCGTCCCGGGCTTCTTCTCGCACCTCGAGATCGACTGGGAACACCTCGGATACGCGCACTTTCTCGAGCGATTGGGATCGTTCGCACGGTTGATCTGCTTCGACAAGCGTGGGACGGGCCTGTCGGACCGCGATGTCGGGCTGCCTGACTTCGAGACCCGCATGGACGATGTTCGCGCCGTGATGGACGCGGCCGGGAGTGAGTCGGCCGCGCTTCTCGGCTATTCGGAGGGCGGGCCGCTGTGCATCGTCTTCGCCGCGACCTACCCGCATCGCGTCCGCGCGCTCGTGCTGTACGGGACGTACGCAAAGCGCGCGTACCCGGATGACGACTACCCCTGGGCACCCACGTGGGAGGCGCGCGTGCGTGTGGCGCGGGAGCTCGAGGAGACGTGGGGCGAGAACGTCGACCTGTCGACGATGTGGCCGAGCGCGGATCGGGCGGACGCCGCCTGGTTTCACCGCCGAGGCCGAGCGTCGCTCAGTCCTGCGGGTGCCCGCGACCTCATCCTCATGAACTCGAAAGCGGATGTCCGTGATCTGCTTCCGAGCGTTCAATCTCCGACGCTCGTCCTTCACCGCACGGGTGATCTCGACTCGCGGGTGGACGAGGGGCGGTACGTCGGCGACCACATCGCCGGAGCTCGCTTCGTCGAGCTTTCCGGACACGACCACTTTCCTGCGGTCGACTCCGGTCAGATCCTGGACGAGGTCGAGGAGTTCCTCACGGGGACACGGCCCGTGGCGGTCTCCGATCGCGTTCTGGCAACCATCCTCTTCACGGACCTCGTTCGCTCGACCGAGCGAGCTCAGGACCTCGGCGATGCGGGCTGGTCAGCACTCCTCGCGCAGCACAACGAGACGGTCCGGCGCGAGCTCGCTCGCTTCTCGGGCGAGGAGATAGACACGGCCGGCGACGGATTCCTGGCGCTGTTCGACGGCCCCGCCCGGTCGATTCGCTGCGCTCTTGCGGTCCGAGAAGCACTCGGCGAGCTGGGGCTCGAGGTCCGCGCCGGAGTCCACACCGGCGAGATCGAGCGACGCGTCGGGGACAAGCCGCGCGGGATCGCAATCCACATCGGCGCACGGATCATGTCGCTCGCGGACGCTGGCGACGTATTTGTGAGCTCGACCACGCGTGATCTCGTCGCCGGCTCGGGTCTCGACTTCGAGGATCGTGGGGAGCACCTGCTGAAGGGGATCGAGGGGCTGCGACGCCTCTACGTGGCGCTCTGATTACGCGCGCGTCGTGATCGTGACGAGGTCGGCGAGGTTGACGAGCTGAATCGCCGAACGGAACGAGGCAGCGCGCTCGTCGTCCGAGACGAGCTCGACCCCGTCCTTCCAGAGCTCGCGCGCGGTGACGAGGAGCTGCTGGATGCGCTCGGAGCTCTCGGGATGACCGTTGTTTCGCTCGCGTGACGCGTTCACGGCGAGACCGAGAGCGCCGATGGCGTCACGCTGGCGCAGCCACAGCATCGGGACCGCCATCGAGATGTACTGGTGGATGCGGGCGAAGGTCAGAGGCTGGACGAGCGAGGTCGTGCCCTTCGGCGCCGACAGCGGCTCCAGCTCGGCGCCTTCGACGATTCGCCTG
>Ga0184632_10000595_pt1 | contig 14433 bp, 12 predicted proteins | sample PLM31_50_b1_FD_133153 | JGI IMG/M metagenome (GOLD analysis project Ga0184632, IMG submission 133153) | Groundwater sediment microbial communities from an aquifer in East River, Colorado, USA - PLM3-1_50_b1 | ecosystem: Environmental > Terrestrial > Soil > Riparian zone | place: USA: East... | reverse complement strand
CGAGCGGATCCTGGCCGACGGCTGGGACGTGATCGTCGACGGCGCCGACAACTTCCCGACCCGCTACCTCGTGAACGACGCCTCGGTGTGGCACGGCATTCCCGTCGTCCACGGCTCGATCTTCCGCTTCGAGGGACAGGTCACGGTCTTCGCACCAGGCGACGGCCCGTGCTACCGCTGCCTCTTCCCACAGCCGCCGCCGCCCGAGCTCGCGCCGAGCTGCGCGGAGGGCGGTGTCCTCGGCGTGCTTCCGGGGATCATCGGTTCGATCCAGGCCAGCGAGGCGCTCAAGCTCATCCTCGATCGCGGCGACTCGCTCGCCGGGCGACTTCTCCTCTTCGACGCGCTCGGGACGACGCTCGACGAGGTGACGGTGCGCAAGAACCCCGACTGCCCTGTGTGCGGCGAGAGCCCGACGATCACGGACTACGTCGACTACGTCGAGTTCTGCTCGACGCCGCTGGAGCTGAGGTGATGGCGGCCGTCCGGATTCCCCCGACGCTTCGGGCCGAGGTCGGCGGCTCGCGGGAGCTCGAGGCCCGCGGAGAGACCGTGGCCGAGGTCATCGACGACCTCGTCGAGCGCTATCCGGCGCTCGCCGCGCAGCTCTTGCACGAGGGCGAGCTGGCGTCGTTCGTGAACGTGTACCTCGGCGGCGAGGACATCCGCACGCGCGACGGGCTCGACACGCCGGTACGTAACGGCGATCAGCTGATCCTGCTCCCGGCGATGGCCGGCGGAGATCATGGGGTCGGACCCCGTGGGGTCTGACCCCCGTGTGACGCAGGGCACCGCCTCCTCGCTCCTCGACCTCGTCGGCTCGACTCCGCTCGTCGAGCTACAGCGCCTCTCGCCCAAGCCCTCCGTCCGCATCTTCGCCAAGCTCGAGGGCCAGAACCCGACCGGATCGATCAAGGACCGGGTGGCCGTGGCGATGATCGACGCCGCCGAGGTCTCGGGTGAGCTGACCCCCGGCCGGCGGCTTCTCGAGCCCACGAGCGGAAACACCGGCATCTCACTCGCGCTCGTAGCCAGGCTTCGCGGGTATCCGCTCACGTGCGTCGTCCCCGCGAACGTCACCGAGGAAAGGCGGCGCATGCTCCGCCTCTACGGCGCCGACATCGTCGACTCGCCGGCGGAGGAAGGATCGAACGGCGCGGTTCGCCTCGCGCTCGAGCTTGCAGCCCGAGACTCGTCGCTCTTCATGCCGTTCCAGTACGCGAACGAGGCGAACCCGCGTGCGCACTACGACGGAACAGGCGCCGAGATCATCGCCGCGCTCGACCGGGTCGACGTCCTCGTCGCCGGGCTCGGCACGGGTGGAACGCTGATGGGAGCCGGGGAGCGCGTGCGCGAGACCTTCCCCGACGTCGTCGTCGCCGCGGCGGAGCCGCTTCCCGGCGACGAGGTGATGGGGCTGCGCTCGCTCGCCGACGGCTACGTGCCCCCGATCCTCGACGTGGCGAAGCTCGACCGCAAGCTCCTCGTGACGAACGCCGAGTCGGTGGCCGGCCTCCGGCGTCTCCTCGACAGCGAAGGTATCTTCGGAGGGGTGTCCTCGGGCGCTGTCGTCCACGCCGCGCTCAGGCTCGCAGTCGAGCTCGAGAGGGGCGTCGTTGTGTGCGTGCTCGCGGACGGTGGCTGGAAGTACCTCTCCGCCGGCTTCTGGGACGCCGAGGACGTCGATCGCGCGATGGAGCGGTCGGTCTGGTGGTGATCCCGGCCGCGGTCCGCGGCCAGCTCGAGGCGCACGCCCGTGACGAGGCGCCGAACGAAGCGTGCGGCGTGGTCGTGTTGAAGGACGGAGTCGCAGAGCGTTACGTGCGGGGCGGCAACGCAGCCGCGTCGCCGTACCGCTTCGAGCTCGACCTCGATCCCGAGACCTGGTTCCTCGAGGACGAGGGATACGAGCTCGCCGTCTTCCACTCGCACGGCTCGTCCCCGCCCCACCCCTCGCGCACCGACGTCGAGAACATCGGGCTCTGGGCGGGACGGCCCTACCTCATCTACACCGTCCGGACCGGTGAGCTCGCGGCCTGGACGATCGCCGACGGCACGATCGAGCCGCTCCCACTCTCATGACGCGAGGCCTGCCGCTTCGATCGCTCGACGCGCGAGCGCGTCGTCCTCGGGCCCGGCAAGACCACTGACGCCGATCGCACCGATCCGTCGACCCTCCTCGAAAACGGCGACGCCGCCCTGGAAGAAGGTGAAGAACGGGTCGAAGCTGGCTCTCTCAACTGCGTCCGCTCGCGCCTTCGAGGCGAGCTCCGCGGTGGAGCGAGCGTCGCTCCGGGCAGCGGTATAGGCCTTGCGCTGGGCATTGAGACGCGTATCGGGAGCAGCGCCGTCCATCGTTGCGGCGGCGACGAGCTCGCCATGCTCGTCCGCGACGAAGACGGAGACAGGTGCACCGGCATTGGCCACGACGAACTGAACCTGAGTGAACGCCTGCTCCAGCCTCATCGGCCTATCTTGACGCGAACGGGTCACCGGTGCCCCGGAACCCGTTTACGATCCAGAACCGCCTCTTCCCGAGACCGGACTCAGCGACGTAAAGTCTCGGCATGGCCGCGCGGGCGCGGATCGGCGTCAGGTCCGACCGGGGAATCGCAGCCGGACCCGAGGAGGCGCTGCGCCGCCGAGCGCGGACAGGCCTGGTCACCGACCCGGCGCGAGCCCCGGCTCGAGCGCACTTCCGAGCGATGGGGATCGAGCCGGCGCGGCTAGGCGGGCCGATCATCGGGGTCGCCTCCACGTGGGCCCAGACCATGCCCTGCAACCTCAACCAGCGCGAGCTGGCGGACCGTGTCGTCGAGGGCGTGGCGGCGGCCGGCGGTGTCGCGCTCGGCTTCAACACGATCGCGGTCTCCGACAACCAGTCGCAGGGAACCCCCGGGATGCGCGCGTCGCTCATCTCGCGCGAGGTGATCGCGGACTCGATCGAGCTGATGGTGCACGCCCACGACTTCGACGGCCTCGTGTGCTTGGTCGGCTGCGACAAGACGGCGCCGGCCGCGATGATGGCCCTCGCACGCGTCGACAAACCAGCCGTCGTCCTTTACGGCGGGCCGATGCGAACCGGTCGCTGGCGCGACCGCCAGGTCACTATCCAGGACGTCTGGGAGGCCGTCGCGGCAGAGGAGCGGGGACTGATGTCGCGGGCCGACCTGGACGAGTTGGAGCTCAACGCGTGTCCCGGCAGCGGAACGTGTGCCGGACACTTCACCGCGAACACGATGGCAGTTGCGCTCGAGTGCCTCGGGATCGCTCGCATCGGCGACGGTCTCATACCAGCCGAAGAGCGTGAGGCAAAGGCCGAGGCGGCGGCGCGCGCAGGAGCCCTGGCGGTGCAGCTCGTCGAGCATGAGGTGACCGCTCGACGGTTCCTCGACCGCCGCGCGCTGCTCAACGCCATGGCCGGAATTGCGGGGAGCGGCGGCTCGACGAACGGGATCCTCCACCTGCTCGCGATCGCGCACGAGGCCGGCGTCGCGCTCACGCTCGACGAGCTCGCGGAGGTTGGTAGCCGTACGCCCGTGATCGCCAGCCTCGCCCCCTCGGGCCGCTGGATGGCGGAGGATCTGCACCGTGCGGGTGGCACTGCGGTGCTGATCCGGGAACTGGTTCGTGGCGGCCATATCGACGGCTCTGCCCCGACCGTGGAGGAAACGACTCTGAAGGATGCGACGCGGTCTGCAGCGGCGCCCGACGGCGAGGTCCTATTCTCGCTCGAACGGCCGTTCAAGGCGGACGGAGCCCTGTATGCGCTCCGGGGCAACCTGGCGCCGGAAGGCAGCATGCTGAAGCTCACCGGAACGGGTCGCCGTGCGCAGCGCGGGCCCGCGCGTGTGTTCGACAGCGAGGAGGAGTGCACCGATGCCGTACGGTCGGGGCTCGTGCGCGAAGGAGACGTTCTTGTCGTGCGCTACGAGGGCCCGGCGGGAGGGCCCGGCATGCGCGAGATGCTCAGCGTGACGTCGTCAGTCGTGGGCGCTGGGCTGGGCGAGTCGGTCGCGCTGGTCACCGACGGACGCTTCTCAGGCGCGACGCGAGGCCTGATGGTGGGGCATGTCGCCCCCGAAGCGGCCCGTGGAGGGCCGCTCGCCGTGGTCCGGGACGGCGACCGCATCACGATCGACGTCGACGCCAGAAGCCTCACCGTCGAGCTCGACGAATCAGAGATTGCCGAACGCCTGGCCGTCTGGCAGCCGCCGCCGCCTCGTTACGCAAACGGCGTCTTCGCACGATACCGCGCGCTCGTCGGGTCGGCCTCCGAAGGGGCCGTCCTCCTCCCGCACTCCACGTGACGCCGCCGAGGAACTCTTGACGATGTTGGCGCTCGTCACGCAGCCGGGGACGTCGGGCACGACGCGAGTTGCCGACGTGCCGGATGTACGTGCGCTCGCCGGCGAGGTGCCGGTTCGAGTGCTCGAGGTCGGTGTCTGCGGGACCGACCGGGAGATCTCCGAGGGGCTGTTCGGCATACCTCCGGAGGACGATGCGTCACTCGTTCTCGGCCACGAGTTGCTCGGCCTCGTCGAGCGGGACGGACACGGATTCGAACGCGGCGACCTCGTCACGGCCATGGTCCGCCGATCGTGCGCACGGTGCCGCGCCTGCGAGGAGGGGTCTCCCGACTCTTGCCTCACGGGTGACTACCGCGAGCGCGGGATCACCCGCCTACACGGATTCGCACGCGAGGTCGTTGCAGAGGACCCGACGCAACTGATCGCAATCCCGCACTCGCTCGGCCGTCTCGGCGTGCTTGCCGAGCCCGCGTCGATTTGCGCACGGGGTATCCGTCACGCGCGCGTCATTGGCGGCCGGCAGCCGTGGGAGCTCCAGCGGGCTCTCGTGCTCGGAGCCGGGGCAATCGGAATGCTCTCGACCTACCTGCTCCGGCTCGCCGGCATCGAGGTCTGGACGGCTTCTCGCGGCCCGAGAACCGACAGCAGGGCCGCGCTCGTGGCGGCTTCCGGCGCGCGTTACGTCTCCACAGGCGAGACGCAACTCCCCGCCCTCCGCGAGGAGGTCGGCGGCTTCGATATGGTCGTGGAGGCAACCGGCGACGCCCAGGTCATGGCCGACTGCATCGGCCTACTCGGCCGCAACGGCGTTGCGTGCCTACTCGGGATCGACTCGCACTCACAGACGGTCGAGCTCGACGCGCGCTTACTCGGTGTCGACGCGATTCTCCAGAACCATGTCCTCTTCGGCAGCGTGAACGCCCAGAGGCAGGACTGGCTCGCGGCCGTCGAGGCACTCGACCGTGCCCGCCAGCGATGGCCGGACGCGCTCGAAGCGTTCGTCGGACTGCGCGTCCCGCTGGACCGCTTCGGCGAGGCGTTCGACTTCAGGGGCGTGAAGGCCACGCTCGTGCCGGCGGGGGAGTGAGACGGCCACGCGGAAGTTGCCGCAGGCGTCCGCCCTAGGCTCCCGGATCCGGACCCAGGCAGTGAAGAACCCGAACGTCGCCTTCCACTCGAATCTGCTCGGCGGTGGCAGGTACGGCGAACGCATCACCTGAACGCGCGGGGGCGCCGTCGATCCTCCCCTCGCCCTCGACGACGAGCAGGACTGCGAACCGCCCGGTCGCCTCGGACCGCTCGCTCACGGAGAAGAACTCCCGGGACTGGGGTGGCAGAGCACGTTGCGGCTCGTGCGCGCTCAGGTCGAGCGCCTGCACCGCCGCACTCCAGCCGAGACCCAGGTGGCTGTCTTCCGGTCGGATCGGAAAGCCGCGCCACTCGCAGAGGAATGAGAAATCGGTCGGCTCTTGGAGCTCGGCGATGAGCACGCCTTCGCCGAGCGCGTGCGGCACACCGGCCGGCACGTAGACGACGTCGCCCGGGCGCACCGAGATCCTGTTCAGCGAATGCAGTAGCCGTTCAGCGTCCTGCTCCGCAATCCACTCGAGGTAGCGGTCGGGCTCGACGAGCTCGCGGAGGCCGACCCAGACCTCGGCCTCGCCGTTGCGTGTGTCGAGCACGATCCACGCCTCGGTCTTCCCGAAGGGCGAGTCGAAGGCCTCTCGCGCGAACGTGCGATCAGGGTGTGCATGCACGGGGAGCCGCTCGGCAGCGTCGAGCAGCTTGACGAGCAGGCCCGTCGACGTGCCGAAACGGGCCACGTGCGCTTCGCCTAGCCACGCGATCGGGTCGGCCTCGACCGCGTCGCGGAGGAGTCGACCGTCGGCGAGGCGCGAGAGGCCCTCCTCCCGATCGTCTCGACCGGGATTGCTGGCCGGCGTCACGGACGCGATCCAGTCCTCCGGAAAGACGCCGTCCGCTTCGAGCTCGCCACGCAACCGTCCCAGGAGCGCTCCTCCTCGATAGAAGCGGTAGACGCGGGTCGGCTGCAGGCGCTCGGCGCGCATCGAAGGAAGTATCCGATCTTTCGAGCGCGGCCGGCTGCGCTGACGCGCGGAGCGAGAACGTGGTGTAGTTCAGCTCGTGCACCGCATCATCGTCAGCGTCACGCGGCGAGTCTTGGTCCTCGTGGGTCTCCTCGCGTTCGTCGCCCTGGCCGTCACGACCCGTTCGAGCTCGCCTGCAGGCAGCGCCCCGAGCGCCGCATCCAGCCACGGACTCGCCGGCGTTCGTCTACAGAACGTCGCCAGGCAAGTCGGTCTCGACTTCCGCCAGGGCGCGTTTCGATTCCGAGTCTCACCCGATCCGGCGGCGATGACCGGGGGCGGCCTCTGCGTGCTCGACTACGACAACGACGGCTGGGTCGATCTTTTCGCCGTGAACTCCTATTCGGAGGCGGACGTCCCCCGCTGGCAGAACCGCGGCGGACTGCCGAGGAGCGCCTTGTTCCGAAATACGAAAGGTCGCTTCAGGGACGTGAGCCGTCGATCGCGGGCGAACCTCGCTGTGCGCGGCGAGGGCTGTGTGGCAGCGGACCTCAACACCGACGGTCACACCGATCTCTACGTCACCGCTGCGGGTTACGACAAGCTGCTCTGGAACAACGGCGACGGCACGTTCACCGAAGGGGCCCGGGCGGCCGGGATCCGTCGCTTCGGGTGGCACGCGGGAGCTGCGGTCGGAGACGTGAACGGTGACGGCCGGCCGGACCTCTACGTAGCGGGTTACACCGACCCCAACATCCCCGTTCCGGGCTCTACCGCAGGCTTCCCGAACAACTTCTCCGGTGTGCGTGATCTCCTCTACCTCAACGTCGGCCGCAACCGGAAGGCCCGATCCAGGTTCCGCGAGGTCGGCGTTCAGGCCGGACTAGAGGCCGCGCGGTTCGACCACAGCCTGGGCGCCGTCTTCTCGGACTTCGACGACGACGGGCGGCTCGATCTCCACGTGGCCAACGACGGCGACCCGAACCGTCTCTACCAGAACGTCGCCTGGCCCGGCGGGAGGAAGGCGGACCCGGCAGGGCTCGGCTTTCGGTTCGAAGAGCGGGCGGGCAGCGCAGGAGTGGCCGACCCGAACGCCGGGATGGGAGTCGCCGCGGCGGACTTCTCCGGCGACGGCCGCGCGGATCTCTTCGTCAGCAATTCGCGAGGCCAGGGCCACGCCGTCTACGTCGGACGACCGCCGGTCGCATCGGGATCGTCGTTCGCCGATGTTCGAGCCGGGTTCGCGTCGGCGTTCGGGCGCACGTTCACCGGCTGGGGCGTCTCCTGGGTCGACCTCGACCTGGATACCGACCTCGACCTCGTCCTCACCAACGGCGCCATCCCAGTGACCAATCTCGCGAGGAATGCCGAGCCGATCCAGGTGCTCGAGAACCAGGGGTCACTTCCCGGGGCCGCGCCCACGTTCACCGACGGGACCGCCCTCGTCGGCGGGCTCGAGCTCGCGCGCGTCGTCGGTCGCGGGCTCGCGGCGGGCGACTTCGACAACGACGGCCGAATCGATATCGCGATCAACACCATCGGCGGCCGGCTCGGGCTTCTGCGCTCGACGGGAGCCGTGGGTCACTGGCTCGAGGTGCGGCTTCCCAGGTTCTCACCCGGCGCCCGTGTGACGGCCGTGCTCCCGGACGGCCGCCGGCTCATGCGGGAGGTACAGGCCGGCTCGAGCTACCTCTCGTCGGAGGATCCTCGGGTTCATTTCGGCCTGGGAGCGGCGACAAGCGTAAGCGAGCTCATCGTGCGCTATCCCGGCGGCCGTGAGGTGCGTCTGAGCAACGTCGCCGCCGATCGGATGGTCACCGCGCCGCGCGCGCCTGCGGCGCGTTTCAGGAACGCAACCGAGAACGACGGCCTCGCCGTCCAGCGATCGCCGTACGTGATCGACGGCTGTGCGCGGGCCGACCTACACGGGCGCTCTGTTGCGCGCGTGTGGGACGAGGCCATGCTCGGCGCCATCAGGCGGGACCTCCCGGCGCCGACCACCCACGCGCGCAACCTCTTCCACGTCTCGGCCGCGATGTGGGATGCGTGGGCGGCCTTCGACCCGAAGGCCGACGGCTATCTCGTCACAGAGAAGCGCCGGGCATCCGACGTCCAGGCTGCACGGGAGGCCGCGCTCAGCTACGCCGCGTACCGGGTCCTGCTCTGGCGCTATGCCTACGGGGCCAACGTGCGGGTGACCTTCGACGAGTTGACCCGGACGATGAGGTCGCTCTGCTACCGCCCTGGCTTCACGAGCACGAAGGGTGACTCGCCGGCCGCACTCGGTAACCGCATCGCGGCAGCCGTGATCGCGTACGGAAGGAGGGACGGCTCGCTCGAACGGCTGCGCTATGCGGACACGAGCTACACGCCCGTGAACCAACCGCTGGTCGTGAAGCAGCCTGGGGCGACGATGCACGACGCGACGTTCTGGCAGCCGCTCGCGCTCGACCAGAGTGTCGCCCAGAACGGTCTCGCCGTCCCCGGCAAGGTGCAGAGCTTCATCGGCGCCCAGTGGGGGCACGTACGCGGCTTTGCGCTGCCTCCTTCCAGGAATGGAGTGCCAATCGACCCGGGGCCCCCGCCGATCGCGACGCCGAGGAACGCGGCCTACAAGCAGGCCGCCGTGGACGTCATCCGCAAGAGCGCCGAGCTCGACCCCGCCGACGGGCAGACGATCGACATCGGTCTCGACGCGTGGGGCAACAACCCGCTCGGGACGAACGACGGACACGGCTACGCGGCGAACCCGGTGACGGCGAAGCCATATGCGCCCGAGCGGGTCCTCCGGGGCGACTTCTCGCGTGTCCTCGCCGAGTTCTGGGCCGACGGACCCAACTCCGAGACCCCGCCCGGGCACTGGAACGTGCTCGCAAACGAGGTTTCCGACTCGACCGAGCTCGCGTCTCGGATCGGACCCGGCTCCGCCAACCGCCTGAAGTGGGACGTGAAGCTCTACCTCGCGCTCAACGGAGCAGTCCACGACGCCGCGATTGCCGCCTGGGGCCTGAAGCGCGCGTACCAGTCCGTTCGCCCGATCTCGATGATTCGCTACCTGGCGGACCACGGCCAGTCGAGCGATCCGAGCGGGCCCTCCTACGACGTGAACGGTCTGCCGCTCATCCCGGGTCTGATCGAGGTCATCACGAATGAATCGAGCGCTCCCGGCCAGCGACACGCTGCCCTCGCCGATCACGTGGGCGAGATCGCAATTCGCACCTGGCGAGGCCCTCCGAAGGACCTGACCAAGGAAAGCGGCGTTGGCTGGATCCTGGGCGCGAACTGGATGACTTACCAGAAGGCAACCTTCGTCACGCCGGCCTTCCCGGGCTTCGTATCCGGGCACAGCACGTTCAGCCGCGCCGCCGCGGAGGTGCTCGCGGCCTACACGGGAAGCCGCTTCTTCCCGGGTGGGCTCCTCACTGCGCGCCGAGCCGTGGGGTCGCTCGACACCGACCGCGGGCCGAGTCGCGACGTCACACTCCAGTGGGCGACCTACTACGACGCCGCCGACCAGGCGGGGATCTCCCGCATCTACGGCGGCATCCACATCGTTGCCGACGACTTCGGCGGCCGCCGGATCGGATCGAGGGTCGGAAAGCAGGCGTGGAAGCTCGCCCAGCGCTACTTCGCGGGCACAGCCCGCCGATAGAGGCTTAGCGCCCGGCCTTGACCTGCAGTCGTCGCGCCACCGTGTCGAGGGTAACGGCCAATAGGAGAATGACGCCGGTCACGATGTAGATCGTGCCGGTCTTGTAGCCCGCCGTGTTGAGGCCGTTCGAGACCGTCACGATCACGAGCGCGCCGAGCACCGCGCCACGGACCTCGCCCCGTCCTCCGAACAGGCTCACGCCGCCGATGACCGCCGCCGAGATCGCGTCGAGCAGCAGCGTGCCACCGCCGACGTTCAGGTCGACCGAGTTCAACCGCGCGGCGAGCATCACGCCTCCCACTCCCGCCATGGCGCCCGAGATCGCGAAGACGAGGATGCGGATCCGAGCGACGTTGATACCGGCGCGCCTCGCGGCTTCGGCGTTGCCGCCGACGGCGTAGACATGACGGCCGAAGGCCGTCCGCTTGGCCAGGAAGGTCAGGCCGACGAGGAAGATGACGATGAGGAGTCCGGCCAGCGGGAACCCCTTCGGAAAGTCGGCGTGGTTGCAGATCGCCACGGTCCCGAAAGCCGCGACCGCGACACCCACGACCTTGGCGACGACGAGCAGTGGACTACGGATCGCCACGCCTGCGCGACGCTTGCCCAGAACGCCGCCCAGCGTGAAGATCGCGTAGAGACCGGTGATGACGGCCGCAATGATCCACCCCGCGGCGGGCGAGAAGAAGTAGACGGATGTGTTGTTGATCCAGTTGCTCTCGATCACGATCACGCCCTTTATCTCGAGCACCTGCAGGATGACCCCCTGCCAGATCAGGAGCCCGGCGAGCGTGACCACGAAGGACGGGACGCCGACCAGCGCCACGACCGTGCCCTGGGCGGCGCCGATCAGGGCACACACTCCCACCGCGATCGCGATGGCGACGAGCGCGGGGTACTCGTGCCCGCTGCCCGGAAGCTGGAGCTCGGCAACCGTCAGGGCCGCTATCCCGCTGAGGTACCCGATCGAGAGGTCGATCTCCCCCAGCAAGAGCACGAAGACGACACCGAACGCGAGCATCGTCACACCCGCCATCTGGACGATGACGTTGTTGAAGTTGTCGGCGGTGAAGAAGTTCGTCGCCTTGAAGCTGAAGAAGACGACGATCAGCGCAAGACCGAGGACGATGGGCAGCACACCGAGGTTGCCCGTCTTCAGGTTGTCGAGGGCGCGCCGCCCCAATCCGAGCTCGGTCTCGGCCTCCTGCCCTTCGGGAAGACCGATCCCCGGGGCGACGACGTCGACGTCCGTACTCACGAGGCCAGTTCCGGAGCGGTCGCCGGAATGCCGGCAACCTTCGTGGGGATTCCGGCGGTGATTGCATGCACGACCTCTTGTTGCGTCGTCTTGTCGCGCTCGTAGACGCCGACGTCGCGGCCCAGCCGGAGGACGGTGATACGCGTTGCCACCTCGAAGATGTCGTGCAGGTTGTGCGAGATGAGCACGACGGCGAGGCCCTGGCTGGCCAGACGCTTGACCAGCTCGAGAACCTGGGCCGTCTGCGCGACGCCGAGTGCCGCCGTAGGCTCGTCGAGGATGACGAGGCGAGAGTTCCACTGCACGGCTTTGGCGACCGCGACCGACTGCCGCTGGCCTCCCGAGAGCGAGGCCACCGGCTGCCTGATGGAGCGGATCGTCGTGACGGCCAGAGAGCCGAGGGTCTTCGCCGTCCGCTGCTCCATGACGGGCTCTTTCAGCACGAACATCCAGTTGCGCTCCTCGCGGCCGAGGTACATGTTCTGGACGACGTCGAGGTTGTCGCAGAGCGCGAGATCCTGGTAGACGACCTCGATCCCGAGGCGCGCGGCGTCCTTCGGGCCATGGATGCTGACAGGCTTGCCGTCGAAGAGGATCTCCCCGCTGTCGTGGCCGTGGATGCCGGCGACGCACTTGATCAGGGTCGACTTCCCGGCGCCGTTGTCGCCGACGAGAGCCATCACCTCGCCGTTGCGGATTTCGAAGTCGACGTCCGAGAGCGCCTGAACGGAGCCGAACGCCTTCGAGATACCGCGGAGCTCAAGGAGGGGTGGTGTCTCGCTCACGAATCGTGGATTCTTACCGCAAGGGTCGGTGGAGGCGCCCGTGGGCACCTCCACCTCACCTCACTGCTCGACTACTTGCAGTACTGCTTGTACTCCCCGATGCACACCTCGCTCCTCTTCAAGAACTTGTCCCTGAAGAGTCGCGTGTAGTTCGCCTTCGTGATCGAGGTCACCGGGAGGAGAACCGTCGGGATCCTCTTACCGCCACCGTTCGGCCTGGATCCGTTGATGCCCGGGACCTTCTTGCCATTCAACAGCGCGATGGCCGCCTTGGCGGCCGCGGCGACCTCGAGCGGCACGTACTTGTAGACGGTCATCGTCTGCCAGCCCGAGATGATGTTCTGGACGCCCTGAGCCGTTGCATCCTGGCCCGAGAGTGCGATCGGTGGGAGTCCCTTGGCCTTCAGGGCCGCGACCACGGCACCGGCGATGTTGTCGTTCGCCGCGATGGCACCGTCGATCTTGTTGTTCGTCTTCAGCAGCATCTGCTCGAAGATCGGCTGCGCGTTCGTCGCCAGCCACAGCGGAACGAACTGGGCCGGGCCCTTGGTCAGCTTGCCGCTCTTGAAGAGCGGGTTGAGGATCTTGTCGTTGCCGCTCTTGAACCAAAACGCGTTCGCGTCCGTCGGCCCGCCCCAGAGCTCGGCGACGACCGGCTTCGTCTTGCCAGCGAGCGGCTTGAGGATTCCGGTTGCCTGTGCGGCACCGACCTGCACGCCGTCGAACGCGACGTAGACCTTCGCGAGCCCTCCGACGACCGCACGGTCGTAGTTGACCGAGAACCCGCCCGCCCTCGCGAACTTCTTCTGGATCGCGATCGATGTGCCCTGCGAGATGTCGGTGACGACGGCCACCTTGGCACCCGCCGACAGGCACGCATCCGCCTGCGAGACCATCTTCTGCGGATCGTTCAACGCGTTCGTGATCGAGTAGGCCACGCCCGCCTTGTCCAGCGCCTTCTTCCAGCCCGGCGCGTCGAACTGCACCCAGCGGACGGACGACTTCGTGTCCGGCAGCAGGACACAGATGTCGACGTCCGCGGACGTCTTGGCTGTTGCGCCGGTGGCCACGACGAGGGCCACTCCGGCCACGACTACGGCGAGCAGCGCCGTCCCCGACTTACGAAAGTATCGCTTCACTGCACCCTCCTGGTCGGTTGTGTTTCCGCGACTCTATTACGAATTCGCGCGATTTTCACGGCGCCATCCGATAGCCGACCGCTTCTCGACCTCCACTCTCGCTCGACCGGACGAGAGCATCGCAGACCTCGGCCGCGCGGTACCCGTCCTCGAAGGTCGCCCCGTGGGGAGCGATGTCGGTGTCGTCCGCGATCGCGGCGAGGACATGGTGGAGCTCGTGGACGAACGTATCACCCCAGCCGATGATGTGGCCAGGCGGCCACCAGTGCTCCCAGAACGGATGATCCGCCTCCGAGACGAGAACGGTCTTGAATCCGCGTGCACGATCCCCGTCCGCCCGGAACACCTGCAGCTCGTTGAGACGCTCCATGTCGAAGTAGAGGGACCCCTTGCTGCCGTTGATCTCCCACTGGAATGCATTTCGTCGGCCCAGCGCGAGGCGGGTCGCCTCGATCGTGCCCACCGCGCCGCTCTCGAACTCGGCGGTCGCCTCGACGGCGTCGTCCACCTCCCGCCCTGGGACGAAGGTGCGCAGGAAGCCTCCGATGGTCTCGATCTCACCCACGAGATAGCGCGCGAGATCGACGACGTGCGCGGCGAGGTCGCCCAGGGCTCCCGAGCCGGCGGCCCCGCGGTCGAACCGCCAGACCTGCTCGGTCGTGTCGCCCCAGTCCTGCAGATAGCGACCCCGGAAGTGACGAAGCTCCCCGAGCTCGCCTGCCTCGATCATCTCGCGCGCGAGCCGCACTGCGGGGACGAAGCGGTAGTTGAACGCGCACATGTGCTTCACGCCCGTCGCCGCGACACGACGCCAGATGTCGTAGCTCTCGTCCGCATCGCGTCCGAGAGGCTTCTCGCAGACGACGTGCTTGCCGGCTTCGGCGGCGGCGATGGTCGGCGCCGCGTGCAGGTCGTTGGGGCCTAGGTTGTCGAGGAGCCCGATCGTCGGGTCCGCCACGAGCTCCTGCCAGTCGGTCGTCCAGCGCTCGAAGCCGTAGCGCGTCGCTGCCTCGGCGACCGCCTGCTCGTTCCGGCCCGCAATTGCCACGAGCCGCGGCTGAAGCGGCGGCGGCCACGTCATGTAGGCGATCTTGTGGAAGGCGTTCGAATGAGCCTTACCCATGAACGCGTAGCCGAGCATGCCGACGCCGATCTCGGGAACCGCGCCGGCCGTCACCAGATCTCTTCAGAGCTCGTCGACTGCACGCACGCGTGATACTAGGCCGCGCAGGATCGGCGGT
>Ga0184632_10000593_pt1 | contig 14444 bp, 13 predicted proteins | sample PLM31_50_b1_FD_133153 | JGI IMG/M metagenome (GOLD analysis project Ga0184632, IMG submission 133153) | Groundwater sediment microbial communities from an aquifer in East River, Colorado, USA - PLM3-1_50_b1 | ecosystem: Environmental > Terrestrial > Soil > Riparian zone | place: USA: East... | reverse complement strand
GGAAGCGCGTAGGTGCCGGCCACCGGCGAGCCGAATTGCCACATAGGCGTGGTCGATACTGCGGCGCCCGGGGCGATGATCTGGGGCTTGAAGCCGCCGTCCTCACGCGGACCGCGCGAGCTGAAGACGAACATGCCATCGGTCTTGTCGGCGACCGCGCCGTAATTGTTGAGCCACGTGTCCTTGTGCACGTAGGCGCCCACGCTGACGACGTCGGTGGCGACCGACGGATCGCCGACGGTATTGATCCCCGGTCCGTCATTGCCCGCCGAGATGAACATCTGCGCCTTCGTCTTCTCGATCAGGCGGTTGTACAGGATCGCGCGTGCATTGTTGCCGTCGTTGAGCGCGGGCAGCCCGCCGATCGACATGTTGATCACGTCGACGTTCGCCTGCTTGGTCGCGTAGATCATGCCTTCGATCATTGCGTGCGTGGTGCAACCCGCGATGAACAGGCACACCCGCACCGAGACGATCTGCGCCCCGGGCGCGGCGCCGTTGGCGCTTCCCCCGAACAGCTGCGTCGCCGCCACGATGCCGGCCACGTGCGAGCCATGCGCCCCCGACACGATTCCGATGTTCACGAACTTGTTCGCGCCGTCCGTCTGCACGACGAAGGGCACCCGCTCCGCGACGGGCGTGGCCGGATTGTCGGTGCCGAAATAGCCGACGTCGTACTTGACCTTGTAGTCGGTCAGCCCCGGCTCGTCGGCGAAGCTGTGGTTCTGGTTGGCGTCCACCCAGACGACGTTGGTTGCCGTGTTCCAGAGCACTGCGAACAGCCCGTCGCTGCCGGCGGGGTTGCCATCGCGGTTGACGTCGCTGCCGATTTCTCCGTTCAGGCGGGAATCGCGCTCGTTGAAGAGGCCGATCCGGAAAGTTCCATTCGCGGGTGCCGCGTAGGTGACGCCCTTGTAGGTGAGCAGGCCGCCGGCCGCGGTCACCTGGTCCTTCATGTCCACCCAGGTTGGATCGTTATCGGTGACTGGGTCGGTAAAAGTTACCCAGTCCACGATCTTGCGGGCGCCGGTGCTGGTGGTCGCAAGGCTCGGATGGTCGAGCGTCACCCCCGTATCGAGAATTCCGACGACGACACCGCGGCCATCGTAGGTCGGGTTGGCGGCGACGAACTGCGGCGACCCGACGTCGCGCGTGGGCATGTAGGCGTTCAGTGGCGGCGTCGTATTGTCGGGCGGCGCGACCTGCACGGGATTGGCCTCGGGGGCGGGGACGGGGTCCCACAGCGGGATGATCTCGTCAAGACTCACGGATTGGACGCCAGGCAATTGCGCCACGGCTTCCACCTTGCTCACCGGAACAATGACGCGCAGGTAGTCGAGGGTGTCCTCGCGGTAGCGAATGGTTCCACCCAGAGACTGCACGCCTGTGGCCACGGTGTTATTGGCGCCGGGCTTCGCCGCAATCAGCAGCGTGACGACGGACTTGTTCTCGGCGCGGGCATTCGCGAGCAGCTGCAGATCGTGCATCGACAACTTCGCGGAGCGCGACGGCGCCGCAGCGGTGACGATCGACGAAGACAGCGCAAGCGAAACGACGATAGCTAGCGCAACCCATATGCGCGAATTGGGCAAACGGATAGTCATTTTTGGTAACTCCGATTGAAGAATGAGATCGCTGATTCAGGCAGTCAGGGTGCGTGGATCTCAGACGCGATGGATGGCATCGTCCCTCTGCAGCGGGCGAATGTACGCCGCTCGACGGCCGGTGGCAAGCTGATTTCTGGGCGAACTGGTGAATAACGAGGGTTAGACGGCCGTACAAGAAGGCGAACGGGAGAATGGCAACGTCAATCGGCGTGACGATCCAGCACTTGCCGTTGCTGCGAGCGCATAAAATGGTCCATTGATGGGTCGTGCAAGTTGATCGCCCGGTTTGCGTTCGGCGATAGCCGGGTCAGCAGATTCGATCTGCCTTGGGAAGAATGGACCGCCTAGGTCCGTTGGACCAACCGCAGCAGACAGTCGGCTACCGAATCGTTGAACCCAACGACCGGCTTGACCAGGTGCCGATCGAAGCCGGCCTCGTGCGACACTGCCGGTCCACCTGGCCGCCCCGGCCGGTGATTGCGATCAGTGCGACTCCCGCGCGGCCTCGAAGGCGCTGTCGACGGGTACCGTGATATCGGAAACAAGCAGCGTCAGCCTCCCTTGCCCTTGCCGTGACCATTGCCGGTCCCTGCGCCCTGGCCATGATCCGCATTGACGACGTTGCCAGCGTTCCCCGCGCCGGTAACGACGCCGCTCGACATGCCGCGGCTCGCGCCCAGTCCCGACGCCGCAGTGGCGCCGCTTCCCGAGGCCATCACGACACCGCGTCCATACGCGTTGCCATTGCCGTGTGCACTGCCGCTCGCGCTAACGATGCCGCTGGAGCTGGCGCGACTGGTTGCCCCGGCCGCGGTGGGGAGCCCTTTGGCGCCTTGCCCGGTACCCGCCGCAGTTCCTGCTGCGGTCGTGAGACCACGCGCTGCCGCTGCGCTGTGCGCTGATGTCACTTTCGGCGCCGTGACGTTCGGCGCAGGCTTCGGCACGACGGGTGTCGCCGCCGCAATCGCGGTCGTGGGGGCTTTGATACCGCGATTCACCGCCCCCATCGTCGTACCGTAGCTCTGTGCGATGCGGCCCCATCCCATTCCATCCGCGCGTTGCTGGAGGACGCCGGCGAGTGTTACGGTCCGGCCATCCGCGGTCGTGAAGCTACCGCCTTGCAACGCCACTTGCAGCTGCGCACCGGTCGGATTGGAAATGCCCGCTTGATTGAGCGCGAACTGCGCCAGCGCCAGCGAATGCGAGACATTTCCCCAGCCCATCGGTTTCGTCTGCGGCACGATCAAGACGGTTGTCGTCGTCGTCGTGCCGTCCGCGGCGATCGACGTATAGGTGAGCGTGGCGGTAGCTCCGTTGCGCAACGCTGACGCGAGCGCGACTGCGTTTTCGCGCGAACCAGCCAACGTGACGAACGGTGCCGCGAACTTGTCCGCGACGCGTGCCTGGCCAGGCGATGCGACGGCGGTGGCGGATATCGGGGATGACGTATTGACTTGATCGCCGATGCCCACGGTGGTTTGCGCCGCGGCCATGCCAGCTGACAGAAGAGCGACCATCGTCGCGCAAGTCCTCATTGGCCATTTGCTCATGATTTCACTCCTTTCGTGCATGTGCGGCTCATCCTGTACCCACCAGCTTTTCGGTCTGCAGGATGATCTCGGTCGCGGTGGCACTGTCACGAAGCAGGCTGCCCTGCTTGGACGCGGTCACGGTCAGGCGCGTCGTATTCGGGGTGAGCGACTCGATTTCGATCTCGATGTCGCGGTCCGCGGCGCGCGCTTTGATCAACTCCTTGTTGCCGTCGCGCGTTGTATCAACGACCTTGATTTGCATGCGGTTCAACGCGGCCACGGTCGAGCGATGCACCTTGGCCTGCGGCGCCGCAAACGTCTTGTAGACGATGCCTCCGAGCGTGTGGGAAACGCCCGTCGCCATTCCGACGCCCGCGGCGGTGACTGCGACTGCGGCGCAACCAGGGAGCAGGGCGATCGCCGCGGCGCACGCCCAAGGGAGGATCCATCGCGCAGGTCGCTCGGCCATGGCCTTGCTATGGCGTTGGCACGATTCCTCAAACCGGCCGTCGCCCTGCGTGCACCAACAACCACGCACTGCAGCCGGCGGAGTCATGTACGGCGATTTTAAGGCAGTTGCCGGCGGGGCTCGTCTTAAGCAGCTGCCTCGTCGTAACCCGGCGACGCGCTGGCTTCAGCGCGCGCCGGCCCGGATCGAAGTTATGGCTGTACAGCGGGCAACGTGGCCGACCCCGACGTGTTGAGACACGGTGGATGACCGAACCCGCCGGCGCTGATGCCGGTTCCGCCAGAAGGGTTGGGCACGATGTCGAAGATGATGTTATCGGGACGTGCGGCATCGCCCGACACGCCTCCAACGCCCGCCAGATGGTCGAGGCCCAGATTGTTGCGGACTCGCCAGGCAATGTTGTGGTCGGCGCACGATGTGTCGCCGCTCACGCCCACCCCATCAACGAGCTTCTTGCCGGCAGCATAGAGACCAAGGCCTCCCCCGAACACGTTAACGCCGGCGCTCTTGCTGCCGATCAGCGGGTCCTGCGCGGTCCCGTAGTGCGCCGACGGCCCGTCGTACACCACATTGTTATTGACCGGGTTGCTGAACTGCAATCCGAAAAGACTGCCGCCAGGCTGCACCGCGGAGTAGAGGTTGGCCGTCGAAAGCGCCAGGCCAGCGGGTTGTCCGGATCCGCCGCTGTTCGACGATGCATCGAGGCTGAACGCATTCGCGGTGTTCGCCTTCTGCGCCGAGATGACCCTGCTGCCGGGCCACTGTGCGCCGCGATCGACACCAGTGAATGCGACGGCGCAGACGATGCCGTCGCGGTCCACGATCGTTCCCCACATCTGATTGTTGAGCCCGCTGGTCTCCGTGATCGTTGCCGCGACCAGCGCCGCCTTCAGCGCCGCGTGGTCAGGCAGACTCTTGCATGCGGTGCCGCCCGCCCCGGTCTGGTCGGCGCTTGCCGCGCTCATCGTGCACAAGAACGCGGTCGCAAACGTCGCCGCCGTTGACGCCAACATCGATGATTTGCGCTTCATTTCTTTCTTGCTCCTTTCGTATGTGAATTCGTCAAATCAATGCGCCACGTCGCGGTGCAGCGACGAGAGCAATGCCAGTAGCTCGGTAGGAACGACCGGCTTGACCAAATGCCGATCGAAACCAGCCTCGCGTGACATCTGCCGATCCGCTTCTCCGCCCTAGCCGGTGATTGCGATCAGCACGACTTCGGTACCGCGGGTGCTCCAAAAAAGCTAAAGTTAATAGGACCGGTCGTTCCGCGTCTGTAGGAATGGGACGACAGTATGTACTTAGCGAAAGGGGCGGCCTCTTTATGCTAGCCTTGGGGCATGTCCGACGATCCGCTGGAAGTAATCCGGAAGCTTGCGGAATCCCACCGCCAGATCAAGCTGGGTCGTGGCGTCGTGGGTAAAACCAGCTATCTCACCGCAGCGCTGTTCGGTATTTGGGCGGTTGTGCTGTTCAAGTTGTCCGATAACTTCTGGCTCAATGGCTTTCTGTTCGGCGGCGGCGCAATAGCCACGGTCGTTTATTTCTGGTGGGTGAATAGTGCGCAGCGCTTTGCGAAGGAGAACCCCTCGCTGGCCCTCCTGGAGGGTGCGGAGTTCATTGAATACCAGAAATGGGAAGCAGAGATAAAAGGACAGCCGACGCCAAAACTTCCGCTCGTCCCGAATCCAGATCCACCGCCAGCGCTTCCTGAATCTGACGCGCATAAATAGCGATGGCAAAATTTTTCAATGTTGCTATTGGGTTCACGGGGAAGACCGTTCCCTTTAGCGAACTACAAAAGGCATTCGGCGCCGACGGCTGGGCGCGATACGCCCCGAATTGTTGGATTGTTTTTACAAATGATGCACCCCAAGCAATTGCAACCCGCCTTCGCGCGATGTGCAGCGAAACGGACAGTATTTTTGTCGTGGAATTGAACATCGAAATCAAAGGCGGGTATTTGCAGAAGGAAATATGGGACTGGATTAAGAGAACCACGCCGGCCAAATAGTAGTCAGCCCGCGCCGTTCGTCGGCTCAACTACTTTTTACTTGACGGAATCCTTTACTCAAGTAAAATGTGGTCATGAAGCCACAAGTGCAAAACCAGTCCACGAAGAACGACCCAATCCTCAAGGCGCTGCCAGCGGCTTGCTCGGATGAAAAGGCTGCCGTCGAATTTATGGAGAAGCAGCGTTGGGGTAACAGCCCGGCCTGCCCGCGTTGCGGCGATCTGGCCGTGTATCAGATGAAGGATTCAAAGACTGGCAAACGGCAGGCCAATTACCGTTGGCGCTGTCATGGCTGCAAAGAACAATTCACGGTTCGCATTGGGACAGTGTTCGAGGAAAGCCGCATCGAACTGCGCCACTGGTGTTTCGCATTCTGGCGCGCGTCTACGTCAAAGAAGGGCGTGAGCGCGCTTGAGATTCATCGGCAAACCGGCGTCTCGTACAAGTCCTCCCTTTTCATGATGCATCGTATCCGGTTCGCCATGAGTGACGATGGCACGACGCCATTGAGCGGCGACGTGGAAGTAGATGAGTTGTTTGTGGGTGGCGTGCCGCGTCGCCGGAATAACAGCCGCAAGGCCGACGGACGCCAAAAGAAATCAGTCGTCATCGGGCTTAAAGAACGCGGCGGACGCGTCCGTCCACGCGTCATTCCGAACGTGACGGGCGCGACACTCAAGAACGTAATCCGCGCGAACGTGGCCCCGACCGCGCGCATCCTTACGGATGAATGGTCAGGCTATCGTGGGATCGGCAAGGAGTTCGCTGGTGGCCATGAAACGGTGCGCCACAGCTCGCACGAGTACGTGCGTGGCGACGTGCATACCAACAGCATCGAAGGTTTCTTCGGGATGATCCGTCGCGGACTCGATGGCATTTATCACTCGGTCAGCCACAAGCACTTGCATCGGTATTTGTCCGAATTCCAATTCCGGCACGACCATCGCGAGCTTGGCGACGGCGAACGGACACAGCAAGCCATCCGCGCCGCCAACGGCAAGCGATTGATGTACAAGGAAGTATTAGGGTAAAATGGCGGGGACGAGCGTCGAACTCGCAAGGGCGTGATCTTCTTTCCACGGAAGCGCCCGGCGGCTCCCAAAGCCGCTGTGTTTACCGATTTCACCACCCCGCCAGGGGTGCCACCACGGCCCGTATTGGTTACCTTCTCAGGGGTGACGCCAATACGGGCCTTGTCTTTTCCCGCCCCCACGCCGGATGGCATGGCAATGGGGGCGCGACATCTTGTCATGACCGTCTCCTTGTCCAGTGTTGCGATTATCGGGGCTAGACATCAGGCTTGTCAAGGACCAGAAGAACTAGATGGATGAGAACATGTAGAACTGGCGGACTTGACTAATCCTCCGTCCGTCCTGTATCGTCCTACCCTTGACCCGGACTCAGGAGTAGACAGTGGACGAAACCAAATCGAAGGCACAAGCCGCACCCGATGCCGCGCCGGTCGCGAAGGCGGGGCGCGGCGCTTCCTACCCGGCGCTTTCGCTACCCGATGCGATCACGCGCGCTCAGCAGTTCTGGAATGCTGAGAGGAAGTCGGCGGCACCGATCGCTGCGGCAGCCGAACATTGGGGGTACTCGACCAAGAGCAGCGGCGCACGGTTAGCTGTAGCGGCGCTACTGCACTATGGCCTGATGGAGGACTCCGGGAGCAGCGAAACCCGGACCGTCAAGCTTAGTGCCCGTGCACTCGACATTCTGTTGTCACCGCCGGAATCGCCAGCATGGAAAGCAGCGGTTCAAGAGGCTGCACGGTCGCCCAAAATCATCGCTGACATTCTTACGAAATGGGGCGTCGCGGACCTTCCGTCGGATCAGACCTTGCGGTATTACTTGCTTCGCGAACGGGACTTCAACGAGACTGCGGCGGATGGATTCATCAAGGATTTCAGGAAGACAATTGTCTTTGCAAAACTAGTCGGCGGTGCTAATATTGATGTAGGCATTTCTACAAAAGCCGACCCAGTCCTTGACAAAAAGCCTCCGAAGCCAGAAATTGCGGTTGGCGACTACGTCCAATGGGAATCGGCGGGCGTTTTGCAGTTTGAGGCCGCTAGGCGCGTTCGCGCGTTTGCGGACCATGACGGCGAACAATGGGCGTTCGTGGACGATAGCGAAACCGGGATCCCAATGACAGAGTTGTTGTTGGAGAGGAAGGGGGAGAAACTGCCTGCCGCTGCTGCGCCGCAGGTTGCCCCTACGTTGGCAATGCCCTCGAAGCCTGCGGTAGGGAAGCAGGTCGGCGCATCGATTCCGGTGTCTGCGACGTGCTCAATGAGCATCATTGCTGATGGCGAAGTAACGCAGGATGGATTGGATAAGTTGAAGTCGTACATCGACCTCATCAAGAGTTCCTTTCCGAAGACGGTTGAAACGAAGCCTGCATAGCCGAACGCCGTGAAGAAGAAACGCACCAGCAAGAAACCGGCGCCTTCCGGTCCAGAAGCAGAGCGCCTGAAACTGATTGGCGACTGGAAGCAGAACGTGGGAGTGGCTCTAGCGAAGAAGCCGCCGAAGGGCGGATGGCCCAAGGCGTAGCGCGGTCGCCGCGAACGCTCAAGATATAAGAGACTTTCGTGTTCACTGGCTGCGGCGACCGCAGCCATTATTTTATCGGCACCATTTCGCTAAGTACATACTGTCGGAATGGGACTACAGGCGGGCCGGTCGTCGTTTTCCGATCGTTCTGACACCTTTCTGATCGGGACGGCACGCCGGCCCGGATTTAGGCTACGGGGTCGAGTACCGCAAGCCCCGGCCGCGCAGTTTTTTCTCGCCGCTGCGCTGACGCGCAAGCAGCTCGCGCAATGCCGCCAGCGCGGGCGACTGCTCGGACGCGCGCCACACGAGTGGCGTCACGACATCGCCGTGCACCTTGGGCAGCGCGTGCCGGGTCACGACGGCATGCTGAACCGTTTCCAGGACCGACTCCGGCGCCAGCGCGATGCCCGTGCCCGACGCGACACACGCGACGATCGCGTGATATGAACCTAACTCCAGTACCCGAATCGACGGCAGCCGCCGTTCTCCGAGCCAGCGCTGCAACACCCTGCGGTAATAGCAGCCGTTGGGAAAGGCGATCACGGAATCGCCATCCACATCCTGTGGCCGGCGAATCGGCACGTGACCGGCGGCCGAAATGATCACGAGGCGTTCGCGGAACAAAGGCTGGTGCGCGAGCTCCTTGTCCGCCGGGGCTTCCGCGACGAACGCGGCCTCCACGCGACGGTCGATGACGGCGGCGATGAGCGCATCGTTGGTCCCCGTGATCAATTCGACGCGGACATCCGGGAACGCCTTGTGATAGGCGGCGAGAATCGCCGGCAGCCTGCTCGCCGTCGTGCTCTCGAGCGCGCCAAGACGCAGCATGCCGGACGGCGCCACCCCGGAGAGGACGCTCCTGGCCTCATCGGAGAGGAGCAGCATTCGGTCGGCGTACACGAGCAGTCGTTCGCCGCTTTGGGAGAGCGCCAGGCGATTGTGCTCGCGCGTGAAGAGTTGCACGCCGATCGACGCCTCGAGCTGCTGGATTCGCGTCGTGATGTTGGACGGAACGCGATGCAATCGCCGCGCCGCCCGCACGATGCCGCCTTCGCGGACGACGGTGCGGAAGATGTGAAGGTCGGAAAGCTCCATGGGTTGCACTGCTCCATTCCGGCGTTCTCGAAACAAGAACGTACCATTCCGATTAATTCAGTATACGTGACATTACTCGGCCGCTAGCATGACGTCACGATGCGTGCTGCGCAACTGGTTTCTCCGTTGGTCGCCGTCGCGGTCGGCATGCCCGGACTGGCGGCGGCGATGGGCATCGGCCGCTTCGCGTTCACGCCGCTGATGCCGTTGATGCAGGAGCATGCCGGCCTGACGCTGGCGCAAGGCGGCTGGCTGGCCGCCGCGAACTATGCGGGCTACCTGGCCGGCGCGCTGTTGTCCGTGTTTGCCAATCCGACTCCCCGTACCGGCGCGCGCGCGGGACTTGCCGGGGTCGCGCTCTTCACCCTCGCCATGGGTCTGACCGCCGACTTCGCGTGGTGGCTGCTCTGGCGTTTTCTGGCCGGCGTGGCGAGCGCGCTGGTGCTCGTCGGAATCTCGGCATGGGCGCTGCAACGGCTCGCGCACGCCGAACGCGCACACTGGGCGGGATGGGTGTTCGCGGGCGTCGGTGTCGGAATCGCGTTCGCCGGTTTCGCGAGCCTCGTCATCGGCGTGCGGGGAACGGGACCGAGCCCGGGATGGCTGTTGCTGGGCGCGGCGGCAACGTTGATTGCCTTGCTCACGTGGCAGCAACTCTCTGTGGCGCAATCCGCATCCACGCCCCACGCACCGATGCGCACGCAACGCTTCGATGCCGACGCCTGGCTTCTCATCGGCTGCTACGGCACCTTCGGTTTCGGCTACATCATTCCCGCGACGTTTCTGCCTTCGCTCGCGCGGCAACTGTTGGCCGATCCCGCGATCTTCGGCTGGGCCTGGCCGGTGTTCGGCATGGCCGCTGCGGTGTCGACGATTGCCGCATCGCTGATGTTGCGCAACGCTGCGCCGCGCAAAGTGTGGGCGCTATGCCAGGTCGTCATGGCGGTCGGCGTGGCGGCCCCGCTGATCGCGCCCAACGTCGGCATGCTGCTGGTGGCGGCGATCGCCATCGGCGGCACGTTCATGGTCCTGACGATGGCCGGTATGCAGGAGGCGCGGCGCGTGGCAGGGGACGCCGCGCCACGTTTGATCGCGGCAATGACGGCCGCGTTCGCCATGGGCCAATTACTCGGCCCCATCGTCGTGAGCGTGCTTTCGTCGAGCACGCACGCGCTGCGTGCGCCGAGCATCGCTGCGGCCGTGTTATTGATCGCCGGCGCGGCAATTCTGACCACGTCGCGCCGATCGCAAGACGCCTTTTCCAGCATCTGAGCGGAGGACTCGCCATGGAATCATCGCACGATCGTATGCCACCGATGGCGCGCGAGACGATGGATGACCTGCAACGCGCGGCGGCGGACGAGCTGATCGCCGGCCCCAGGAAGGGCGTGAAAGGTCCGTTCATTCCGCTGTTGCGCAGTCCGCGTCTGCTCGCGCCCTTGCAGAAAGCCGGCGAGTACCTCCGCTTCGACAGCGCACTGTCGCGGCGCGTTTCCGAGTTCGCGACACTCGTCGTGGCGCGGCAGTGGACGCAGCAGTTCGAGTGGTTTACGCACGTGCCGCTCGCGCGGCAGGCAGGGACGAGCGCCGAGACGATCGAAACCCTGCGGATCGGACGCCGTCCGTCTTTGATGAGCGTGGAAGAAGCCTTCGTCTACGATTTCATCCTGGAGCTGACCACCCATCGCGGCGTCAGCGACGCGACATACAGCGAATGCTTCGAGCGCTTCGGAGAACGCGGCGCGATCGATCTCGTCGGTCTGATCGGTTATTTCGCGCTGGTGTCGATGGTGCTCAACGTCGCGCACACGCCTCCCATGGAGGTCGAAGGCGTCGCGGCATTGCCGGTATTGCCTCTATGACGACCGGCCGACAAGGGTCTATAGTGACCGGGCGCCGTAGTCCGGGCGATCCACAGGAGCCAACCATGTCCCATCAGCCACCGAAGGAAAGCAAGAAGAAGCCGCAGCAAACGCCGAAGGAAAAGAAGATGGCCAAGCAGCAGAAGAAGCACGCCGGCGACACCGCGCCCTTCCTCAAGAAGTGAGGGGCGGAGCCGCGGCCGCCTGCAGTCCGCGACGTCGGTTCGGTAACGAACGAATCCTTGCGTCTATTTCCAGTCGTCGAGCGTGAACCCCGCCTGGCCCGATCTGCCGTACGACGCGTGGAAGGACACGTACGAAACGCTGCACATGTGGACGCAGATCGTCGGCAAGATCCGCCTCGCCCGCATGCCGTGGCTCAATCACACTTGGCAGGTGACGCTGTATCCGACCGCCTCCGGCCTCACGACCGGCCGCATGCCGTACGGCCACGAATCCTGCCAGATCGACTTCGACTTCCTCGCTCACGAGCTTAACGTCCGAACGAGCCGCGGCGATCAGGGAGTGATCCAGTTGACGCCAATGTCGGTGGCGCAGTTTTACGCCGCGTTGATGGAAGCGCTGACGGCGCTGCGGATGCCCGTATCCATCTACCGCAAGCCCGCCGAAGTCGAGAGTCAGCTGCCCTTCGACGAAGACGACGTTCACCGATCGTACGATGCCGAATACGCGACCCGCTGCTGGCGCATCGTGTGTGCGTCTGCCGACGTGCTCACCCGCTTTAGCGCTCGCTACCACGGCAAGGTGAGCCCGGTGCACTTTTTCTGGGGAGGTTTCGACCTCGCCGTCACGCGATTTTCGGGCCGCGTTGCGCCTCTCCACCCCGGCGGGATCCCGAATCTTCCCGATCGCGTCACTCGCGACGCGTACTCGCACGAAGTGAGCAGCGCCGGATTCTGGCCTGGAGGAGCGACTGCGCCCTATCCGCTTTTCTACAGCTACGCGTACCCGGAGCCGAAGGGTCTCGCCGAAGCCAACGTGCAGCCGGCGGCGGCGCGCTACGACACGACGCTACGCGAGTTCGTCTTGCCGTACGACGACGTGCGGCAAGCGGACGAGCCCGAGCAGACACTTCTTGCGTTTTTGCAATCGACCTATGCGGCGGCGGCCGACCTTGGCGCGTGGGATCGCGCTTCGCTCGAAGTCCCGGTGGAGACGTTGCGCGCGTTCAATGCGAGGTGACGCAGGCGCAAGCTGCAGGTTTCGCTTGTCTTGATGCGCTCGCGGCAGATCCGATGCGCCGCGCGAAACTGCGCGGCCAGCGCCGGCGAGCCTACATCTGCTTGAACAGGTGATTGAAGGTGCGGCTCACTTCGAGTTTTTCCTCGCTGCCCTTCACATGCACGATCTGCCGGCCGCGGAAGTTGCGGCTGACCTGCTCGACCGCATCGACGCGAACCAGAGTGGCGCGATGGATTTGCCAGAATTCGTCCGGGTCAAGCTCATCGATCAGCTCTTTGATCGGCTTGCGGATCAGGGCCTCGAAGCCCTCGGTCTGCACCCGGGTGTATTTGTCCTCGGCGCGGAAGAACAGGATGTCGCTGGTCGGGATCATCCGTATGTTGGCGCCCACGCTGGCCTGCACCCAACGCATGTAGTCGCGTGGTTTCACGCCGCCAGCCCCGAGTCGTTGCGATAGCTTCGCCAGCAGGTCATTCATCGGATCCGGCTCCTGCTTGAGCCGCGCGCGCAGGCGCTGGCAGGTCAGCGCCACCCGCTCCGGCTCCGGCGGCTTCAGCAGATAATCGACCGCGCCGTGCTCGAAGGCGCTGATGGCGTATTCGTCATGGGCGGTGACGAAGACCACATGGACCTGGCCGGCCAGCGCCTGCGCCGCCTGGATGCCGTCCATCCCGGGCATTCTGATATCGAGAAAGACGATATCGGGCTCCTGGCTCTGCACGAGGGCTATTGCCTCGTGGCCATTGCTGGCCTCACCCACAATCTGAAGCTCGGGCCAGGCGTCCTTCAGGCGGGCAATAATCTGTTCGCGCATCAGTCGTTCATCGTCGGCAATGACGGCGGCGGGGGCGGGCAAGGAGTGCATGCTGGCACTGGTCCAATCAGGCAGGGGCGGGGACGATTTCGTAGGGCAATTTGATCGTGGCGCAGGTGCCACCCGCGGGCGGCACGCTGATGATCAGCTCGGCCCGGCCGTTGTACAAGGCCTTCAATCGGTCACGGATATTGGCCAGTCCCACGCCACCTTCGGCTTTCGGCATAAAGCCGATGCCATTGTCGAGCACATGGACGGCCAACTGGCCATCGACGATCTCGGCGCCGATCTCGAGCCGGCCACCCTCGGGCTTCGGCTCCAGTCCATGCTTGATGGCGTTCTCCACCAGGGTCTGCAACATCATCGATGGGAAGACCGCCGATTTCAAGCCTTCCGGAACACTCACTACCGGCTGCAGGCGTCCTTCCATTCGCACCGACATGATTTCCAGGAAGGCGCTGCAAAGTTTGACCTGCTGGCCCAGTGTGGGTCGGCTACCTTCGCGCATCTGCGGCATGGCCGAGCGCAGATAGCGGATCAGGCTCTGTTGCATCCTGGAGGCGCGCGGCGGGTCGGTTTGGATAAGCTGGTCGATGCTGGCCAATGTATTGAAAAGGAAGTGCGGCTCAATCTGCGCCTGCAGCGCCTCCATGCGCGCTTCCAGCACGGTGCGCTCGAGTTGCTCGGTTTCGGCTCGTTTCGTGGCCTCGGTGGCGGTCAGCTCCGCTCTGCGCTTGCCGCGCGCCACCACCTTGATGATGAAGGAGGCGACGATGAGAAAAAAGACCGGGGTGGGGTGTTTTAGGATGGCAGCCAGTATCAGGGTCAGGACTGATACGAGCAGCAGTGCCTTCCACGAGATTACGGCCAGCCAATCGAAGAAGGACCACCACATCACGACGATGCCCTTGCCGATCTCGCGCAGGGCTTGTCGGATTCCCATCGGCCGCGAGGCAGGACCGCTCTTGCCGCGTTCGGCGGCGTTGTCGGTGCCTGGGTTGCGTTGGTCGGTATTCATCTGTTGCCCTCGGGTCGCCTGCTTGTCACGGGGCAAGATTACGGGAGGGGGCCGCTTTGCTCCAGCGCGGCCGGACATAATGCACGCCGGTAGGGATGGAATGCAGGAAACCGTCCTATTCGGTGTCACGCCGTGGCGCCATTGACCCTGGAGCGCCACGAGCGCAACGATCGCCGGCAGAGGTAACAGCGCAAGACTCGCGTACGCGAAGTAGCCGAAGTCTAGGTCGGCGCGCCGAATGACAGCGCGCTCTCTCGAGTCGCTGCCCACG
>Ga0184632_10000592_pt1 | contig 14444 bp, 11 predicted proteins | sample PLM31_50_b1_FD_133153 | JGI IMG/M metagenome (GOLD analysis project Ga0184632, IMG submission 133153) | Groundwater sediment microbial communities from an aquifer in East River, Colorado, USA - PLM3-1_50_b1 | ecosystem: Environmental > Terrestrial > Soil > Riparian zone | place: USA: East... | reverse complement strand
GGGCGGTCAATAGGCTCGCGGCGGCATCCTCGCCCTGGAGTGGCGACAGAATGCGACCGAGGGGGTTCCGAGCCTGTCGAGGCGTCACCCCGGTGCAAGACTCGGACGCGGCTCAAGTCCTTGCAAACACGGGTACTGAAGGCGAAGCCGTCAGTCCTCGTCCCCCCCCTCTTCCTCGTTCTCCTTGTACATGTACTTGATGCTGTCCTTCAGGAGGAGGATGTTGGGCTCGCCAGCGCGGTGGACCTTCAGGGCGTGGCGGTCGTACCACTCGATCACGCCTCGGATCTGCTCGCCGTCCTTGAGGTGGATGACCATGCGCGTCTTGTTGGTCATCTGCTTCAGGTAGTAGAAGCTCTCGGCGTTGGTCTGCTCCGGAGGAATGGGCTTCCGCTGGCGGTACAACTTGGGCGGAGCCTGCATCTGCTCCTTGATCTCGGTCAGGTCGGGACGAATCAGCTTGCGGTTCATCGGGGGCCGGCCTCCTGTCGGCTTGGTCCGATCGGTGGCGCGCCTCGTGGCCTGCCTGGCGGAGAGTGGCAGGCCTCGGCGTCGCTGGGATGCCGATCGGGAGAGGTAGCTTTCCCTTCTTCTAGCACAGCCTTTCGGACCAGCGCAAGGTCGAAAGGGTTGAGTGCCTCAGATCGGGACGCTCAGACTATCCATTAAGACGTCGAAAGCCAGCAGCGGGTTTGCGGGACCGCGCCGCAGGTTCGTGCCTGAGATCTTGCCTTCCACGGCGTCCCGGGTCTCCCCCGCGGCGCGGCCCATCTCCCCGGCCCGCTCTCCGAGCGGTCCGCGCGCGAGAGCCTCGAGGCGTCCGGTGACGTCGGCGTTCAGGACCGTCGCCGCGCCCGCGTGCAGCGCCGCGATGTCGCGCAGGAGCGAGCGCAGCGCGGTCAGGGCCAGGACCGGGTCGTCCATGTCCGTGAGGCGCTCGGCCGCATCCATGCGCCCGAGGGTGCCCGCCCGCCCGAGCTTCTCGAGCAGACCCAGCAGATCCTCCCGGAGAGCACGCCAGGCCTCCGACTCGAAGGCGAGGGCGGCGCCCAGGCTGCCGCCGGAGAGCGCGGCGCGCAGCCGGGCCTCCTCGGCGGGAAGTCCGGACACCTCGCGCAGGTGCGTCTCCACCAGCGACTGCGGCAACGGCGAGAAGCGCAGCGTCTGGCAGCGGGAGCGGATCGTCGGCAGCAGGGCCTGGGGCGAGGCGGTGACGAGGAAGACGTGCGAGCTCGCGGGCGGCTCCTCCAGGCTCTTCAGCAGCGCGTTCTGGGCCTGTTCGGTGAGGAGGTGCGCCTCGTCGAAAACAAAGGCCCGCGCCCGGCCCTCGAACGGGCGGCCGGCGATCTCGCGGACCGCGTCCCGGACCTGCTCGATCTTGATGGAGGCGCCGTCGGGCTCGACGAAGACCATGTCGGGATGCAGGCCGCGGCCCGCCCGGCGGCAGGCCGCGCAGGCGTCGCAAGCGTCCCCCTGGTTCGCCTCGCAGAGCAAAGCGCGCCCCGCGGCGAGCGCGAGGGCTTTCTTGCCCACGCCGGACGGCCCGGAGAAGAGCATGGCCGGGGGCAGGCGGCCATGGGCCACGGCGCGCGCGAGCAGATCGCGCAGCCGCGGATGGCCGAGAACGCTAGCGAACGCCATGGCTCGGGGCGAGGCCGCGGGCCTCGACGGCGGCGCGCGTCCTCGCCTCCACCTCCGCCTGGGAGCCGCTGGCGTCGATGCGGACCCACCGGCCCGGCTCCGCCGCCAGCAGCTGCAGGTAACCGTTTCGCACCCGCTCGTGGAACTCCCGTACCTCGGACTCGAGGCGGTCCCGGGACCCGCGCTGGCTCACCCGGGCCAGGCCGACCTCGAGCGGCAGGTCGAAGAAGAGGGTGAGGTCGGGACGCAGCCCGCCGGTCGCGAGAACCGCGACGGACCGGATCAGATCGAGATCGATGCCGCGTCCGTAGCCCTGATAGGCGAGTGACGTGTCGACGTAGCGATCCGAGATCACGAGCTTGCCGAGGGTGAGGGCGGGGCGGACCACCTGCGCGACATGCTGCGCGCGGTCGGCGAAGTAGAGCAGCGCCTCCGTCGCGTGAGTCATCTCCCGGTTCGCCGGGTCCAGGAGCAGGCCACGGATCGACCGGCCCAGCGAAGTCCCCCCCGGCTCCTGGGTAAGGACCACATCCGGCCCCAGGGCCTTGGCCAACAACTGCGCCTGTGTGCTCTTCCCGCAGCCCTCCATTCCCTCGAAGGTGATGAATGGCATGACCCGCCATTCTAACGCGTTCGTTTGACGCGAATGGTCCGGCGGCGGTAGCGTCGCGCTGTGCTGAGCCTCGAAGGCAAGGCCGCGCTCGTGACCGGCGGGAGCCGCGGCATCGGCCGCGCGATCTGCGCGCACTTCGGCTTGCTCGGGGCGCGCGTGGCCGTGAACTACGTGCGGAACGAGGACGCGGCACGCGAGGCCGTGGCCGAGGTGGAGCGCGGCGGCGGTGAAGCCTTCGCGGCCCGCGCCGACGTCTCCCGTCCCGACGAGGCCCGACGCCTCGTCGAGCAGACCGCGGCCCGCTTCGGCGCCCTCGACATACTCGTCGTGAGCCATGGGATCTGGAAGCCGGCGGCGATCCAGGCGATGACCGCCGATCAGTGGAACGAGACGATCCAGGTCAACCTCGGCGGCGCCTATGCGGTGTGCCACCACGCCGCCCAGGTCATGATCCCCCGCCGTTCGGGCGCCATCGTCACCATCGCGTCCACCGCCGGCCAGCGCGGCGAAGCCGGCTACTCCCACTACGCCGCGTCGAAGGGAGCGCTTCTGGCCTTCACGAAGTCGCTCGCGGCGGAGCTCGCCCCTCACGGCATACGCGTCAACGCCGTTTCACCAGGCTGGGTGCTGACCGACATGACCCGTCACGTCTTCGACGATCCGCAGCTGCGCGAACAGGCGCTGCGCCCCATCGCTCTCGGCCGCCCCGGTACGCCCGAGGAGATCGCCGGCCCCGTGGCGTTCCTCGCCTCCGACCTCGCCTCCTTCATCTACGGCGAGGTGTTGTGCGTCAATGGCGGCGCGGTGATGAATGACTGAGGCAGCGAGCGCCGGATTCATTCCGGCGCGAGCGACTTGGGGGGGAGCGCGAATGCGCGCGGGGGGGTGCTTTCATGACCGGGTACCCCCCCGGACTGCCAAATAATGCCTATCCGCCGCGTGCTTGTGACGGGCGCGGCCGGCCTGCTCGGCGGGCGGGTGGCGGCCCTCGTCGCCCAGCGCTTCGACGTGGTGGCCGCGCGCCACCGGGCCGCGCCTCCCGCCGGCCTGGCGGAGGTGGAGCTGGACCTGCTCGACCCCGCCTCGCTCGCCCGCGCCCTCGAGCGGTCCCGGTCCGACGCCGTCGTGCACTGCGCGGCGCAGAGCAACCCGGATCGCTCGGAGCCCGAGCCCGAGCCGGCCCGGCGCCTCAACGCGGAGGGAACGGCCGAGCTCGCCCGCGCCTGCCACCGGCGCGGACTGCGTCTCGTCGCGCTGTCGACGGACCTCGTGTTCGCCGGGGACCGCAGTTTCGTGCGCGAGGAGGACGCGACCGGCCCGCCCCTCGTCTACGGGCGCACCAAGCTCGACGGCGAAGTGGCGGCGCTGGCGGAGGCCCCCGACACCGCCGTGCTGCGGGTGGCGCTCGTGGTCGGCCGCGGCCACGGCACCAAGGGCACGTCCACGGAGTCGGTGGCGTGGGCGCTGCGCGCCGGGCGTCCGTTGCGCCTCTACACCGACCAGATCCGCACGCCGGTCGATTCCGCTTCCGTGGCCGACGCGGTGGTGCGCGCGCTGGAACGTCCCGTCTTCGGCCGCTTCCATCTCGGCGGCCCCGAGCGCGTGAGCCGGTACGAGCTGGGCTTGCGGGTGGCGGCCGTGATGGGATTGAGCGCCGAGGCTATCGCCCCCGTGACCACGGCGGAGATGCCCCAGGGGGGGCGCCGTCCACTCGATGCCTCTCTCGACAGCAGCCGCGCGCGGCGCGAGCTGGGATGGGAGCCCCGCGGCCTCGACGAGGCCATCCGCGACGGCCGCCCGGCGCCCGATTGATATAATCTCGCTCCGCGCGCGATGGACAAGGAAAGTCTCGAGGATCACCTCCGCCGCGCCACGCGCAACTTCACGACGCGCTTTCCGGAGGAGCGTGCGGTCGGCCTGGCCGCGGAGTTGGCCCGTGAGCTCGTCCGGGCCCACGCCGAGACACCCCCGCGCCACCCCGACCTCGATCCGGCGGCCGTGACGGTCGCCGACGGCCATCCCCGCCTCGACGGATCGGCCTCCCGCCACGACGTGGCCGAGGACCTGTTCCACCTGGGCGGGCTGCTCTACTACATGGCGAGGGGCGAACGGCCCGACGTGGCATGGCGTCTCGACGGCCCCCCCGCGGGCGCGCTCACGACGCTCGCACGACAGGCCGCGCTGGCCGCCCTCTCGGCGCCGCGAGCGGCCGAGCGCTTTGCGAGCGCGGCGGAGGCCGCGTCCGCCCTGGAAGCCGCCGTCACTCCCGGTCCCGTCGGCACGGCCCCGTGGCCGATGTTTCGTGGCGACTCCTCACGCCGGGGCGCGCGGGCGGCGATCTCCGTGGCCCGGTCGCTCGCGCCGGCGTGGGAAGCGCGGGTGGGCGCCGTCACCGCGTCGCCGGTCCTGAGCCCGACCCTGGCCATCGTACCCACCGCCGACGGGCGCCTCGTGTTCGTGGACCGGGCGAGCGGCCGGCGCGTCCACGAGATGCGCCTCGCCTCCGCCATCGAGTCGTCCCCGGCCCTCGTGGAACGAGTCCTCCACGTCGGCTCCGACGACGGCGAGGTGGTCGGGGTCGACGTCGTCGACGGTGCCGAGCGCTACCGGACGAAGCTCGGCCGGCTGGTACGCTCGTCCCCGGTGCCCTGGCAGGACCGGGTGGTGGTGGGCGTGGTCGAGGAAAAGACGACCGGGGGCGTGGCCGCCCTGGACGGGGCCACGGGCAAGCTCGTCTGGATGCGGAAGGCCGGTGCCGTCTTCTCGTCGCCCGCGCTCGTGGACGCCACGGTGCTCGTGGGCAGCGACGACGGCTCGGTCTATGCGCTCGACGCGGGCAAGGGCACGGTCCTGTGGGCGGAGCGGCTCGGAGGCAAGGTGCGGGCGACACCCGCGGTGACCGAAGAGGTCGCCATCGCCGCCGATTTCGACGGCCGGGTGGTCGCGCTCCGCGTGAAGGACGGCACGCGCGCGTGGACGGCGGAGCTGGGCCACGCGGTCTATTCGTCCCCCTGCGTGGCCGGGCAGCTCTGCGTCCTGGGATGCCACGAGGGCCACATCCATGGCCTCGACGCGCGCACGGGAACACCGCGCTTCCAGGCGCAGACGCGCGGTCCCGTCGTCGCCTCCGCGGCGGCCGCGGGCGACCGCCTTCTCATCGCGTCCACGGACGGTACCCTCTATCTGCTGGATGCGGAGGGCCGCGTCCTGCACCAGGTGCTGCTCTCCAGCCAGGGCGTGCAGTCCTCGCTCGCCCTGGGCGAGGACGGGGGCACGGTCGTGGTGGGGAGCGGCGCGGGCCTCCACGGCCTGCGTCTCATGCCATGAAGTCGCTGCGAATTCCGTCCTGGCTCACCGCCGGCGTCCTCGAGCGCTACCACGCCGGGGCCAGCCATCTTTTCCTGCTCCACGGCAACGTGCGCGACCTCCACCCCTTCGGCGACGACTGGCTACCGCTCGGCGAGGGGCTGAAGCGACTGACGGCGCGGCGCGACGTCGTCGTCACCTACGACGTGTCCTCGGGTCTCGCTTTCCCCGACGCTCGGCGCGAGAAGGCGACCCGCAAGGCGCTGGGCTTGCGGGGCGTCCTTCCCGGCGATCCCGCCCGGGCCCTCGTCGTGCTCGACGCGCTGCTCACGAGCGACCGTTGCCCCTCGGGATCGGTGGCGGTGGTGATCGACTACGCCCACTCCCTGGCCCCGGCCGGCGATTCCGGCTCCGCCGACCGCCAGAACGTCACCACGCTCGCCCGCTGGGCCTCCGACCCGCGAGTGGCCGCGCGCCGTCCGCTCGTCCTCCTCATCGCGCCCTCCGCGCAGGACGTCTCCGGCGAGGTGTACGCCGGAGCGTCGGGGGCGGAGCTGGTCGCGGTACCGCGGCCCGAGCTCGACGCGCGCGCAGAGTTCGCCCGCCACCTGCGCGCGGGGGGCCCCGCGCTGGCGTGGGAGGTCTCGCCCGAAGAGCTGGCCGCGGAGACGGGTGGGCTCTCGCTCGTCCAGATGGAGGACATCGTCCAGCGCTCCCGCGGGGCGGGGAGCCCGCTGGGCCGGGCCGCCATCGTGCAGCGCAAGGTCGACCTGCTGCGCGAGGAGTACGGCGACGTGCTCGAGATCCTGCAGCCGAAGCACGACCTCTCGGCGGTGGGCGGCCTCGAGCACGCGACCCGCGAGCTAAAGGAAGTGGCGGAGATCATGCGCCGCGGGCAGTACGCGGCGGCGCCCATGGGGATCATCCTCATGGGCCCCCCGGGCACGGGCAAGAGCTACCTCGCCGAATGCTTCGCGAAGGAATGCGGGATGCTCTGCGTGCGCTTCCGGCCGCTTCGGCAGATGTACGTCGGCCAGTCGGAGCGGAACCAGGAGAAGGCCTTCGCCGCCATCCGCGCCCTCGCGCCGGTGGTGGTGATGGTCGACGAGTCCGACCAGGCCGAGGGTGGGAGCCGCGACCAGGGTTCCGGCGATTCCGGCGTCACGGAGCGGATGCGGGGCTCCGCCTTCAACTTCTGGGGCGACAGCTCGCTGCGCGGCCGCGTGCTGCGCATCGACATCACCAACCGCGTGGACCTCATCGACGCCGCCATGCGGCGCTCGGGTCGGACGGACATAAAGATACCGATCCTGATGCCCGACGAGCAGGCCCGCCGGCAGATCTTCGAGGTCATCGTGCGCAAGCACAAGCTGCCGAGCACGATCAAGGACTTCACGCCGTTCGCCCAGCGGACGCCGGGCTACACGGGCAGCGACATCGAGCTGGCGGTCACCACGGCCTGGCGCTTCGCGCTCCGCGACGGCGCGCCGGCCGTCGGCGAAACCCACCTGAGCGCCGCTCTCGACGACCTCATCCCCACCGCCCGCGACCAGCGGACGATCGACCGCATGACCTTGATCGCCCTGAACGAGTGCCGGAACAAGCGGCTGTTGCCGCGGAACGCGGAAGCCATCCGCCACGAGATCGAGGCCAGAGCCACCGAAAAAAACGGTTGACTTCCGCCGCCATTCGCGTTCACTGTTGACCCGCTTTCCGTTCCCTCCCCGCGGGTAAACGCCCATGAAGCTGCGCGTTCCGGTCATCGTCAAGGATCCGGAGGTCACTTCTTATAAGGAGGTGGCTCCGACAGAGACGATCGAGATCGACGAGGACTTCTTTCTCGACGGGCCGATCAATGGGCGGGTCGCGGTCCTCGATTTCGACGAGATCAGCGGGGATCTCATGCCCGGAACGCGCTTCGTCGCTCCGACGGGCGGGCGCGTCATTGCCCGCTACGACGTCCCGGAAGCGCCGAGCGACCTCAAGTCGCGGGACGTGACGCGCGTCAGCGTCTTCGGCAGCGTCTTCAAGACGATCCAGATGTACGAGGAACCCGACGCGCTGGGGCGACCGATCCGGTGGGCATTCGACGGTCCGCAGCTCCTCGTCGTTCCACGCGCCGGCGACTGGCGCAATGCTTACTACCAGCGTGAGTCGAGGAGCCTTCAGTTCTTCTTCTTCACGGCACGGCCGGGCCAGCTCATCCTGACCAGCCATTCGCAGGACATCGTCGCCCACGAAACCGCCCACGCCATCCTCGACGGCATCGCGCCCGACCTCTACGACGCGACCCTGCCCCAGTCGCTGGCCATCCACGAGGCCGTCGCCGACCTGACGGCGGTGTTGGCCGCCTTCCGCTCCCGGGAGCTCGCCAATCGGGTACTCGCGCAGAACGGCGGGTCCATCCGAAAGTCCAACGCCTTCAACGGCATCGCCGAGCAGTTCGGCGAAGCGCTGGGACGGGGCTCGCTGCGCGACCTGCTCAACGAGAAGACCCTCGCCGACGCCGAGCCCTCGGAGCCCCACGCGCTCAGCGAGGTGCTCTCGGGCGCGCTCTACAAGTCCGTGGTCCAGCTCCACGACGAGCTCACCCGTGAGTACAGCCAGACGGGCCAACCCGACCCGAAGCTCCTCAGCCACGGCGAGGTGCGTCAGATGGCACGACAGGAGCCGGCGGTGGCCATGGCCTATGACGAGGCTCCCGGGGACGGCGGCCCCCACGCGGCGGCGCCGCCCAAGGCCCCTCTGTCCCCGCAGGCCGCTGCGGAAAAGGCGCTGTGGGTCGCGGCCCAGCGGTTCAAGAGGACCCTGTTCCGTGGCCTCGACTATCTCCCACCGGGCGAGGTCTCCTTCGCGGACTTCGGCCGCGCCATCCTGGCCGCCGACGCTGCCTCGCACACGGAGAGCGACCAGCAGCGCGAGTGGATTCGCGAAGAATTCGGGCGGCGAGGGATCGCGAACCCGGCCGATCTCGTGGTCCCCACCAACTTCGACGATCCCGCGGTCGCCAACCTCGACCTCGACGCGGTCGTAGAAAGCGACTGGCTCGCCTACGATTTCGCCAACCGGCACCGCGACCTGCTCGGCATTCCCGCCGATCTCCCGTTCGTGGTCCTTCCTCGGCTCGCAGTGACCAAGGTGTACTACCACCGGGAAGGCGAGAAGCCGGTGAAGGAGTGCCTCTTCAAGGTCTCGTGGACCCAGGTCGAAAACAACGACATCGGCGAGGGTCTGCCCCCGACGCGGCGCGTCGCGGTAGGCACCACGCTCGCCATCGACTGGGAATCGAAGCGAATCCGCGCCCGGCTCACGACCGTTCCCGGTCCCGAGAGCACCGGGCAACGGGACGCCTTCCTGAAGCGTCTGGTCGAGCAGGACCTGCTCGCCATGGACGACACCGCTGTCACGGTGGGCGGCCGGCCGCACGTCGGCCGGCCCCGCGGCGAAACGGCAGGGGGCGTGCTCCGGGTGCGAGGCACCGCATGCATGCTCCACATGGTCGAGGAGGCGATGGCGTGAGCGCCCTCGTGCTCCGCGCCTACAACGTCCATTTCGGCGACGCCATCTTCCTGGAAGTACCGGACCGCGATCCGGCGACGGGGGTGACCACCACGCGGCGCATCCTGATCGACGTCGGCAACTTCCTGAACAAGGAGGGCGGCGACGACAGCGTGTTCCAGCCCGCCATCGACGACATCGTCACGCGCCTTGGCGGCCAGCCGCTGGACCTCTACGTGCTGACCCATGAGCACATGGACCACTGCCAGGGGCTGCAGTACCTCGCGGAGCGTATCTACAAGAACGGCTTGCTGAAGAACAAGCTCAAGCCGCAGTACGCCTGGCTGACGGCGTCGGCGGAGGGCCAGCCCTATTACGACCGTTTTCCCGGCGCAAAGAAGGAAAAGCTGCGATTCCAGGGCCTCTACGATGCCGCGGCTCGTTTCGTCGCCGCGCACCCCGACGAGAACTCGCCCGCCCTGCGCCGCCTGCTCGCGAACAACGACTACCGCAGCACCGAGAAATGCGTGGTCTTCTTGCGGACCCTGGCCGCCCGACAGCCCACCTACGTATTCCGGGGATGCTCCCTGGCTGGCGCCCACCCCTTCAAGGAAGCCACGTTCGAGATCTGGGCCCCGGAGGAGGACACGTCAAGCTACTATGGGCGGTTCCAACCTTCCCCGCTGCACCTGGGCGCGGCCCCCGCCGCGGCCCGGGCGCGAAAGCGCGTGAAGCCGAAGCCGGCGCCGCGGCCGCCCGCGGGAGTGGACGCGGGCGCTTTCTACAACCTGGTCGACATGCGCGCCCGCGGATTCTTCGACAACCTGCTGGCCATCGATGCCGCCGCCAACAACACCAGCGTTGTCTTCAGCCTCACGTGGCGCGGCTGGCGCCTGCTCTTCACGGGCGACGCCGAGATCCGGAGCTGGAAGACCATGGACCGGGCGGGCGTGCTGAAGCCCATCCATTTCCTGAAGGTCAGCCACCACTCGAGCCACAACGGCACGCCCGCGGCCGAGCTGCTCGAGAAAGTGCTGCCGATCGCGCCCCCGGACACGCGCACGCGCCGGGCGGTGATCTCGACTTGGACGGACACGTACAACGGCATCCCACACGGGCCCACGCGGCGCCGCCTGCAGAAACGCTGCGACGACGTGGTCTCGATCCTCGACGACCGGAACGCGCCGTGCGTGGAGTTGCGGTTCGAGGCCCCCTGAGGAGAGGCTAGCGATTCATCGACGCGGGACTCTTGAAGCTGAGCGCGAGGCGGCAGAGCAGCAGCTCGTCGCCGTCCTTGATCGGGGTGAGCACCCCGTTGGCCAGCTTCTTCCCGTTGAGGAAGGTCCCGTTCATCGTCCCGATCTCCTCCGCGATGAAGAACGCGCCCTCCTTGATCACGAGACGCGCGTGGCGGCGGGAGATGTTCCGGCTCTGGTCCTCGTTGGTGAGATCCACCTCGGGCCGCATGCCGGTGACGGAATCGAACCGGCCCAGGAGCGCCTCGTTGCTGAAGACCGGAAAAACGTTTCCGGTCGAGATCGAGATGAAGTAGGCCTTCGCCTCCGCCTGCAGCGTGCCCGAGGTGGCCGGCGTGGCCGGCGGCGCATCGTTGGGCGGCTGGGCGCCCGCCGGCATGCCCTTGAGCGCCTGCTCGAGCTGCTTGTTGGTCTCGCGGAGGCGGATCGACTGCTTGCGCAGCATCCGCACCGCGATCTCGGGGTTCGTCTTGATCATGTCCCCGAGCGTGTCGCCGCCGATGACGATGAGATCGCCCGTCTCGATCACTTCCGCGGTCGCCGAGCGGGGCAGCCGCTCGAGCAGCGCCATCTCGCCGAAGAAGTCCCCCTTCTCCAGGACGGCGAGCGTCGCCTCCCCGCCCTCCTTCACCCTCTTCTTGATGGCCACCTTGCCCGACTGGATGATGAACATGTCCTCACCCTCGTCGCCCTCGCGGAAGAGCACGTGGCCCTTCTCGAAGCGAGTGAGGAACTTGGCAAAGGGGTTCTTTTCTGCGGCCATGGGTCGGATTTGCCGCGGAGTGTAGCAGATTCCCACGGGAAACGTTAAGGCGCGCGGCTCACGCGGTTCACCGTGCGTTGCCGAGCTGCTCCGCGAGCGCGCGCCACTGCCACACGAAGCCCTGGACGGCCAGCGCGGCCGCCAGCGCCAGGGCGGCGCCGCCCGCGGCGCGCCCGCGAGCCGCGAGGGAGGCGAGGGCCTGGCCGGCGGCCAGGCACACGAGGGGCGTGACGAACAGCGTCTCATGGCCGTGGAGGAAGACGTCGGGCACCTTGGCTCGCCCCAGGAGCAGCAGCAGGTAGGTCAGGAGCCAGGCGGCGAGCAGGCTTGCGCCGCGCCGGCGGCGGAAGAGGATCGCGAGGCCGACCGCGGCGAGCAGGGGGTAGATGCCGTCGAAGAAGTCGCGCGTGCGGGCATAGGCCACCACGAAGAAGCTCTGCACGGGATAGCCGGAAGCGGCTGCCCCGTCCCGGCTCGTCGCGTGGGCGAAGACGTCGAGCACCAAGGGCAGGAAATCACGGTAGTAGACGAGGACCGAGGCGAACGATCCCGCCAGGCCCATGCCGAGCAGAGCCGCGGCGTGCGGCGCTCGCGCCTGCCGCCGCGCCACGGCCTCGCAGAGCGCGAGAACCGCCACGAAAAGCGAGATGTTGACGACGCCGGAGACATAGGCGAGCTGGCAGGCGCTAACGAAGAGCGCGCCCCGCACCCAGGCCGCGGGCTCGCGGATGCGGTCGAGATGGCCGGCCAGCCATAAGAGGAACGCCATGTCCACGGCATGGCCAAAGAGCGAGGGCAGGAAGGCAAAGCTCAGCCGCGACACGTACGTCGGGACGACGGCCATCAGCGCGGCACCGACGACGGAAGCCCCGAGCCGGCGGGCCAGCGCCCACACCAGCACCAGCGGGATCGTGGACACGGCGGCGGCGGTGAGCTTCATCGCCGTGAGCAGGGCGTCGTAGGGGAAGGGGAGGAGCGCGAAGGGGAGGTGGAAGGCGGGGGTATAGGGGAACGCGTACGTCTTGCCGTAGGCCCCGGTTCGCCAGACGCCGTGCTCCCAGATGTACGCCGCCGGAGCGACGAAGAAGGCGAAGCCGGCAGAGCGCACCACCTCGACGAGGCGCGCGTGCGTCCGCAGGTCGGGATAGTAGAAGTCGGGATGGTTCACGGCGAGCGCGCGGAGCACGAACGTGGCGAGGGCGAGGGCGGCGAGCGCCCGCACCGCCGGCGCCGACGTGCGTCCGCGGGCCAGCAGCCACCGGCCGATCGCTACGCCGGCGAGGCCGAAGATGGCGAGGGCCAGCGGCACGCCCCGGAGCAGCCGATGCACGAGCCACGGATCGCGGAGCAGACCGAAGGCGGCGAGCGCGGCCCAGGGTGAGGCGAGCAGCGCGGCGCGGCGTAAATCCCATCCGGCGAGCACGTGCAACCCGAGCAGCACCGCCACGACGACCGCGGGAACGAGGCGGGCGCTGCCGCGGAGCACGACGCGCCCGGAGCCGCCGAGCCGTACCCAGTCGAGCTTGAGCCCCAGGTTCTTTCGCTCGTGGGAGTCCGCCTGGAAAGAGACGGTGACCGGCGTCGGCGGAAGCGGTCCGAGCGGCACCGCGCGCTCCAGGAAGCGGCCGCCTCTGCATTCGAAGTGGTCTACGACGGCGCCGCCGAAGGACACGTCGACGACGGCCGTCTCCGAGAACACGCGCGCGAAGCGATAAGAGAGCGCGATCGGGCCCCCAGAGACCGAGAGAGGAAGAGCGACCTCCGCATCGTAGGTGGTCCAATGTGTGGCCACGCGGTCGTCGATCTCGTATGCCGAAGTGAACCCGGAAACGTAGGGCCCGTCGCCGGGGCCGAGGTTGAGCGTGATCTCGAACGGCCCCCGCGCGCCTACCCACGCCGCCAGGAGCGGCGCGGCCACGACGGCGACCGCGAGGACAGCGCCGGCGCGTCCTGGCCGCTCTTCAATCAATGATTCGGTACGAGCGGACACGCTCCTCGAGACCCGACCAGATGTCGCCCGGGCGCCTCCCCGCCGCCATCCCCGTAGCGATGAACCGGCCCATGTCGAGGCAGTGGTCCGAGTTGTTGTAGTTGAACATGCCGACCCGGCCGGTGAGGATGAGGTTGTCCGCCGCCTTGAGCCGGACGTAGACGCGCCCCAGCCGCTCGCGATAGTCCACGGTGTACATCGGGTAGAAGCTTCGGAAGCGCCGGACGAATCCGGCCCGAAGCTTGTCGGGCGTCGCCAGGCCCGCCTCGACGAGCGCGTCCATGCACCGGCGCACCAACAGGTCGTCCGGCGCGGACCACACCTCGTCCCCCTCGTCGCACGTCACGTCGCAGCAGACCGCGGTCATCCCCGGCGGGCCGAGCGAGGGGTCCATGGACTTCTGCTCGAAGAGCCGGTTGAACGGGTAGCGCCTTTCCGGAAAGAAGATCCAATGGTCGTCCACGAGACGGTCCTGGTCGAGGACGAGATAGACGAGCGCCAGGTCGCGCAGGCGCAGCCGGCCGACCTCCTCTTCCACGCTGGCGTTGCCCGGGTGCAGGAGCCGGGCCAGCGCCGTCATCGGAATCGACGACACGAGCGTGCCGCACGGGATGCGCTCCGTCGTCCCGCCCGTCTCGACGTGGACGGCCTGCACGGTGCCGTTGGTGCGCTCGAAGGCGCGGGGAACGGCCGAGGTCAGGATGCGCCCTCCCGCGTTGCGGAGATCAGCCGCGAGGCGATCGGGGAAGGCGCCGAAGCCGCCCTTGGGATAGTAGAAGAACGGTGCGTCCACGTCCTCGGTGTTCTCCTTCAGCTTGAGCAGGCGGAGAAGCAGCTCCGTGGCGCCCGTGGAGGGAATGCGGGCGCGCGCCAGATCCACCGAAAGCTGGCGGGGATCGCCCCACACCTTCCAGGCGAGCGGTTCGAACACCAGCTCGTAGACGCCCCGCCCGAACCGCTGCAGGACGTATTCCTCGTAGGAGGCGGGGTCGCGCCGGCCGAAGAGACCGCCCAGGAGGGCGGCCGCGTAGCCGAAGCCGAGGCGGGCCGCGCGCGCCGGGCCGAGGAGCGGAAGCAGGTTGCCCAGGCGCAGCGGGTAGTCCATGTAGCGGCCCAGGAGGCGGATCCGGTTGCGCTTCTGGTGCTCGATCAGCTGGTCACCCAGAAGAGCGCGGATCTCGTCCAGGACCCCCGGCACGACCGAGTAGAGCTTGTGCGGACCGTGGTCGAGGGTGAAGCCGTGGGACTGGAAGCTGCCGCACAGTCCGCCCAGCGTGGGCGCTTTCTCGACCAGCGTGACCGGCCAGCCGTCCTTGGCGAGGTAGCGCGCGACCGCAAGACCCGCCACGCCGCCCCCGAGAACGACGACCGGCGGTT
>Ga0184632_10000591_pt1 | contig 14455 bp, 13 predicted proteins | sample PLM31_50_b1_FD_133153 | JGI IMG/M metagenome (GOLD analysis project Ga0184632, IMG submission 133153) | Groundwater sediment microbial communities from an aquifer in East River, Colorado, USA - PLM3-1_50_b1 | ecosystem: Environmental > Terrestrial > Soil > Riparian zone | place: USA: East... | reverse complement strand
GCTGCCGCGCGACGCTTTTTCCACCTGCCCTACTGGCGGGCGCGGATGACGTGCGAGCACGATGGCGACGACATCCTTTATTCGTGCGCACGCGCGGCCGTCCGCGCCGAGCCCCGGGCCGAGTTTCGCGGTGCTTATGGACCGACGGGTCCGGCGTATCGTGCGCGCCTCGGTGAACTGGACCACTGGCTCACCGAGCGGTATTGCCTCTACACCGCCGATCGCCGTGGCCGGCCGCTGCGCGTCGACATCCGCCACGAGCCATGGCCGCTGCAGCCGGCCTGGGCCCGAATCGGGACGAACACGATGGCCGAGGCGTCCGGCGTGCGCCTTCCGGCGACGGCGCCCCTGCTCCACTTCGCCCACCGCCAGGCCGTGATCGTCTGGCTTCCTCGCCGCATCTGACCCCTATTCCGTTCTCTGCGTGCCTCTGCGTCCTCTGCGTTGAAAAGCAAATCGCAACGCCAGGTGCGTCGGCCAGTACACGACCGTCACCAGCACCGCGTAGGTCAGCGCGAGGTGGACGGGCGCCGGGCCCCAGGAACGATGGAAGAACGGGTCGTGATGCGCGAAGTTGAGGTTCTCGCCGGGAAGGATGAAGCGGGAGGCGACGAGGACTACGGCCGCGATGCCGCATTGGAGAACGAAGCCGCGAGGATCGTAGCCGAGCCGGCGCAGCACGACGAACAGCAGCGGCGGCCAGACCACGTGGAAGAGCGACATCAGGCGCACCCAGAGCGGATACCGCTCGTCCCACATGTATTCGGTGCCTCCGATGAGATGGCGGCCGAACAGGAGCCGCCAGAGCAGGTCGAGATCCCAGGCCAGGTCGACCACCAGCGAGGATACGGCCTGGCTCGAGACGAGGAGCGCGCTGCCGGTCATGATCCCGATGCACGTGACGATCACCGCCACGTCGCAGAGCCGGATGAAGTTCGCCGCGCCGTAGGCCCAGCCGTAGGTGGCGACGAAGACAACGAGCCAGACGGCGGCGGCACGCCGCAGTGCCCTCAACCTGCCTCCGCCGCCCGCGCGGCCGCCAGGCCACTGCGGACCGCTCCTTCGATCGTCGCGGGCAGGCCGGTGGCCGTCCAGTCCCCCGCCAGATACAGGCCGCGCAGCGGTGTGACCGGCCCCGGTCGCTGTGCTTCCGCCTCGGGGTCCGAGGCGAAAGTGGCATCGGCCTCGCGCAGGACGAGGGAGCGCGTGACGGCGGCGCCCGCCATGGCCGGGAAATAGCGGCGCAGCGAAGCCTCCGCCGAAGCGACCAGCTCTGGATTGGTCCGGCCCGTGCTGCGGCGCGCGGCGCTGACGATGAAGGCCAGGTGCTGAGGAGGCCCGGAGCGGCCATACAGCGCGCCCTTGTCGAAGACCCATTCCATCTCCGAGTCGCGCAGCCCCACCATGGGGGCATCGACCACGACCTTGTCGAGCCACATCTCGACGGACACGATCGGCGAGCCGCCGAGGCGCGAGAGGCCGGCGAAAGGTGGCCGGTCCCGGAGCGGCTCCGGCACCAGGGCGGGAGCGGCGTTCCACGGCACCGCGGCCACGACGGCGTCGGCGTCCACGAAGCCTTCCACCGCTGCCTTGCCGCGGCGGATGTCCTCGCGCGTCTCCGCCCGCTGCGAGTAGCGGACGCCTCGGGCCCGGCCGCCCTCCACCGCGATGGCCTCGGCCAGGGCCCGCCGGCGCAGGATGCCACCCCGGTGCTGGAAGTATCGGGCCACGCGCTCGTGCAGCTCGGCGTAGCCGCGCCGGAGGAAGACGAGCCGGGAGGCGTCGCGGCGCGTCAGGAACGCCTCGCGGTAGACGTTATAGAAAAGGATGGCCGCCGCCCGCTCGGGAGCCTCGTTGAGGATGGCGGTCGCCAGGGGGTCCCACAGCAGGCGCCGCGCCTCAGGGCCCTGCCCGGTCTGACGGAAATACTCGGCGAGCGTGAGACCCAGCGGCGGCTTGCCGAAGCGCACCGCCAGCCACAGGCGCAGCGCCTGCCCGCGCACCGCCCAGGGCAGGCGGAGGCCGACGAGACCCGCGATCAGGTGCAGCGGCGCCACGAGCGGCGGGCAATCCAGCGAAGAGCGGCCGCGGTCGTCCACGTAGTCGATGTGGAGGTCGTCCTGGAAGAGCAGCAGGTCCTCGGCCCCCGCGCGCCGGACGAGGTCGAAGGTCGCTGCATAGGCGCCGACCATCAGGTGGGTCCCATTGTCGACGTCCTCGCCCGAGACCGCGTCGCGATAGGAGGTGGCGCGGCCCCCCAGCACGCCTCGCCGCTCCAGCAGCGTCACCTGGTGGCGGCGCTCCTGCAGGTCGACGGCGGCGGCGAGGCCGGCGAAGCCGGCCCCGATGACGGCGACCTTCATGGGCGGCGGGAGCGGACGAACGTCCGCAGGGCGATCCAGGCCTTACGCGGGCGGGAGAGCGTCACCCGCCCGCCGACGGGGTAGGCCCGCCGGACGATCTCGTCGAGCAGGGCTCGGTACACCGCGGCCATGATCTCGGCCGGCGTCATCGCCTTCCGGTCGGCCGCCGGCAGCAGGTCGCGCGCGAGATCGTAGTGGGCGCGGGCCCGGGCGGCCTGGAATGCGAGCAGCTCGCGCACGGCGGCGGTGGAGCCCCCCCCGCCCATCACCGCGAGCAGCTCCGCCTCGGACACGCCGAAGCGGGCGAGGTCCTCCTGCGGCAGGTAGATCCGTCCGCGGGCGGCGTCGCCGGCAATGTCGCGCAGGATGTTCGTGAGCTGGAGGGCCACGCCCAGCTCCACTGCGTACCGCCTCGTCCGCGGGTCCGTGTACTCGAAGATCTCGATCGCGGCCAGCCCCACCGCGGACGCGACGCGCTCGCAATATTTCCGCAGGTCGGTGAAGGCCGGGTAGCGAGTGGTCGTGAGGTCCATCCGGCACCCGGCGACGATGTCCTCGAAACAGCCGCGCGGGATCGGGAACTCGAAGAGCGCCTCGGCCAGGTCGCGTCCCAGCTCCGTGGCCGGCTTCCCCTCGTAGCAGCGGCGGACCTCCTCCGCCCACCGCCGCAGGCCGGCTTCCCTCTCGCCGCCCGGCTCGTCCACGCAGTCGTCCACGACGCGGCAGAAGGAGTACAGCGCATAGATGGCCCGGCGCTTGCGGGCGGGGAGGACGCGGAAGGCATAGTAGAAGCTCGTCCCGCTCTGCCGCGTGAGACGGGCGGAGAGCGACACGGTCAGGCCTCGGCGGGACGCCAGCGCCACGCCCGCCAGGCCAGGCGCAGACTGTCGGCGGCGCCGTGCCGGGGACGGTGGCGGAAGACGTCGTAGCCGGCGGCCTCGATGAGGTCGAGGATCGAGCTGCCGCCGAGCCAGGTGAGCCGCAGCTCGAAGCGAAGGTCGCGCCCGACACGGTCGCAGATCGGACGGCCGCGGACGAAGAGCTCCCGGGTGCGCACGACGAGCTCCGCCATCAGACCCCGAAAGCCGTCGCTCAGGACCGAAGCGTTGAGGTCCCATTCCTTCACCGAGAAGCGGTCGAGCAGCTCGCGCGGCACGTAGATCCGCCCCTTGCGCAGGTCGACGGCCAGGTCCTGCCAGTGGTTGGCGAGCTGCAGCGCGGTGCAAAGCGCATCGGACGGGGGAAGGAGCGCGGGATCGCGGTAGCCGAAGACCATGAGCACGAGCCGGCCCACCGGGTTGGCGGAGCGCCGGCAGTAGTCGAGCAGCTCGTCCCAGCTCTCGTAGCGCTGCTTGACCGTGTCCTGGCGGAAGGCGGACAGGAGGTCGAGCAGCAACTCTTTCGGTATCGCCAGCTCGCGCACGGTTGCGGACAGCGCGATGAAGATGGGGTCCTCGGCCTCGCCCCGATAGGCCGCATGGAGCCGCGCTTCCCACTGATCCAGCTTCTCCCCGCGGTGGCCCTCGTAGATCGCCTCGTCGGCGAAATCGTCGGCGGCCCGGGCGAACGCGTAGAGGGCGTGGACGTACGGTCGCTTGGCCTTCGGCACCCAGAGCCCGACCGGGAAGTTCTCGTAGTGGTTGCGGACGCGGGCCTCGCAGTGGGCGAAGGCCTCGGTGACGGTGAGGGCGGCCGCCATCAGGCGGCCATCATAGCAGCGGCGGTCAGGCCTCGGGCCGCGCGTCGACCCCCACGCCGCGCCGGTAGACCATTTCGCCCCCCAGCCATCCCGAGACGGCCAGCAGCGCCACCCCGATCGCCGAGAAGAAGACCGGCACCTTGTCGTAGGGATCGGTGCGGAGACGCAGGAGGAAGTCCATGGTGAAGACGGCGACCACGGTCAGGTTCAGGAGCAGGTGGTAGGTGGCGAGACGGCGGAGGCGACCGGACAGGCTCAGGTAGTCGATGAAGCCCGGGATGGCCGCGAGCAGCGCGGCGACGATTCCGGCCGCCAGCGTACTGCGCGCGACGACAGCCCAGTCGCCGCCGCCGAGCCCGACGAGCAGCAGGAGATCACAGATGAAGGAGAAGACCAGCAGCCCGACGGGGAACGCGACCAGGATGGCGTGGATGGGGTGTCCCTTGATGCTCGCCGGAGTCCTCATCCCATGTCGCCTCGGTTCGCTCCGTTGTTTGCAAGAAGAACGCCAGCGCGTCGCGATTCAGGCCCAGTACGCCTCCCGGGAACGTCGCTGCGCCGCGGTGTCGAAGGCGACGCGGTCCACGGGATCGAGCGGCACTTCGACGACCGAGTCCAGCCGGCCCGCGGCCAGGCGGGCCGGCACCGCGACGGCCACGCCGCGATGACCATACTCGCCCTGAAGCTGGACGAGGAGGCTCAGGACCGAGGGCCGCGAGCCGTGCAGGGCGCGCAGGACGCGGGCGGCGGCGGCCGCGAGGGCTACGGGGCCCAGGGAGCGACCGGCGAGGCCGGCGGTCGCCCGACGCAGGGCGAGGGGCGACAAGCGGTCCACGGGCACGCCGGCCACGCAAGCGCTCTCGCGCGGCGTGATCAGGTGGTCGGGCGGCAAACCCAGCACGAGCACGGACACGGCCCGAGGCTCGACCTGCAGCTCGGACGCCAGCCGCCGGCTCAGCGCCGCGACATAGGCCACGGGCGCGCTGCCCATGACCTGCTCCCGGCTCAGCCCCTTGCGGATGGCCGCTTCCATGAGCGCGGAGGCCGCGGTGGCGGCCACGACCAGCGGCCTCTTCCCCACCGCGGGCGCGAGCGCCTCGCCGAGGGCGCTGGCGCGCGCGGGCGGGACGCGGGCATCGGCCAGCTCGGGGGGGTCGGCGACGACGAGGACGTCGAAGGCCCCGGCGGCGGTCAGGCTTGCCGCGGCCTCGATCCGGACGTCGAAGCCCTCCACCGGTCCCGACTGGGCGATGTCGAGCGCCTTGCCCCGCGCGCGCGATTCGTCGGCGTCGACGAGAACGATCCGCCCCGCCAGCTCCTGCTCGGCGATCCGCCGGCCGACGGTGGCCGCGAGGTCCCCCGCCCCCAATATGGCAATGGACTGCAAGATGCACGGGATTCTAGCACCCGTGCGGACGCGGCCCTCCGGGCGATGCTAGGGTGGAGGTAGCCGGCCAAGGAGGTTCGAGATGAAATGGATGGGCCTCTATCTCCTGGGGTACGTGATTTTCGTCGGGGGCGTCATCGCCGCGCTCTGGAAGATGGGCGTCCTCGAGAGCATCGGCGCAACGTGGACCGTCATCGGTCTCGTCATCGCCATCGGAGTCGGGATCATGATCGCCGTCAACAGCAGCGGCGAGAAGAAGATCGTCGAGGTCGACGAGAAGATCAAATCGTAGCTTCCGCCGTGTAAAGACGTCCGGCCCGGAGCGCCCCCGCCGCGGCGCTCCGGCCCCGCTCCCCCGCGTTCCCGCCGATTCTGCTTCCACCGCGACGTCGAATTAACGAATCGCGCACGCCGGCGCCGTGGCATGGCCGTTGCAAACCGAGTAGGGGAAGAGGGGGTTCCCCTCATCACCTTCCATCGATCCCTGATGCGAAGGCGTCCTGAGAAAAGGAGCGAAACATGGCAGACAAGAAGGATCGAGATCGTCTTGCCGGCGATGCCAACCGCGACCCCCTCACCGGAGCGCCGGGCGCACATCCGGTGGGCGTGGGAGTCGGAGCCGCGGGCGGAGCCGCCGCGGGCGCGGCTGTCGGTGCGATCGGCGGACCGGTCGGCTCGGCGGTGGGAGCGGTCGTCGGTGGCGTGGCCGGCGGCCTGGCGGGCAAGGGCGCGGCCGAGGCCGTGAACCCCACGGTCGAGGATGCGTACTGGCGCGACAACTACTCCCAGCGTCCGTATGTCACCGCAGGGAGCAGCTACGACACCTACCGGCCGGCATACCAGTACGGCTGGGAATCCTACGGCCGGCACAAGGGAAAGAAGTTCGACGAGGTCGAACCGGAGCTCTCCCGCAACTGGGATAGCTCGAAGACGAAGCTCACCTGGGACCGGGCGCGGGAGGCCACGCGCGACGCATGGCACCGTGTCGAGAAGGCGATGCCGGGCGATTTCGACAAGGACGGGTACTAGGGCAAGCAAGACGTAAGAAGGCCACGGCTGCGAGCGTAGCGGGATTATTCCCGCGGAGCGAGCCGGGGGGTCTTGGGGGGTGCGCCGCTAGCACCCCCCAGTTCGTTTATGATGCCCCATGGCCGACGGACGCCGCAGCCGCATCACCACGGAGGGCTTAGAGCGCGCTCCGAACCGCGCCATGCTGCGCGCGGTGGGCTTCCGCGACGGCGACTTCACGAAGCCCATCGTCGGTGTCGCCAACGGGCAGAGCAACATCACCCCATGCAATCTGGGTCTGGGCGCGCTGGCGGCGCGGGCCGAAGCGGCGCTCAAGGCCGCGGGGGCGATGCCCCAGATGTTCGGCACCCCCACGGTGAGCGACGCCATCTCGATGGGAACGGAGGGCATGAAGTACTCCCTCGTGTCGCGCGAGGTGATCGCCGACGCCATCGAAACGGTCGTCAACGCGGAGCACATGGACGGGCTCGTCGCCGTGGGGGGTTGCGACAAGAATATGCCGGGGGCCCTCATGGGGATGGCCCGCGTCGACGTGCCCTCGATCTTCGTCTACGGGGGAACGATCAAGCCGGGCCATTACGCGGGGCAGGACCTGACGATCGCCAGCGTCTTCGAGGCCGTCGGCCAGCTCAGGGCGGGACGGATCGCCGAGAACGACCTGCGCGAGATCGAGCGCCGCGCCTGCCCGGGCGCCGGTTCGTGCGGAGGCATGTACACCGCCAACACCATGTCCTCGGCGATCGAGGCGCTGGGAATGAGCCTGCCCTACACCTCGTCGATGGCGGCCGAGGACCCCGAGACGGCGGAGGGGGCCGAGCGAGCGGGGCGAACCCTGAACGACGCGATTGCCAAGGACCTGCGGCCGCGCCGCATCCTCACCCGGCACGCGTTCGAGAACGCGATCGCGGTGGTCATGGCGGTGGGCGGCTCCACGAACGCGGTGCTCCATCTGCTCGCCATCGCGCACTGCGCCGGGGTGGCGCTGAGCCTCGACGACTTCGAGACGATGCGCGCGCGCGTGCCCGTCCTGTGTGATCTCAAGCCATCGGGCCGATACGTCACCGTCGACCTGCACCAGGCCGGCGGGATCCCGCAGGTGATGAAGACGCTGCTCGCTCACGGTGCGCTTCACGGCGACGCGCCGACCATCACCGGCCGCACCGTGGCCGAGAACCTCTCCGAGCTGCCCGCGGAGCCCCGCGACGGCCAGGACGTGATCCGCCCCTGGGACCGCCCGCTCTACCCGCACGGCCACCTGGCGATCCTGCGCGGCAACCTGGCCGAAGAGGGCGCGGTCGCCAAGATCACCGGCCTGAAGACCACGCGCATCACGGGACCCGCCCGCGTCTTCGAGCGGGAAGAAGACTGTGCAGAGGCGATACTGGCCGGCCGCATCCGCAAGGGTGACGTCGCGATCATCCGGTACGAAGGGCCCAAGGGTGGACCCGGGATGCGGGAGATGCTCTCCCCCACCTCCGCGCTCATCGGCATGGGCCTGGGAGGCGAGGTGGGCCTCGTGACCGACGGCCGTTTCTCGGGCGCCAGCCATGGCCTCGTGGTGGGTCACGTAGCCCCCGAGGCGGCGGTGGGCGGCACGCTGGCTCTCGTGCGCGAGGGCGACGCCGTCACGATCGACGCCGAAGCCCGGCTCCTCCGGCTGGACGTGCCCGAAGCCGAGTTGCAGCGCCGCCGCGCCGAATGGCGGCCTCCCCGGCCCCGCTACACCTCGGGAGTCCTGGCCAAGTACGCCCGCCTGGTCAGCTCGAGCAGCCTGGGCGCGGTGACCGATCTTCCTTGAGCCGGGGGGGTGCTAGCGGCGCACCCCCCAGACCACCCGCTCGCTCCGCGGGAGTCAATCCCGCTCCGCTCGCAGCTCGGGTTTTCAGCCCCTTTTCTCGACCCCCTTGACAGGGCCCCCGACCCTTAGTATCCTACCGACCGTTCGGATGGTTACCTTGGCTCGAGTGCCGGTTGCCGGTCCCCCCCAGGCCCACCTGTCCGTGCTGCTGCGGGTCCTGGTCCTGCGGTCCATTAGACCGCCCGGGGGATCTGGGATCTAGCCGCAGCCGAGCAAGATCCAAGAGCCCCCGGGAAGGGAAGACTCCGGGGGCTTTTGCTTTTGGGGGCGAAACGCGATGGGACAGATGCTCACTGGCGCCCAGATCCTCTGGGAATGTCTGCTGCGAGAAGGCGTCGAGACCGTCTTCGGATATCCCGGAGGCGCGATCCTGCCCGCTTACGACGCCATGCTCGACTACCCGATCCGGCACGTCCTCGTCCGGCATGAGCAAGGGGCGGCCCACATGGCGGACGGCTACGCGCGGGCCAGCGGAAAGGTCGGCGTCGCCGTGGCCACGTCGGGCCCCGGCGCGACGAACCTGACGACCGGCATCGCCACCGCGATGATGGACTCCATTCCCACGGTGTTCATCACGGGCCAGGTGCCCTCGAAGCTCCTCGGCACCGACGCGTTCCAGGAGACCGACGTCACCGGCATCACGCTCCCCATCACCAAGCACAACGCCCTCGTCACGGACGCGAGCCACATCGCGACCGCGATCCGCGAGGCCTTCCACATCGCAAAGTCGGGAAGACCGGGGCCGGTGCTGGTCGACATCTGCAAGGACGCCCAGCAGGCGAAGACCGAGTTCGTGTGGCCGGAGACGGTGGACCTGCCGGGGCTCGAGGAAGCGGCGCCCCCCGACGCGAAGGAGCTCGCCCGGGCGGCCGAGATGATCGCGGCCGCCGAGCGGCCGCTCATCCTGGCCGGGCACGGTGTCCTGAAGTCCGGCGCTTCCGAGGCGCTCCGCGCCTTCGCCGAAAAGACCGGTACCCCCGTCGCCCTCACGCTCCTCGGCCTCGGCGGCTTCCCCGCCAGCCACCCGCTGAGCCTCGGCATGATGGGCATGCACGGCGAGGCCTACGTCAACCGCGCGATCCAGCGCTCCGACCTCCTGCTGGCGTTCGGCATGCGCTTCGACGACCGCGTGACGGGCAACCTGAAGACCTACGCCCCGCTGGCCAAGAAGATCCACGTCGAGATCGACCCTTCCGAGGTGGGCAAGAACGTCGCCGTGGACGTGGCCCTCGTGGCCGACCTGCGCGTGGCGATCGAGGCGCTCATCCCCCGCGTCCCCGCCGGCCGGCACGAGGCCTGGCTGAAGGAGATCGGCGAGGGGCGCGACGAGACGCGCTCGCGCGACATCCTCCACCAGCCCGACGGCGGGCGGCTGTACGCCGCCCACGTCATCCATGACCTGTGGAAGGCGACCCACGGTGAGGCGATCGTGGTGACCGACGTCGGCCAGCACCAGATGTGGGAAGCGCAGTACTACGCGCACGAGCGCCCGCGGAGCCTGATCACCTCCGGCGGCCTGGGCACGATGGGCTTCGCGCTGCCCGCGGCCATCGGAGCCAAGATGGCGCGCCCCGACGCCGAGGTGTGGGTGGTCGCGGGCGACGGCGGGTTCCAGATGACGTCGTGCGAGCTGGCCACCCTGCAACAGGAGCAGCTCGACATCAAGATCGCCGTCATCAACAACGGCTACCTCGGCATGGTCCGGCAGTGGCAGGAGTTCTTCTACGACAAGCGCTACGCCGCCACCCCGATGCTCTCGCCCGACTTCGTGCTCCTCGCCGGCGCGTACGGCATCGCGGCCCATCGCGTCAGCCGGCGCGAGGACGTGACCCCGGCGGTCGAGGCCGCGCGGCGTTCGGGCAAGGCCGCGCTCTTCGACTTCCGCGTCGAGAAAGAGGAGAGCGTGTATCCCATGGTGCCCGCGGGGGCCAACCTCGACGCCATGGTCCGCCGGCCCGCCGGCGAGGAGGTGCAGGCGTGAAGCACACCCTGGTGGCCCGCGTGCAGGATCAGCCCGGCGTGCTGAACCGGGTGGCGAGCCTGTTCCGGCGGCGCGCGTTCAACATCGAGAGCCTCACCGTCGGCGGCAGCGAGACCCCGGCCTACTCGCGCATGACGATCGTGGTCGACACCGCGCGGGTGCCGGCGCACCTCGTGGCCGCCAACCTCCGGAAACTGGTGCCGGTGACCGAGGTGCGGGACGTCACGCACATCCCCACCGTGGACCGCGACCTCGCGCTCATCCGCGTGCGGTGCGACCCCGCGGCGCGGGCCGAGCTGTCGGGCCTGGTGTCGATCTTCCGGGCCCGCATCGTGGACGTGGGCACCGACTCCGTGATCGTCGAGATCACCGGCGATCAGGAGAAGGTGGACGGCCTCGTGGAGCTGCTCCGCCCACGTGGAATCGTCGAGATGGTACGCACGGGCAAGATCGCAATGGTTCGCGGAGGCACCGCCGAGAGCGCAGATCAGGTCAACGGACGGCAATCGGAAAACGCAGAGAGGGTGTCATAGCCATGGCCAAGATCTATTACGACAAGGACGCGGATCTCAAGGACCTCGGCGGGCGCAAGATCGCCATCCTCGGCTACGGCAGCCAGGGGCACGCTCACGCCCTGAACCTCCGCGACAGCGGCCAGCAGGTCGTGGTGGGTCTGCCCGAGGGCAGCCGCTCGCGCGCGCGGGCGCAGGCGGAGGGGCTGCGCGTCGCCACCCCCGCCGACGCGTCGGCGGAGGGCGACATCATCATGATCCTGACGCCGGACACCGGCCAGCCGAAGCTCTACCGAGAGGCGGTGCAGCCCGCGCTCCGCGCGGGCAAGACGCTGATGTTCGCGCACGGCTTCAACATCCGGTTCGGGACGATCGACCCGCCCAAGGACGTCGACGTTTCGATGATCGCGCCCAAGGCGCCCGGCCACCGCGTCCGCGAGGTCTTCGTCGAGGGCCAGGGCACGCCGGGGCTGCTCGCCGTCCACCAGGACGCGAGCGGCAAGGCGAAGCAGACCGCGCTCGCCTACGCCAAGGGCATCGGCTGCACGCGGGCGGGAGTCATCGAGACCACCTTCGCCGAGGAGACCGAGACCGACCTCTTCGGCGAGCAGGCGGTGCTGTGCGGCGGCGTGTCGGCCCTGGTCAAGAGCGGGTTCGAGACGCTCGTCAATGCCGGCTACCAGCCGGAGATCGCGTACTTCGAGTGCATGCACGAGCTGAAGCTGATCGTGGACCTCATGTACCGCGGCGGGCTCAGCTACATGCGCCACTCCATCTCCGACACCGCCGAGCACGGCGATTACACGGGCGGCCCGCGGCTCATCACCGACGAGACGCGCAAGGAGATGGTGCGGATGCTCGGCGAGATCCGGAGCGGCGCCTACGCGAAGAAATGGATCGCCGAGAACGAGGCGGGCCGGCCGTGGTTCGACGCCCAGCGCAAGCAGGAGCGCGCCCACATCATCGAGGAGGTGGGGGCGAAGCTGCGCGGCCTGATGTCGTTCCTGGACCCGGTCAAGGTGACACCCGAGGGTGAGGTCCGGCCCGCTCGTGAAGAGTCGCGGCCGGAGGCGGAGGTGACGCGATGAAGCCGCGAATTACCATCTTCGACACCACGCTGCGCGACGGCGAGCAGTCGCCGGGCTGCAGCATGACGCCCGCCGAGAAGGTCCGCCTCGCCCGGCAGATCGAGCGCCTGGGGGCGGACATCATCGAGGCGGGCTTCCCCATCGCCTCCGCGGGAGAGGTGGAGTCGGTCATGGCGGTCGCCGAGGAGATCCGGGGCGCGAAGATCGCGGCCCTCGCGCGCGCGAAGGAGCCGGACATCCTGGCGGCGGGCAAGGCCCTGCGGGGTGCCGCGCGACCGGTCCTTCACATGTTCCTCGCGACGTCGGGGATCCATCTCAAGTGGAAGCTGAAGATGACCCCCGAGGAGGCCCTCAAGCAGGCCGTCGAGGGCATCAAGCTGGCGAAGTCGCTCGTGTCCGAGGTCGAGTTCTCGGCCGAGGACGCGACGCGGACCGACTACGGCTACCTGCGGGAGGTGCTCCAGGCCACGTTCGAGGCCGGCGCCACCACGCTGAACGTCCCCGACACGGTGGGCTACTCGCTCCCCCACGAGTACGCGGACCTCATCGGCAAGCTCGTTCGCGACATCCCGGGCGCGATCATCTCCGTGCACTGCCACAACGATCTCGGCCTCGCGGTGGCCAACTCCCTCGCCGCCGTCCACGCGGGGGCGCGGCAGGTCGAGTGCACGATCAACGGCATCGGCGAGCGGGCGGGCAACGCCTCGCTCGAAGAGCTGGTCATGGCCCTCAAGGTGCGCGGCGAGGCGCTCGGCGCCGAGACCGGCGTCCGCGCGGAGCTGCTCAACCCCACGAGCGCCATGCTCTCCGGCATCACCGGGATCTGGCCGCAGCCGAACAAGGCGGTGGTGGGGCGCAACGCCTTCGCCCACGAGGCGGGCATTCACCAGCACGGCATCCTGGCCAACCCCATCACGTACGAGATCATGACGCCCGCCAGCGTGGGCGTGAAGGAGACGCTCCTCGTCCTCGGCAAGCACTCCGGGAAACACGCCGTGGAGTCCCGCCTGCGCGCGCTCGGCGTGCATCTGCCGCCCGAGCAAATAGAGGCGGTGACGGCGCGGGTGAAGCAGCTTGCCGACGTGCAGAAGTACGTGTACGACGACGATCTGCTGGGCATCGTGGGCAGCAGCCAGGCCCGCAGCGTCCGGCTCGTGCGTTTCCAGGCCTTCTCCGGCAGCCAGGTGCTGCCCACGGCCACCGTCGAGGTAGAGGTGGACGGCGAGACGCGTTCCGCCTCCGCCGTCGGCAATGGCCCGCTCGACGCCGCCCTCAAAGCCGCCGACACGGCCCTCGGGCTCGACCTCGAGCTGCTGGAGTTGACGACCCGGGCCGTGACCGGGGGCAAGGACGCCATGGCCGAGGTGCTCGTGCGCCTGCGGCACGACGGCGCCGAGTCCACCGGCCAGGGCGCGAGCACCGACACCATCGAGGCCGCCCTGAAGGCCTACCTCTCCGCGGTCGCCACTGCGCGCGCCGCGCACGAGCAGCAGCCGTCCCTGGCCGGGGAACGGGTCTGATGAGCGAAACCGGCCCCCGCACGCTCTTCGACAAGGTGTGGGAGTCGCACCTCGTCCGTCCCGCGACCGCTGATACGCCCGCCTTTCTCTACGTGGATCTGCACCTCGTCCACGAGGTCACTTCGCCCCAGGCCTTCTCGCTCCTGCGCGAGCGCGGCCTGCGCGTGCGCCGACCCGACCGCACCGTGGCGACCATGGACCACTCCACCCCCACCGCCCCGCGCCCGCCGGGAGTGCCGATCCAGATCCCCGATGCGCAGGCGGCCGCGCAGGTGAAGGCGCTGGAGGTGAACTGCCGCGATTTCGGCATCCCCCTCCATGCGCTCGGCAGCGAGCGCCAGGGGATCGTCCACGTCATCGGACCCGAGCTGGGCCTGACCCACTCCGGGATGACCATCGTCTGCGGCGACAGCCACACGTCCACCCACGGCGCGTTCGGGGCGCTCGCGTTCGGCATCGGCACGAGCGAGGTTGCCCACGTGCTCGCGACGCAGTGCCTGCTCCAGAGCCGGCCGCGCACGCTCGCCGTCGAGGTGGACGGGCGCCTGTCGCGGGGCGTCACGGCCAAGGACCTGATCCTCGCCCTCATCGCCCGCATCGGCATCGGCGGCGCCAACGGGCACGTGATCGAGTACCGCGGCGCCGCCATCCGTGCGCTCTCGATGGAAGAGCGGATGACGGTGTGCAACATGTCGATCGAGGCCGGGGCGCGGGCAGGCATGGTCGCGCCCGACGAGACGACCTTCGAGTGGGTCTCGGGCCGGCCGCACGCGCCGCAGGGCGCGGCGTGGGAGGCGGCCGTGCGCTCGTGGCGCACGCTGCCCACCGACGACGGCGCCGCCTTCGACCGCACGGTGCGACTCGACGCCTCCGCGCTGGAGCCGATGATCACCTACGGCACCAACCCCGGCATGGGCATTCCGATCAGCGCGCACATCCCATCCCCGGCCGATCTCCAGGACGGTTCGCAACGTCGGGCGCTCGAGCGAGCGCTCGAGTACATGGACCTCCAGCCGGG
>Ga0184632_10000590_pt1 | contig 14464 bp, 10 predicted proteins | sample PLM31_50_b1_FD_133153 | JGI IMG/M metagenome (GOLD analysis project Ga0184632, IMG submission 133153) | Groundwater sediment microbial communities from an aquifer in East River, Colorado, USA - PLM3-1_50_b1 | ecosystem: Environmental > Terrestrial > Soil > Riparian zone | place: USA: East... | reverse complement strand
CATGTTCACGTAATCGATCATTCCGCCAAAAATGCCGGAACCGCCGGGCGCGTACGGCCCGACCCAGTAGCCGTTCATCGGGATGAACTGCTCGCTTTGTGCGTGCACCGACGCGGCGACGCCGAGCAGCGCCAGGCCCAACAGGGCCGATTTGACTGACTTCATGATTCTCCTCCTAGCAAAGAATTCTCCGATATGGAGTCACAACAGTGAGACAGCATTGGCTTGCACGGTCCCGGTGTCAATGGGGTCGTCGCATTGCGCGAACAACAAAGCGCCTGACTGTAATCCTGACGACATTGTCTTGCGCCGCACCATCAATGCGGGAATGGCCACAGCCGCAGCTTCTCCTTTCCGATCTGCCAGAGCCTGGCCAGCCCATGCGGCTCGACCACCAGGAAGAAAATGATCAACGCGCCAAACACGATGAGTTCCAGATTCGACATCAGGCCCGCCGGCAACTGCAGGCCCAGTCCGTTCTCGATGAGCGGCGCGAGCGTGTTGAGGAAGATCGGCAGCAGGACGATGAACGCCGCGCCGAGAAACGATCCCAGAATGCTGCCGACTCCGCCGATGATGACCATGAACAGCACGCGAAACGAGAGGTCCAGATTGAAGCCTTCGGGCTCGACCGTGCCCAGATACGCAAACGCGTAGAGCGCGCCGGCGACACCGCAGTAGAACGAGCTGACGGCGAAGGCCAGGAGCTTGGTCTGCATGAGCTTGATACCGATCACGGACGCCGCGACGTCCATGTCGCGCACGGCCATCCACGCCCGTCCGACCGAGCTCCTCACCATGTTCTTGGCCGCGAGCCCGAACACGACGACCACCGATAGCGTGAGCAGATACTTCGACAGCGGGCTGTCGAACGTGTAGCCCAGGATTGTCATCTTTTGCGCGCTGATGACGCCGGACGTGCTGTAGTTCGAGAACCAGCTGACCCTGGTCAGCGCCCAGACCACGAAGAACTGGGCGGCGAGGGTCGCCACCGCGAGATAGAAGCCCTTGATGCGCAGACTCGGCAGTCCGAAGACGATGCCGACGAGGGCGGCGCATATGCCCGCCAGCACGAAGGCGACGAGAATCGGCATGCCCGGCACGCGCAGCACGAAGTTGTACGCGGCGAACGCGCCGACGGCCATGAACGCCGCCGTGCCGAGCGAGATCTGGCCGGCATAGCCGGTCAGGATGTTGAGCCCCATCGCCGCCAACGCGAAGATCAGGAACGGGATCAGGATCCCGGAGAGCCAATACTGATTCGCGAGGAGCGGCACGACGACGAACGCGACGACGAGCAGCGCGGCGATCGCGATCCGGTCCTGGCGGATCGGAAAGATCTGCTGGTCCTCGGCGTACGAGGTCTTGAATTGTCCGGCTTCGCGATACAGCATTCAGCTATCAGCTTTCAGCATTCAGCAAAATCTTGCTAAACGCGGTCGATGTGTTTTTCGCCGAACAAACCTTCGGGGCGGACGAGCAGGAACAGCAACGCCAGCACGTACGGGAACCAGCCCTCGATGCCGCCGCCGACGTAAGGTCCGAGATAGACTTCCGCGAGCTTTTCGGAGGCACCGATGATGAGTCCGCCGACGATCGCGCCGGGAACCGATTCGAATCCGCCGAGGATCAGCACCGGCAGCGCCTTCAGCGCGAGAAACGTGAGCGAGAACTGCACGCCGTTGCGCGCGCCCCATAGCAGCCCTGCCACCAGCGCCACGAACCCGGCCACCGCCCAGACGATCCCCCAGATCTGCTGCAGCGGAATGCCCACGGCGAGCGCGGCCTGATGGTCATCGGCCACCGCGCGCAGCGCGCGGCCGATCCGCGTACGGCTGAAAAATAGGGCCAGCGACGTCACCAGCACCGCGGCGATCCCGGCCGCCGCGAGATCGAACTTGGAGACGTTCATCCCGGTCGAGTCGGTGATCCACGCCAGCGGCTCATCCTGGATCCCGAGCTCCAGGTTATGCGGCTGCGATCCCCAGAACAACTGCGCCAATCCCTCGACGACGAAGGTGAGGCCGATCGTCGCCATGAACAGCGTGATCTGTGGTTGATTGACGAGCGGCCGCAGCACGATGCGCTCGGTCAGCAGGCCGAGCGCGACCATCGCCGCCAAACTCACCACGAACGAGAGCCAGAAGTTGAGGCCCATCTCGTGGAAGCTGACGAAGGTGAGCGCGGCGAAGAACACCATCGCGCCCTGCGCGAAGTTGAACACGCCCGATGCCTTGTAGATGAGCACGAAGCCGAGGGCGACGAGCGAATACATCACGCCCGAGAGGAGGCCGCCGATCAGGACTTCGAAGAAAAAGGACATGGGTATTCGAGGGGCGAGGGACGAGGGACGAGAGACGAGGGACGAAGGGCGAGGGACGAGGGGCGGGGGGCGAGGGACGAGGGGGCGTCGCGCAGGATCCCCGCGCTTCGCTCATGGCGCGCGTCCATACACACAATCGCGGCAGAAAATTTCACCTTGCTCGCTCCATCGTTAGCCCAACAACCGTGCACCGGCGCAATGCTCCCTCACCCCTCGCCCCTCGTCCCCCGCCCCTAGTGGGCGACGCCCAAATACGCGTCGATCACCGCCTTGATGCCGCGCACCTCGTCGGGCGCGCCGTCACCGATCTTCTTGCCATAGTCGAGCACGACGACGCGATCGGAGATGTCCATCACCACGCTCATGTCGTGCTCGATCAGGACGATCGTCGTCCCGTACTGTTCGTTCACGTCGAGCACGAAGCGGCACATATCCTGTTTTTCCTCGACGTTCATGCCGGCCATCGGCTCGTCGAGCAGCAGCATCGACGGCTCGGCCGCCAGTGCGCGAGCCAGCTCGACGCGCTTCTGCAGCCCGTAGGGCAGCCGTCCGACCGGTGTCTTGCGGATGTGCTGGATCTCGAGGAACTCGATCACCTCCTCCACCTTCAACCGGTTTTCGAGCTCCTCGCGGCGGGCGCGCCCGAACCATACCGCCTGCTCGAGAAAGCCCGCCTTCATCTTGAGATTGCGGCCGGTCATGATGTTGTCGAGCACCGTCATCCCGCGGAACAGCGCGATGTTCTGGAACGTGCGCGCGATACCCTTCACCGCTGCATCGTGCGGGTCCATGCCGCGGCGGACATTGCCATGAAACGTGATCGTTCCATGCTGCGGGTGATACACGCCGTTGATGACATTCAGCATCGAGCTCTTCCCCGCGCCGTTGGGGCCGATGATCGCGCGGACCTCGTGCTCCCGGACGTCGAAGCTGACGTCGGTCAATGCCTTCACGCCCCCGAACGCCAGCGAGATGGCGTCGAGCTGCAGGATGACGTCGCCGATGCGGCGCGCCGACGCGCTCATGTCACCGATCCTCGTGGGCATCGTTGCGGAAGCCCGTCATCGTCATGCCGCGCGTTTCTGGACCGGCGCGAAGGTCTTGGCGTCTTCGATGCGCAAGTCCGCCGCGACCATGTTCGTGCGGCCGTCCTCGAAGCGCACCAGTGTCTCGATGTGCTCGACCGTTTTTCCGCCATAGAGCGCGGCGATCAGCACGCGGTATTTCTCGGCGACGAAGTTGCGCCTGACCTTGCGCGTGCGCGTCAGCTCGTCGTCGTCGGGATCGAGTTCCTTGTGCAGGATCAGGAAGCGATGAATTTGCGACGCGGCGAGGTCGCCTTCCCCCGCGAGTTCCGCGTTCGCCTCTTCCACGCACTCGCGGATCAGCGCATACACTTCCGGCTGTTGCGCGAGATCGGTATAGCCGGAGTATGCGAGGCCGCGGCGCTCCGCCCAGTTGCCCACGGAGCCGATGTCGATGTTGATGAACGCGCACACGTTGTCGCGGCCATTGCCGAACGCCACCGCTTCCTTGATGTGCGGGAAGAACTTCAGCTTGTTCTCGATGTAGTTGGGCGCGAACATCGCGCCGTTGAAGAGCTTGCCGACATCCTTGGCGCGGTCGATGATCTTCAGGTGCCCGCCGGCGTCGAAGAAGCCGGCGTCGCCGGTTCGGAAGTATCCCTGCGCATCAATCGCTTCGGCCGTGGCGTCCGGCCGCTTGTAGTATTCCTTGAGCAGCATCGGCCCGCGCACCAGCACTTCGCCGCTGTCGCCGATCTTCACTTCGACATGAGGTGCCGGCAAGCCGACCGTGTCGAACTTCACGCCGCCGTCCGGCTGCAGGCAGGTGTACGCACAGGTCTCCGTCGAGCCGTAGAGCTGCTTCAGGTTGATGCCGATCGACCGGTAGAAACGGAACAGATCGGGGCCGATCGCCGCACCCGCCGTATAGGCAATGCGGATGCGGCTCATCCCCAGCACATTGCGCAGCGGTCCGTACACGAGGAGGTTGCCAAGCCAGTACTGGACGCGATCGGCGACCGAAACCGGGTTGCCATTGAGGATCTCCGCACCGCACCTGCGGGCCACATCGGTGAAGTGGCGGAAGATCGCACGCTTGACCGCGCTCGCATCCTCCATGCGGATCAGCACCTGGGTCAGCAGGTTCTCGAAGACGCGCGGCGGCGCGAAATAGTACGTGGGGCCGATCTCGCGAAGGTCCGTCATCACCGTGTCGCCGGATTCCGGGCAGTTGATCGTGAAGCCCGCGACCAGCCATTGCGCGTACGAAAAAAGGTTGTCGCCGACCCAGGCCATCGGCAGGTACGACAGGATCGATTCGTCCGCGGTCAGCCGGTCGAACGCGACGCCGCCGCTGGCCGCGGCAATCAACGCCGCGTGCGTCTGGCAAACACCTTTCGGCTTGCCCGTCGTGCCCGACGTGTACAGCATGATGGCGACGTCGTCGCGGTTGCCCTTCGCGACCTCGGCGTCGAAGAACGCCGGATTGGCGCGATCGAACTCGCGGCCGATCTCCTGCAACTGCTCATAGCTCGTGACGGCCTGGTAGTTCCGCAGGCCGCGCGGATCGTCGAAATAGATGTGCGCCAGCGAGGGCACCTGGGGCTGCGCCTCGAGGAGCTTGTCCACCTGCTCCTGATCTTCGACCAGCGCATACGCGATCTCGGCGTCGTTCAGCACGAACGCCAGGTCGGCCGCCGGTGCGTCCTGATACATCGGCACCGGAACGCCGCCCAGCGCCTGCGCCGCGCACATGGACCAGTACAGCCGGGGCCGGTTGTCGCCGACGATCGCCAGATGCATGCCGCGCCGGAAACCCTGCGCCGCCAGCCCGCAGGCGAGCGCGCGAACCTCGGCGGCGACCTCCGCCCACGTCCAGCCCTGCCAGATTCCCAACGATTTCTCGCGCGTCGCCGGATGCGCCGGACGCACGCGGGCGTGGTGCAGCAGCAGCCGCGGAAATGTGTCGAGCTCTTCCTCCATCCTGGCCTCCGCCTACGACATTGACGTCGTTTCGCGCGGCGGCGGTCCTCGCAATGCCCGGGTCCGCCTGCCGCCCCCCATTCTTGCATCTTATGCATGACCGCGCCTCACATGCGCGGTCGTCGGTCGGATGGGCATCTTAGCCCGTTCGTCCCGTCGCCGGAGAACCGCCTGGCGCACAGGATTCGCCAGTGATGCGCTGCTGCCTGACCGCTGCCGTTTAGAATGACTGGCGGACGGACTGTAAGGGGAAATGCCGGCCAAGGTTGTCATTGCGCCGACAATTGCCCCTCCTCATCGACAATCTTCGACGGCCCTCCGACGTTGACGCGATGCTGACTTTCCACGCGATGCTGCGGGCGGCCCCGTGGGCGAGTTCGCTCTCCCCGGCCGATATCGATCGCATCGAAGCGGAGACCGTGACGCGCATATGCGCGGCAGGCAGTCTCGTGTGCCGCAAAGGCGAGGTCGTCGAGTCGTGGATCGGCGTCATCGACGGCCTCGTCAAGATGACCAGCGTTTCGCCCGAAGGCAAATCGATGAGCTTTGTCGGCGTGGGATCGGGTGGGTGGTTCGGCGAAGGGTCGCTGCTGAAAGACGAGCCTCGGCGCTATGACATCGTCGCACTGCGCACGAGCGCGATCGCCTACATGCCGCGCGCGACGTTCATGTGGCTGCTCGACACCAGCATGCCGTTCAATCGCTTCCTGCTGACCCAGCTCAACGAACGGCTGGGGCAGTTCATCGGCATGGTCGAGCACGACCGGCTGCTCGGCCCCGATGCCCGGCTCGCGCGCTGCCTCGCGTCGATGTTCAATCCCCATCTCTATCCGGGGATCGGCCCCGCGCTGCCGATCTCGCAAGAAGAGATCGCGCACCTGGCGGGGCTATCGCGCCAACGCGCGAATCAGGCGCTGCAGCGATTGGAACAAGCGGGACTGCTGCGGATCGACTACGGCGGCATCACGGTGATCGATCTCGACGGATTGCGGCGAGTCGAGGATTGATGCGAGTCAACGCTCACTTGGCCTGCGTGTAGTCGTAGAACCCGCGGTCCGATTTGCGGCCGAGGTAACCCGCCGCCACCATTTCCCGCAGCAGCGGTGCCGGCCGGTATTTGGGGTCGTTGAAATCGGCGTAGAACACGTTCATCACCGCCAGCAGCACGTCGAGCCCGACCATGTCCGCCAGCGCCAGCGGCCCGATCGGGTGGTTGCAGCCAAGCTTCATCCCGTTGTCGATGTCTTCGGCGGACGCCAGCCCTTCCTGCAGCGCGAACACCGCCTCGTTGAGCATTGGACACAAGACGCGATTGACGACGAACCCCGGCGAATTCTTCACGACGATCGGGGTCTTGTTAAGGCGTTTCGCGAAAGCGACGGCGATCGCGACGGTTGCATCCGAGGTCTGCAGTCCGCGCACCAGCTCCACCAGCGCCATCAGCGGCACCGGATTGAAGAAATGCACGCCCAGAAACGCGTCCGGGCGCGACGTGACGGCGGCCAGCGACGTGATCGAGATCGACGACGTGTTCGATGCGAGCAGCGCGCCTGGTTTGGCGAGCGCATCGACCTGCCGCAGGATCCTAAGCTTGAGCTCGAGATTCTCGGTGGCCGCCTCGATGATGAGATCGCAGGACTTGAGATCATCGTAGGAGGTGCTGCCCTTGATCCGCGCCAGCGTCGCGTCCTTGTCGGCTGCGCTCAGTTTGTCCTTCTTGACCAGGCGGTCGAGGCTGCCGGCGATCGTCGTGAGTCCGCGCGCGACGGCAGCATCCTGGACGTCGACCATCACCGCAGCGAATCCGACGGCGGCGCAGGCTTGCGCAATGCCGTTGCCCATGGCGCCGGCGCCGATGACGCCTACGCGATCGATCGTTTCCATCCGGTAGTTCCAAGAGGAGTTGGCGGAGCCCCGATATTATGCCGGCTCTACCGCACCGCAACACGGTCGGGGTCGTTACGCAGGACCGGTCCGGGTTCCAGACGCGGCAACCGCCGAGGGCCTCCGCGGCGGATGGTGGCGAAGCCCCGCGAGGTACGTATCGATCAATGCCGGCGCGGCGGATCGCAGATCGTACGCCGAGGGATCGAGAACCCACTCGTGCATGATCCCGACCATCAATGCATGCAACCCCTGGGTGGCGAGCATCGGATCGAGATCGGCCGGTAACTGAGCCGCCGCGACACTTCGCCTCATAATGTCTTCGATCTGCGCCAGGCAGGCGCCGCGTTCATGGCGGTGCGCAGTCGCGAGGTCGGCCAGTTCGTCGACAAGCTCGCTCTTGTGAAAGACGATCTCGAAGACCTTCTGCGCCCGTGGATCATCCGCCAGGTTTTGCAGCGCGCCGATGGAGAGCGCTCGCAGCGTGCCGAGCGGGTCCACCAGCGCGGACTCGCCGGAGCGCTCGAACATCGCATCGAGAGGCAACGTCGCGCGATCGCACATCGCGCGGAAGAGGTCGGCCTTGTCCTTGAAATGCCAATACACGGCGCCGCGGGTCATGCCCGCGGCAGTCGCCACCTCGGACAGCGATGTGCGGGTGACCCCGCGCTCGCAAAAGATGCCCTCGGCGGCGTCGAGCAGCCGCTCCCGGGTGACCTTTGCTTCCAGCTTCGTCCGGCGCGCCATTTAGTGTCCCACGTACAAATTTCTCTTTACAAACATTCGTGAATGTATGTAATCTTGGACGACTTGGCAAGTTGCACCGCACCAGCCTCTGGTGCGGACCGTCCGTCAGGAGCCTCCCCATGCCCCACCTCGCTCGCGATTTCGCGACCCGCGCCCTTCCCTTTGCCCTCGTTGCCGGGCTCGCCGCCTGTGGCCAGGGCCCGCAAGGCGGAGCCTTCCATGGTTTTCCGCCGGCCGAGGTCACGACCCTCAAGCTCGAGCCCAAAACGTTGCCGGCGACCTACGAATACGTCGGCCAGACCACCGGCTCGAAGGAAGTCGAGGTCCGCGCACGCGTGACCGGCATCCTCGAGCGCAAGCTGTACCAGGAAGGCGCACCGGTGAAGGCCGGGCAGGTGTTGTTCATCATCGACCCCCGGCAACTGGCGGCGCAGACGGACGCCCTGAAGGCGGACGTCGCGCGCGCGCAGGCACAGAAGTCGCAGGCCGAACGCGAGTTCGCGCGCTTGAAGCCGCTCGCCGAAAAGCGGGCCGTCGGCCAAAAAGAGGCGGACGACGCCGCCTCCAATCTCGAGATCGCCGACGCCACGGTGAAGACCGCGCAGGCGCGGCTCGCGGAAGTGCAGCTGAACCTGGGCTACACCAGCGTGACCGCGCCGATCACCGGCCTGTCGAGCCGCGCCCCCAAATCCGAAGGCAGTCTGGTTGCGGCGAACGACACGCTGTTGACGACGATCTCGCAGGTCGACCCGATGTGGATTCCGTTCTCGATCGCCGAGAACGAGCAGTTGGCCCTCAATCGCGCCGTGGCGGATGGCCGCCTGACCTTGCCGAAGGACAACGCGTTCGACGTCCAGGTGCGGCTGGCCGACGGCTCGACGCTCGACCGCAAGGGGAAGATCAACTTCGCCGACACCCGGATCAATCCGGCGACGGGCACGTTCGAAATGCGTGCGGAAATATCCAACGCGGATCGCTTGCTGAAGCCCGGCCAGTTCGTCCGTGTGAAGCTCTCGGGTGCCGTGCGCAACAACGCGCTCGCGGTGCCGCAGGTCGCGGTGCTCGACGGCGCGCAGGGCAAGTTCGTGTACGTCGCCGACAAGGACAAGGACGGCAAGGACGTCGCCGCGGTGCGCCCGCTCACGCTCGGCGAATGGGTCGCGTTGGACGGAGCGAACCTGTGGGTCGTCGAGTCCGGATTGAAGGCCGGCGATCTGGTGATCGTCGATGGCGTGGCCAAATTGCGGCCGGGAGCGCCGATCAAGCTCGGCGGCGCGCCAGCCGCGGCCCCCGGTGCCGCACCCCAAGCGCCGGGTGCACCTCCCGCAGCGACACCCAAGGACGCCAAGTCGGCGCCCAAGGCTTAAAGGCCGGTCATGTTTTCTCGCTTCTTCATCGACCGGCCGATCTTCGCGGCCGTGATCTCCATGTTCCTGGTGCTGGCCGGTCTGGCGGCGATGCGCACGCTGCCGATCGCGCAGTACCCGGAAATCGCGCCGCCGGTCGTGACCGTGCAGGCGATCTATCCGGGTGCCTCGGCCGAGACGCTCGAGCAAACGGTAGCCTCGCCGATCGAAAACGCGATCAACGGCGTGCCGAACATGATCTACATGAGCTCGACGTCGTCGGCGAACGGCGTCGTGCAGATCCAGGTCACATTCGAGATCGGCACCAACGTCGACGACGCCTCGGTCAACGTCAACAACCGCGTGAAGCAGGTCGAGCCGCGGCTGCCGGAGGAAGTGCGCCGGCAGGGGGTCTCGGTCGAACGCGGCAGCTCGTCGTTCCTGCAGGTGATCGCGTTCTACTCGCCCGACGGCCGCTACGACGATCTGTTCACGTCGAACTACGTGACGCTGAACGTGCTCGACCGGTTGAAGCGGCTGCCCGGGACGACCAATGTGCAGATCTTCGGCGCCAAGGACTACGCGATGCGGATCTGGCTGAAGCCCGACCGGCTCGCTCAGCTGAAGATGACGCCGGGAGACGTCATCCGTGCGGTCAACGAGCAGAACGCGCAGTTCGCCGCCGGCAAGGTCGGGCAGGCGCCGATCACCAAGGGCCAGGACCTCGTCTACACGATTACGGCGCAGGGCCGCTTCTCGGACGCCAAGGAATTCGCCCAGATCATCGTCCGCTCCAATCCGGACGGCTCGACGGTACGGCTCTCCGATGTGGCGCGGGTCGAACTGGGCTCGAAGGACTACGACTTCATCGGCCGCATCAACGGCAAGGAAGCCACCCTCGTCGGCATCTTCCTGCAGCCGGGCGCGAATGCGCTCGCGGTCGCGAAGACTGTGCGCGCCACGGTCGCCGAGCTCGCGACTCGTTTCCCCGAGGGTTTCACCTACGCCATTCCCTACGACACGACGCGCTTTGTCGAAGTGTCGATCGAGGAAGTCCTGTTCACGCTGGGCGAGGCGATGGTCCTCGTGTTCCTGGTCGTCTACCTCTTCCTGCAGAGCTGGCGCGCGACGATCATTCCACTGGTCGCCGTGCCGGTGTCGCTGCTCGGCGCGTTCGCGGGCCTCTACCTGCTCGACTACTCGATCAACACGCTGACGCTGTTCGGCATGGTGCTCGCCATCGGGATTGTCGTGGACGACGCGATCGTCGTGCTCGAGAACGTCGAGCGGATCATGCGCGAGGACGGCGCCAAGCCTCGCGAAGCGGCGATCAAGGCGATGCACGAAGTCACGGGGCCGATTGTCGCCATCGTGCTCACACTGACGGCCGTGTTCGTGCCGATCGCGTTCCTGGGCGGCCTGACGGGCGAGCTCTATCGGCAGTTCGCGGTGACGATCTCGATCGCCGTCGTGATCTCCGGTCTGGTCGCGCTGACGCTGACGCCGTCGCTGTGCGTGCTGATCCTGAAGCACGACGCGCCGCCCAAACGCGGCTTCTTCGCCGCGTTCAACCGCTTTTTCACGAGCGTCACCAGTCACTACACGTGGGGCGTCACGTGGATGATCCGGCGCGCCGCGATCGGCGTCCTCGTGTTCGCCGGCATGGTCGCGATCGTATTCTGGTTGTGGCGGGTCACGCCGGGCAGTCTCGTGCCCGACGAAGACCAGGGGTTCTATATCAGCGCGGTCATCCTGCCCGACGGCGCGACACTTGCGCGTACTGACAAGGTGGTCGCCCAAGTCGAGCAGGCGATCCGCTCGAACCCAGCGAACGCCGACATCATCGCGTTCACCGGCTTCGATTTCCTGGGCGGCGGCTTCCGCAACAACGCCGCCACGATTTTCGTCACCCAGATTCCGTGGGACAAGCGCGAGGTGACCGCGGCGCAGCTCGTGGGGGAACTCTTCGGCAAGACCGCCCACATCAAGGAGGCGCTGGTGCTGGCGTTCAACCCGCCGCCGATCTTCGGTCTGGGCACCGCGGGCGGCTATGAATTCTACATCCAGAACCGCGGCGAAGGCGGTGCCAAGCGGCTGAACGAAGTGACGGAGCAATTCCTGCAGCGGGTCAATGCCGACAAGGAACTGGGCGGCGCGCAGACGCTGTGGCGCGCCAACGTGCCGCAGCTCTACGTCGACGTCGACCGCGAGAAGGCGAAGAAGGTCGGGGTGCCGATCAACGACGTGTTCAGCGCGCTGTCGGCAACACTCGGCACCTACTACGTCAACGATTTCAACAAATACGGCCGCGCGTGGCAGGTGCTCATGTCGGCGGAACCGTCGTACCGGACGCGACCCGGTGACATCGGCGCCGTCTACGTGCGCTCGGACCATGGCGACATGATTCCGCTGACGTCGCTCGCGACAGTCAAGTTCATCTCCGGCCCGGATTCGCTCGACCGCTTCAACAACCTGCCGGCCGTGAAGATCTTCGGGCAGGCGGCGCCCGGCTACAGCTCGGGCCAGGCGATCGCGCGGGTCGAGCAGATCGCCAACGAAGTGCTGCCGGCCGATTTCAGCTACGACTGGGGCGGCACGTCGTATCAGGAGAAGCGCTCGACCGGCGCGTCCACGTTCGCGCTGGGTCTGGCCGTGATCATGGTGTTCCTGATTCTGGCCGCGCAATACGAAAAGTGGTCGTTGCCGTTCTCGGTGCTGCTGGCGATGCCGTTCGGCATGTTCGGCGCGCTCGTCGCGGTGTGGCTGCGCGGGCTCACCAACGACGTGTACTTCCAGATCGGACTCGTCACGCTGCTCGGCCTGGCCGCGAAGAACGCGATCCTGATCGTCGAGTACGCGTCGCAGAAGCATCACGAAGGCATGAGCCCGTCTGCCGCGGCGCTCGAGGCGGCACGGCTGCGCTTCCGGCCGATCATCATGACGTCGCTGGCGTTCATCCTCGGTGTGTTGCCGCTCGCGATCTCGACGGGCGCGGGCGCCGGCGCGCGCCACTCGGTGGGCACCGGTGTGATGGGCGGCATGCTCGCCGCAACCTTCCTCGCGATCTTCTTCGTGCCGATGTTCTTCAAGGTCATCACCGCGCGCAGGCTGCGCGAGGCGCGCAGCACCGAGGAGTTGAAGGCCGAGGCCGAGCACACCAAGCACGCGGTCGGCCACGGACACCCGGCGCACCGGCACCCGACGGTGTCGAAGGAGGGCGCATGAGAGCGACGCTGTCGACGACGACCGCCCTGGTCGTGTGGCTGGCCGGATGCGCGACGCCGGGCGCAAGCGTGGCGCCGGTCGCGCCGCCCGAGCTGCCGGTGACAAGTGCGCCGGTGGCTGTCGCACCCGACTGGTGGAAGGCTTTCAACGATCCACGGCTTGAAGCGCTGATCGAAGAGGCGCTGCGCGACAACCGCGACCTGGCACGTGCGATGGCGCGCATCGACGAATCGCGTGCGGCGCTGCGGCTCGCGCAATCGGAACGCTGGCCGGTGGTCAGCGCAGGCGCGAGCGGCGCGCGCCAGCGCGTCAGCGAAAACGGGCCGGTGCCGCTGCTCGGCGGATCCCCGTGGGCGAACGACTTTCGCGCGACGCTCAACGTTGCGTACGAGGTTGACCTCTGGGGCAAGTTCGCGAACGGCAGCACCGCAGCGCGCGAGGAACTGCTCGCCACCGAGCATGCGCGCGCGACGTTGCGCAACAGCCTGACCGCGCAGGTCGCGCAGTCGTATGCGACGCTGCGCTCACTCGACGCTCAACTGCTGGTGTTCAAGCGCGCCGTGGTTGCACAGCGTGAAGGGCTGCGCCTGCAGAAGGTGCGCTTCGACGCCGGCGACATGAGCGAGCTCGACTGGCGTCAGCTCGAAGCCGAGCTGCTCAGCAACGAAGCGCAGATTCCGCGCCTCGAACGCGCGCTCGGAGAGACCGAACGCGCGCTCGCGGTGGTGCTCGGGCGTTCGCCGCGGGCGGTGCTCGAGCGGGGCATCGATCGGGTGGCAGAAGAAGCACCACCGCTCGTCGCCGGCGGCGTGCCCGACGGCCTGCCGTCCGACCTGCTGCAACGCCGCCCCGACGTGATGCAAGCCGAGGCGCGACTGCGTGCTGCCGGCGCGCGTGTGGAGGTCGCACGCGCGGCGTACTTTCCGAGCATTTCTCTGACGACGGCACTCGGCAAGGAAAGCAGCGAGCTGTCGCGCCTCTTCGACGGTCCCTCGACGATCTTCTCCGTGATCGCGTCGCTGACGCAACCCATCTGGAACGCGGGCGCGCTCGACGCGCGGCGCGACATTGCGCTCGCACGCACGCGCCAGGCCGAGCTCGACTACCGCGATTCGATTGCGGCGGCGTTCAAGGAACTGCGCGATGCGCTCGGGGCGCACGCCGAGGCGCAGCTCACGCTGACGTTGACCGAACAGCGCGGCCAGGCGCTCGCTCGTGCCTCGGAGCTGACGAAGTTGCGCTTCGACGGTGGCGTCGCGAGCCGGCTCGACCAGATCGAGGCCGAGCGCGCGGCGCTCTCGGCACAGGCGCAGCTCGCCGATGCGCGACGCGCGCTGACGACGGCGCAAGTCGACGTGTTCCGCGCGCTGGGTGGCGGCTGGACGGTGCAGCGCTAGGCACGCTCGAAGCAAGGAACTGTGTGCCCGCGGCTCGACGCGCCGTAGCGGAGCGGCTCAGCCCGATCCGTTCTTCTTCAGCTTGGCGATGCGCGCGCGCGCGGCGTTGGCGATGAACATGCGATTGATGGCCGGCGCTTCGGCGAGCAGCTTGATCGCTTCGGCCTGGCAGCCGGCCTGGCGCTGCGCCATCTGCTCTTGCGAAAAGCCGGTCTGCGCTTCCTGCGCCGCCTTCAGCCGGTCTTCGGCCGCCTTCTTGTCGCGCTCACCGTTCAGGTAGGCGTCGCCGATGAACGTGTAGCCGTACTCGAGCACCTTGGTCAACTCGGCCTGCACGTTCGCGTCGCCGGCCTGGAAGCGCTGCGTGAGCGCATCCGCACGCACCTTCAGCGCAGCCACGCAGGACGCCGCACGCTCGGGCGTCGGGCCGGCGTGCGCTGTGCCGGCGACAGCGGCCAGCAGCAAGGTCGGCGCCAGCTTTCGGTACAGGTTTCGCATGGCAGGACCATTGTCGTCCAAGCGAAGCAACTGCGT
>Ga0184632_10000589_pt1 | contig 14468 bp, 14 predicted proteins | sample PLM31_50_b1_FD_133153 | JGI IMG/M metagenome (GOLD analysis project Ga0184632, IMG submission 133153) | Groundwater sediment microbial communities from an aquifer in East River, Colorado, USA - PLM3-1_50_b1 | ecosystem: Environmental > Terrestrial > Soil > Riparian zone | place: USA: East... | reverse complement strand
TGGATCTGGACGGAATCCATGGGCGAGGGCTGGGCGGAGCTCCTGCTCTTCATCTGCGTGGTCGCCCAGTTCTTCTGTGTGACCGCCTCGTTGACATCGGCGTCGCGGATGATGTTCGCGTTCTCACGCGACGGCGCGGTCCCCGGTCATCAGATCTGGCGGCGCGTTGCGCGGAATCGCGTGCCGAGGTGGTCGGTCCTCGGCATCTGGTTCTTCTCAGCTGTGCTGATGATCCCCGCTGTCTGGAACTACTTCGTGGGATACGCCGTGGGAACGGCGATCGCGGTGATCGGCCTGTACATCGCGTTCGTGATCCCCGTCTACCTTCGCTGGCGGTTGGGCGACAGCTGGGACGAGCCGAGGGCGTGGAGCCTCGGCAGGCACTACAAGTGGCTCGACATCGTCTCGATCGTATGGGTGGCGTTCATCACGATCATCTTCGTGATTCCGCTGTACAAGGTCGGCCTTCCGTGGAACGACCCATTCGACTGGCGCTTCACGAACTACACGGTGCTCTGGTTCGCCGGCATCGGCCTCGTCTTCGGCGGCTGGTGGTTCCTGTCGGCGAAGAACTGGTTCAAGGGTCCCGTCCGAATGGGCACCGAGGAGGAGCTCGAACGGTTGGAAAAGGAGCAACTCGGGCAGTTCGAGCTGCCGACCCAAGCCTAGTAGCTCAACTCCGTGGTCTGGCGAGAAAGGGCGCCGTGAGGCGCCCCTTCTTGCTCGTTCAGGCGTCGAATGCGGCGCGGAACTCGCCTGTCCCTGCCGTGCTGCGGAGCCGCTCGAAGTGCTCGGTTGCGTACGCAGCAAAGTCGAAGTCGAGTTCCGAGACGACTGTCTGCACGACTCCCCACATCGCCTCGCGGAAGTCGGACATGAACCGCATGAGCTGGAGCGCATGGACGTCCTCCTTGCGGAGCTCGCCGAAGTACGCGTGGAGAAAGGTCTGGCTCTCGGCCGCGTCCAGCTCGTGGTTGATCGAGAAGTTCGCGAGGTCGAAGAACCGATCGCCCATGCCCGCGTACTCCCAGTCGACGATGCGTAGGCGCTCGCCGTCGTCGAGGAAGTTTGCGTTCAGGAGATCGTTGTGGCACGGGACCGGCGTCTCCGCGGACCGCCGCGCCTCGATCCCGCCGGCAATCTCGTTCGCCCACCCGAATTCCTCCGCAATGCTGCCTCCGCGGTCGAGAGCTGTCTGGCAGTAGATCTCGACGACACGGAAGGAGTCGAACGCGCCCGGTATCGACGGACCGTCGTGGAAGGCGCGTAAGGCGGCAGCCACACGAGCGAGCAGTGCGGGGTCGCGCATGCGCTCGACTGGAGGAATCTCTCCGGAGATGAAACGTGTCACGAGCCACCCTTCGGGCTCGACGAACGCAACGACCTCGGGGCCGATGCCGAGAGCGGCAGCGGCCTCCGTTGCGGCAAGCTCGACGCTCCTGTCGATCCCGAGCAGATCGGTGTCCTTTCCGGCCACGCGAAGCACGAATCGTTCCCCGTCGACCTCGACCTTGAGGTTGTGATTCGTGATGCCGCCGCTGAGAACCTCGAACCGCGCGTTACGACCCGGCCAGACCCGCGCGACCTCTGCCTCGAACGTGCTCACGCGCGAATCCGCTCGCCACGCGGGTCGTAGAGCGGCTCGACAGCGATCTCGCCTGCAACCCACTCGCCGAAAATCTCAACCGCGATCTCCGTGCCCACCTCGTGTTCGGCGGGGACGTAGGCATACGCGATCGACCGGTCGACCGTGTAGCCGTACCCGCCGCTCGTCACGCGCCCGACGAGATCGCCCCGTACGCGAACGGGCTCCGAGCCGAGCGCAACCGCGCGAGGATCGGAGAGAGCGAGGCAACGCAGGAGGCGTTCAGGCTCGGTGGCGGCCGCAAGCACCTCGCGCCCGACAAAGCCGCCCTTGTCGAGCTTGACGGCGAACTCGAGCCCCGCCTCGAACGGCGTGTCCTCCGGTGTGATGTCCGCGCCCCATACCCGGTATCCCTTCTCGAGGCGGAGCGAGTCGATCGCCTTGTACCCGCCGGCGACGAGCCCGCGCTCTCGCCCGGACTCCCACAACGCGTCCCACAGCCGGAGCCCGAACTCAGACGGGCAGTACAGCTCCCAGCCGAGCTCGCCGACATACGTCACGCGCAGTGCGAGGCACGGGACCGAGCCGACCGCGAGCTCACGCGCCCGCATGTACGGAAATGCTTCGTTCGAAAGATCCGCCGTCGTGAGCGGCTGCAGGATTTCCCGCGCCTTCGGCCCCCACAGGCCATAGCACGCGTACTGCGAGGTGACGTCGGCGACGTGGACCGATCCGTCGTCGGGGGCGTGCTGTCGGAGCCAGGCGAGGTCGTGCTGTCCGAACGCAGTGCCGGTGACGATGCGAAAACGGTCCTCGGCCAGCCTCGAGACCGTGAAGTCGCACTCGATCCCGCCCCTGGCGTTGAGCATCTGCGTGTACGTCACCTGGCCGACCTCGCGCGCGACGCGATTCGCACACAGCCGCTCGAGGAACTCCGCGGCGCCCTCGCCGCTCACCTCGAGCTTCGCGAACGACGACTCGTCGAAGAGCGCCGCCGTCTTACGGCACGCGACGTGCTCGGCGCCGATCGCCGGCGACCAGAGCTTTCCCGCCCACCCGCGCGGGCGCAGGAACTCGTCGCCGCGGACGGCATTCGGCTCGAACCAGTTCGCGCGCTCCCAGCCGGACTTCTCACCGAAGACGGCACCGAGCTCTTGCAGCCGTGCGTAGGCCGGTGAGACGCGTAACGGGCGGCCCGCCGATCGCTCGTGACCCGGATACTTGACGTCGTAGTACGTCTCGTAGATCTCCTTCGTCCGCGCGACCGCGTACTCCTGGCTGCGGTAGGCGGCACCGAACCGGCGCGAGTCCATGTGCCAGACGTCGAGCGAAGGCGCCCCTTCGACGATCCACTCGGCGACGAGCTTCCCGAGGCCGCCGGCGCCGGCGAGACCGTGGGCGCAGAACCCGGCCGCGACCCAGAAGCCGCGCACGTCCGAGGGGCCCAGGATGAACTCGCCGTCGGGCGTGAACGCCTCCGGCCCGTTGATGAGCTTCACGACCTCCATCTCGGCCAGCGCGGGAAGGCGGACGACCGCGTTCTCCATGAGCTCCTCGAAGCGTGGCCAGTCCTCCTCCAGGAGCCGCGAATTGAAGTTGCCCGGGATGCCCTCGAGCGCCCACGGCGCAGAGTTCCTCTCGTACCCGCCCATGACGAGCCCGCCCGACTCGGGGCGGAAGTAGACGAGGAGCGACGGGTCGCGCATCGTCGGCATCTCGAGGGGCAGGCCGGTCGGCTTTGTGATCAGGTATTCGTGCGCCATCGGGACGATCGGGACGTTCACGCCCGCGAGCGCGCCGATCTCGCGCGCGTAGATGCCGCCGGCGTTCACCACGATCTCGGTCTCGACGTCGCCCAGATCCGTCTCCACCGCCTCGACCCGGCCGCGCCGGAGACGGATCCCGGTGACGCGCGTGCGCTGCTCGATCTCGGCGCCACGCCTGCGCGCTCCCTCGGCGAGAGCGAAGGTGAGCTGGCTCGGATCTATGTAGCCGTCGGTCGGCAGGAAGGCGGCACCCAGAACACCGTCGCGCGTCATCGGCGGGAACATGGACTGCGCCTCGTCGGGAGAAATGAGCTCGAGTGGGAGGCCGAAGGTCTTGGCCCAGCCGGCCTGGCGCGAGATCTCCTCCATCCGCTCCTCCGAGGAGGCGAGCCGCAGCGACCCGACCTCGTGCCAGCCGGTCTCCAGACCCACCTCGTCCTCGAGCGAGCGATAGAGGTCGACGCTCGCCATCATCATCTTCGTCAGCGACAGCGTGCTCCGGAGCTGACCGACGAGCCCCGCCGAGTGGAATGTCGAGCCGCTCGTGAGCTCTGCGCGCTCGACGAGGACGACGTCGTTCCAGCCGAGCCGCGCGAGCCAGTACAGGATCGAGCAACCGCCGACCCCGCCCCCGATCACGACCGCGCGGGCACGATCTCGCATGCGCGGCACCCTATTCGTTTCGGTGTTTGCCCCCGTGGGCGGCTGGGAACGACAATTCTGCTGTGAAGCTCGTTGCCGAACCGACCGTACGTGAGCACATCGAGGCGCACGGCGGCCAGGTCTACGTCTGGCCCCAGAGATACATGTGCTGCCGGAGCAGCACCTGGGCGCTCGAGGCGGCGACGAAACGGCCGGATCGGGAATTCGAGCTGGTCCACGCCGGAGACGGGTTCCAGGTCTTCACGACGCCGGGGCTCGTTCAACCGGACCAGCTCCACCTCGAGCTCAGCCGGCGAGGCAAGCTGCGGGCGTATTGGAACGGCCAGGGCTGGATCGGCTGACCCGGTCGTCGCAAATTGGGTGAAATTCGTCGCGGCCGGGCCTTGAAAGGACGGGCCTGATCTCCTAGATTTTCGCCTGCGCCGAGCACGGGGCGCCGGTAGGTCGAAGCCCCCCGAGGAGCACTACGCGGAAGCGGAAGGTTTGTCGGGAAGGTGGACGAAAGCGTTCCCGGCTCGGCGAACTTTTCCGCTCCGGCGCCGGCAGAGCCGGCACCTCCGCTATCTGGAGCCTCCGTCGAGCCTACGGCTCTTGCGGTCGGGCCCACGGGCCGCCCGACCCTTTTTTCATCCTTCGAGTGACCAGAGCACGTGCGGTCATACGCAGTAGCACTCTGTGCGAAAAGAAAACGTCGCAATTTGCGCAGAGTTGGTCCACGACGGCCTTGACGGGGGTTGTCCTCAACCCTAGGGTGCTGATTGCACCGAGTACGGAGCGTCCGAGGTCGATGGCTCTCCGACAGGCAATCGCTTCGGCGGAGGTCAGTCGGAAAGCCGGACGAAGGCGCCACCGGCTCGGTGCTTTTCGTGCGCGCCCGCACCTGGAAGGGCCCGTCGAGTAGCAAGGAGAGCCTTCCCCGAATTTGCGGACGATTTCGTCGCAGGGGTGCTTGACGGCTCTCGGGCGACCTCTTAGAGTCGGCCCTGCACCGAGTACGGAGCGTCCGAGGTTGATGGCTCTCCGAGTGGTTGCCGCTTCGGTGGCGGTCAGTCGGAATGCCGGACGAAGGCGCCACCGGCTCGGTGCGTTTTCGTCGGCGCCTATTCTGGCCGCGTGCGACGCCTTCTCCTCCTCGTCAGCTCGATCATCTTCGTCGATGCGCTGCTCTTCACCGCGCTGACGCCGCTCGTTCCGGGCTACGCGGACGAGTTCGACCTTTCGAAGGCCGGCGCCGGATTGCTCGTCGGAGCGTACGGCGCCGGTGCGCTGTTCGGCGGCATCCCGGGAGGTCTCGCCGCGGCTCGGTTCGGGCCCAAGCGCGCCGTCGTCGGCGGGCTCCTGCTCCTCTCCGTCGCCAGCTTCGCCTTCGCCGCCGCCGACAGCGCCGCCGCGCTCGGCGCTGCCCGCTTCGTCCAGGGGATCTCCAGCACCGCGACGTGGGCGGGCGCGCTCGCGTGGATCTCCGTCGCGGCTCCGCGGGCGAGGCGGGGCGAGTTCATCGGAACCGCCTTCGGCGCTGCGGTGTTCGGCGCCGTTCTCGGGCCCGTCTTCGGCGGACTTGCGGAGCTCGTCGGAATCCGGCTCTCGTTCACGATCGTCGGCGGGCTGACGCTCGTCTTCGCGGGGCTCGCGACGTTGGGGCGATCGATGCCGGTCGAGACTGCGAAGCTCGCGGGCCTCAGGCATGCGCTCAGAGACGAGCGCTTCCTCGGTGGCCTCTGGCTGAACATGCTGCCGGCAATGCTCTTCGGCGTGCTCATCGTCCTCACGCCCCTCGCTCTCGACGACGCGGGCTGGACGACCGCCGCGATCGCGGGGGTCTTCGTCGCCGCCGGTCTCGTCGAGGTCCTGCTCAACCCCATCCTCGGACGTTTGACCGACCGTGTAGGCCGGCTGCTGCCGATTCGGGTCGCGCTCGCCGCTTCAGCGGGTGTCGCAGTCCTGCTCGCGGGGGCCTCGGGTGCAGCGCTCATCGCCGTGCTCATCTGCGCCGCTGCCGCCAGCTTCGGGAGCATGTACACGCCGAGCATGGCCCTCACCTCCTACCGCGCCGAGGCGGTCGGTCTCGCGCAGGGGCTCGCATTCGGAGTCATGAACACGGCGTGGGCGCTCGGCGAGCTCGTCGGCCCTACCGCCGGTGGCGCGCTCGCCGAGTCCTACGGAGACGCGGCTCCCTACCTCGTCGGCGCCGCGCTCTGCGCCTTCACGCTCGTCGCGTCGTACCCCGTGGCAGGAAGGGTCAGACCTCGTGCGGCGTGAGCACTGGAATCGCAAGTATGCGGAGGCGGAGAGCCTTTGGAGCACGATGCCGAACCGCTTCCTCGTCGCCGAGACCTCCCATCTCGAACCGGGTCGCGCGCTCGATCTCGCGTGCGGCGAAGGGCGGAACGCCCGCTGGCTCGCCACGCGCGGGTGGACGGTCACGGGGGTCGACTTCTCCGACGTTGCGATCGCGCGCGCGCGCGAGCTGGCCGCTCGCGAGCACCTTGCGATCGAGTTCGTCTGCGCCGACCTCCTCGACTACGAGCCGGAGCCCGACGGATTCGATCTCGTGCTCGTGCTCTACCTCCAGATACCGGCGGTCGAGCGGCGGGTCGTCCTCGAGCGTGCAGCCGCGGCTCTCCGAGGGGGTGGGACGTTCCTCCTCGTGGGTCACGATCTGACGAACGCGACCGACGGCGTCGGAGGCCCGAGTGACCCGGATCTCCTGTACACCCCCGACGACATCGTCGCCGAGCTCGGGGCTCTGGAGGTCGAGAAAGCCGAGCGCGTTCTGCGCGACGTCGCCGACGCCGATCGACCGGCGATCGACGCGTTGGTTCGCGCCCGTCGCCTAGGGCTCGAAGGGCCCGTGGGCGAGTAGGCGCCGAAACTCGGCGAACTGCCCGGCCTTGCCTACGGCGACGAGCGTGTCGCCCTGCTGAATGACGTCGCCGGGCTGTGCGCCGCTCACGGGCTCCGGCTCGCGCAGGATCGCGATCACCGTTACGCCCGTCTTCGCACGCAACCCGAGCTCGGCGAGCGTTCGCCCGATCGCTGGGCTCGTGTCCGGAACGTCTACCCATTCGATCTGGAGCTCACCGAGCGCCAGCTCGAGCTCTTCGACGATCTTCGGACGTTCGTACGCCCCGCCGATCACCGCTCCCAGCTGCCGTGCCTCGTCGTCGTGGAGCTCGATGACGGCCGTGGGCTCGTCGTCGCTCGCACGCCGGTAGAAGTAGATCTCCCGCTGCCCGTCGTTGTGGATGATGATCGCCAGGCGGCCACCGGTCGCCGTTCGGAAGGCGTACTTCACGCCGACGCCTGGAAGGCGGGTCTCTCGAAGGTCCACGGGCATCAGGTTTCGGGCGCCAGTCTACGGATCGGGAACAGGATGCGGCCGAGTCGCTTCGACTCCTTCATCAGGACGATGCCCACGGTCGCGGTGACGAGGACGTAGAGCCCCGCAAAGGCGACGAGGTCGGTCCGCGCGTCCGCGTCGATCGACGAGTTGCCGGACGCAATCTGGGCGAGGATGATCGTGAACTCGCCGTGCGCGACCAGCGCCACACCGGCGTTGAACCCCTGGCGGCTCGTGAAGCCGCCGAGCCGACCTGCAATCCAGCCGGCGCCGATCTTGCCGAAGAGCGTCGCGATGACGGCGATCGCGACGATCCAGCCCACGTCGCCTAACGCCGACACGTCGATCGACAGCCCGAAGACGAAGAAGAAGAGCGCGGCGAAGATGTCGCGAAAGCTGAAGAAGCGCTCCTCGATCTGGTCGCGAATCGACGTTTCGGAGAGGACGATGCCGGCCATCAGCGCACCGATCGCCTCCGACAGGCCGAGCTCCTCCGCGAGGGCCGCGGTCGCGACGAGGAAACCGAACACGGCGAGTAGGAAGAACTCGAGCGAGAGCCGGTCGAGCAGGCGGTCGAGCGGTCGAGCGAGCCAGCGGGAGGCCGCGACGCCGGCGGTGATGAACAGGAGGGCCTTCGCAACGAGTACCAGCGTCTCCGGGGCCCCTCCGCCGCCGGCTGCCGCGAATCCGAGCATGAAGGCGATAGCGATGTCCTCGAACACGAGGACGGCGAGGATGAGGTCGGTCTCGTCGTCCCCCAGTCTGCGGAAGTCGGTGAGGCCCTTCACGGCGATCGCGCTCGACGAGACGTAGATGCATGCAGCAAGAACGAGCGCCGCGGACGTCGTCCCGAAGGCCGCTACGCCGACGATGAGCCCGACACCGGCGTTCGCGACCAGGTCGACCGTGCCGCCCAGCCCGAAGTGCCGCCCCGATCTCGACAGGCGCTCGAGGCTGAACTCGAGGCCGAGGAAGAAGAGGAGAAAGACGAGGCCGAGCTGCGCCACGAACTCGGTCACCTCCGAGGGGCTGATCAGCGCGAGCTGCGTCGGCTCGTTCGGCCCGAGCAGGAGCCCGGCGAGGAGATACGCCGGGATCGCCGAGAGCCCGAAGCGACGGGCCACGAGCCCGAGCGCGCCGAGAAGCCCAACCGTGATCGCGAGCTCGGCCAGCGTCATGAAGCTCCATTCTTCCCGCTCGCGAGGCTCGGCTCAGATCAAGGTGCTCCTCGCGCTCTCGAAATCCGCGGGGAATCGGGCAAGCACCCATTCGGAGTCGAGGGGCGTCAGGCGGTAGTCGCGCCCGTTCACAAGCGCGTAGTCGCCCCTGCGGGGATCCATTGGAAGTCGCGACTCGACCGGGTACCAGCGGTTGTGCCTGTCGACCAGCTCGTTCACCTCGTCGAAGACGACACCTCGTGCGGCCGCACGCCAGCGTCGTCGAAAGCGTGCGGCATCGCCGTCACACTCCTCGGCGAGAGTGCGCCAGGCCGTTCGCAGCCGCTCCTCGTGGTCCTCCATCTGCCGCTCGATCTCGCGGAGTCGGAGCATGTACGGAAGGGGTCCGCGCGTGGCCAGGAGATATGCCTCCGCACTCGGCCTGAAGCCTCGGGCTCGGACGGGTAGCGGCTTGCCAGTGAGCGGAATCGAGCGAAGGTCTTCCTCGAGCGCGGCCTTCTCACGCCGTTGACGGGGCGTCTCGGGGAGGACGATTCGCTGCCGCAGGATCGCGTCGCGCTCGGCCTTCTCCACGGCCTGAGAGTAGATCGACACGGCGCTGACTACGGAGAGATCAAGCGCGCAAGCCAGGACCGAGGACGACGCGGCTCCTCGTCGTGCTCCTCCGCCACCGGCTCGGGATCCTCTTCCTCGCCGGAGACGCGCAGGAGCTCCTGCTCTCCACGCCGCTCCGCGAGACGCTCGAAGTCGCCGCGGATCGCGGAGCGCATCTCGTCGAGGTGGCTCTCCTCGCGCACGGCCGGTCATTCCCGCCCGTGCGCACGATTCCTGCCTGGGAGGCTTGATGCGAAATTGGCGCGCAGCAGGGGGCGGTCACGACCAAGCCGGGCGTCGCACTCACGCGTCGTGCAGGCTAGAAGCCTGTGCGACGCGCGAGGGTGGCGATCCGGAGCAGCGTCGTGGCCGTCATCCGGGCCGCGTGAATTTCGCGTCAAGCCTCCAGTTAGCGTGGGGCGGCGAACGTCGCGGTCCACACGACCGCGTCGCCGTCGCCGAGGAGGCCCGGCGCCCGCGTGGGAGCCGCGCCGACGTCTCGGAAGCCCGGGTGGAGCAGGTTCGCGCGATGGGGTGGCGACTGCAGCCATGCTCTGACCACGTCACGTGCGCTCACCTGGCCCCAGGTGCCTGCGAACAGGTTCTCGCCGAAGCTCGAGTACCGGTAGCCAGCCGCCTGGACGGCTGCCGTCACCGAGGTTCCGCACGGCGTGTGCGAGAACTGGACGCACGATGCGACGCGTTCGCCCTTCAGCGCGGCTGCGCGCCGCAGCGCGGGCCGCTGTGTCAGCCGGCCGCGCCGATCCTGCACGCGTGCCCAGTTGAGGAGACACGTGATCGCACGCGCCTGGACCGCAGCCCCGGCGGCCGCGTCATCCGACGCCGCGCACGCACCGGCGGGTGCCAGGTACGCACTCCATGTACGAGTTGCTCCGTCCGCGTGCGCCACCCTGAGGCCCAAGATCGCCATGAGCGAAACCAGGACGGTCGCCGTCACGGCGAGCCGGGGTCGTGCTGCCGCAGTTGCAGACGTCACAACTCGTACCGTGAATCAACGTCTCTCGCCCTCCCTGCCCTGATCGGGGGAGGGTCGTCCCCCGAGCCAGTGATCCTGCCCCGAACGAGTGGTCGCTCCGGGTAGTACGCACCGTCTTCATGCGGCTGCGTAGCGGCGCCCGGCGTCGTCGTCGGTCGGCCACAGACCTCGTCGGTATGGCGCCTCACCTGCGTCCTAGCCGTCCTTGCCTTTCGCCGGTGAATCCAGCCCGTACTTCCCGAAGAGACTACTAGCGATCGACTGACGTCTCCATCGACCTGCCCGGGTGGTGGGTCCGCCAGGTCGCCGCCGCGAGGAGCCCGAGCGCGAGTGTGGGAAGCACGCTCAGCGCTCGGTAGAGGAGCGTCGCGGTCACCGCCTCGGCATTGGAGGCGCCGAACGCGACGAGGGCTCCGGTGAGACCGATCTCGACGATGCCGACGCCCGCCGGCGTCAGCGGCAGGGCGCCGAGGATCCGAACGAGCGCCCAGGCGGCGAAGGCCTCGACGCCTGAGACCTCGGAGGCCGGGACGCCGACGACTCTCAGGCAGACGAGGAGGAGGACGAACACCGTCAGGTGGCCGGCAAGAGTTCCCAGAGTGATGATGTGCCAGCGCCGGCGCAGGAGTCCGAGCGCCTGGGCCCGGAACCGCACGAAGCTCTCGCCACCCCACGAGACCGGCCCACGCCGGACGAGCCGCCTCGCACGGCTGACGATGCGCGCAGCCCAGCCGCCGATGCTGCGCGCACGCCGCGGTCGCGAGAGCGCCAGGCCGAACGAGACGAGGACGACCACCAAGATCGCGACAGCAACGATGGCCGCCGTGCGAAGCGCGGGGTGATCCTCGTCGGCCGCGGTGAGAAGGGCGAGCGCGACGACCGGGAAGGTGAGGTTCGCCAGCTGGTTCCATATCCCGGTGACGGCGACGGCGAGACCGACGGGCGTCGAGGCAAATCCCCAGGACCGGAGCATCGAGTACGAGCCGGCCATTCCCACGGCCGCGCCGGCCGGCGATACGGTCGCGAGCGCCGTAGACGCCTGGGTCATCGCGAGGGCCTGCCGGAACCCGAGCCCTGGCAGAGCTGCCATCCAGGGAGGCGGGAAGGTCGCAAGATTGAGCAATGTCGCTGCGACCAACAGGAGCCAGTCCTGCGGACCGAGCCCGCGAACGACGTCCAGGACGTCGCGGTAGTCCGCGATACGCGGGAGGAAGAATACGAAGACGGCGACGACCACTGCGATCGTCCCCGCGGCCCCGAGGAGTCGTCTGTGGGTCTTCGTCAAGCGCCACCGCGGCGTGCCCGTGCCGTCCGACATTCGCAGGAACCTATCTTGCAGCAGATTCCGCACTCGAAAGGAGAACCATGATGCCTACCCGATCCCTCTCACTGCAGCCCGGCACCGCCCTCGGGCTCATCGCGCTCTTCTTCGCGCTCGGCGGCTCCGCATTCGCCGTTGGCGAGCGAATCCAGAGCCCGTCCGTAGCACAACAGCGCTGTACGAACGGAGCCGTTCGAGGCGTCGCGTACGTGACAGGCACGAGCGCGGGCATGGCGAACATTCCCGACCGGTTCACCGGCGCCGGCAACCTCTTCTCACGCAAGTTCAACTGCACCGGCAGGGCCGTTCAAGTGCGCCGCGTCGAGCCGGGCGTCTTCGAGGTGCGGTTCGTCGGGGTCGCGGGCGCCAGCGCCGTAGGCAGCGCCCCGGGGGACGTGCTCGTGGCCGCCGAGCCCGCTGCGGGCGGAGCGTTCAAGGTCACGATGCACCCAGCGGGGCGCGACGACCGGGTCGACGTGGCGTTTACGATCGTCGTCGTGTAGGCGCTACGGGAGGCGCGGCGACACAACCGCCGAGAGGACTCCGGCGACGAGCAAGAGGCCGGCGGCGATCGCGACGAATAGGAACGTGACCTCAGTCATCCCGGGCTCGCGACCCAGCCGTGAGCCGAGGTTATCGTAGGCGCCCTTCAGGGCGTCCGCGGTGCGCGCCTCGGAGAACTCGCCGCCGGTGGTCTCGGCGATGGCGCGAAGCGTGTCGGGATCCGGCGGAACGGGAATGAGCTGTCCGCCGCCACCGCCCTGACCCCCCTGTCCGAAGCCGAACCCGGACTGGCCACGCTCGATCACGCCGCCGGGCGTTCCCAGAGCGATCGTGTGAACGGGAAAGCAGGCCTCTTCTGCGAGCGCGGCGCCCTCGAGCGGCTGCAGGACTCCCCGGGTCTGGGCGCCGTCGGAGAGGAAGAGGATGGATACGGGGCTCTTCCCGACACACCCGACAGCCTGGGCCAGCGTGCGAGTCACCTGCTCTGGCTGTCCGGCGGCGATCTCCCCCTCCGTCGCAGGCGGCTCGCCCGTCGACTGCCGGCCGAGCTCGACAGCGGTCCGCAGCGCGTCTCCGATCGCCGTGCCTCCGAAAACGAGGAACTGGTCGATCTCGTCGACTGCCGTCTCGACGAGCTTGTGGTCACGCGTGGGCGGCGTCGCGACCTGCGCATCGCCGGCGAAGACGACGAGCCCGATGCGCAGCCCGTCCGGCGCCTGGTCGAGGAAGGTGCGGATCGCCTCCTGTGCGGCCCCGAGCCTCGTCGGCTTGACGTCTTCCGCCTGCATCGAGCGGGACGTGTCGACGACCAGGATCACCGTCGCCCGCTCCTTCAAGAGCATCCGCTCGACCTCGGGCCGCGCGAGCGCCACGAGCAGCGAGGCGAGCCCGAGAAGGAACAGCGCCGGAGGGACGAGCCTCAACCAGGTTCTCCCCGAGACGACCGTCGCGAGGACGTCGAGGTTCGTGTAGCGCACGGCGTAACGCATGCGCCGTCGCTCGGCGAGCACCCACACGAGGACGGCAACCCCGAGCAGAAGCAGTCCGAGCAGCAGCCACGGGCTTCGGAAGCTCATCGCACCACCGCGCACACGGCGTGAACCTGTACGAGGGCTCGCACGTCGCCCACTTCGGCGTCGGCGCGCACCTTGACGAGGACCCCGCGGCCACGAACCGACTGGCCGGCGGAAAGGCTCTCGACCACGCTCGCGCTCGGCGGAGTACGCGTCGCGAAGGCAAGGGCATGCGATGCGGCGACGAGCCGCTCGCGCGCGGCGCAACGCTGCGTCACCGTGATCTCACCCGGCCGCACGCGTACCGTCTTCACGCGTCTGACCGTCGGCCGCCCGGGCGGGAACGCGCTGACCGAGGTGGGCACACGCGCTCCCCCTCCCGCCGCGGGCATGCAGCCGACGAACGGCTTGAACGTCGGCGCGCGCGCGGCTGCCCCGACGTATGTGCCGACGAACACCACGGATCGCGACGTGCTGATTCCGGGATTGACCGGGCTGCCGAGAGTGCCCAGGAAGTTGACGTCGATCGCACGGTCGCTGATCCGCGCGTCGAGTCCGCCGACGATGTGTCCCCGAGGGCACGTCAGCTGATACTCGACTCGAGGACGAGGCACTCCGCCGGAGATCGGGACGACGACCCACGGACCTGCAACGGGGACGCAGACCATCAGCCCGTCGCACTCGTTTGCACCTCCCGCGGACGACGCCGTCGCAAGCGCCGCGACGAGGGCGACGAGCGCGGCGCCCACGCGGATGAGCTTCACGGAACCCTCCGGAACAGGAACGCCGAGATCGTGCCCGCTACGAGTAGCAGCGCTGCCGCGAGCGCCGCGAAGACATCCGTGATCTCCCGGGACTCGTCCCGTGTCCCCAACCGGGATCCGAGGTCTTCGTACACGCGGCTCAGCTCTTCGGGGTCGGCGGCAGCGAAGAACGCGCCGCCCGTTGCCGTGGCGATCTGCTCGAGCGTCTCGGGGCTCGGAGGTACGCGGATGATCCGGCGGAGTCCGCCCGTCAGCGCCTCCTCGATCACGCCGTTCGGCGTCCCCACGAGGACGGAGTACACGGGAACGCCGCGCTCCTTCGCCGCGCGTGCGGCGTCGGCCGGCTCGACGCGGCCGCCGTCTCTCGCACCGTCGGAGACGAGCAGGATCGCTCTCGGCGGCGGCGGTTCCTCGGTCTGCGTCTGCGGCTGTCCGACCTGAACCGAGAGAGCGACTGCGTCTCCGATCGCCGTGCCCTCGCCGGGAATGAGGGTGTCGAGCGCGGTCTCGACGAGAGCTCGGTCCTCCGTCGGAGCCACGCCTACCGCTGCGCGGGTCGCGAAGGAGACCACGCCGACGCGGAACTTCTCCGGTACCTCTGCCAGGAACGCCTTGGCGGCCGTACGGGCAGCGTCGAGCCTGGTGGGTTCGACGTCCGTGGCCTTCATCGATCGCGACACGTCGATCGCGAGAACGATGGTCGCCTCCTCGCGCGGAACGCTCACGGTCGCGTGCGGGCGGGC
>Ga0184632_10000586_pt1 | contig 14496 bp, 15 predicted proteins | sample PLM31_50_b1_FD_133153 | JGI IMG/M metagenome (GOLD analysis project Ga0184632, IMG submission 133153) | Groundwater sediment microbial communities from an aquifer in East River, Colorado, USA - PLM3-1_50_b1 | ecosystem: Environmental > Terrestrial > Soil > Riparian zone | place: USA: East... | reverse complement strand
GCGAGCGTGCCCGCCACCAGCTCCAGCCGCGGCGGACCAGCTGCTCCCGCGCGCGCGAGCGCGGCGGCCAGCGGCGCCAGCCGCCGCCGCTCGGCCACGGTCGGCTCGGCCCGGCGCATGGCACCAGCATGGCACGCCCAGGTGGCGCACTGGCGATTGGCCGGGACTGGCTTGCGCTGGTTCCATGGGCACTGCCGACCCGCCGATCCGAGGAGTCCCAGATGGCCGACCCACCGTCCCGCGTCGACGCCGAGCCGGCGCCGCACGCGTTCGACCTGGCCACCAGCGTGACGGCGGTGGGCGGTGGCGCCTGGAAGGCCACCGTCGACCCCGGGTGGACCGTTGGGGGGCGGCCGAACGGCGGCTACCTGCTGGCGCTCGCGGCGCGGGCCGCACTCGACCCGGCTGGTCAGGCTGGCGCGGCCGGCCACCCGGATCCGCTCGCGGTCAGCGCGCACTTCCTCGCCCCGCCGGCACCGGGGGCGGCCGCGCTGCTGGTCGCGCCGCTCCGCGCCGGCCGCTCGCTGTCGACGCTGCGTGTCTCGCTGACCCAGGAGGACCGCCACTGCCTGGAGGCGCTGGTCACGGCCGGCCGGCTCGACGGCGTCGAGCCGGCCTGGCGGGCGTCTGGCCCGCCCGAGCTGCCCCCGCCCGAGGCGTGCGTGCGTGGCCGGTCCGAGCTGCCCGGCGGCGTCAGGGTCGCCATCCTCGACCACCTCGACCTCCGCCTTGACCCGGCGACCGCCGGGTGGGCGGTCGGCCGACCCGCCGGCCGGCTCGAGATGCGCGGGTGGGTGCGCTTCCAGGACGGCCGGCCGCCCGACTCGCTCGCGCTGCTCCAGATCGTCGACGCGCTGCCCCCGACCTCCTTCGGCCTGGGCATCTCCGCCTGGGCGCCCACGGTCGAGCTGACCGCCTACGTGCGCCAGCGGCCGGCGGCCGGCTGGCTGCGCTGCACGGTTCGGGGCCGGCTGCTCCGGGGCGGCTGGTTCGACGAGGAGGCCGAGGTGTGGGACACCGAGGACGCGCTGGTGGCCCAGTCAAGACAGCTCGCCGGTGCCCGGGCCCCGGCCCCGCCGACCCGCTGACGGCTCCGGCGGGTCGGCGGGCGTGCGGGCGCCACCGGGGTGACCGCCGCTGGGCCTGGCGCCAGGGTCAGCCCTGCAGCTCCTCAGGGACGACGGTGAGCTCGAGCAGCTCAGCGCCACGGAAGGCGCGCACGGCGAGCGGCCTGCCGATCACCTCGGTGACCATGAGCCGCTGGAGGTCGCCGGCGTCCACCACCGGGCTGCCGCCCACGTCGATGATGAGATCCTCGCGGCGCAGCCCGGCCCGGGCGGCCGGGCTGTCCCGCATGACCTCCACGACCTCGACCGCCCCCTTGCGGTCCAGCACCGCCGCGACCCGCGGGGGAAGCGGTCGCCGACCGCCGGCGATGCCGATGTAGGCGCGCCGGAAGCGGCCCTCCCGCATGAGCGCGGCGATGATCCTCCTGGTGGTGTCGTTGATGGGGATGGCGAGGCCGAGGCCGACCCCGGCCACCGCGGTGTTCACCCCCACCATCCGCCCGCGCCCGTCGACCAGCGCGCCGCCGGAGTTGCCAGGGTTCAGGGCGGCGTCGGTCTGGATGACGTTCTCGACGATCCGGCTGGCACCGCCGTCCCTGGTGGGGAAGGAGCGGCCAAGGGCGCTGACCACCCCCGCGGTCACCGAGCCGGCCAACCCCATGGGGTTGCCCACGGCCACGACCAGCTGGCCGACCCGGAGCCGGTCGGCGTTCCCCAGGGACACCGGCTCCAGGTCGGCCTCGCTGGCCCGGATGACGGCCAGGTCGGAGAGCGGGTCGCGGCCGACGACCTCGAAGCGGAGCTCGCGGCCGTCGGCCAGCGAGGCGCGGCCTCGGACGGCTCCCTCGACGACATGGGCCGAGGTGACCAGGAAGCCGTCCGGGGTGAGAACCACCGCCGAGCCGGAGCCCTGGGCCTGGTAGCCGCCTGGCACCCGCCGGCTCACCCGCAGGCTGGCAACCGAGTCGAGCAGCCGTTCGGCCACCGAGGTCACCACCGCGGAGTAGGCGTCCAGGGCCTCGGCGTCCTCCTCCGCCGCGGGGCGGTCGCGCTGCTCGGACGTGGAGTCCGCGAGCAGCGCATCGACGAACCGGATCGCGTTCACCCGACACCTCCTGGCGGCTCCCTGCCGACCCATGGCGTTGCTTCGTAATATTGTAATGAAGCTTCAGCTGAGATGGGTGGGCGCGCCAGCTTGCATAATGTCGGCGATGTCAGCAGAACCGGAAACGCTCGAGCGGCTGCAAGCAGAGGTATCGGCCGAGCCCGATAACCTGCTGCTGCGGGTCCGCGTCGCCAGGCTCCTGCTCGAGGCCAAGCGCTTCGAGGAGGCGCTGGCGCATTGCGTGATGGTGCTCGAGCGCACACCTGGCAACCGGGAAGCGCTCCACCTGGCCATCCTGGCCGCGGGCCGGGTCAGCGGACGCTCGTCCCGACCGCCGCCGTCGTCACTGGTCGGGCGGTTGCGCGCCTGGGCGCTCAGTTTCGCCGGCCCGGAGCTCGAGGCTCCGGGCCGCCCGGAACTGGGCTGGAGCCCGGTGGACACCCAGCAGCGGCAGCCTGGCTCGGGCCTGCGCCCGATCGACCTGCATCTCGGGGTGGTCGAGCAGCCAGGCGTGACGCTCGACGACGTCAGCGGCATGCCCTCGGTGAAGGGTCGGATCGCGACCGGGTTCCTGGCGCCGCTGCGCCATAACGAGATGCGCCGGCTCTACGGCAGGTCGCTGCGTGGCGGGCTGCTGCTCTACGGGCCGCCCGGCTGCGGCAAGAACTTCGTCGCCCGGGCCACGGCTGGCGAGCTGGGCGCCTCGTTCCTTGCCGTCGACCTTGGCCACCTGCTCGACCTGTGGCTCAGCTACAGCGAGCAGACCCTTCACGAGATCTTCGAGCGGGCGCGGGCGCATGCGCCCTGCGTGCTCTTCATCGACGAGCTCGACGCCCTCGGGCGCAAGCGGGCGCAGCGGCGCTACTCGGTCGGCCGCAAGGTGGTCGCCCAGCTCGTTGCCGAGCTGCACGCCGTGAGCCAGGACGCCGAGGGGGTCGTGGTCCTCGCGGCCAGCGCCCAGCCGTGGGAGGCCGACATCGTCCTGCGCCAGCCGGGGCGGTTCGACCACCGGCTGCTGGTGCTCCCCCCCGACCACGACGCCCGTGAGGCCATCCTGCGCACCCGGCTGGCCGGGCAGGACACCGACGGCCTGGAGATCGAGGAGCTCGCCGCCCAGACCGAGGGGTTGACCGCGGCCGAGCTGATCGACCTGTGCGAGCAGGCCGTCATGGCCGCGGCGGAGGCGACCGCGGCCGGCCGGCCTCCACGGGCGGTCACCGCCACCGACTTCAAGCCCCTGCTGGCCGCGCTCCGTCCCAGCGCGCCGGCCTGGTTCGCGGCCGCCCGTGACCACCTCAAGTACTCGGGCGAGAGCGCCAGCTACGACGAGCTGGCCAACTACCTGCGCGCGGGGCGGTTGTGACGGTCGGTGGCAGCGGAGCTCGCCGCTTCCCCCACCGCCCCAGGTGCGCCGGTGCGCTGGTCGGACGGATCGCGGTCAGCCCAGGATCGCCTCGGCCTCGATCTCGACCCGCCAGCGGGGGTCGAGCAGGCCGGCGACCACGACCATGGTGGCGGCCGGTCGGACCGCGCCGAACACCGCGCCGTGCGCCCGCCCGACCGCCTCCCGGTCCTCGGCGTCGACCAGGAACATGCGGGTGCGGACGACATGCTCGGCCCTGGCGCCGATCCTGGGTGAGGCCAGCGCGTCAAGGATGATCTCGAGGCAGCGCCGGGCCTGCCGCTCGGGGTCGGGGTCGCAGGAGCCGTCGGGCCAGATCGGCGCGGTGCCCGACACCAGGACGCGGTCGCCGACCTTGATGGCCCGGCTGAAGCCGATCTCAGGCTCGAACGGTGACCCGGAGGAGACCCGGGTCCGCTGCGCGGGCGTGCTGGTCATGATCTGCGGCTCCTCTGGTCGGGACGGTCCGCGCCCGCTGCTGCGGGCACGGCTGGCGACTGCGCGGCGGGTCAAGGCGGCGGCGCCTCCGGCGGCAGGCTGCCCCGCGCGCCGGTCTCCGGCTCGCGCTCACCGGGATCGGCTGGCTCGCCCACGGGCTGGCCGCGCAGGTAGGTGCCGACCGCGACCGCGACCGCGGCGATCGGCACGGCGAGGAACGCGCCGATGATCCCGCCCAGGATGCCCCCGGCCCCGAGGGCCAGGATGATGACCACCGGGTGCAGCGCCACCGCCCGGCCGAGCAGCAGCGGCGCGAGCAGGTGGCCCTCGAGCTGCTGGACCAGCACGGTGATCCCCACCACGATCAGGGCGGCGACGAGGCCCTTGGTCACCAGCGCGACCAGCGCGGCCAGGACGCCCGCCAGGAACGCGCCGATGAGCGGCAGGAACGCCGCCACGAAGGTGAGGAAGGCGAGGGGCAGGATCAGGGGGACGCCGACGACGGCGAGCCCGATCCCGATGAAGACGGCGTCCACCAACCCGACGGCGGCCTGCCCGCGCAGGTAGCCACTGACCGCGACCGCCGAGCGGCGTCCCACCTCGCGCAGGTCGCCGGCCCGGCGCTCGCCGGCGAAGTCGAGGATCCAGCTGGTGAAGCGCTCGGAGTCCTTGACGAAGAAGAACGTCAGGAAGAACGTCAGGATGAGCCCGGTCAGGACCTCCCCGATCGCCGTCGCCCCGGTCACCACCCCCCTGGTGATGCCGCTCGAGTTCTCCCTGAGCTGTTGGCGGGCCTGGTCGAGGTAGCGGGTGACGTCCTCCTGGCTGATCCCGAACGGTTGCGAGGCCAGGTAGTCGCCGAGCTCGTTGACGCCCTGGTCCACCCGCTCGCGCAGCGGCCCGACCTCCCTGCCCACCAGCGGCACGAACAGGGCGACCAGCCCGACGATCACGAGCAGCGCGCCGATGAACACCGCCAGCACCGCGGGGAGGTGCCGCCACCTCCTGGCCTCGAGCCATTTCACCGCCGGGACCAGCAGGGTGGCGAGGAACAGGGCCACGATCACCGGGACGACGATCACCTTGAGCCGGATCAGCAGGAACACGACCAGGCCGGCGGCGACGAGGACGACGAGCAGGCGCCAGCTGTACCCGGCCAGCCGCGCGAGCGCCGGAGGGATGTCGGGCCGCTGCCGGTCCGGGTCGTGAGGGTCGCGCCGTCCGGCACCCGGCCGCACGTCGGTCTGGCCCATCGTTGCCACCGTCCTGCCGCTAGGGGATCAGGGCCCGGGCCGCCCCGGGCGAAGACGGTTGCCAGCCTCGCACATGCGGCATGGCGGTGCAGCCGATCCTGGCGTGGTGCCCCGGCCAGGTCGTGCACGCCGCCGCCGAGTAGCGTCGGCCACACACCGCTGTGGTAAACTAGACTAAGTCTGACCAAGTAACCTTCAAGCCGATCCCGGAGTCTCCATGCCGGCGGAAGAACGCAGACAGTTCAACATCCACGAAGCCAAGACGCATCTTTCCCGCTTGGTGGAACGCGTCGAGGCAGGCGAGGAGCTGGTCATCAGCCGGGCCGGCAAGCCGGTCGCAAAGCTGGTGCCGATCCGTCGAGCCGTCCTGCCACGAACGCCCGGGCTGTGGCGAGGTCGGGTCGTCATCCACGACGACTTCGATGAGCTGCCGGACTCGATCGCGGCCGCGTTCGGCGGCCATGCGCCGTGAGGCTGCTGCTCGACACCCACGTCCTGCTCTGGTGGTTGGCCGACGACCCGTCGCTCTCGGAACCGGCGGCGCAGGCAATCGCGAACGAGCCCGAGATCTTCGTGAGCGCGGCAACCGCCTGGGAGGTCGCGATCAAGCGCGCACTTGGCAAGCTCGAAGCACCAGACGACCTGTCGGGTGCGATCGACACCGCCGGCATGCAGCAGCTCCCGATCGGCTTCGCGCACGCGGCGGCCGCCGGGGCGCTCCCGCGCCACCACGACGACCCATTCGACCGCATGCTTGTCGCGCAGGCGCGGTGTGAGCGCCTGACCCTGGTGACCGGGGACGCCCGTATCTCGCGCTACGACGTACCAGTGCTGGCTGCCTCCTAGCAGCCGCAGCCTTCAGGCAGCAAGACGCGGCCACCCTCGCCCGGCGGGGCGCCTCTACAATGGCCCGCGCCCACGACCGGACCGCGCCGCTGGCCACCGGCCACGCCAGCGGCGCGGGCAGGCCGCGCCTCGCCCGAAGGAGTACAGCCCGTGCTGGATGACGCCGTCGTCCGTCAGGTCCTGGCCGCCGCGCTCGCGACGGGCGGCGAGTGGGCCGAGATCTACGCCGAGGACCGCCTCTCCCACTCGATCCGGCTCGACGACCGCAAGGTCGAGGAGCTGGTCACCGGTCGCGACCGGGGCGTCGGGGTCCGGGTGGTGCGCGGCATCTCGTCCGCCTACGCCTACACCAACCGGCTCGACGCCGACGCGCTGGCCGAGGCGGCCCGGATCGCCTCGGCCGCGCTGCGCGAGGACCGCCGGGTCGAGCTCCGCGACCTGCGCCGGCGCGCCCCCGAGGTGACCCATCCGGTGCGGACCGACCCGTCGGGGATCGAGCGGACCACCCTGGCCGAGCTGGTCCGCCGGGCCGACGACGAGGCCCGCGCCTACGACCCGGCCGTCACCCAGGTGAGCGCCGGCTACGGCGACGTGCGCCAGCGGGTGTTCATCGCCAACTCCGACGGCTTCACCACCGACGAGGAGCGGGTCCGGACCCGCTTCACGGTCCAGGTCGTCGCCGCGCGGGACGGCGTCGTCCAGACCGGGTTCGACGGCCCGGGCCGCGCTATGGGATTCGAGCTGCTCGACGAGTTCCCGCCCGAGCTGGTCGCCGGCCGGGCGGCCGAGCGGGCGGTCGCCATGCTGGCGAGCAGGCCCGCCCCGGCCGGCGAGATGGCGGTGGTGCTCGCGCCAGGCAACGGCGGGACCCTGTTCCACGAGTCGAGCGGGCACGGCATGGAGGCCGACCTGGTTGCCAAGGATGCCTCGGTCTACACCGGCAAGCAGGGGAAGCAGATCGGCGTGGCGACCTTCAACGGGGTGGACGACGCCACCGTGGAAGGCGGCTACGGCTCGTTCGCGTTCGACGACGAGGGCACCCCGGCCCAGCGCACCGTGCTGTTCGAGGGCGGCGTCTGCACCGACTACCTGACCGACCTGATCCGGGCCAGGCAGCTCGGCCAGCCGACGTCGGGCAACGGCCGCCGGCAGTCCTACGCCGACGTGCCGATCCCGCGGATGACCAACACGTACGTCCTGGCCGGGAGCGACGACCCGGAGGAGATCATCAGGCAGACCAGGAGGGGGCTGTACGCCAAGTCGCTCGGGGGCGGCCAGGTCAACCCGGTCACCGGCGAGTTCGTGTTCGGGGTGGTCGAGGGCTACCTGATCGAGGACGGCCAGGTCGCCACCCCGGTGCGGGGTGCCAACCTGGTCGGCGACGGGCCCAGCGTGATCGCTGCGGTCGACGCCCTCGGCGTCGACTTCGCGGTCAAGGAGGGGGTGTGCGGCAAGGAGGGGCAGGGCGTGCCGGTCAGCAACGGCGCCCCGACCATGCGGATCGCGCGGATGACGGTCGGCGGGACAGGAGGGTCGGCATGACGGTCGAGCTGGAGCGCATCGTCGAGCGCCTGGCCGGGGAGGCCAAGGGGGGCGAGGGTGTCGAGGCGTACGCCGAGCAGGTGACCGAGACGAGCGTGTCGGCCTACCAGGGCGAGGTCGAGCGGCTCACCTCGGCCTCGTCCAACGGGGTCGGAGTGCGGGTGGTGCGGGCGGGCCGGCTCGGCTACGCCTACACCGCCGACCTCTCCGACCAGGGCCTGCGCGAGTGCCTGGACGACGCGCGCGCCAACCTCGAGGTGTCCGGCGAGGACCCAGGCAACGTGCTGCCCGAGGCGGGCGCGTACGAGCGGCTGGAGGGCATCTTCGACACCAGGCACGCCCATACGAGCCCGGAGCGCAAGGTCGGCTTCGCCCTCGACCTGGAGGCGCGCACCCGGACCGCGGACGCGCGGGTGACCCAGGTCGAGTCGGCCGGGTACGGCGACGCGGTCGGCCAGGTCACGATCGCCTCCTCCGCCGGGGTGCGCGGCGCCTACGCGGTCACCCACGCCTACTGCTACTCGGTCGCCCTGGCCACCGAGGACGGGCAGAGCCAGGTCGGCTACGGCGTGGACGCCGCGCGCGCCCTGGACGACCTCGACCCCGCCCCCGTGGCCGAGGAGGCGGCCAGGCGGGCGGTGCGGATGCTCGGTGCGGCCAAGCCGCCGACCCGGACCGTCCCGGTCGTGTTCGACCGCCAGGTCTCGCCCAGCCTGCTCGGCGTGCTGCTGTCCGGCCTGTCCGCCGAGGCGGTGCAGAAGCAGCGCAGCCTGTTCGCGGGCAAGCTCGGCGAACAGGTGGGCGCGCCCGGCCTCCGGCTCGTCGACGACGGCCGTCTGGTGGACGGCCCGGGCGCCGCCCCGTTCGACGGCGAGGGGGTGCCGACCCGCCGCACCGTGCTGATCGACGACGGGGTGCTCCGCTGCTTCCTCCACAACACGGCCACCGCCGCTCGTGGCAAGGCCACGTCCACCGGCAACGCCCGCCGTGGCTCGTTCAAGACCACCCCGGGCGTCGCCGCCCACAACGTCTACCTCGCCCCGGGCGACGCCGACCAGGCCGGCCTGCTCGCCCAGGCCGGGGAGGGGCTGCTCATCCAGGAGGTCTCCGGGGTCCACTCCGGTGCCAACCCGGTCACCGGCGACTTCTCGGTCGGGGTGAGCGGGCTCTGGTTCCGCGGCGGTGAGCTGGCCGAGCCCGTGCGCGAGGCCACGGTCGCCGCCCACCTGCTCGACATCCTCAAGGGGATCGTCGCCGTCGGCTCGGACCTGCGCTTCACCTCCGGCTCGGTCGGCGGTGCCAGCCTGCTCGTCGGGCAGATGACGGTGGCGGGCGCCTGATGGCGCACGGCGGCGTGGAGGCCAGCGGCACCCGGCGCCCGCGGGGCGGCCCCTGGCGGGGTCGGCGCTAGGTGGTCCGGCTCGCCACCCGGAGCTGGGGGGACGGCGACCCCGGGCGGCCGCTCGCGCTGCTCGTCCACGGGGTGACCTCGTCGTCGCGCACCTGGTGGCTGGTTGGGCCAGCCCTGGCCGAGCGGGGCTTCCGGGTGCTCGCGGTCGACCTGCGCGGCCACGGCGAAAGCCCCCGCGGCGCTGTCGGGCTCGGCGCGGACGACCTGGCCGCCGACGTGGCCGAGACGGTCGCCGCCGTGACCGGCGGGGCGGCCGACGGCGGGGCAGCGGTCGACCTGCTGGTCGGGCACTCGCTCGGCGCCCTGGTCGCGCTGGCGCTGCTCGTCGGGCGGCCCGGCTTCGCCAACCGGGTGGTGCTCGAGGACCCGCCCGGTCCTAACGGCATCGACTGGGCCGGGCTGGCCGACGGCATCGAGCACGACGTCGGCCGCGCCCTGCGCGAGCCAGACGCGCTCCAGGCCGAGCTGGAGGCGGCCAACCCGGGGTGGGCGCCAGGCGAGGCCGGCCGTCGCGTGGCCGACCTGGCCGACTGCGACGCGGCCACGGTCGCCACCACCCTCCGCGCCAGGGTCCCGTTCGACCCGGCCGGCATGGCCGCCTCCGTGGACGTGCCGGCGCTGCTGGTGCTCGCCGAGGAGGCGCTCGGCTCGAACCTGGTCGGCACCGACCGCAAGGCGCTGGTGCGGGCGCTGCGCCAGGGCACGACACGGGAGCTGACCGCCGGCCACAGCGTCCACCGCGAGGCGCCGACCGGCTGGCTGCGGGCCCTGGACGACTGGCTCGCCGCACCCGGGCCGCCCGGTTCGTCAGCCGGCCCTGGGGTGGCGGGGCCAGCTCGTCGAGACGCATGAACAGCGGCCTGCCGACGCAATGAACGGCGGCCTCCCGGTCGGCCTCGGCCCGCAGGGCAGCCCGCCCCGGGCGGTCACCCGATGGCGCCGGCCTCGTACAGGCCGGCGAGCTCCTCGTGGGAGAAGCCCCAGTCGGCAAGCGCCTCGCCGGTGTGCTGGCCGGGGGTGGGCGTCGGCCCTGGCGGCGCGCAGGGGGTGCGGCTGAAGCGGGGCGCCGGCGCGGGCCGCGGGCCCTCCGGGGTGTCGACGAAGGTCCCGCGGTACCGGTTGTGCGGGTGCTGCGGGGCCTCGGCGGGGGAGAGGACCGGGGCGAGGCAGGCATCGCCGCCCTCGGCGGGCCGGCACCACTCGTCGCGGGTCCGGGTGCGGATCACGGCAGCGAAGCGCTCGCGCAACTCCGGCCAGCGCTCCCGGTCGGCCTGGACGGGCAGGTCGCGATCGTCGGCGAGGCCCAGCCGCTCGAGCAGCTCCCGGTAGAACCCGGGCTCCAGCGCGCCGACCGACACGTACCCGCCGTCGCTGGTCTCGTAGACGCCATAGAAGGGAGCACCGCCGTCGAGTAGGTTGACGCCGCGCTCCCAACGCCAGAGCCCCACCGCGGCGAGCTCGTGGAACAAGGTCATGAGCAGGGCGGCGCCGTCGAGCACGGCCGCGTCGACCACCTGGCCCCGGCCTGACCGCCCCGCCTCGAGCAGGGCGCAGACCACCCCGAAGGCCAGCAGCATGCCGCCCCCGCCGAAGTCCCCGACCAGGTTGAGGGGCGGCACGGGCGCCTCGCCGGCCCGGCCGATCGGGTGCAGCGCCCCGGCCAGCGCCAGGTAGTTGATGTCGTGCCCGGCCGTGCGGGCCAGCGGGCCGTCCTGGCCCCAGCCGGTCATCCGCCCGTAGACGAGCCGCGGGTTTCGGGCCAGGCAGGCGTCGGGCCCGACGCCGAGACGCTCGGCCACCCCAGGCCGGAACCCCTCGAGCAGTACGTCGGCCGTTGCCGCAAGCCGCAGCACGACCTCCGCCCCGCCCGGGTGCCTCAGGTCGACCGCCACCGACCGTCGCCCCCGGGCCAGCACGTACGGGTGGGCGGCGGGGGACGAGGCTGGCCGGTCGATCCTGAGCACCTCGGCGCCCATGTCGGCCAGCAGCATGGCGCAGAAGGGGCCCGGCCCGATCCCGGCCACCTCCACGACCCGGACTCCCTGCAGTGGGCCCATGCGCGTCCTCGTTCCCGTCGGTGGCGCCGCCGTGCCGGCATCCGCTGGAGGTCGAGTGTGCCGAGCCCCCGCCCCGACCGCATCCCCGGACGGGTGCGGGAGCGCGGCTGCACCGTCCACAGCGTGGCGGCCCGGCGTTGCCTGGCCCGCCAGGGTCGCCGACACTGGCGGCAGGGCGGGGCGGCCCGGCCCCCGAGGACGGCGAGGTGCGGCATGGCGGAGCTCCGGTTCGACGGCAGGGTGGCGATCGTGACGGGCGCCGGCGGCGGGCTCGGCCGGGAGCACGCGCTGCTGCTTGCCGCCCGCGGCGCCAAGGTCGTGGTCAACGACCTCGGCGGCGCCGTCGACGGCAGCGGCGGCTCCGCGAGCCCCGCCAACGCCACCGCCGAGGAGATCCAGGGCCTCGGCGGTGTCGCCGTCCCCGACACCAGCAGCGTGGCCAGCCCCGCGGGCGGCCAGGCCGTGGTCGACACCGCCGTCCAGGCGTTCGGGCGGGTCGACGTGGTGGTCAACAACGCCGGCATCCTGCGCGACAAGACCTTCCAGAACATGGCGCCGGGGCTGCTCGACCCGGTGCTCGACGTGCACCTGCGCGGAGCGTTCAACGTCACCCGCCCGGCCTGGCCGCTGATGAAGGCCCAGGGGTACGGCCGCGTGCTGCTGACCGCCTCCAACTCCGGGATCCTCGGCAACTTCGGCCAGTCCAACTATGGCGCGGCCAAGATGGGCCTGGTCGGGCTGGCCCGCGTGCTGGCCCAGGAGGGCGCCAGGCACGGCATCAAGGTCAACGTCCTCGCCCCCATCGCCCGGACGCGGATGACCGAGGACCTGCTCGGACCGCTCGCCGCCAAGCTCGACCCGAGGCTGGTCGCGCCGGTGGCGGCCTGGCTGGTGCACGAGGACTGCCCGGTCAGCGGCGAGGTCTACTCGGCAGGCGGCGGCCGGGTGGCCCGCTTCTTCGTCGGGCTGACCGAGGGCTGGCTCGACCCGGACCTGGATCCCGAGGGCGTCCGCGACCACTTCGACCAGATCCGCGACGAGGCCGGGTACCGCGTGCTCGGCGCCGCCGCCGAGGAGATCGCCGACCTCGCCAGGCACCTCTCCTGACCCTCCTGACCGGCGTTGCCTGCTGGGACGACGGGCCGGTCCAGCACGCCTGCTCGGCTGCGCCTCCGCCCGCACCCGCGTCCCGGCGGCAGGCAGGCGTGCTAGGTGTGCCGCGTGGCGCCGAGCGCGGCCCGGGCCTTGGCGAGCAGCCGGTGGAGTTCCGGCTCGTCGACCAGGGCCATGGCGGCCTCCCAGGGGAGCCAGCGGGCCGCGGACGACTCCCGGGGGTCGTGGTCGACCGTCTCCGGATCCTCGGCGACGACCAGGAAGCGCACGTCGAGGTGGTCGTGGGGCGGGTCCGTGACCCGCAGCGGGGCCCGGTGGACCGACACGTCGAGTGGGCGGGGCGCCGCCGGGTGCAGCCCCAGCAGGCAACCGGTCTCCTCCTGGGCCTCGCGCAGGGCGGTCGCCGCGATCGAGCCGGCGTCGCCCGGCTCGGCATGCCCGCCGGGCTGCAGCCAGCGGCCCGCGAGCAGGTGACGGACGAGCAGGACCCGCTCGCCGCCTGGGTCGACGACCACGGCGCTGCCGGTGAAATGGGCTGGCAGCTGCGCGGGTGAGAACGGCTCCGCCAGGGTCTCGGCATGACGGCGCATCGCCGCCAGGTCGGCCCGCTCACCCGGGTCGGCGCCCTCGTGGCCGGCGAGCAGGGCGACCAGCCCGCGCCGTCGGGCGCTCCCTCTCGCGGGAGCGGTCACTTCACGACGCGGTACCTGAGGTGGGTGACGCCGGTGGGTGACTCGATCACCCTGGTGCGCACGAGCTCAACCTGCCCGGCACCGAGCTGGTTGCCGAACAGCCGGACCCCGCCACCGAGCAGGGCGGGCTCCCGCGCGTGGTGGTGAGGACGAACACCGGGTGGTGGAAGGGAGGCTCATCCCCCCACCAGGCGTCCGCGTCGGGTCCTCCCACGGGCCCTCCCCGCCGCTGAACATCCGCCTGCCCATCACCGTGGCCCCGATGTTGCCGAGCGCTTCCGCGGCGACCTCGTCGTCGACATTGGCCTGTCCGCCGGGGAGGCCGTGCAGCTTGTGGAAGGTCGTCACCACCAACACCCACTCGTGGAGCCGTTGACCGCCCTCGCCCAGCGGTTGCTCGAGCGTCTGGTCCGGTCCCGCGATGAAGCCGTCGAGCGACATCGAGATGTCGAGGGTGAGCCTTCCCATCGTGCCTCCTGCGTCTTGTGACTCGTCCCATCGACGTTGCTGCCACCAGCTGGCGTTCCAAGCAACGCTAGCTGCGCACGGTCGCGAGCAGCAGCACGAAGATCCCTCCGGCGACCAGGCGATACCAGATGAACGGCCACAGGGTCCGGGTCCGGAGCAGGCGCAGCAGGCCGGAGACGGCCACGAAGCCCGAGATCGCGGCGGCCAGGAACCCGGCCACCAGCTGGGCGGTCGGCTCCGACGCCGTTGCCAGGTCGGGGAGCTTGAGGATGCCGGCGCCCAGGATGGCCGGGATCGACAGCAGGAACGAGAAGCGGGCGGCCGCCTCCCTGGACACCCCTTGGAACAGGCCGGCCGAGATGGTGATGCCGGAGCGGCTGGTGCCGGGGATGAGCGCCACGGCCTGGGCCAGCCCGATGCCGAGCGCCTTGGCGGTGGGCAGGCGCTCGACCTCCTCCTCGGCGCTGTCGGTCCTGGCTGGCGTGGAGACCGCGCTGCGGCCGTGGTGCAGCTCGGCCCGGGTGGCCGGCGCCTGCCTGACCCCGCCCTCCTCCGGGTAGGCGACCGGCACGGCCCCGGCGGTGCGGCGCTTGGCGTACAGCTCGGCCGCGATGAGGATGACGGTGGTCAGCACGAGCCAGACCGAGGCCCGCAGCGGCTTGCTCGTCTGCTGGTCGGCCCAGTCCGACAGCACGAAGCCGAGGGCCGCGGCCGGGACCGAGGCGAGCGCCAGCAGCACCAGCAGCCTGCGCTTGACCACCGCCTCCCCAGGGCCGAGCCGGCCCGGGGCGACCACGCTGAGCACGAAGCCCCACAGGTCGCGGGCGAAGTAGGTGACCACAGCGGCCAGCGTCCCGAAGTGCAGCAGGATCTCGAACGACAGCGCTGGGGCGGGGTAGCCGAGCAGCCGGGGGACGATCGCGAGGTGGGCCGAGGACGAGATGGGCAGGAACTCGGTGAGTCCCTGGACGATGCCGAGCAGTGCGGCCGCGAGGAGATCCACGGCGTCGCAGATCCGCTCAGGACTTGCGCGAAGCCGAGGCCGGAGCCGCGCCCTGCTTGGGACTCAGAACGATGGCGATCGCCGACGCGATGAACACCG
>Ga0184632_10000585_pt1 | contig 14498 bp, 12 predicted proteins | sample PLM31_50_b1_FD_133153 | JGI IMG/M metagenome (GOLD analysis project Ga0184632, IMG submission 133153) | Groundwater sediment microbial communities from an aquifer in East River, Colorado, USA - PLM3-1_50_b1 | ecosystem: Environmental > Terrestrial > Soil > Riparian zone | place: USA: East... | reverse complement strand
GAGGGTGCGAAGGCTCGGTGTGCTTGGTCTGGTATTCGTGCCCGGGGCAAGCCTCCTGCGTAGGTCGATGGCTCTGACTGGTCCCGAGGCCGCCGCTAACCCGACCTTTACCCTCAGCCTCTCCCAAACACGTGGGCCCGATACGACGCACATATGGGCGATGGAGCTCCCGGCATCCGAGGAGGCAGGCTGGATCGCTCGGTCGGGCACTCACGTACGGCTGCCGGACGGCATCTCCGCGTTGATCCTCACCGTCCAGATCGCCAGGCAGCCCAGGGTCCTCGTCCTGACGAACGCGGTGTCGGCCGCCTCATTGCTCGAAGCCATGGGAGTGAAGCTCCGCGAGCTCGACAGGGTCAATCCTTCACGGGGCGCGATCCTCTGGAACGGGTTCTTCCTTCGAGTGATCCGGATCCGCCAGGTCGTACAGACGTTCAACGAGACCGAGCCCTTCAAAACCCTCATCCAGTACTCGAGCGAACTGCCGCCGGGCCAGTCGCAGATACTCAGGGAAGGAGTCCCCGGGCAGGCTGTCCGCACTTACCGGCTGACCCTCCGCAACGGACAGGAGGTCGGCAGGGAATTGGTGAGCGAGGACATCCTCACCCCGCGGGTAGACCAGATCATGCTCGTGGGAGCGGATGGCATCCTCCACGGCTCGCAGTTGGGCCAGGCATCCTGGTACGACTTCTGCAGGGTAGAGGGCGATTACGCGGCGCATCTCTCTCTGCCATTCGGCACGGTGGTCACAGTTACGAATCTAGACAACGGCAAGTCCGTGACTGTGGTAATCAACGACCGTGGCCCATACGGCGTCCCCGGGCGGATCATCGATCTCTGCGACAGTGCCTTTGCCAAGATCGCCCCGCTCTCGCAGGGCGTCGCGGACGTCGAGATCAGCTGGTAGCGGCCGGCCTCTTCTCTCCCCGAGCACTCTCAGGGAGCTTGCGGCCAGGCATGGGATCCGGCCCAGGAAGTCGCTGGGACAGCATTTCCTGATCGACCCCGCCATGGCGAGGAGGATCGCCCAGCTCGCGTCCGTGGGACCCGGGTCGCGGGTGCTCGAGGTGGGGGCTGGGCTCGGCTCGCTGACTCTTGCCCTCGCGGCGACGGGCGCCGAGGTCGTTGCCGTCGAGGTCGATACCAGGCTCCTCCCCGCGCTGGAGGAGGCCGTCTCAGGATTGGACGGCGTGCGCTTGGTGGGCAATGACGCGATGGTCGCCGACTGGGGCGACGTGCTCGGGACGGCTGTCGGCCCTTGGGTGATGGCTGCCAACCTCCCCTACAACTTGGCGGTGCCGATCGTCATGCGAGCGCTGGAGACCGAGCCTCGTCTCGAGCGGTTCCTGATCATGGTGCAGAAAGAGGTGGGCGAGCGGCTGGTGGCTGCGCCCGGCGACGACGCCTATGGGGCGGTCAGCGTTCGTCTGGCCTATTGGGCGGAAGCCAAGATGAAGAAGCGAGTGCCGCGCACCGTCTTCTGGCCGCAGCCAAACGTCGACTCCGTCCTGGTCTCGCTTGTGCGCCGCCCGCCGCCGGTGACCGTCGCGCGCGAGGCCCTCTGGCGGATGATCGAGGTGTCTTTCGGGCAGCGCAGGAAGACGATGCGCGGAGCCCTGGTGCGGCTCGGGCTGTCCTCCGTAGATGCCGCGCGGACTCTGGCGATATGCGGCGTCGATCCACGGACCAGACCGGAACGGCTCGGTCTTGAGTCCTTCGCCCGTCTGGCCGAGCTGGCACTCGGTGAGGGACGATCGAGACCATGAGACCCGACCGCTTGATGGTCGATGCCCGGGCGAAAGTCAACCTTTTCCTGAGGGTCCTGGGACGGCGGCCGGACGGCTATCACGAGCTCGAGACGCTGATGGTCCCGATCACCCTGGCCGACCGGCTCGAGCTGCATGCCCATGCGGGCTCTGGAGACTTCCGCACCCTCTCATTCTCGCTGGTGGTTCGAGGCGAGCAGCACTTGATCAACGGAGTGCCCAGTGACGAATCGAACCTGGTCGCCCGGGCGGCGGCCGGGCTGGCCGAGGCGGCTGGCGTGCGGGGGTTCGCGGACGTGCTACTGGAGAAGAGGATCCCCTCGGCCGCGGGGCTGGGCGGCGGAAGCGCGGACGCCGCGGCGACCCTCCTTGCGCTCAACGACCTGTGGGGGCTCGGGTTGTCCGACGAAGCGCTGATCGAAGTAGCCTCCTCGGTTGGGTCCGACGTCCCGGCTCTGCTGGCCGGGGCAGGCGTGCTCGCCAAGGGAAGGGGGGAGCTCATCGAACGCGTCGACGTCCCTCCATACGAATGGTCGATCGTCACCCTCCCCTTCGGAATCAGCACGGCCGAGGGCTTCGGCTGGTGGGACGAAGACAGGGGCCCCACCGGCCCGGACCCAGAGCCCGTCCTGTTGGCGGCCAGGGCGGGTGACGTTTCGGCCCTAGGGCCCCTGCTCTTCAACGACTTGGAGGAGCCGGTGTGTCGCCGTCACCCAGAGGTCCGCGAGGCCAAGCATCGCCTGCTGGGCGCTGGAGCGGCGGGGGCGATCATGTGTGGGAGCGGCCCCACGGTTGCCGGCCTGCTACCCCCGGGGCTCACCGTCGAGGTCCCTGGCGCTATTCGAGTCACATCGGGCTGAACCTCTGCTTCTGGCTGGCCCCCCGCGACTCGAACGCGGATCTCCGGGACCAAAACCCGGCGTCCTGCCATTGGACTAAGGGCCAATGGGGCCAGGCTCCACGATACACGAGGCACGTCCGCGCTCCGCCCGGTGCCATAATCGAGCGTCCGACGGGAGGGTCGAGCTTCAAGTTGCCACCACGGCGAACATCCACCGGCCTGGCCGCAGTAGTGCTCGCGGCGGGACACGGCAAGCGCATGAAGTCGTCTCGCGCGAAGGTCCTGCACGACGTCTGCGGCCGGCCGTCCCTCTGGCACGTCGTTCAAGCTGCCCTCGGGGCCAAACCGGCCACCATCGCGATCGTGGTCCATCACGCGAGGGACGAGGTCGAAGACGCAGTTCGTTCATGGGGGATCGAGCCGGAGCCGGTGTTCGTCGAACAGGGTGAGCCCCTCGGGACCGGGCACGCGGTGGCCGTCACTGAAGAGGCGCTCGGCCGGGCGGGGGAGGTACTCGTACTCTCGGGTGATGACCCTCTCGTCACAAGTCGCCACGTCCGAGGCCTGCTCTCGGCGCATCGCAGGACCAAGGCGGCGGCGACCATCCTCACGACCGTCCTGGATGACCCCGCTGGATTCGGCCGTATCGTCCGGCAAGGAAGCAAGCTCGTCGGGATAGTGCAGGAGGCGGACGCGTCGCCCGAGGTTCGAAAGATCAGGGAGGTCTCCACGCTGGTGTACGCGTTCCGGCGCGAGGACCTTTTTGGTGCTCTGCCTCTGGTCGGCAAGGAGAACCGGCTGAACGAGTACTACCTGCCAGATGTGATCACGATCCTCAAGGACAAAGGGGAGCGCGTCTCGGTCGTGGCCGTCGATCTCGGGGGTGGGCTCGGCCTCAACTCCCGCAAGGGGCTGGCCACGGTGACCCGGATCATGCGGAACCGGATCGTGGAGAACCACATGGCGAAAGGTGTGACCTTCGTGGATCCGGCGACGGTCTACGTGGACGTTGACGTGCGGATCGGCTCCGACACCATCGTCCTGCCGTTCACCCATCTGGAAGGCTCGACCCGGATCGGGGCGAGGTGCCGCATCGGGCCGGCGACACGGATCGTGAGTTCGACGATCGGAGACGATGCCGACGTAACATTCTCTGTCGTGCGCGGTTCCAAGATCGCTCGTCGTGTGAGCGTGGGTCCCTACGCCAGCCTTCGCGCCGGGACGGTGATAGACGAAGATGGAAAGGCGGGCAGCTTCGTCGAGATAAAGGCCAGCCGGGTGGGCAGGGGCAGCAAGGTGCCGCACCTTTCCTATGTGGGCGACGCCACGATCGGGGCCGATGCGAACATCGGCGCCGGTACGGTGACGGTCAATTACGATGGGTTTGAGAAGCACCGAACTGTAATCGGTGACGGGGCGAGCATCGGCTCGGATACCATGTTGGTGGCGCCTGTGAAGGTGGGCAAGCGTGCATGGACGGGAGCCGGCTCGACGATCACCAAGGACATCCCGGCGGGTGCCCTGGCGGTGGAGAGGTCGGAGCAGCGGATCGTCCCTGGCTACGACGAACGCAAGCGAGCGCGCAAGGGCAAGGATGAAAGGGGACGCCATGGGTGAAGAGGCGCTTCGAGAGACCGTGACCCGCAAGCGCATGATGGTCTTCTCCGGTACATGCCACCCCTCGCTCTCGGAGGAGATCGCGCAGCATCTCGGGATTCACCTCTCCGGCGCCAAGATCTCTCGGTTCTCCTCGGGTGAGATCTACTTCCGTGCGGAGGAGAGCGCGCGCGGCGTCGACGCCTTCGTCATCCAGACCCATGGGCCGCCCGTCAACGAAGTGATCATGGAGCAACTCGTGATGCTGGACGCGCTGAAGCGCGCCTCCGCCAAGCGGATCACGGCCGTGATCCCCTACTACGGCTATTCGCGGCAGGACAAGAAGACGCTGGCGCGCGAGCCCATCTCGGGGAAATTGCTGGCCGACCTGCTGACGGCGGCAGGGGCGAACCGGGTGGTGACCGTCGACCTGCACTCGGGCCAGATTCAAGGCTTCTTCAACTTCCCGGTGGATCACCTGACCGCGCTGCCCGTCCTTGCGGATCACCTGCGCGAGAAGATCTCCGATCCGGACGAGCTCGTCGTGTGCGCACCGGACGCCGGCCGTGTCAAGACGGCGGAACGCCTCCGTGAGCGCCTTCACTGCGACCTGGCGTATCTCTACAAGCGGCGATCACGCCACGAGGCCCACAAGATCGAGCAGATAGAGGTCGTGGGAAAGGTGAAGGGGCGCCGCTGCGTGCTCATCGACGACATGATCGACACCGCGGGAACGGTGAGCGACGGGGCCACGGCCTTGGCGAACGAAGGTGCGGCCGAGATCTTCGCGGCCGCCACACACGCGCCGTTCTCCGGAAAGGCGGTTCAGCGACTAGCCGAGGCGCCCATCAGGCAGACTGTGGTCACGAACACCCTACCGATCCCCGATGAGAAGCTGCAGGTCCTGGGGGACCGTCTTACAGTGCTCTCCATCGCTCCGATACTAGCCGCGGCTCTGGAAGCGGTGTTCGAGGACACATCGGTCTCGGAGCTGTTCCACGGCGAGAACCAGCCTTAGCCACGCGACGGCATCGGCCCCAGGGTCGGTACAATTGGCATGCTTATCCAGCCTCGGTCTCTCGTTCGACTCCCCGGAGGAAGTCCATGGAACGCAAGCTCAAGGTAGAGCGACGCGACGCAACCGGTAAGGGCGCGGCGCACAAGATACGCGCGGCGGGGAAGGTGCCCGCCGTGGTTTACGGACATGGAGTCGAGCCGGTTCACGTTAGCGTCGACTCTCGCGAGCTGTTCCACTTGCTCCACACGGAGGCCGGGGCGAACGTCCTGGTTGATTTGCGGGTCGATCAAGACCACTTCCTGGCCATGCCTCGAGAGATCCAGCGGGATCACATAAGAGGGCAGTTCATCCACGTGGACTTCCTCAGGATCGCCCGCGACGAGAAGATCACCGTCGAGGTGCCGATCCACATCGTCGGAGAGTCCCGCGGGGTGAAGGAAGGTGGCGTGGTCGAGCATCACCTGTGGAACCTCGAGCTCGAGTGTTTCCCTCAGGAGGTGCCGGCATCAATCGAGGCGGACATAAGCGCGCTCGGCATGAATGAGTCCATCCGGGTGAGCGATCTCAAGCTGTCGAAGGCGCTTACGGTGAAGACTCCGAAGGAGGAGACGATCGTATCGGTCGTCCCGCCGCAGGTGCTCAGGGTCGAGGAGGAGATCCCCGCCGAGGAGGCCGCCGAGGAGGCGCCAGCCGAGGAAGAGGCCGGCGAGGCTCCCGCTCCCGAGACCGGCTAGCTGGCGTTGTCGGATCCCTGGCTGGTCGCCGGGCTGGGGAACCCCGGAGAGCGCTACGCGAACACTCGGCACAACATCGGCGCCATGGTCGTCGAGCGCCTAGTGGACCGGCTCGGCGCAAGGCTGAGGAAGGTGCGGCTCCTGGCCCTCCACGCCGCCGAGGCTCGCTTCGAGGACACGCCGCTCCTCCTGTGCGTCCCCGGGACGTTCATGAACGTCTGCGGACCGCCGATCGCTTCCTTCGCTCGCAAGCGCGGCGTCCCGCCCGAGCGGATCGTTGCCGGTCACGACGAGATCGATCTCGCGTTCGGTGCCCTCCGAATCAAGCGGGGTGGAAGTACGGCGGGTCATCACGGGCTCGACTCGATGGTCCAGGCGTTCCGGTCGGCGGACTTCTATCGCGTCCGTCTGGGTATCGGCCGCCCCGCTGGTCGATGGGAGAACGTGGACTTCCTGCTCGAGCCCTTCGCCAAGGCCGAGCGTCCTGAGGTCGAGTTGCTCGTTGAAGAGGCCGCGGACGCGGTGCTCTCGCTCGTGAGCCATGGTCTGTCCCTCACGCAGGGCCGCTACAATCGGGGCGGGATCGCCAAGTAATCGAATAACCGCTGGTCACAGGCCTGGTTAGAGCGACCAGGCCTGTTCGTGCTGTTTGGGAGGGGTCGGGCAGGAATTTGACGGATCAGATAGCCCGGATTCTCGAAGAGGCGGCGGCGGCCGAACCATTCCGGCGGCTCCTCGCTTCCCGAGGACCGGTCCGCGTTGCTCACGCGCCCTGGCCCGGCCAGGCGTTCGCGGTCGCCGCTCTCGCCCGAGCCCTGGACGCGCCCGTGCTCGCGCTCGCCGCCGACCCGAGGGCGGCGGAGGCCCTGGCCGCGAGCGCTTCGGCCTTCCTGGGGACCGATCGCGTGGTGTGGTTCCCTGCATCGGAGTCCCTGCCGTACGAAGGCATCAGCCCCGGCCCGCAGGCCGCAGGGGCCAGAGCTCTTGCGGCCCATCGGATCCGGAGGGCCCGAGGCGCGCTTGTGGCCGTGGCTCCAGTACATGCGGCGATACAGGGCCTGGCGCCGGATCTGGGTCTGCACGAGCCACTGACGCTGGTCCTCGGCGAGGCGCTCGCGCCCGACGCGCTTGCGGAGCGACTGGTCGGCCTGGGCTACGCCCGTGTGGATCTGGTCGAACACCGTGGCGAGTTCGCTGTTCGCGGTGGGATCGTGGACTTCTTCCCCTCCACCTCCCGTCGGCCTGTTCGCGCCGAGTTCGATGGAGACGATGTCGAGTCGCTCCGAGAGTTCGCGCCCGCAACGCAGCTCTCCACGGGATGGATCGAGCGCGCGGAGGTGCATCCGTGTCGCGAGCTCCTGGTCACAGAGGAGATCCGCCGGCGGGCTGGGGAGGCCGCTCCCCGGTACCGAGGTCAATTCCGGGCGGCACTCGAACGGCTCTCCGAAGGGCTTGCGTTCGAGGGCATGGAGCAGGCGATCCCACTGGTGCATGACAGCCTCCCGGTGATCGCCGACCTCCTGCCGCCGGGCTCGTGGGTGGCCCTCTGTGCGGCTATACGCACGACCGAGCGGGCCAGGAGCGTCTCGCTCGAGGCCGAGGCGCTGGCGGAGGCTTCCGCCTGGCCAGGCCCGCGCGTCGTCCACGACCTGGACGTGGCCATCGGCGCTAGGCAGCGCGTCGAGCTCTCGGAGTTCGTGGAGCCGGACTCTATAGACCTGGGAATCGTCTCCTGGGAACAGTCTGGCCGGCTCGAAGCGGTCGTCGAACAAGCCCTCGCTATTCACCGCCAAGGCGCTCGGTTGATCGTCGCTGCGGAGGGGCGGGGCAGTCTGGGCCGCGCCGTCGAGGTGCTCGCGGCCCGAGGCCTGCCCAGAGACGAGATCGCCTCGACCGAGGCTGACGCAGGCGAGGGATTCCTCTTCCGGCCCGAGCCGAATGTACCGCCTCTCTTCGCATTACTCACGGAGGAAGACCTCTTCGGCGGACGCCGCCACACTCGTGTCGCTCCGCGCCTTGCTCGCAGGAGCGCCGAGGGCGTGGCGGCCGAGCTCGCTCCAGGCGACCTCGCCGTGCATCAGGTGCACGGCGTCGGGCGATATGCGGGAATGGTCCGCCGTGCTGTGGCCGGCGCCGAGCGCGATTACCTCCTCCTGGAGTACGCCGAAGGGGACAGGCTCTACGTCCCTTCGGACCAGGTCGGTGTGGTCGCGAAGTATGTCGGCGGGGAGGCGCCCAGGCTTCACCGGCTCGGGTCGAGCGACTGGACCAAGGCGAAGGCTCGAGTCCGAAGGGCAGTACGCGACATGGCCGGTGAGCTGGTCCGCCTCTACTCGGTGCGGATGAGCGTACCGGGCCATGCCTTCGGCCCCGACATGCCCTGGCAGGCTGAGCTCGAGGACGCCTTCCCACACGAGGAGACTCGCGATCAGCTCGCCGCGATCCAGGAGGTCAAACGCGACATGGAGGAACCCAAGCCGATGGACCGGCTGATCTGCGGGGACGTCGGCTACGGCAAGACCGAGATCGCGGTAAGGGCGGCGTTCAAGGCAGTCCTGGATGGCAAGCAGGTCGCGGTCTTGGTTCCCACGACATTGCTGGCCGAGCAACATTTCGTCACCTTCTCCGAGCGCTACGCATCGTTCCCCGTGAAGGTGGCGATGCTCTCGCGTTTCGTCTCGCCCAAGGAGCAACAGAAGGTGCTGGCCGACGCGGCAGCGGGTGAAGTCGATGTGCTGATCGGCACGCATCGCCTGCTCTCGGACGACGTGAGGTTCAAGGACCTGGGCCTCCTCGTCGTGGACGAGGAGCAGCGTTTCGGCGTCTCCCACAAGGAACGGCTGAAGAGACTTCGAACCAGCGTCGACGTACTGACGATGACGGCCACGCCAATCCCGCGGACGCTCGAGATGTCTCTCGCCGGCATCCGGGACATGAGCGTGGTTGATACACCACCGGAGGACCGCCAGCCCGTTCTCACCTACGTCGGGTCGTTCGACGAAGAGATGGCGCTGGCAGCGGTGCGGAGAGAGTTGCTCCGCGGGGGTCAGGTGTTCTGGGTCCACAACCGCGTCGAGACGATCGAGCGGACGGCCGGCCGCCTCCGGCAGAAGCTCGGCGAGGAGGCCCGAATCGACGTGGCCCACGGCCAGATGGACGAGCAGCGACTCGAGAAGGTGATGATCGAGTTCTGGGACCGGAGCGCCGATGTGCTCGTGTGCACGACGATCGTGGAGAGCGGCCTCGACGTGCCCTCCGCCAACACGCTTGTCGTGGAGCGAGCGGACCGCCTTGGCCTGGCCCAGCTGTACCAGCTACGTGGGAGAGTGGGTCGAAGCTCGGAGCGCGCGTTCGCCTACCTCTTCTTCCCGATCCAGGCCAGGCTGACCGAGGAGGCGCACGAGCGCCTGGCTGCCATCAGCCGCTTCACGGCGCTTGGCTCCGGATTCCAGATCGCCATGCGAGACCTGGAGATACGCGGGGCGGGGAATCTGCTCGGCGCCGAACAGCACGGCCATATCGCGGCCGTCGGGTTCGATACATATCTCCGCCTGCTGTCCGAGGCGGTGGCCGAGATGAAGGGTGAGCCGGTTCCGCCAGAGCGCGAGGTCCGGATCGACCTTCCGGTTAAGGCTTTCATTCCGCCAGAGTGGGTTGGGCAAGAGGCGCTCCGGCTGGAGCTCTACCGGAGGATCGGGACCGCCAGGGACCACGAAGAGCTGTACCGAGCCCGGCTGGAGGCAGGCGACCGCTACGGCACACCCCCCCCGCCGGTCCGGGCGCTCTTCGCCGTCGCGTCGCTCAAGCTCGCCTGTCTGAGGTTGGACGTCGAAGAGGTCTCTACCGTCAGGCGCCAGATCCGGGTGAAGCCTGTGGCAGAGGCGACGGGTTACGAGATCGCAGCGGCGGTCCCTGAGGCCTCCTACCACGCGACGACCCGAACGTTGAACCTCGCCCCTCCGCCACAGTTCGCCGGTGAGCTCCTGGTCGCCTACGTGGAGGACACGCTCACTTCCCAGGAGCAAGCGGAGACGGAAGGCGAAAAGGCCTCGGTAGAATCCCGGCCGTGACCCCACCCATCAGCCCGATCGACCCGGGCGTCGTCCCGGACGGGCCGGTCCCGTCCAGGGCGGAAGGGAAGCGCGTGCTCGATCTGCTCAAGGTCATGCACCGACTCCGGAGTCCCGGCGGATGCCCATGGGACCTGGAGCAGACCCACATTTCGCTCGCGCGCCACCTGCTTGAGGAGGCGCACGAGACGCTGGAGGCCATCGACTCTGGCGACCCGGGCCGACTGAGGGACGAATTGGGCGACGTCCTTCTGCAGGTCGTGTTCCACGCCGAGATGGCCATGCAGGAGGGGACCTTCGACATCGACGACGTGGCCGAAGGCGTCGCGGCCAAGCTCGTCCGTCGGCATCCGCACGTATTCGGCGATCTGGAGGTCGACTCCTCCGCCGAGGTCCTGGTGAACTGGGAGCGGATAAAGAGCGATGAGAAGGGCGAGCATGGACTCGACGAGGACATCCCTGCAACCCTTCCGGCATTGGCTCGTGCGGCGAAGGTTCAGCGGCGGGCGGCGGGCTACGGGTTCGATTGGCGAACGCTGGAGGGCGCGCTCGGAAAGGTTCGCGAGGAGCTGCATGAACTCGAGGACGCCACGGCCGGCCAGGCAGAGGAGGAGATGGGAGACCTGCTCTTCGCGATTGCCGCGGTGGGGCGACGGCTGAACGTCGATCCGGAGGCAGCCCTGCGCAGGGCCACGAAGCGATTCGCCGACCGCTTCGAACGCATGAAGGCGCGGGCCGACGCCGAAGGCATCGATCTCGAGGGGCTTCCCGAGGACGAACTGCTCGCCAGGTTCCGCGCTGCGAGGTAGGGCAGGTCATACAATCAACGCCCCAATGGCCGTCATCGACGAGATCCGCGCTCGCGAGATCCTCGACTCCCGTGGCAATCCCACAGTGGAGGTCGAGGTTCTGCTCGCCGATGGCAGCCTTGGCCGTGCGGCGGTGCCCTCCGGCGCCTCCACCGGGTCGCACGAGGCGGTTGAGCTGCGCGACGGTGACACGGGCCGCTTTGGCGGCAGGGGAGTCCTCGCGGCCTGTAGGAACGTCGAGGAGGAGATCGCGCCGGAGCTGGAAGGCATGGATGCCTTCGACCAGCGAGGGATAGACGCCGCGTTGCTGGATATGGACGGCACGGCCAACAAGGGCAAGCTCGGCGCCAACGCGATCCTGGGAGTATCGCTGGCTGTGGCACGGGGCGCGGCCCGTTCGGCCGGCCTTCCTCTCTACCGCTACCTGGGTGGCACCAACGCATTCCTCCTGCCCGTCCCGCTCATGAACGTGATCAACGGCGGCGTCCACGCGGACAACGGTCTCGAACTCCAGGAGTTCATGCTGGCACCTGTCGGCGCGGCTTCCTTCGCGGAGGCCCTCCGCTGGGGCACCGAGACCTTCCATGCCCTCCACGAGGCGCTCAAGAGCAAGGGTCTGGCCTCGGGCGTCGGCGACGAAGGAGGCTTCGCACCGGCTATCGCGAGCGCCGGAGAAGCGCTCGAGCTCCTGGTGGAGGCCATCCAGACGGCCGGGCTCGAGCCCGGACCTGAGGTGGCCATCGCCCTTGACGCCGCGGCCTCGGAGTTCTTCCGCGACGAGTCCTACAAGTTGGAGGGTCGAACGCGGACGGCCGCGGACATGATCCAGTTCTACTCGGGCCTGGTCGATTCCTACCCGATCGTATCCATCGAGGACCCTCTGGCCGAGGACGACTGGGACGGATGGATCGGCATCACCGAGGCTCTAGAGGAACGCGTCCAGGTCGTCGGCGACGACCTGTTCGTCACGAATCCCGAGCGCCTCGAGCGTGGGATCGACGAAGGGGCCGCGAACGCCATCCTCATCAAGGTCAACCAGATCGGCACGCTCTCCGAGACACTCGATGTTGTGAGGATGGCCAAGGAGTCTTCGTACGGCGTGGTCATAAGCCACCGGTCCGGGGAGACCGAGGACACGACCATCGCCGACCTCGCGGTTGCCACCAACGCGGGGCAGATCAAGACCGGAGCCCCCTCGCGCGGGGAACGGACGGCCAAGTACAACCAGCTGCTTCGGATCGAGGAGGAGCTAGGCGACGCGGCGCGCTACGCTGCGCGGCTTCCCTACGGCCGCATCCCGGCATTGATGGTCGTGGATGACACGGAGCCGGAGGACGACGATGAAGCCGATGTCGAGGAGGTGGAGTAGTTGTCCGCCTCACGAACGAAGCTCGCACCACGCGCGGCGGCTCTGGCCATCGTCGTGATCGCGCTTCTCCTATATCTGCTGGTGCCGCTTCGCACGTACGTGGCCCAGCGCAACCGGCTTGGCGACCTAGAGCGGCAGACGCAGATCCTGGAGCAGCAGAACGTGGAGCTCCAGGGCAGGGTCGATCAGCTTGGAGACCCCGCCTACATCGAGAAGATCGCCCGCGAATGCCTTGCCATGGTCCGTCCGGGCGAGATCGGCTTCGTCATAGTGCCGAAGGAAGGTCCACCAGAGCCACCCAGTTGTTGACCCCGTTGATCCGCTGGTTCGACGGCTACCAGCAGGCCCACCGCTGGCTCGCTTTCCCATGCGCGGTGCTCCGGAAGTTCTCCGACGATGGCGCGGGCAACCTAGCCGCGCTGATCGCCTACTACAGCTTCTTCTCTCTTTTCCCACTACTCCTCGTGTTCGTCAGCGTCCTGGGCATCGTCCTTCGAGGACACCCTGGGCTGGAGGACCGGATCCTGAATTCGGCCCTCTCGCAGTTCCCCGTGCTCGGTGAGCAACTCAAGTTGCACTCGCTCAGCGGGAGTGGCCTGGCCCTCTCGGTCGGGATCGTGGGCGCTCTCTGGGCGGGCCTCGCCGTGACGCGGGCGGCTCAGTACGCGATGAACGAAGTGTGGGGGGTCCCGCCCGAGCGCCGGCCAAATTTCCTGGTCTCGCGCCTCCGAGGTCTGGTGCTGCTGGCCATCCTCGGCACCATGACGCTCGCGACCACTTTCGTGTCCGGCCTGTCCACTCTGCCCGGGCTCCCGGGGGCGGCCAGGCTCCTCTGGTATCCAGCCTCACTCGCGCTGAACGTCGCCCTGTTCGCCGTCGCGTTCCGGGTCCTCACCCGGCAAAGGCTCTCGACCGGAGAGATCCTGCCGGGTGCCGTCCTCGGTGCCGTGCTGTGGACAGCCATGCAGCTCGTCGGGACCTATTTCGTCACCCACCGCATACAGGAGGCGACATCGATATACGGCACCTTCGCGCTCGTGATCGGTGTCCTCGTATGGTTCTACGTCGGGGCACAGATAACTCTCTACGCGGCCGAGATCAACGTGGTGAGGGCTAGACGGCTATGGCCGCGGAGCCTCATTGCCACGCCGCTCACTTCGGCCCGCGACGAGTAGACTGCAGAGGCGCAGTATGTTTTCCCAGGTTCGCGTCGAGCGACCGACCGGCGGCCCCCGCAGGCCTCGCGTCCCTTACTCCCACGAATCGCCAGGCGAGAAGGAGATGTCGCATGACGAGGACGAGTACGGTCGGCCGAATGATTGTCAGCGGTTCTTCCAGCAGGCCGGGATGGGTTTCAAGCTCCCGTCCGGGCCGGGTTTGCGAGGCGGCCGAATGCCCGACCGTGCTCTCCATATACAACGCGGGGAGTTGGTGCTGGGTCCATCGCCCTCCGACGTATCGGCCCGGCTCCGCACTGCGAGCCTGACCGCTATTCAGTAACTACCGCCTTCAGGGCGAGCCACGGAGCCTGCATTCCACACTTCGGCTGGAGACGAAATGTGGAACGTGGTCCAGCGATTCCCCTATTGGTCCCTTTTAGCGAACAGGGGTGTGCACCAATCCATCGGCCTGGCGCCTAAGGGCCGGGGACTGGTTTGTCGTAGGTCACGTCGAAGTGGTCGGTCAGCCATCCCAGAAACGCCGCGGCCACCGCGATGACGTACCACTGAGAGAAGTTCAGCCAGTGGGCGACCGCCGCCCCCCATATCCCGTAGATGGCGGCGAATGCCGCCCATCTCGGGACGTACCGGCGGATGACATGGGTCAGCGGCGGGAGGGCGTCGTCCATCTTCTTCAAACCGATCCCCTCCATGATCCCGAAGGCGGGAGCGGCCACCAGGAACCATTTCGAGAACGGCAGGAAGCGCAGAAGGATCAAGAGGGTAACGGCGACCACGCCCCAGACGCGCACGAACCAGCGATTCCAGGGATTCCGTGTGTTGAACGTCTTCTTGTAGGCAGCGACTGCCCTTTGCATTGGCCCCGCGCCCTTGTCGACTGACTGGCTCATGGCTGTCAATCCCCCTCACCTTGTCCCGCGGTCGGCCGGACCGCGGTCGCCTGGCCGATCCCCGTCGTGGCCCCGGTGACGAATCCAACCTTGCCTTCGAACCTCTTCTCCATCGATTCAGCTCCTCGCTTTCAGCTGCCGGCTTGATGAATCGGCGCTAATCCCGGTCCGCGGGATGTGATGGACTGCGCCGCCACGGCGGCAGCCCGTAGACGGTGCCCGGG
>Ga0184632_10000582_pt1 | contig 14539 bp, 8 predicted proteins | sample PLM31_50_b1_FD_133153 | JGI IMG/M metagenome (GOLD analysis project Ga0184632, IMG submission 133153) | Groundwater sediment microbial communities from an aquifer in East River, Colorado, USA - PLM3-1_50_b1 | ecosystem: Environmental > Terrestrial > Soil > Riparian zone | place: USA: East River... | reverse complement strand
TCGGGATCCGCGCATGGCGCCCTCCTCGTGGCAGTCAGGTGCGGTCGGATGCGGTCTGGGCCGCTTCGTGAAGAGAGTGCCATGGTGACCGGGTCGGTCGTTGACCGCAACGTTAACGTCCCGTTCACTGCGCCCCGGCGGTGCGTTTCGGCACCACCAAGTGACTCTGCGGTCGACCGGATCGTCAGACAGGCTCCGCCACCCAGGTCGGGAGCTCCCGGGCGAGCGTCGCGAGCGGCAATGACCCGTGCCCGAGCACCTGGTCGTGGAACCCGCGCAGGTCGAAGCGCGACCCGTCCCGCGCCGCCAGCTCCTTCCGGAGCGCCTCGATCTGCCGCTTCCCGAGCATGTAGGTCAGGGCCTGCCCGGGCCAGCAGATGTAGCGGTCGGTCTCGATGACCGCGTCGGTCTCGGACAGCCCGGCGTCCTCGAGCAGGAAATCGATAGAGCGCTGGCGCTCCCAGCGGAGCGCGTGGAGCCCGGTGTCGACCACGAGACGGGCTGCGCGCCACGCCTGGCCGTCGAGCATCCCGAATCGTTCGGCCTCGGAGCGGTACAGCCGCATCTCGTCGGCGAGTCGCTCGCTGTACAGGCCCCAGCCCTCGACGTAGGCGCCGCCGACCATGCGCGCTCCGAGCCGCCGGAACGTGTTGAGGTTCGGGTTCTCCATCTCCAGTGCGATCTGGAAATGATGGCCCGGCGCCGCCTCGTGGTACGTCGTCGAGGCGAGCTTGGTGTACTTCCGCGAGGGCAGGTCGTAGCCATTGGCGTAGTAGATCCCGTCGCGTGACCCATCGGCGGCAGGCGGGTAGTAGTAGGCGAAGGGCGCGTCCTTCTCCTTGTACTCCTCGACGGCGCGGACCTCGAGTCCGGCCTTGGGCAGGACGCCGAAGTACCTAGGGGCGGCTGCCATGGCCCGGTCGATGTCCTCGCGGGCACGTTCGACCAGCTCGTCCTTCGTGGCGGGCGTGTTGCCGAGGGCCGACTCCAATGACGCCCGATAGGCCGCGACATCGTCCCCGAAGCCCGCGGCCCTGGCGATCTCGCGCCGCTCCTCGTCGATCGAGGCGAGCCCTTCAAGGCCGATCTGATGGATCTCCCCCGGGTCCATCTCGAGGGTGGTCCAGCTGCGGATGGCGGTCCGATAGATCGCGTCGCCGTTCGGGGCGGACCAGATGCCCGGGTCCGTGCGACTGGCCTGGCGATAGTCGCCACGGAGCGTCTCCAGGAACGCTGCGTCGGCGGGGTACACGACGTCGCGAACGACATCACGGATCCGCTCTCGAGCGGCATCGGATGCGCCCTTGATGTTGCTCGGGACGATCGCGCTCTCGATCGGGATCGCCAGCATGCGCTCGATCTGGGCGATCACCCGCTCGGTGACGATCGACGGCGCGGTCAGGCCCGTTCCCATCGCCTCGCGCAGGATGTCGGCATTGGCCGCCATGAACGTCGGGTAGGCGTGCAACCGCCCGATGAACGCCTCAACGCGCTCCGACGTATCGACCGGCTGGAACTGGGTGAGCTGCGGCAGCAGTTGCTGCGGGCCGCCCATCTGGTCCACGACCCGGAGCTGGTAGAGGCCCTGATCGTCCTCCTCGATGGCCAGCTCGCCGATGACCTGGAGCATGTCGCGGGTGATCCGCTCCTCGGTTGAGAGCCCGTCGAGCGGGATCGCCGCCGCCTCGGCCGCGGTCCGCGACATCAGGTCGCGGGTCCGCGCGCGGCCGGCCGGCGAGGGATCCTCGAGGCGATCGGCGTATCGCTCGTCGCCGTAGAACGTCGCGGTCGTCGGGTTGAGCTCGAGGATGCCCTCCCAGAACCGATGGGCGAGGTCATCCACGGTCGAGCGCGAGTCGGTCACGAGGGCTGGCCTCCCGGTTCGGGCAAAGGTCGATGGTGGACGGCCGGCGTTGGGATCGCGGGCCGCGATCTGGGCGGCAAGCGTACCGCCGGCGACGGTCAGCCGCCGAACAGGTGCATCTGCTCGCCGCCGCGTTCGACGACGGGATCGAGGCCGAGCAGCGGCTCGAGCTCGTCGAGATCGAGCCGGTCGGCCGCCAGGAACGAGCGCAAGTGGTCCCATTTGATGACGTTCCAGCCCTGCTCCTGGATCGCGGACCGGAGGAGCGGTGAGCGGTCGAGCTTGTGGCGGACGAGGTCGGTGCGCTCCGGGGCGATCGCGAGGAAGCGGATGAATCGTTCATCGGTGCCGATGCGGGCATGTCGACGCAGCAACGGCTCGCCGAGCATGGCGGTCCACTCGACCTCGAACAGGAGCGCGACCTTGCCGCGGATGTACCAGATCGCATCGACCTGGGCGAGCGCGTCGACGGCCCGACCGATGCTCCCCAGGTAGGCGCCGCGTTCGCGATCGTCGAGCAGGTCGCCGAGGTGGCCGCGGCCGTGCCGCCGTGCCTGCTCTCGCTCGGCCAGCCACACGCGCAATCCCAGCCGGTGGCCAGCCTCCGTGATTGCGGCCAGCAGCTCGGTGTGCTCCTGGCTCCGGCGCAGGAGGTCGTCGGAGGTCACGAGGCGGTCGGGCGTGCTGGCGAGGCTGCGGTAGCTGTCGAGGCAGGCGCGGACCAGCGTCTCGTCCGGGAGGTCGTGGCCCGTGAACAACGTCGCGATGCGGTCGTAGAACGCGGCCTCGGACAACGGGCCGGCGGTCGACAGCAGGCTGTAGACGGCCCATTCCACGCGGTCGGCGAGCGGCTGCGCGGCCGCGTCCCGGTCGGCCGGCTCGGCCAGCCACCAGCGGCCGGGCTCGATCTCCGTCACGCGTCGCTGATCGGGTCGTGCGAGCTCGTCGCGGATCAGGGCGAGGAGACGCTCGACGGGGTCGGGGGCGGCGTCGGCCTCGGCGGTCGCCCGGCGGACCGCGACCGGCGGCCCTCCCTCGGATGCGCCATCGGCGATCTCCCCGCGACCGACGCGGGGCGTACCACCGCCACCACCTCCGAGTCCCGGCGGCGTAAGTGTCGGCTCGTCCGGTTGCGCGCCAGGGGACGCCCATGGCCGAGAACCCGTGGCCAGACGACGCAGGTGCCCGGACCGATCCAGCCCGACGAGGATCTCACCGAACAGCCGCTCCATGCGGGCCGGTTCGCCGCGAGCACGGAGCGTGTCGACGGCCGCATCGGTGACGACCTTCGCCGCATCGCTGGCCGAGAACGGCCGCTGGTCGAACCGTTCGGGCGGGGCGAACAGTCCACGGCCCGGGACGCGATCAGGATCGCCTGAGCCGCCCGGTACCGAGGGCAGGTCGACGTTCGCTCGTGAGCGCGGGCCGGGCGGGATCGGCGCGCCCGGCGGCACGAGCTCGATCACTCCGGCGCCGGCGTCGTCAGGATCGGACTGGCGCGCGACGACGACCCGATAGCCGGACGAGGCCGCGCCGAGGGCAACCGCCGCCAACGCCTCGGCCCCACCGTCGACGAGCTGGACGACGCGCCCGTCGCGCGCCATCGATGGCTCGATCGCGGCCAGCGCCCGACCGACCGTGACGGCCTGCCACGACCACGGTGCGCGGAGCGACGGGTCGGCCAGCGCGTCGATCGGCAGCTGCGCGGTCGCCTCGCGACCGAGTGTCCACGCAGTCCCGTGATAGGCCACGCCCAGGCGATCGAGGCTCGGGCGCATCGGTGGCTGACCAAGGACGAGGCGCACCTTGGGGGCCGTCCCCGGACGGTCGGGCGACGTGTTGTCACTCAGTGCCCGCAGCGCCGACGGGCTTGCCACCGCGAGGACGGCCGTCGCGGATCCTTCCGCCAGCGCCTGGAGATCCTCGCCGAGCCGCGCCTGCAATGGCCCGAGCGCGCCGCCCTCGAGATGCTGGACGAAGCCGCGCACCGTCCGGAACGCATCCTCGAAGGCGAGCCACGGGTTCCGCTCTCGCCACTGGGTGGTCGTCGGCAACCGGACGTGCCCACCAGCGATCCGCAGCGCCCCGCCCCGACCAGCGCCGGTTGCGAGCCGACTCGACGGGACGAGCGCGTGGAGCACGGCCAGGCGGAGCGCCGCAAGGACTTGCGCGGACCGCAGATCCGCCTCAATGCGCTCCATGATCGCGGTGAGGGCGATGAGCTGACGCGGCGTATGGAGGTCCAGCAGCTCATCGACGAGATCCGGGGCACCATCGACCACCGGGAATCGGTCCCGCGCCCAGGCGCGCGCGGCAGGCAGGTCGGCATCGGCGTTCGCCCGCGTGACGTCGTCATCGTCGAGGGGGCCATGACGGGCCTCGGTGCCACCGCGAAGATCGCGGCACACCGTGCATCGGTAGTGTCGGGTGATCGGTCGTGCCGTTCCGTCGGTCCCGTCGGTGGTCCAGATGAACTCGTCCGCGACGAGCATCCGGCCGCACGTTGCACAGCGGGTCGCGAACAGGTCGCCCATCGACACCTTGAGGCTCGACTGCCCGCGCGGCGAAGCGGACATGCCCTGGAACGCGGCGTCGAGATGGCGGACATCCGGCGGACGCAGCACGACTTCGGCGAGCATCCGCGTCAGCGGACTCGACTCGATCGAGACGGCCCGGCGCTGGCGATCGACCGCGGCGCGTGCCACCCATCCGCCGCGACCGGCGAGGTCGACGACGACGTCGCCAGGGCCTGTGTGCGCATCGATTCGCGCGGCGAGAAGCGCCGGTGGCGGTGCCGGCGACAGGCGCTCGAAGACCGGCAGGTTCCCGCCGACATCAGCACGGGAAACGTTGGCGCGGAGCGTCATGTTGGGGAGATGCTAGACCACCGACGCGAGCCCTTTGGCGCGGATCCCTCAATCCGGCCGGTACGCGATCGGATCGTCGACGAGGATCAGGCCTCGTCGAGCTCGTCCGGCTCCTCTTCGAAGGCCTCGTCGGTCGTCGACTCCGGCGGTAGGACGCGGTCAAGGTCCTCGATCTCCTCGTCCTCCTCATCGTCCTCGAGATCCTCCTCGAGCTCCATTTCCTCGCGGACGAGCGTGCCCTTGGTGTACGGGCGGAGGTCGGTCGATTTGGCCGCGGTCGGGAAGCTGACCTTGCCGTAGTTGCTGGGGTCCTGGAACGTCTCGCGGATGATCAAGCGGACGTCCTTGTCGCCGAGGCTCGTCACGCCGGCGGCGTACTTGTTGCCATCGGCGATCAGCTTGAGCAGGCGGGCCGCGACGCGCGGCTCGACCACGCCGATCCGGACGCCGTTGCTGAACGCGATCAGGCGGTTCTTCTCCGGGGTCAGTTCGACCGCATCGCCCGGGTTGACCTGGGCCAGCTCCTTCGGGTTGGCGAGATCGGTGAGGAACGCGAACCCGGTCTTGCCGGTCTCCTCGACGAAGATGCTGACCGGCGCCTTGCTGCCCTCCTGCGCCGGCACGGTCCGCTCGCCGGCGGCGTTGAGAAGCACCTTGAGCCGGTCGATGTTGCGCTCGGCGATCCGGTTCGTCGGATCGAGCGCGAGGGCGGTCTGGTAATGCTCGCGAGCCTCGCCGAGACTCCCCAGCTCCCAGAGCGCCTTGGCGAGCCGGTTCTCAGCCTCGGCGTCGGGCCCGAGCTCCAGCAGCTTGCGGTTCGTGGCTGCCGCTTCTTCCCACTGGGCCGAGGAGGCCTGGTCGATGGCCTGCTCGGCCAGTTGGCGCTTGGTGCGGGTCAGGTTGACCGGGGTCTGGGCGGTTGTCTCGACGTCGGGGAAGGTCACTGGACGGTCGTCCTTTCGGGCGCGATCGATCCGCACAGCGGTCCGGGGTCCCGGACTCGATCAGGTGGGCGGGTCGGCGGTCGGCCTCGCTTTCTAGCATCGTGGGACGCAGCCGTCAAACGCGCGGGGGTCGAGCGCTAGTCGCGCACCATCAGGTTGAGCGCGATCACGGCGATACCAAGGGCGGCAAGCAGGACCGTCTGCCAGATCCAGCGAGCGTCGCGGCGGCGGGCTGGCGTCGCCGCATGGAACGCATCCCAGAGGTAGAACGTCAGCGTCAGCATCGCGGGTCCCAACAGCCGCGGGATCTGCGCGAAGCGCAGCGCCGCGGCCGCGGTAGCGATCGCCACGCCGTACGTGGCCGCGGACCACAACGCATCGCGCAGCGACGTCACCCGAAGCGCCGCCGCGCGATAGCCGAGCAACGTTGCGACGGCGGCATCCCCGGCCGCCAACACCAGCAGGTCGCTCCGCGGCAGCGGACCGCCCGCCGCGCCGCTCGTTCCGGGCTGGGCCAACCCACCCGGGACGGTGGCGGCGACCCCGATGAACGCCAGGAACGCGACCACGAGTGTCGTCACGAGGACCGTCGTGCGACCCTCGGCATCCAGGCCGCTCGGTGACGAGAGGATCCGGGCCTCGAGCGCGAGACATCGTTCCACGAGGAGCCCGGTCATCACGAGGGCCGGCGCAAGCCACAGCCCGAACGGCACGAGGCGCAGCGCGCCGAGGCAGGCGACCGCGGCGACGGCCGGCAGGATCAACGACTCGATGGGCACACCCAACGCGTGGTGTTCCGTATGGGCGGTCTCCTCGCCGAGGACCTGGAGGCTGCCGAGGATGACCGCGCCGAGCAGGAAGATCGCAACGAACCATACGCCGGGCGGCTCGATCAGCCGCGAGAGGCCGACGATCGTGACCGCGGCAAGCGCGAGGTCGCGACGTCCGGCTCGCGGGTCGTGCATCGCGGCGATGGTACGCGGCCCGCTCACACCCGCCCCGGCTTGCCGGCCACGTACGCGAGGACGTCGGCCCGCGATCGCGTGTTCAGGAGGTTGCCGGGTTGAACCCAGGCGCGGCGTGCCTGCGTAACGCCCCAGCGCAAATGGTCGAATTCGGCGGTCTTGTGCGCGTCCGAGTCGATCGAAAGGACGCAGCCCATCGCGACCGCCCGCCTGGCGCGCTCGACCGCCAGATCGAGTCGATGTGGCGATCCGTTCATCTCGAGGACCGTGCCGGTCCGGGCGGCTTCGGCATAGACGGTGTCCCAGTCGAGGTCGAGGTCGTCGCGACTGCCGATCATCCGACCGGCGGGGTGCGCGATCACGTCGACGTGTGGGCTATTGATGCCGTTGAGCGTTCGCCGAGTGAGCTCGGCCTTCGATTGCCGACGCGAGACGTGGACCGACGCGACGACGAGGTCGAAACGAGCGAGGAGGTCGTCCGCATAGTCGAGCGCGCCGTCGGCGCGGATCTCGAGCTCGCAGCCGTGCAGCAGGCGGAACCCTTCGGGCGGGGTCTCGGGCGGCGCGGTTCCGTCGGCCTCCTCCCGCTCGTAGCGTGCGTTGAGTGCCGCGATGATGGCGCGCTGCTCCTCCACCCGATCTGGGGTCAGGCCACGCGCGATCGCAAGCGACTGGCTATGGTCGGTGAGGACCTGGTACGCATGCCCGCGACGCCTGGCGGCCTCGGCCATGACCTCGATGCTGTGCGTGCCGTCCGACCAGTCGGAGTGGCTGTGCAGGTCGCCGGTCAGGTCGTCGAGCGTGACGAGGTTCGGAAGGGTACCTCCGAGCGCCGCCTCGATCTCGCCGTGGTCCTCGCGCAGCTCGGGCTCGATGAACGGCAGATCGAGGAAGGCGTACGCGTCGAGCTCCGTGGCGAACGTCCGCAACTCGGCCGCGTCGCCCGTGAGCGGCTCCCCGTCCTCCCCGATCCGCAGGAAGCCCTTCTCGGACAGGCTCCAACCGCGATCGCGCGCCCGCTCACGCAGGCGAACGTTGTGCTCCTTCGAGCCGGTGAAGTGGATCCGGTACGTGCCGGCGGTACCGGGCGCCATGACCATGAGGTCCACCTGGGGACCGCGCATGAGCCGGACAGCGGCCTTGTAACCGCCCCTGTTGATGACGTGATCGACGATGCTCAGCGTCGTGAACCGCTCGATGAGCTCCGGACCGTCGGCGGTTTCGGCGAGGAGGTCGAGGTCCCCGATCGATTCGCTGCGACGGCGGAAGGAACCGGCAGGCTCGATCGAGATCGGGTCCCGGTCGCCCGTCAGCGCCTCGATCAGGCCGTTGATGATCGCCTCGGCTCGATGGAGCAACATCCGGCGGGGCGTCGACTCGAGGCGGGCGATCCCCTCCAGGATGAGCTGCTCGGTCCGAGCCGACAGGCCCCGGAGGCCGCGGAGCGTGCCTGCCTCGGCGGCCTGGCGCAGGTCCTCCATCGAGAGGATCCCGAGCTCGAGCCAGATCTGGCGGACGGTCTTCGGCCCGAGGCCGGGGATGCGCAACAGGTCGACCAGGCTGGGCGGAACCTCGGCGATAAGCTTGTCGTAGAAGGCCATGCGGCCCGTGGTCGCGAGCTCCTCGATCTTGTCGCTGATCGCCGCTCCCACGCCCGGGATCTTCGGGGCCGTGCCCTCACGATAGGCGGCGACGAGGTCGACCGGGCTGCGCCCGATGGCGTCTGCCGCGCGGTGGTACGCGACGGTCTTGAAGACGAGCTCGCCCTTGACCTCCAGCATGTCGCCGATCTCGTGGAAGATCCGGGCGAGATCGCCGTTGGTCAGCTGCCGCGTCGGCTCGTCGGCGTCGCGTTCGCGCAGGTCAGCGTCGGCGAGCTCCGGATCGGCGTCGAGGCCGGCGTCGCGTTCGGCGTCGAGGTCCGCGTCGCGCTCGGCGTCGAGGTCGGCGGCGACAACGGCTTCAGGCGACCGATCTGTTCGGGCGACGCGGCGTGGCATGGCCGCGATGGTACCGGGCGAGCCGAGCTGGCCGGCGATCCAGGGACGTCGTTGGCGTAGGCCCTGATGCGAGTCGGATTCCTGCCGTAAGTGCACCAGGTGAACGTTGGGCCGGCGAGCAGTGGGGTTCTCGGGCCGGCTGGGTGCATCGTTATGCGATGGGTCTGGATGGGACGCCTAGCACCACTGCCTGCACTGCATGTTCATCCACGGTTGAGCCTATTCGGGTAGTCGGACATTGCCCAAGGTGCACCTGGTGAACTCTTGGCATGATCCTGGGCTGCGAGGATCGGACGCGCTCGGTACGTCAGCGACGCGCCCAGCACTCACCGTTAGGCGGCGACCACCCGGTCCCGACCGGCACGTTTGGCGCGGTACAGCGCGCGGTCGGCCGTCTCGATGAGGTCCTGGATCGGCTCGTCCGGGCTGTCGGCCACTGCGACGCCGACCGAGACGCTGACCTGGTGCACGGCTAGCCGCCGCAGGTCGAGGCCGCGAACCGCAGCCCTGATGCGCTCCGCGACCTCCACCGCGACCCCGGGGGTCGGATTCCGCAACAGGACCACGAATTCCTCGCCACCGAACCGCGCCGGAACGTCGTCGTCGCGGACCGCCCCGACGAGCGCACCACCAACGGCGCGCAGGACCGCGTCGCCGGTCGCGTGGCCGTGCCTGTCGTTGAGGGCCTTGAACCGGTCGATGTCGACCATGAGGATCCCCACCGCGTCGCCGGCGCGCCGCCGTTGGGCGAGCAACCCGATGAATTCGTCGAAATAGCGGCGGTTCGGGAGCCCGGTCAACGCGTCGGTCGACGCCCGCACCTCGGCGTCGCGGTGCGAATACGCGCGGGCCAGTGCCGCCGACGCCTCGACCGCGGCGCCGCCGAGGATCCGCTGCGTCGACTCGGACCAGCTCGCCCCGACCCGCCGCGACACCACGATCGCGCCGACGACCCCGTCCGGCGTCGTCAACGGCGCGGCGATGACCTGGGTCAGGCCATACGCCCCGCGGACGCGGCGCGCGATGCGATCGGCGACCTCGGTCGGATCCGCTGACCGACCTTGAATCGGGTCCTCGAGATCGGCGATGGGGAGTGGCGTCGAATGGTCCGGGATCCCGACGCGCGTGCTGACGAGGTGCGCGGCGAGTGAACGGCCGTCCTCGGCCCGCCGGACGACGACGATGTGGTCGGCGCCGGTGGCGTGGCCGAGCTCCTCGACGATGGCGTCGACGATCGCGTCCGGCGACACCGAGCGGGAGAGCCCGCTGAGGATCCGCGCGAACGACTCGGCCTCACCACGACGGCGGGCGTCGAGCTCGCCGACAGCCGAACCATGGACGATCGCGGCCAAGCCGGCGACGAGGATGACGGCGAGGAGCGCGCGATCGCCGAGGGTCGCGGCTGCGTCGAGGGCGTGGGCCAGCGCGATCAGGGCCACGATGAGGAAGGCGATGGAGAAGATCCACCAGGACCGGCGGATGCGGCGATCCGACGGATCCACGGTGGGCGTAATGCGCCTGGTGGCTGCACTCACATCGGGAATACAGGATGCGGCCCACTGCGGCCCACGTCCAGCGTTGGGGCCAGTACCGATGGGTTGCCGGGCCCTGGTACTTCCGTACTAGGCAGCGGCCCCGTCCGGCGGCCCGACGGCGGCACCATGGCCGCCGTCGCGCTTGACCCCGTAGAGCGCGCGGTCGGCCGAGGCGATCAGCTCGGTCGCATTGCGGCCGTCACCGGGATACGTCGCGATACCGATGGAGGCAGCGATCGGGACCGGTCCACGCTGCTCGCCGATGTATGGTTGATCGCGGAAACCTTGGAGGATGCGGTCGGCGGCGCGGCGCGCCTCGGCCGCGTCGGTGTCGGGCAGGATCACGGCGAACTCGTCGCCGCCGTACCGCGCCGGTACATCCGACAGCCGCAGCGTCCCACGGATCAGCTCGGCCGCCCAGGTCAGGACCTTGTCGCCGAAGAGGTGCCCGAACGTGTCGTTGACCAACTTGAAGTCGTCGAGGTCGAGCATCAGCACGCTGAGCGGGCGCTTGCCGCGTTGCGATCGCACCACCTCCTCGCCCATCCGCTCGTGCAGATAGCGGTGGTTGAAGAAGCCCGTCAGCGGATCGCGGTCGGCGCGCCTGCGGGCGTCCTCGTAGAGGCGCGCGTTTTCGAGGGCCATCGCCGCCTCGTTCGCCATCGTCCGGGCCAGCTCGAGGTGTTGCGCGTCCCAGCGGACCTCTGTCTTCGAGAAGAGCTCGACGAGACCGATGGCCTGGCCCTTGGCGACGAGCGGGAGCATCACGAGGATACGGTTGCCATCGCGCCGCAATAGCGCGGTCTCCGCCTGATCGGCGCCCGGGTCGTCGGCGTCGATGATCGTGGTCACGCCACGTTCGAGGACGCGCAACGTCTCCGGGAAACCGACCACGTCGAAGTACGGTTCGAGGTCGTCGAGCTTGAGCTGCGGGTAGTAGCCGAGCGACTCGACCCGACCCGCGGGTTTGTCCCAGTAGCTGATCGCGCACTCGTCGACGCCCATCGCCCGGGCGAGGTGGCCGGCCATGAGGTTCGCGACCTGGCGCGGATCGAGGCTTTCGGAGAGCTCGCCGCTCATGTCGAGCAGTCGACGCAGCTCCCGCGTGAGCTCCTGGCTGCGGGTGAGGAGCCGGGCGGTCTCGACGGCCGTCGCCGCGTGATCGGCCAGGATCGCAAGCAGGCGGAGGTCGTCCGCGACGAAGCCATCGAGCCCGAGCTTGGACAGCGTGATCACGCCGACGGTGATGCCGTCGTAGCGCATCGGGACGACCAGCATCGATTCATCGATGTCGTCGGTGCCCGCGATCGTCTGGCCACGTGGGTCGCTGTTCGCATCGTTGATCAACAACGGTTCCCCGTGCTGTGCCACCCAGCCGGTGAAGCCCTCGCCCATGCGGCAGCGCAGGAGCTCGAAATCGACTCGCTCGTAGGCGCCGACGCGGCCTTCGAAGGCGATCGGGACGACCGCGTCGGGCGGTTCCACCAGGTAGACCCGGGCGTTGTGGTAGTCGATGATCCGGCGGGTCTCCTCGACGACGGCTCGACCCACGGCCTCGAACGAGGTCGCTCGATTGAGTCGACCCGACGCCGCCTGGAGGACGGCGAGTTGGGCGGCCCGGGCCTCGGTCTGCTCGAAGAGCTCGGCGTTCGACAGCGCGATCGCGGCGTGCGTCGCGAGGGTCGTAACGAACGCGACATCGCCATCGGTCCACTCGCGAGGCTCCAGTGTCATCGCGGACAACGCGCCGATGACACGGTCGTGGTGCGTGAGCGGCGCGATGAGGTCGCCGGCGAAGTCGAGCAACCCTGCATATCGTTCGGAGCCGTAACGCTGGTCGGTCCGAACGTCGCGCCACGCGGACACGCGAGCGGTCTGCAGGACCTCGCCGACCCAGCCCTCCCCGACGGCGAAGACCGGGAGGGCCGCCGCTGCGTCCTTCGGCAGCCCGGCCGAGGCGGCGATGGGCAAGTGATCGTCGCGAAGGATCCGGATCGTGACGTAGTCGACGCGAAGTGCGCGCCGCGTCTCGTCGACGATCGTGCGGAACACTTCCTCTCGATCGTGTGTCGCCGCGAGCCGCTCGGCGATGCCGAGGACGCTGTCGAGCCGTTCTGCGAGCTCGGATTCGAGACCCTGATAGGCGCCCGGCCGCACGGCCCGGCTTGCCGTCCCGGGCTGATCGTCCAGGAGCCGCCGGAACAGGGCCGGTCGGGCCGGGCCGGACCCCCTCGCGGGGCGCGGCGCAGCACCATGATCGCGGGGGCGAACGCGCGCGCTCATCCAGCTGATGGTCCCATCGCATGGGCGTCGTGCCAGCCTCGCCAGCGGTACCACGGCGGGGTCGGTGGAGGTCCTAGGGCGTTCGACCTAGCGTGGCGTTCGCGGCGGGTCTGTCGCTACCCGCCTTCACGGCAGGGCCTCGCCCATCGGACACCGCGGGCCCCATGTCAGCCCCAGGCACACTTTTCACACAGCCGTGCACGATCGATCGCCCAGATCGACACAAATTGTCGTCTGAGCATTTGACCGCGCTCATTCATCGGGAATGTGTGACTGGGGCTGACATCCCCGAACGGTGTGTCGCTCTCAAACACGCGAGTGGACTGTATGAGCACGCGCCGCTCGCTCAGGATGCGGTTCGAGTGCATCCTGGGTGATCGATCATGCACGGCTGACTAGGAACGCGTGTGCGACAGCGACACGTCAAGGGGGGAGCCGAGGCCGCCCTACATCATCACCAGGCCGCCGTCCACCGCCAGGACCTGGCCGGTGATGAAGGCGGCTTCGTCAGAGGCGAGGAAGGCGACCGCGTCGGCGACCTCCTCCGTCGTGCCGAAACGGCCGAGCGGCGTTCGGCTCGTGATCTCCGCCTGGAGCGCCTCGGGGAGGTCCTTGGTGAGCTCCGTCAGCACGAACCCGGGCGCAACGGCATTCGCGGTGATTCCGCGTGAGGCGAGCTCACGCGCAGTCGCCTTGGTCAAGCCGATCAAACCTGCCTTGGCTGAGCTGTAGTTCGCCTGGCCGGTCTGCCCAGCCTGGCCCGACACCGACGTGATGTTGATGATCCGCCCGCCGCGCGCCTTCAGCATCGGCCGGGTCACCGCCTTGATCATCCAGAACGCTCCGAAGAGGTTCGTCTCGAGGACCTCGCGCCAGGCCTCGGCGCTCATGCGCATGATCAGGTCGTCGCGGGTGACCCCGGCGTTGTTCACCAGGATGTCGATCTTGCGGAAGGCCTCCAGAGCAGCCTTGACCACGGCCTCGGCCGACTCCGGATCCCTGACGTCGCCCTGGATCGCCAGCGCACGCGTGCCGATCGCCTCGATCTCGGCGGCCGTCTCCTTCGCGGCCTCCGTGTTGCCCTTGTAGCTGAACGCGACGTCGGCCCCCTGGCGGGCGAGCCGCAGACCTATCGCCTTGCCGATCCCGCGCGAGCCCCCTGTGATCAACGCCGACTTCCCGGTGAGATCGATCATCCAGGTCCCTTCCCAACTGGATCGTCGCCCTTGATGGTCCACCATCCAACGTGGTGCTCGTACGCAGACGCGAGCGCTCGGAGTGCGTTCATCGGCGTGTCCCCCCACCCCTCGTAGCCGAAAGCGGTCCCGAGTCCATCTGCGGAGCCCCAGGCGACCCATGGCCGATCGTCCTCAGGGCCGTGATACGTAACGCCGATGCTATTGAGATCGCTCGGAAGGCGAGCCTCGACTTCAGTCCAACTGGCCGCGATGTCGTCGTTCGTCCAGCTGGGCACTTAGGTAACAGGTTGCTTGGCGTGCTCCGGCTCGCCTGGAACGACATCCTCGAGCGGCACGTCCACGGGGCCCGGCTGGGCCATGAGCGCGGCCAGGGCCGGCGGGATCGGATCGACCGAGTCCCAGTCGACGGGGAGGCGTACCTGGACGTCGTCGGGCCGGACTGCCGCATCGCCGGCCGGCCCGCGTGCTGGATCGGCGGTCCACTCCACGGTCACAGCCCCGGATGTGAACCCCGCCCCGAACGCGACCATCACGATCCGGTCGCCGACCTTGACACGACCTTCGTTGACGGCCTCGGCAAGCGCGATCGGCACGGACGCGGCGGACGTGTTCCCGTACCGATCGAGGTTGACGTACATCTTGGACATCGGCAGGTCGAGCCCTTTGGCGACCGCCTCGACGATCCGGATGTTCGCCTGGTGCGGGATGAAGAGGTCGATGTCGGACGACTGCAGACCGGACTTGCGCACCGACTCGAGAGCCGTCGTCGCCATGGTCTTCGTCGCGAATCGATACGTCTCCTTGCCTTCCATCCGGATGAAGTGTTCCCCGCGGGCGATGGTGGCAGCAGATGGTGGGCTCTTCGCACCACCTGCCGGGAGC
>Ga0184632_10000579_pt1 | contig 14548 bp, 15 predicted proteins | sample PLM31_50_b1_FD_133153 | JGI IMG/M metagenome (GOLD analysis project Ga0184632, IMG submission 133153) | Groundwater sediment microbial communities from an aquifer in East River, Colorado, USA - PLM3-1_50_b1 | ecosystem: Environmental > Terrestrial > Soil > Riparian zone | place: USA: East... | reverse complement strand
GTCCGGTGGTGGCACTTGCGATGAGCAGGAGTGCGCGCGGACGCAGGTGACGCGCTATCTCGGTCGCCACCATCCCGCCGAAGGAGACGCCACCCACGACGCACTCGCCGGTCGTGCGGACGGCCTCCGCCATCCGGCGCCCGTAGCTCTCAAGGTCCTCACCCTCGCGCGGCGATATCCAGTCGGGGACTTCGAGGCCCTTGAACTCTGACTGTGGCGCGAAAAGCCTCGCGTCCGCGCCGAGGCCAGGGAGGAGAATCAATCGGCTCGGTGACATGTACTCACGCAACTCGTTCCCGGACGAGTTGGCTCTCCGCCGCCCTCACCGCGCTCAGGAAGACAGCAGGTCCAGCAGAAAGCCCGGGCCCAGCGCAGTTCGTGCCGGGACGAAGTCGCCCGCGATGCTCACCATGCGGTCGGCGAGGTCGGGCCGGCGCGCCAGCCGGCGTGCCGCCGCGTTCGCGAGCCACGGGCGGGCGACCACGACCTGGAGCAGTCGGTTGAACCGGAACTTGTGGCGCGTGGCCGCGTGTCGCACGCGGTCGTACCCTCGCAGCGCGCCGAACGACGCGGCGCGAAGGCAGCGATCGGCGACCTCAGCCGCCAGCTCGGCACTGCGCAGCGCGAGGGTGACGCCCTCCCCCGTGAACGGGTCGTAGAAGCCCGCGGCGTCGCCCACGAGGAGCGCCCCCGGGGCCGACACGCGCGAGGCCTCGAGGGCGAGCGGCCCGACCGCCCGCGGGGGCGAGAGAAGAGCCGCCGTCTCCAGGCGTTCGGCGATGCGCGGCCACCGCCGGAGCACCCGGCGGTAGAACGCCTCGAGATCGCCGGCCGCCTCCAGCATCTCCCTCCGGTCGAGGACGAACGTGACGTTCGCACGCGTGGGGGAGAGCGGCGCCACGCCGCAGTAACCGCCCCCACCTCCGTGCATCTCTCCGCGTTCCTCGAGGCCCTGCATGCCTTCCCAATAGCCCCGCACGGCGAACTTCCTCAGGCGGGGGTGCTCGCGCAGCAGGCCCAGCCGGCGGGCGACGATGCTGCGCCGGCCGTCGGCCCCGACGACCAGCCGGGCGCGCAGCGATTCGGGCCCGCGCCCGTTGACGGCGGTGACGCCCTCCACGGCGCCCGCCCGCCGCAGCAAGCCGGTGGCCCGCATGCCTTCCCGCACCTCCACGCCGGCCTCGCGGGCCCGCTCCAGCAGCACGCGGTCGAATCGCTCCCGCTGCACCGCGAAGCCCGGACGGGGAGCGCCGCGGTAGTCACCGCGGAAGCAGGTGCCGTCGGGGGCGGTGACGGCCATGCCGCGGAGCGGATGCGGAGCGAGGGCCCGTACGGCGCCATCGACGCCGAGGTCCGCCAGGAGCCGCCAGGCCTCCGGGGACACGCCCTCCCCGCACACCTTGTCCCGGGGGAACCGAGCCTCGTCGAGGATGAGCACATCGTGGCCGCGCTGCTTCAGCATCACGGCCGTCGCCGTCCCGGCGGGGCCGCCCCCGACGACGACCACGTCGCGCACGGACGCCGTCGCCGAGCTCACGCGGCCTTCTCCGCCACCGCCACCAGCCGGTAGGGGAACGCGCGGCGGATACGCACCGGGATGCCCGCCTCGGCGAACGCGGCGGCCAGCTCGCGGGCGGTGAACGCGCGGCGGATCGAGAGGACGCCGTCGACCACACTCACACGGGAGCGAAGGATGACAGGGAAGAGGGAGCGGGCGAAGACGTAGGGCACCCGCGCACGCCGGATGTCGTCCACGACCAGCGCGCGGCGCGCGAGGTCGTAGAGGTGGCGCAGCACCGCCGCCGTCTCCGCGCCGTCGAAGTGATGGAGGAAGTGCGACGCCAGGACCACGTCGAAGGCGCCGCTGGAAAAGGGCAGGGCCTTCACGTCGGCGACCACCCGGCGCACGGCCGGCGGCGCCTGGCGCAGGTGCAGGAGCTTGATGTCGACGCCCACCGCCAGGAGTGGCCGGGAGAACGAGCGCCGGATGCGGTCGGGGATGTCGGCCGAGCCGCAACCCACGTCGAGGAGCCGAGGCTCCGGGGACCTTTCGAGGAAGGGCCGCACGACGTTCAGCAGGCGGCGGTGAGTGCCCAGCCAGCGGTTGACACGCCGCAGGTCCGCCAGGCTCTCCAGCGCCTCGCTTTCCGGCACACCCTCGTCCAGCAGTTCGGCGACCGTCGCGCGGCGGCTCAGATCCATTTTTGCTTCGCGTTCAAAGAAACTCGAGCAGCGCGAACTCGGCGCCGAACCCGGGACCGAACGCGCCCAGCACGCCGCGCTCGCCGGAGCGCGGCCGGTCGGTGCGCAGGATCTCGTCGAGCACGAAGAGCACCGTCACCGAGCTCATGTTGCCGTGCTCCGCCAGCACCGCCTCGGTGGGCGCGAGGTCGGCCTCGGACAGGTCGAGCTTCTCGGCCATCACCTCGATGATGCGACGGCCGCCCGGATGCATCACCCAGCGGGTCACGTCCTCACGCCGCAAACCGCGCGGCTCCAGGAACGCCTTCACGGCCGCGGCCACTTCCCGGCGCACGAAGGGGGCCAGCTCGCGGTCGAGGACGATCTGGAGGCCCGGGTTTCGGAGGCGAAAGCCCATGAGGTGAGTCGTTCCGGGGAAGAACATGCTCTCCGCACCCGTCAAGTGGGCGAGCGCGGCCCCCCGGAAGCGCGGGTGATCACGGCCCGCCAGCACCACCGCCGCGCCGCCGTCACCGAAGAGGGCGGTGGAAACGACGTTGGTCGATGAGCGGTCCCAGCGCTGGAACGTGAGCGTCGCGAACTCCAGGGCGATCACGAGCGCGCAGCGGTCGGGGTGGGCAGCGAGGTAGTCGGCCGCCCGGGCGAGGGCGACGACGCCCCCGGCGCAGCCACTCTCGGTGATGGGCAGTCGCGCCAGGCGCGGGCCCATGCCGAGCGCGTCGGCGACGTAGGCGTCGACGGCGGGGATCATGAATCCGGTGCAGGAGACGCTGACGACGAGTCCGACGTCGGAGGCCCGGAGCTCGGCCCGCTCCAGGGCCTGTCGTGCGGTCTCGGCGCCGGCGGTGCGGGCGATCTCGACGAAGCGGTCGTTCTGCCGCTCGAAGTCCCGCGGAGCGAAGACCTCCTCGATCGGGACGACGCTGCCGCGCCGCTTGACGCCGGCCGTTTCGTAGACGGAAAGCAGCCGCGCCGCCGCTTCCCCGCCGTTCTCCTCGAGCCACGCGCGCACCCATCGCGTGACTTCGTCCTGCTCGTACCGATAGGGAGGGAGATACCTAGCAATGGAGAGAAGCGACGACATCGCACCCGGCCCCCGTGTCAACCCCTGCCCGTGACCGCGAGGACCGGGCGCGGTTCGTCAGCCGGGACAAGAGCAAGCTCGATGCCATGCGGGCCCTTTCGATTTGGGCGCGCCCGCACAGGCCAGAATGAAGGCTCCACTGTCCCCAAGCTTACCGCGGGCGTAAGCCGGTTACGGGCCCCGTAAGAGGATAGGTTAAAACGGCACGTCGTCGTCGGAGACCTTGAAGTCCTCTGCGGGAGCCGGCGTGCCCTCGCCGACCGTCGCCGGACCACGCGATCCGCCCTCGCCGCGCGGCCCGCCGGGACCGCCGAGGAGGACGAGGCGCGAGTTGGGCCCGCCGATGTGGATCTTGGTCGTGTTGCGCTTGTTGCCTTCCTTGTCCGTCCACTCGTCGTAGCGGATGCTGCCTTCGACGTAGACCTGGCGGCCCTTGGTGAGATAGTCGCGGACCACCTGCGCCGCCTTGCCGAACACCTCCACGCGGTGCCACTCCGTCCGCTCCTGCTTCTGGCCGCTCTTGTCGGTCCAGGCCTCGTTGGTGGCAAGGGAGAAGTTGGCGATGGGCTCGCCGCCTTGTGTGTAGCGGATCTCGGGGTCCCGACCCAGGTTGCCTATCAGGATCACTCGGTTGACGCTGGCCATGGGTGATTATCCTCGGGCCCCGGACGCAGCCGGGGCGGTTAGGGGGTTAGCTTTTCGCGCGCCTTGCGGCCCGCCTCGGAGTTGGGATAGCGCTCCACTACGTTGCGATACTCGACGAGCGCCTCGCGCCTCCGGCCCAGCCGCTCCAGCGTCACGCCCTTCTTGTAACGCGCGTCCGGGATCTTGTCGCTGGCCGGATAGTCGCGCAGCAGGTCGTTCCAGGCGTCGATGGCCTCGGCGTAGCGCTGCTTGGAGTAGTAGCACTCCCCGATCCAGTACTGCGCGTTGTCGGACAGATCCGTGTTGGGATAGCTGCGCAGGTACTCCCGGTACTCCTGGATGGCGAGGTCGTAGTTGCCGCGCGCGTAGTCGGCGTAGGCCTGGCTGTACAGCTCGCGCGGCGGCGGAGGCGGGGCCGCGGGAGCGGGGACCGGACCGGGAGCCGCGCCGGGCGCGGTCGCGCTGCCATCGCCCGCGGGAGCGGGGGTCGCGGGGGGCGCGGCCGCGGGTTGCTGCAGCCGCTCCTCCAGCTCGTTCATCCGCTCCCCGAACTCGCGGAGCGCAGTCTGGAGCGCCTCGTCCTGGATGCGGCGGTCCTGGAGCGCCTTGCGCAGGAACGCGTTCTGCTCGGTGAGCGCGTCGCCGATCCGCTTGATCTCGCGCTGGTTGTCCTCGGCCGTGCGCTGCAGATCGGCGATCTGGCCCTGGAGCGCCGCGATCTGGATCTGGAGGCGCTCGATGTCCTTGTTCACCGCCCACGCCGGCGCGGCCAGGACCAGAGCAGCGCCGGTGAGCGCGAGTCGAGAAATCATGACGGCATCATACTTCCTTCAGCGCGACACGTTGAAGTGGGCGCGCCGGTTCGCCGCCCACGCCGCGTCGTTGCTTCCGGGGTCGAGCGGACGCTCTTTGCCGTAGGAAGTGGTGCGCAAGCGTTCGGAGCCGACGCCCAGGTTCGCCAGATAGTCGCGTGCCGCGCGGGCCCGCTTTTCGCCCAGGGCGAGGTTGTATTCCACCGTGCCGCGCTCGTCACAATGCCCTTCGACGAGCACCTTGGCGTCCCGATGGTTCTGGAGCCAGAGGGCGTGCCTCTCCAGCGCCGAGCGGGCCCGGTCGGTGAGGTTGGCCGAGTCGTACTCGAAGTGGATGTCCTCCAGGGGACCGCCCTCGCCCGTGTCGGGGTTGGAGATGGTGAAGTCCTCGCCGCGCGCGGTCTCGGCGCCGAGCGAGCTGACGTCGGGGCCGGTCTCGACGGGGGCCGGCACCTCGGTGGGAAGGGTGCGCCCGCCCGAATCGGACGTGGAGGGTGGCGCGGTCGAGACCGCGGCGGGGCGCTTCTTCCCTCCACAGCCCGCGGCGAGCGAGGCCGCCACGGCCACCACCAGCCAGGCGCGCATGAGACGACGGGTCATCGGTCCTCCTTCACGGACCCCAGTCCGGTTGCTCGTTCTTGCCGGGGCCCGCCGGCAGCATGGTGATCGTCTGGCCCAGGCGGTCGGCGACCGCGATCTGCCACTTCCCGCCGCGACCGCAGGCGAAGGTGAGGTGGCGGCCGCTCGGGGCCCACGAAGGGTACTCGCACGACCCGCGCCCCTGGGTCAGCTGGCGGACCTGGCGGCTGGCGATGTCGACGACGGCGATGTCGAAGCCTCCGCTCTCGAGCCGGGCCGTGTAGGCGATCTCGCCGAACTGTTTCGAGGGGTTCCACGAAGGCGCGTCGTTCCAGTTGCCGAAGGTGGTGAGCCGGCGGACGTTGAGGCCCTCGGTGTCCATGACGTAGATCTGCGGCGAGCCCGAGCGGTCGGAGGTGAACGCGATCTCCTGACCGGTGGGGCTCCACGTGGGCGCGGTGTCGAGCGAACCGCTTGCCGTGAGACGCCGGGGGCTGCTGCCGTCGATGCCCGCGAGCCAGATGTCCATGTTCCCCGCGCGGCTGCTCGCGAAGGTCACGCGCTTGCCGTCCGGGCTGATCGAGGGCGCGAAGGCGCCCCCGCCCTTGTCACCCGTGAGGTCCGCGCTGCGGCCCTCGTAGATGGACGCCACGAAGATGTCGGGGTTGCCTCGGCGATACGAGACGTAGGCCAGCGCGCGGCCGTCCGGGCTCCAGTTGGGAAGGATGTTGAGCGAGCGGTTGACGGTGACGCGCCGCGGGTTGTAGCCGTCGTAGTCCATGATGTAGATCTCCTTCGTCTTCCGTCCCGGCACCGCGTCGCGGTCGGAGACGAAGGCGATCTTGCTGCGGGCGACACCCCGGTACTGGGTCAGCGTCATGATGTCGTCCGAAGCTAGATGCGCGAACACGCGCGGGTTGTCGGTCCGGCCCGAGTAGCGCTTGGTCAGCATCGCCTGGCCCGTCTCCACAGCATGCACGCGCACTTCCACCGTGGCCTCGCCGCCCGTGACCTGGGCCCGGCTGACCACGAGCACGCCCGCGCCCACGCCCTTCCAATCGGTGAAGTTCGGCGCCTCCGGGTCCATGGCCGGTATGGCGCTCATGAGGCTCTGGGGCACGAACTTGAACAGGTTCTCGAACTGGAGGTCGGCGCGCAGGACCTGCGTCACGGTCCGGCACACCTCCCGGCTGGCCTCGTCCCCCTTGCGGGGGATGCAGTCCGGGATGGCGAAGCGCTGCACTCCCTCCTGGATGACGATGGTGGGCGGAGGGGACGGGGGGACCTGGGCCGGCCCGCTCGCGCGGTCGAGCAGCGGCACCGCGAGCAGCGCGAGGACGGCGACGGCCCTATTGAGCGGGCTTGAAGACGCCCTGGATCGTGTAGCGGGTTGTTCCATAGCTCCTGGGCAAGGGTCCGAAAGGCGACGCGTTGTAGATGGCCCGCTTGGCGGCGAGGTCGAGCAGCGCGATACCGCTCGTCTGCACGATCCGCACGTCCTCGTCGAGCGAGCCGTCGGCGAGGATCGTGAACTGCACGGTGATGGGCTGGGTGAAGTTGGCCTTGACCTGCTGCATCCACACCGTCCAAATCTTTCGCTGGACCCCGGCCAGGTACCAGTCACCCATCATGTCCGTGCCCCAGGGCACACCAGGTCCGGGTGGGCCGAACTCGAAGCCGGGCGTTTGCACCCGCGCTCCGGCGCCTTGTGAAGAGGAAGACGCTGGCCGGGGCGGTGGAGTTTGCTCGGGCCGCGCCTTCACCCGCTTGGCATCGGGCTCGGGCAGGCCCTTTCTCGGCTCCTCCTTCGGCGGTTTGATCACCTTAGGCGGCTCCGGGGGCGGCGCGGGCGCTTCGGAGGGGGCAGGCTCGGAAGGGGCGGCGGCCGGCGCGGCGGGCTCGACGCTGGGCCGCCCGAGGCCGCCCGGTGGCAACGGCACCACGAAGCCGTCCATGACCTTCAGCGGCGGCTCGCGGGGAGCGAAGAACATGACACCGGCGGCGCCCCCCACCAGCATCAGGTGACCGAAGAGGGAGAGCAGGATGCCGCCGGGCATTCCCCGGTCCATCGCCTGGCGCTCGTCGAGCAGCCGGTCGACGGGGTCGTTCACCGCGCCGCCTTCTCCTGGGGTGTTGCGTACGCGAAACCGACTTGCTCCACGCCCGCGTTCTTGAGCTTGTCCACGACGGCGATGATGCGGCCGTAGCGGAGGCTCTCGTCCGCGCGCAAGTAGACGACCTTCCGCGTCCGTCCCTCCATCATCCCGCGCACGGTGTCTTCGAGGAGCTGGAGGTTGATCGGGCGGTCGCCCAGGAAGATGCGCTCCTGGGCGTTGATGGAGACGGTGACGATGCGGTCCTCGGGATCCGTCTGGGGCTGGTTGGCCACGGGCAGGGAGACGTCGATCCCGCGGCTCATCATGGGCGCGGTCACCATGAAGACCAGCAGCAGGACGAGCACCACGTCGACGAGCGGGGTGACGTTGATGTCGGAGAGCGCGGAGACAGTGCGGCGGCCGCGAAGCCCCCGATAGGTGGCGGCGGCGTGGGTTCCGCCTTCGTTGCCTCCCGCCTGCATGCTACGTGAAGTTACGCTCGACGATGTTCAGGAATTCCATGGCGAAGTCGTCCATCATCGACGACAGCACCTTGATGCGGCTCGCGTAGAAGTTGTAGAAGACCGCGGCCGGGATGGCGGCGGCGAGACCGGCGGCGGTCGTGATGAGGGCCTCGGAGATGCCGGGAGCGACCATGGCCAGGTTGGCCGAGCCCGTGCGCCCGATGGCCTCGAACGCGTTCATGATTCCCCACACGGTACCGAACAGGCCGATGAAGGGGGTGACGCTCGCGGTCGTGGCGAGGAAGCTCACCCGGCGCTCCAGCCGCGTCGCCTCGACGGTGGCCGCGCGGGCCAGGGCGCGCGAGAGCGAGTCCAGGCTCTTCACCGTCGGCCTCGAGGCGGGGGCGACGCTCCCCTGGGAGCCGCCGCGCACCTGCTGGTTCACCTCGAGGTAGCCGGCCTGGAAGACCCCGACCAGGGGGCTCGCCTTGAGCTGCAGGCAAACGGAGTTGACCTCCGAGAACTTGCTGCTCTTGCGGAACACCTGGAGGAACGTCTGCGACTGGGAGTAGGCGCGATGCAGCGCCACGCCCTTGTAAATGATGATGGCCCACGAAACGAGGGAGAAGAGCACCAGGACCACGAGGACGGCCCGGGCCGTGGTGCCGATATGCGAGAGAGCGCCCGTTGCGCCCCCGGAGAACGCCGTGGTGGCCTGTGCGAGGAGGAATGGCGTACTGGAGGACAACCGGAACCTCTTTAGCTAGCGTTAACGGCTGAGAGTGCCACAATGGCTTGGGGAGTGTCAAACACAATCGGCCCTCGCGGCCTGGAAGGGCCGCGGGGCGGGCCTTCCCTGGCTTCTCCTTGTCGCATCATCATTTACAGGGCCGGGAGGGATGTGTTATCCTGCCCGCACCGGCCCCGTTCTGATGCTCAAACTGCTCAGGATCAATAACATAGCGATCATCGCCGAGCTGGAGCTCGAGTTCGGTCCCGGGTTGACGCTGCTCACCGGTGAGACGGGCGCCGGCAAGTCGATCCTCATCGATGCCCTGGGGCTCCTCTTCGGAGCGCGCGCCTCGCCGGAGCTGATCCGCACGGGAGAAGAGCGCGCCGTCGTCGAAGCCGTCTTCGAGAGTAACTCGGCGGGGCGTGCCGCGGAAGCTCGTGGGCTTCCCGCCGACGGAGACGAGCTCGTCCTCCGTCGTGAGATCCACGTCTCCGGCAAGGGCAAGGCCACCGTGAACGGCGCGCTCGTGCCGGTGGCGGTGCTGCGCGAGCTGGCCCCCGAGCTCGCCGCGATACACGGCCAGCACGAGCCGCAGGGCCTGCTCGATCCGGAGACCCACCTCTCCGTGCTGGACCGCCACGCGGGCCTCGCGGAGGAGGCCGAGGCGCTCGTGGCTCCCTTCCGCCGGCTGCGAGAAGTGGAAGCGGAGCTGGAGGCGCTGCGCAAGGACCAGCGCGAAGCCGAACGGCGGCGGGAGATGCTCGAGTACCAGGCCGCGGAGGTGGAGAAGGCGGGCCTCTCCCCGGGCGAAGAGGAGTCGCTGCGCCAGGAGAAGCAGATCCAGGCCAGCGCGGGGCGCCTGGCCGAGCTGTCGGGCGACGCGTACCGGCTGCTCTACGACGACGAGGACGCGGTCGTGAGCCGGCTGGGTCAGGTGTACCGCAAGGTCGAGGAGCTGGCCGCCATCGACCCGCGCCTCGCGCCGCACGTGGAGGCGAAGGGGGCGGTGCGCGCGAGCCTGGACGACCTGGCGCTTTTCCTGCGCGACTACCGCGAAGGCCTGCAGGTGAGTCCCGGGCGGCTGGACGAGATCGAGTCGCGCCTGGCCCTCATCGAACGCCTCAAGCGCAAATACGGGGCGACGGTCGAGGAGGTCATCGCCTTCGGCGAACGGTGCCGGGCAGACCTCGCTTCGCTCGGAAGCCCCGAAGAGCGGGAAGCGGCGCTCCAGCGTGAGCGGGAAGAGCTGGCGGGGAAGTACCTGACCGCGGCCCGGACGCTGTCGCGCAAGCGCCGCGCGGCCGCGCGGGAGCTCGAGAGGAAGATGCAGGCGGAGCTGGGGCAGCTCGCCATGGAGAAGACCCGCTTCCGAGCGCACTTCCAGCCCGACGTCGCCGGCGACGAAGACGGCGCGGTGTGGACGGAGCGGGGACTGGAGACGGCCGAGTTCCTGATCTCCCCAAACCCGGGGGAGGAGATGCGGAGCCTGGCCCGCATCGCTTCGGGCGGCGAGCTGTCGCGCATCCTGCTGGCGCTAAAATCCCTGGCCACGCACGACGACCCCGAGGAGGGCCCCGGGAGCGCCCAGCGCTCCCGCTCCAACAGCGAGCGCGGATTCATTCCGCGCGAGCGCAAGACGCTCGTCTTCGACGAGGTGGACGCGGGCATCGGCGGCCGCGTCGCCGAGGTCGTGGGCCGCAAGCTGCGCGGGATCGCCGCGCGACACCAGGTCCTCTGCGTGACCCATCTCCCGCAGATCGCATCGATGGCGGACAACCATTTCGTCGTGCGCAAGCGCGTCGAGCGTGGGCGCACGGTGACGGACGTGCAGCCGCTGGAGGGCAGCGAGCGCGTCGAAGAAGTCGCGCGTATGCTGGGAGGCGAGACCGTGACCGAGACGGCCCGCCGCCACGCCCGCGAGATGGTGAAGCAGGGCGTCAGGGCCTGAAGCCGAACTGATGACCATGGCGACGAAAAGCAGCAGCTCGGAGCCCGGAGCAGCGGAGCGCCCGATTCATTCGGGCGCGGAGCGACTTGGGGGGGAGCGCGAATGCGCGCGGGGGGGTGCTTCCCCCCCGGCACCCCCCCGATTTTTCATAACAACCTTCGGTTGCCAGATGAACGTCAACGACTCGGAGAAGGTGGCCGGGTTGCTGCACGCCGACGGCTACGAGCGCACCGACGAGGTCGATCAGGCCGACATCGTCTTCGTCAACACGTGCGCGGTGCGCGAAAGGGCGGCCGAGAAGCTCTACCACGCCGTGGGACGGCTGAAGCGGCTCAAGGCGCGCAAGCCGGGCCTGCTCGTCGGCGTGGGCGGCTGCGTGGCGCAGCTGCACGGCGCCGCCGTCCTGGATCGTGCGCGCTCCGTTGACGTGCTGGTCGGTACGCACAACATCGCCCAGGTCCCGGCCCTCTTCCGCCGCGCGCGCGAGGGAAGCGGGGGCCCGTTCGTGGACCTCGATCGCAGCGCTGATTCTTTCCTCGTACCTCCCTCCGCCGTGGCCCACTCGAGCCCGGTCCGCGCCTACGTCACCGTCATGGAGGGTTGCAACCACGTGTGCAGCTTCTGCGTCGTGCCCCGCACGCGCGGGCCCGAGGTCTGCCGGCCGCCCCGGGCGATCGTCGCCGAGGTGGAATCGATCGTCGCGCAGGGCTATCCGGAGGTCATGCTGCTCGGCCAAACGGTCAACGCCTACCAGTACGGCGAGGTGGACTTCGCGGAGCTGCTGCGCCTTGTCGACGCCGTTCCGGGCCTGCAGCGGCTGCGCTTCACGACATCGCACCCCGAGCACGTCACTCCCCGCCTCGCCGACGCCCTCCGCGACCTGCCCCGCGTGTGCCCGTAGCGCCACCTGCCCGTGCCGTCCGGCTCGGACCGGATCCTCCAGGCGATGCGCCGCGGCTACACCCGCCGCGGGTACCTGGAGACGATTGCCCTGATGCGAGGCCGAGTGCCCGACCTGGCGCTGTCGAGCGACGTGATCGCCGGCTATCCCGGCGAGACCGAAGAGGATTTCTCGTCCACCGTAGACCTGGTGAACGAGGTCGGCTACGACGGCCTGTTCGTCTTTGCGTATTCACCGCGGCCCGGGACGACGGCGTTCCGGCGGCAGGACGACGTGCCCGAGGAAGAAAAGCGCCGCCGGGTGGAGGTGTTGAACGCACAACAGCAACGTGCTCAGCGGCGCCGAAACGCGGCTCACGTCGGGCGCCGGGAGCGGGTGCTCGTCGACAACGTCACGGGACCCGGTCGGGTGGCGGGCCGCACGCCCCACTTCCGCATCGTGCATCTGCCGGGTTCGGCCGACATGCTGGGCCGGACGGCCGAGGTGGAGATCACGGGCGCGGGCTCCAACTCGCTGACGGGAAAGCTCCCAAACGGTTCATTGACGGAGGCTTCCCCGGCCCCTATATTGTAGGCAGACGCGGGAGGCGCCCTGGCATGCAGATCGAGATGACCATCAAGGGGTTGATGATCGACCCCATCACCAACATGCCGATCATCATCCTGCGCGACCAGGACGGTCAGCGCGTGCTCCCGATCTGGGTTGGCGTCTTCGAGGCCAACGCCATCGCGCTGCAGATCGAGAACGTCCAGACACCGCGTCCGATGACGCACGACCTGCTGAAGAACGTCATCAACGACCTGCACGCCCATGTGCAGCGCATCGTCGTGTGCGCGCTCAAGGAAAACACCTTCTACGCGACGATTCACATCACGGCGGGGGACCAGGCGCTGGCCGTGGACGCACGGCCCTCGGATGCGATCGCGCTGGCGCTCCGGACCCAGTCCCCGATCTTCGTCGAGGAGACGGTCATCCAGAACGCCCGCAGCGTGGAGTCCGGCAAGGAGTCCATGGACCTCGGCCGCCTGCAGAAATGGCTCGAGGGCCTCTCGGACGAAGAGCTCGGCAAGTACAAGATGTAGTCGCGGGGGTCCGGGCACCCCCAATCCCTTTGGATTTCGCTTGACCCCGGCGGGGGCCTTACCTAAGATGGCCCTGTTTTCCACGACCCAGCCATGATCGTCATCGCCATAGCGAACCAGAAGGGCGGCGTCGGCAAGACCACCACCGCGATCAACCTCGCGGCGGCGCTGGCGATGCGCAAGAAGAAGACACTGCTCATCGACCTGGATCCGCAGGCCAACTCGTCGATGAGCTACCTCGACGTGCGCGACCTGCCTCGCACGATGTACGACGTGCTCGCCAACGGCGCGGCGACGCTGCCGGACATCATCCTGCCGTCGAAGGTCCCCAACCTCGACGTCGCGCCCGCGCGCATCGCGCTCGCCAAGCTCGAGTCGCAGATGGTGGGCGAGATCGACGCGCACTTCCGGTTGAAGGACCGCCTCGAAGTGGTGAAGGACAAGTACCAGTTCGTCGTCGTCGATACGCCGCCCGCGCTCGGGCTCATCACCGTCAACGCGCTCGTCGCCGCGACGCACCTGCTGATCCCGGTGCAGTCGAGCTACTTCGCGCTGGAAGGAACCGACGATCTGCTGGAGACCGTGGAGAAGATCCGCTCGCGTCCGAATCCCAGCCTGAAGCTGCTGGGGGCCGTGATCACGCTCCACGACAAGCGCACGACCCTCTCGAAGGACGTGCGCAAGGCGATCGCGGACGTCTTCGGCAACCGCGTCTTCCGCACCACCATCACGAAGAGCATCCGCCTCGAGGAGAGCCCGGCCCACAAGGAAAGCATCTTCTCGTTCGCTCCCCAGTCGAGTGGCGCCTACGAGTACTACCGCCTCTGCGAGGAGGTCATCGAACGTGTCTAGCCCCCGACCCCGACGCTTCGGACTGCCCGAGACCGTACGCATGCGGCACGACCCGCACTTCGTCGACCAGCTCGGCCGGCCGAGCGGGCTCCCCGTCGGACAGCTCGTCCCCATCGAAGACATCGCACCGAACCCGCAACAGCCCCGGCACGTGATGGGCGACCTCACCGAGCTGGTGGCGTCGGTGCGCGAGAAGGGAATCCTCGAGCCGATCCTCGTGCGTCCCGTGGGCAGCCGCTTCCAGATCATCGCCGGTGAGCGCCGCTACCGCGCCGCCGTCGAGGCGGGTCTGGCCGAGATTCCGTGCATCGTGCGCGAGACCTCCGACGCGGAGACGATGGAGATCGCGCTCATCGAGAACCTGCAGCGCAAGGACCTGAGCGCGTTCGAAGAAGCAGACGGGCTGAAGACGCTCGCCGAAGCCTACGGCTACACGCACGAGAAGATGGCCGAGCGCCTGGGCAAGAGCCGCACGTCGATCACGGAGACGCTCTCGCTCGCGTCGATGCCGGACGAGGTCCGCGAGAGATGTCGGCGCGCCGACATTCACGCGAAGTCGTTGCTGCTTCAGATCGTCCGTCAGTCGGAGACGGAAAAGATGATCGCGATGCTCGATCGCATGGAGCGCGAAGGCACGCCGACGCGCCACGATGCGCGCCGCATCGCGAAGGAGTCGAAGAAGACGCGCGGCCGTCCGCGCAGCTACGTTTTCCATCACACGCCTCGGGACAAGAGCTTCACGCTCACGCTGCATTTCAAGAGAAGCGTCGTGGAGCGCGACGATCTCGTCAACGCGCTGCTGCAAACGCTCGACGACCTCCGCGCCAAGGGCTAGACCAGCAAGCCTCAAAACGCAGAGGTCGCAGAGAACGCAAACAAGACCAGAAAAAGCGGCAAGAGGGGAGGGCGCGACGGGTCGCCCTCGCGCGGGGCGTCGAGCGGTATTTGGAGCGGATCGCAAGACCGCTCGTCGAGCGAAGCGCGCGGAAGACACGCATTCCTTCTGAACGCCGCGCGCTGAGCGTCCCCGCGGCGAGGGCGTACCCAGAGCGCCCGACTTGTTAGGCCGGAGCGAGCTTGTTGAGGATTCTCCGCGTCCTCTGCGTTGAAGAGCAATCACCGTTCGAGGAAGAGCTTCTCCAGGAAATAC
>Ga0184632_10000578_pt1 | contig 14572 bp, 12 predicted proteins | sample PLM31_50_b1_FD_133153 | JGI IMG/M metagenome (GOLD analysis project Ga0184632, IMG submission 133153) | Groundwater sediment microbial communities from an aquifer in East River, Colorado, USA - PLM3-1_50_b1 | ecosystem: Environmental > Terrestrial > Soil > Riparian zone | place: USA: East... | reverse complement strand
GCCTGCATCCCGATCAGACTGGCGGCGGTCGCGTGCGCGGCCGCGAGCTCTGGCTTGTCGGCGGGCAGCGGCCGCGTCTGGCTCACCGATTCGACGCTGGTGACTCTCCCGCCGTCGATCAGGATGTACGCCGTCGAGAGCGTCGCTACGGGGTGCTGCTGCAGGAACGGCACCGCGCGCACGTGCTCCTCGATCAGATACTGTGGATTGCGGCCGGACACGAGCGAAAGGAAGAGCACGAGATCCACTTCATCCGTCAGCTGCATTGCGGAGCCCGGAAACAGGGCCACGGGAATCCCGGGCGCGTTCTCCCGCAGCGCGCGCGCCACCTCGTGCGTCTGGGCGGCGCCGTCGAAGGACGAGCCGATCAAAAGGCCGCGCACGCCGGCGGCCTTCGCGTCGCGCCCGATTTGCGCCGCTTCTGCGGCACTGGTGCGCACCGGGTCGACGAGAACGAGCAAACCCTTACCATCAAGTCTCATGTAGCAGTCCCTCCCTCCTCGGCTTGTGCTTCACAGGCGTATGTGGCGAACGCATCGGCCGCGAGCAGGTCGAGGGCCAGCTCCCGGCCCCCCCCGGGGCGCGCGACCACTCGATCGAGCAGCTCGCGGCCGAGCTGCGCCAGGTGTGCGGCGAGTCCGAGCGGCGCATCGTGCACCGCGCCACGCAACCGCTCACGCAATGTCGCCGGAGGCACAGGACGGCGCGTGTCCAGCCAGATCAGGACCTGTTCGCGCTTCAACTCTTCTTCTCGAGGTAAGTCGTCACCATGTCCACGAGAGTTGAGTGCGACGAAACTTTAGTCGGATCACCAATGCTACCGGAGGCAAAGTGTGGTCTCCCTCCGCCCCGACCGCCAGTAGATGAGGAAATGAACTGGACGAGCTCGCCTGCTTTCAGACCCTGGCCAAGTAAGGAGTCACCAACTCCCACATACACGCTTGAGGGCTGTGCCCCAGAAACGATTACAGACACGGAGCTTGGATGGCTCACTCTAAATGCATCCATCATCAACGCGATCTGATTTCTGTCTTCCACCTCAGTTCGGCTAAACTGAAACTCGACTCCGCGAATTCGTTGCACGTATGCCGCTTGGTCTTTCGAAGCACCCGACTTCAGAAGCTCCTCAATGCGCTTCTCAAGTTTTCTGTTCTCTTCCAGCATACTCTCGATGCGACGTGCCAGGTGTTCAGGCTGCGTCTTGAGTATTCCTGCCGCGTGTACCAGCTGGTTCCGTAGGTCGAGCGCGTGTCGGTATGCCGCCGGGCCAGTTAGAGCTTCGATGCGCCGCACGCCGGCGGCCGCGCCGGTTTCGTGCGTGAAGCGGAACAGCGCGATCTGGCCCGTTGAGCCGACGTGTGTGCCGCCACACAGCTCGAGCGAAACGCCGGAGACGTCCACGACCCGCACGGCGTCGCCATACTTTTCGCCGAACAACGCCATCGCGCCCGCGGCGATCGCGTCCTTGTACGCCATCTCGCGCGTCTCGATCGGCAGATTTTCCCACACGTGCGCATTCACCTCTGCCTCGACCGCAGCGAGCTGGTCGCCCTTGATCGGACCGTGATGGCTGAAGTCGAACCGCAGCCGCTCGGGCGCAACGACCGATCCCGCCTGATGCACGTGCGTGCCGAGGATCTTGCGAAGCGCTGCATGCACGAGGTGCGTCGCGGTGTGGTTCCGCTCGATATTCCTGCGGCGCGATTCGTTCACCTGGGCGAGCGCGGGCGTGGGCTCGAACGTCTCGCCGAACGTCCCGACGACAGCGCTGCGCCCGTCCACCTTTTCGACGTCCTCGACCGTCAGCTCCCAGCCGTCACCCTTGACGATGCCGGTATCGCTGACTTGCCCGCCCGACTCGGCGTAGAACGGATTCTCCTCGAGTATGAGCTCCAGTTGATCGCCGGTCTGCCGAAACGCGATCGGCTCGGTCTCAGCCCTGGTCTCCTCGTAACCAATCCACTTCTGCTTCCCCTTAGACTTCACCTGGACCCACTCGCCGCCCCTTCGCCGCCCTTCGCCGACTCCCGCCGCCGCCTTTCTCGCCGCCCTGGATCTCTGCCGCTGTTGCCCGAGCGCTTGCTCGAAACCCTCAGCATCCACCGCCTGCCCACGCTCCGAGGCGATCATCTGCGTCAGGTCGATCGGGAACCCGTAGGTGTCGTACAGCTTGAACGCGTCCTCGCCCGAGATCGTCCCGCTCTCTTTGAGCTCCTCGAGGCGCCCGAGTCCCCCTTCGATTGTCTCGAGAAAGCGCTCCTCTTCGGCGCGTGTGACGCGCTCGATGTGCTGCTCCTTCGACACGAGCTCCGGATAGACCTCGCCCATCACTCCGCTGACCGCGCGCGTGAGGGGCGCGAGCGTCGGCTCGCGGCGGCCCAGCAGCCAGGCGTGTCGCACGGCGCGACGCAGAATGCGCCGCAGCACATAGCCGCGCCCTTCGTTGGAGGGATAGACACCGTCAGCGAGCAGGAACGCGACGGCCCGTGCGTGATCAGCCAGCACGCGATACGGAGCGCCCAAGGCCCCGCGGTCGTACGGCCGGCCTACGATCTCGACGGCGTGCGCGATGATCGGCTGAAACAGATCGGTGTCGAAATTCGAGGGCACATTCTGCATGACTGAGGCAATGCGCTCGAGGCCGGCGCCGGTATCCACCGACGGCTTGGGCAGATTCTTCCGCGACCCGTCTGGCTGCAAGTCGTACTGCATGAAGACCAGGTTCCAGATCTCGAGCTGTTTCCCCTCTTCGTTCAGTCGCACGAACTCGTCCGTGGAGAGGTCGCCCCTGCCACGCTCGCTCTTCGTGCGCAGATCGACGTTGAGCTCGGTATTGGGCCCGGCGGGGCCCGTGTCGGCCATCTGCCAGAAGTTGTCCTTGTCGCCGAGCCCGAAGATTCGATTGTCCGCGATGCCTGTCACCTGGCGCCACAGCTTGCGCGCCTCGTCGTCGGTGTGGTGCACGGTGACGTAGAGCCGGTCGGGATCGATGCCCAGCCACCGTTCGTTCGTCACCCATTCCCAGGCGTACTCGATCGCTTCCTTCTTGAAATAGTCACCGAAGGAGAAGTTGCCGAGCATCTCGAAAAAAGTGTGATGACGGGCGGTGTGGCCGACCTGCTCGAGGTCGTTGTGCTTCCCACCCGCCCGGACGCACTTCTGGCAGGTGACGGCGCGCGTATAGTCGCGACGTTCCAGGCCCTGAAACACCCGCTTGAACTGCACCATACCGGCGTTCGTGAACAGCAGCGTGGGGTCGTCGGGCGGGACGAGGGGGCCGCTTGGCACTTCCCGGTGTGAACCGGGGGATGCCTTGAAGTAGTCGAGGAACTTGCGGCGGATGTCGGCGGACTTCATGGCCGGGAATATAGCGCGCCAAGCGGCGCAACTGAAAGGATGGATAGGAGTTAACGAGGCTGGACCGGTGCGGCTAGGTGAGTTCCAAGTGAGTGTGGGTTTGAACCCCGGGCCGTCGGCCCGGGGTCAACCCACCCTGGTTAGATCGGCACTAGGTCAGGGTGTCGGTGGAACTGCCGTGCAATGTAGGATCGCGTCGCCAGGACGTGATCGCGCGAGAGCGAGCCGGCGAAATAACCCCGCGCCCATTGCAGACGCTGTGCGTCTCTTCGACCAACATTTACGCGCCGAGCGGACTCTGATTTTGCCTGTCGCATGAACGACGAGAGTCGCGCGGTTGGTAGGTAGCTAATCAACAAGTGTACGTGATCCTGGACGATTGCCTGGGCATGTACTCGGACTTCGTTCGCCCCAGCGGCTTCTAGAACTGATTCGACAATCGCCGGCACATCGTATTTCCGAATCATTGGAATACGCCGGTAGGTATGCCAGGTGACGTGAGCGTAAAGTCCACTTGCCTTGTGCACCGCTCGTCACCCAATCACCGGATCCCACCAGGGTAGGTTGACCCCGGGGCGGTGCCCCGGGGCCCCGAAGCTAGGATGCGAGCCCTTCGACCACTTCTCTCACCTCAGCACCACCGAAGCCTCTTCTCACCAAAAACGCCACCAACCTTCGTTTCCTCACCACCGCCGGAAGCCCGGCGAGCTGTTTCGCCCGCTTCTCCGCCAGCTCCCGCACCGCCTGCGCCGGATCCACGCCTTCGGCCGCGAGGGACGAACGCACCGCGGCTTCGGCGATGCGGCGGTCTACGCCTTGTGCCTGGAGGTCGTGCACCAGCCGCGCCGGGCCGCGACCGCGACGCGCTTTGGCGGCCGCATAATCCGCGGCAAATCGTGCGTCGTCGAGCAGCCCGACCGCGCTCAGGCGTTCGAGCGCGCCGTCTACCGCGGGAGGCGGGTGTTGCTTTTGGAGCAAGCGGCGCCGCAAATCGAAGCGCGCGTGGGCGCGGCGCGCGAGCGCGCGCAGCGCCGCTCGGTGCGCTGCCTCGAGATCGGCCAGCTCCTGCAGCCGCTCCAGCACCAGCGGGCTGATCTCGCGGCCAACGACGAGATCGAGGCCCAAGAGCGCTGCGGCCGGCAGCGAGGCAAAACGCCCCCGATCCACGTCGACGAGCGTATAGTCTGGCCGGCGGGGATCGGGGGGGAGTCCAGTGAGGATCACTCTTCGCTCGCGGCGCTCTCCTCGTCGCCCGCCGCCCCCCCCGCCTCGCCCGCCTCGCCCGGCGCCACTACCGCCGTGATGCCGAGGTGCTCCTTCACGCGGGTCTCGACTTCGGCCGAAATGTCGGGGTGGTCCTTCAGGTACAGCTTGGCGTTTTCACGCCCCTGCCCGATCCGCTCCTTGCCGTACGAGTACCAAGCGCCTGACTTCTCGATGATGCCCGCCTCCGCCGCGATATCCACCAGCAGCGACTCATGGCTGATGCCTTCATCGAACATGATGTCGAACTCCGCCTGCCTGAACGGCGGCGCCACCTTGTTCTTCACAACCTTCACGCGCACGTGGTTGCCGATGACCACCTCGCGGTCTTTCACCGGCGCGATGCGCCGCATGTCGAGCCGTACCGAGGCGTAGAACTTGAGGGCACGCCCCCCGCTCGTCGTCTCGGGGTTGCCGAACATCACGCCGATCTTCTCGCGCAGCTGATTGATAAAGATGACCGAGGTGCGCGAGCGGTTGATCGCGCCAGCCAGCTTGCGCAGCGCCTGGCTCATGAGCCGGGCCTGGAGCCCCGGCAGCGAGTCGCCCATTTCACCTTCGATTTCGGCTTTGGGCACGAGCGCCGCGACCGAGTCCACCACCACGACGTCTACCGCTCCCGAACGCACCAGGATCTCGCAGATCTCCAGGCCCTGCTCTCCCGTATCGGGCTGTGACACGAGCAGGTTCTCGATGTCCACGCCCAGCTTCTTGGCGTACTCGACATCGAGCGCGTGCTCGGCGTCGATATAGGCGGCCGCGCCGCCCAGTCGCTGTGCACTCGCCACGACGTGTAGCGCCAACGTCGTCTTGCCGCTCGACTCCGGCCCAAAGATCTCCGTCACCCGGCCGCGCGGGATGCCGCCGATCCCGATGGCCGCGTCGAGGTTGATCGCGCCGGTAGAGATCCCGGCCACGCGCACCTGCGGCGAGTCGGCGCCCATCCGCATGATGGACCCCTTCCCGCAGGTCTTCTCGATCTGGGTGATTGCGAGGTTCAGCGCCTTGCGCCGATCGTCGGTGAGCTTCGTGGGCTGCGGCTGTTCTGCCATGATGGACCTCGACATAGGTGGCGGGCTCCCTTGGTGGAGACCCGAATATAAACCGAAACAGCTCTTATCGCCATCCGGGACGGAAGGCGTCCTCCAGATGCTCTAACTTATTGTCGACAATCGCGATACAGTCGAAGCGATACACGTCGCTACCCCGCCCGTAGCGGTCCATCCAGACCCGTGCCGCTTTCACGATCTCCCGCCGCTTGGCACCGGTCACGGCTTCGAACGGGCTCCCGAATGCCGTCCCCCGTCTGGCTTTGACCTCGAAGAACGCCACCAGGTGCCCGCGCCGTGCCACAAGGTCCAGCTCGATCCGGCCCACCCGAAAGCGATGTGCGACGACTTCCCATCCACGGCTTTGGAGATATCGGATCGCCTGTTCTTCACCGGCGAGCCCTCGGCGATGGCGCGGATCGCGCCAGTCCGCCGGATCGCTATGCACCCCGCTCGACATGGGCCGAAGCTATCGGCCGAAGACCATCGGGCGTAACCGGAAAACCGCTCACCGGTGCAAAACGTCGCACCGAGGGGCCTTAGCCGCCGAGATCGTCCAATTCCTCCAGGCCAAGCAGAACGTCCCGTGGTTTGGAGCCATTGGCCGGCCCGAGAACACCCGCTAGCTCGAGTTGGTCGATGATGCGCGCGGCGCGTCCATATCCGATGCTCATGCGCCGCTGCAACAGCGACGTTGAGCCGAGCTGGTTCTGGATACAGACCTCCGCCGCCTGGCGGAACAAGGGATCACGCTCCCCTGCTCCCTGCTCCCCGCTCCCAACTCCTTGTTCCCCTTCTTTCTCGGCTTTTTCCAGCGCCGCGACCTGCTCATCGATTGAGGTGCCAGGGGCGGCCGCCGCCGCGGCCGCGTGCGCCTTGTACCACTCCATGAGGCGCTCGGTCTCGTCGGTCGAAATGAACGCGCCCTGCACGCGCAACGGCTCGCTCTTGCCCGGCGGCAGGAACAGCATGTCGCCGTTGCCGAGCAGCGTCTCGGCGCCGTTCTGATCGAGGATGGTGCGGCTATCAACTTTCGCCGAGACGCGGAACGCGATCCGGCACGGGAAATTTGCTTTGATCAGTCCGGTGATGACGTTCACCGACGGCCGCTGCGTCGCGAGAATCAGATGAATCCCGATGGCGCGTGCCTTCTGGGCCAGCACCGCGAGCGGCGTCTCGATTTCTCCTTGCACGGTCAGCATCAGGTCCGCGAGCTCGTCCACGATGAGCACGATGTACGGCAGAATGCCCCCCGTGTACGCGGCGTCGAACGGCAACTCCTTCTGAATGCCCGCCTGGGTGGCGAGCGTCTCGCGTGGACCCTTGAGCGGCGCCTTGCTGTCGACCTTCTTGTTGAAGTCGGTGATGTTGCGCGCGTGGTTCGCGTGCAGCAGCCGATAGCGGCGCTCCATCTCCCACACGGCCCACTTCAACACATTGGCCGCCTTGTGATGGCTCGTCACGACCTGCAGGCCGAGATGCGGCAACGCGCTATACATCGACAACTCGACCATTTTCGGATCGATCATGAGCAGCTTCAGCTTTTCGGGACCGTGCGCGTAGATCAGGCTCGTGATGATCGCGTTGATGCACACCGATTTTCCCGAGCCGGTCGCGCCCGCGATCAGGAGGTGCGGCATCTTCGTGAGGTCGTCGACAACCTCATCGCCCTCGAGGTTGCGCCCCAGCACCACGGGCAGGACGCGCGCGGCGCGGCGGAACTCGACGCTGTCGATCATATCGCGCACGTGCACTAGACGCGGCGTCGGATTCGGCACTTCGATGCCGATCGCGGCCTTGCCGGGAATCGGTGCCACGATGCGCAGTGACTGTGCGCGCATCGCGAGCGCCAGATCATCGGCCAGCGACGACACGCGCCCGACCTTCACGCCGCGGCCCGGCTCGAGCTCGAAGCGGGTCACCACGGGCCCGACCGTCTTGTGCGTGATCTGAGCCCCCACGCGAAACGTCTCGAGCGTCGCTACCAGGCGGCGCCCCATGTCCTCGATCTGCGCGGCATCGGCGTCTTCGACCGCGCCAGGTCCTTCGGTGAGCAGCTCGATGGGAGGGATTAACGAACCCATGGGAGTCGGGGCTCGGGGTTCGGGACTGGGTTTCGGCTTGGGAGGCTTCGCGCGCGCAACAACAGGGCGTGGATTCCCCCGTTCACGGGCCACGACTGGCTCTGCGCGCTCGGCGGGCGCCGTTGTTCCCGAGCCCCGAGCCCCGAGCCCCGAGCCCCGCGATCTCAGCAGCGTCAGCGGATGCCAGCCGATCGTCAAAGCCCCGAGGGCGGATAGCGCGAACACCCCGACGAGCACCGCGCCCGCCGTCCCGAGGGCGCCTTCCACGCCGTTCGCCAGGAATCCAGGAAACAGTCCGACGAGTCGCTCGGTCCGCGTCCAGTTCGCGTAGTCCGCGGGGAACGCCGGTCCGATCGCGAGCGCAATGCAGTAGGGAACGAGGAGAATCAGGCCGGCGCCGAGGCACGCCGCACGCCCCCAGGAGAGCGCACCGAGTCGCTCAAAGGCCGCGAGGGCCCACGCCACGCCGAGGATTGGCAGCACGACGGCGCCGAGCCCGAACATCTGCCACAGGGCACCACCGATCGTCCGCCCCCAGCTGCCCGTGAGCGCCACCGGCAGCAACGTCAGGCCGAGGAAGAGGCCCACCAGCAGGGCCGCTATGCCGATGAGCTCTTGCCGCGCCTTGGGGTTCATGCCGCGATGCGACGGTCCGCGTAGACGGGAACGATCGAGAGGCGGTCAGGACTGGCGCAGAACTTCACGTCGTCGCCCAGCCCCGCTTCGCCGAGCTGGCGGGCGGCGTCGCTCGCGCCGAGGGCATCCTGCCAGCCGCCCTGCTGCGCGGCCAGGTCGAGGGAGACCTGCGCCGCGTCGTTCAGCGCGAGCTTTTTGGGAGGCACGCCCTTCTTCACCGCTTTGATCAGCCGGCCCGCGGTGTAGGCATCCTCGAGAGCGAACTGCTTGTCCCGGCCGGCACAGATGATGACGAGCTCGCCGCGCTCGGTGAACAGATGGCGGGCCCGCTCGGCCACCGCGCTGAAGTTGAGCGCCGCCGCGACCAGCACCGGATCCCCGCCCTGCGCCGCGAGCAGCGCGGGCGTGCCATTCGTGGTCGCGAGAAACAGCGTCTTGCCGCCGACCGCCTCCGGCGTCATCTCGCGCGGCGAATTGCCGAGCGCGAAGCCTTCGATCTTCAGCAGCCGGCGCTCGCCCGCCAATACGATCCCGTCCTTTTCCAGGTTGGACGTGAGCCGCACCGCCTCGTCGGAGCTGGCCGCGGGCACGATGGCGCGGGCGCCGGCGGCCAGCGCCGTGACGATCGTGCTCGTGGCGCGGAGCACGTCAATGACGACGACCGCTCGGCCGGTCAGATCCCCCGCATTGAGGCCGAGTGGTGTGTGGTAGACGTCGATCTTCATGCTTGGTCTTTGAGGAGTTGCGGCTCGCGCTCGAGGAATTTCGTGTCCACGTTGCCCGCGACGAAGTCCGGGTGGCGCATGACCCGGCCCAGAAACGGAATCGTCGTGGTCACGCCTTCAATGATAAACGAGTCGAGGGCCTGGCGCATACGCGCGAGCGCTTCCGTCCGCGTGTTGCCGTGCACGATCACCTTGGCCAGCAGCGAGTCGTAGTAGGGCGGAACGGTATAGCCCGCGTAGATGTGCGTGTCCACGCGCACGCCGGGCCCGCCGGGCGGATGATAGGCGGTGATCAACCCGGGCGATGGCTGGAAGTTGCGGCTGGGATCCTCGGCGTTGACGCGGCACTCGATCGCATGACCGCGCAGGCGGTTTCCGTTCATGACGAACGACAGCGGCGCACCGGCGGCGACCGAGATTTGCTCCTTCACGAGGTCGAAGTTCGTACACATCTCCGTCACGGGATGCTCGACCTGGATGCGCGTGTTCATTTCCATGAAGTAGAACGAGCCGTCGGTGTCGAGCAGAAACTCGATCGTCCCCGCCCCCACGTACCCGATGGATTCGGCGAGCTTCACCGCCGAGTCGCCGATGTCCTGACGCAGCGTCTGGTCGACGGCGGGCGACGGCGCCTCCTCGACGAGCTTCTGATGGCGGCGCTGCACGGAGCAGTCACGCTCGCACAGGTGCATGACCTTCCCGTGCGTGTCGCCCATGATCTGGATCTCGATGTGCCGCGGGCGCGCCAGATACTTCTCGATGTAGACCTCGTCCGAGTTGAACGCGGCGAGCGCTTCCTGCTTGGCGAGCGTAAAGGACTGCGCGAACTGATCGGGATCGTTGGCGACGCGCATCCCCTTCCCGCCACCGCCTGCCGACGCCTTGATGATCACGGGGAAGCCGATGCCCCCGGCGACTTGCTGGCCGTCTTCGAGCGACTCCACGGGGCCGGGAGAGCCGGGCACCGTGGGCACACCCTGCTCTTTGGCGAGCTTGCGCGCCGTGGCCTTATCGCCCATTTGCCGGATCTGCTCGGGACTCGGCCCGATGAAGGCGATGTTGGAGGCGCTGACTTTTTCGGCGAATTCGGCGTTTTCGGCCAGAAACCCGTAGCCGGGATGGATCGCGTCGGCGCCGGTGATCTCGGCAGCCGCGATCAGGCGCGGGATGTTGAGATAGCTGTCGCGGCTGGGCGCGCGCCCGATGCAGACGTCGTCGTCGGCGAAGCGGACGTGCAGCGACTCCCGGTCCGCTTCCGAATACACCGCCACCGTCTCGACGCCGAGCTCCTTGCATGCGCGGATCACCCGCAGGGCGATTTCCCCGCGGTTCGCGATCAGCACTTTCTTGAACATCAGGGCGTCAGCTCGATCGCCCCGGCCTGGTCGGCCCCGCCCAGCCGGTTCCCCGACGAATCGACACCGGACACCTTGAGGGCGAACTCGCTGGGGTTCGTCGCGTAGAAAATCGCGCTCTCGTAGCTGATGACGCCCTGCTGGTACCAGTGGAACAGCGACTGGTCAAAGCTCTGCATGCCGTACTGCACCGAGCCTTCTGCAATCAGATCGGGGATGTTGAGCTGTTTCGAGAGATCGCGGATGTTGTCCGCGACGGCGGCCGTATTGATCAGCACCTCAGCCGCCGGTACTCGACCCCGGCCATCCTTACGCGGCACCAGACGGAGCGAGACGATCGCCTGGAGCGCCGTGGACAAGAGGTGCCGGATTTCGTCGTGCTGGTGCGGCGGAAAAAACGAGATCACTCGGCTGACCGTCTGCGTGGCATCCGTCGTGTGCAGCGTCGAGAACACCATGTGCCCCGTGTCCGCCGCCTTGAGCGCCGTGTCCAGCGTCTCCATGTCACGGATCTCGCCGATCAGGATCAGGTCCGGATCCTGCCGCAGCACGTGGCGCAGCGCGGAGTTGAACGTCAGCGTGTCGTTGCCGACCTCGCGCTGCGAGATGTTCGCGTGCTGGTCGCGGTGCAGAAACTCGATCGGGTCTTCGATGGTGATGATGTTGACGCGGCGGTTGGTGTTGACGTGGTTGATCATCGCGGCCAGCGCCGTCGACTTGCCCGATCCCGTCACACCCGTGACGAGGACGAGGCCGCGCGGCTTGAGGGCGATTTCCTCGAGCACGGCGGGCAAATTCAGCTCTTTGATTTGCTTGACCTCATAGGGAATGGCGCGGAAGGCGAATGCCACCGTGCCGCGCTGCTGGTAGACGTTCGTGCGGAACCGCCCCACGCCGGGCACGCCGATCGCGAAATCGGCCTCCTTATGCTCGGCGAATTCCTTGACCTGCCGCGGCGTCATGATCTGCTCGGCGAGCGACTTCAGCTCCTCAGGCTTGAGGGGCGCCGTGTCGAGCGCCACCAGATCGCCGTTCACGCGGATGGTCGCCGGCCGCCCGACCTTGAGCAGCAGGTCGGAGCCGTTGCGCTGCACCATATGCGTGATCGCTTGCTTGAAGTTGAATGCCGGCAGATTGCTGTGCGTCGCCTCACCCATGCGGATCCACCCGGAAAAGGACCTGGCCGAACTCCACCGGCTGCGCGTTTTGTGCGGTGACTTCACGAATCACGCCCGCGACCTCGGACTCGATCTCGTTCATGATCTTCATCGCCTCGATGATGCACACCACCTGCCCCACGTTCACCCGGCTGCCAACCTTGACGTACGGCTGGGCGGCGGGCTCGGGCGACTGATAGAACGTCCCCACCATCGGCGACTTGATTTCACTCAGCTGCGGTCCGGCGGGTGCTAGGGCTGGGGAAGTACTGCCGGGAGCCGCGGAGGGTGTTGCACCGGGGTGCGACACCACGACGTGCGCCGGATCCCCACCCACCGTATTCCCGCCGTGCCCGGCCTTCGAAACCCGCACGGACGACCACGCCCCGAACAACCCGCGGCGGATCTCGATGGCCCCCACCTCGGGGGCATCCTTCAAGATCTGCACGATCTGGGCGATGATGTCGAGCTTCATACCGTGAAGATACCCCCCCTTAGGCCCTACACCAGTTCCACGAGGTCCGTGCAGCCGTCGGTGAGCAGCACCGGGCCATCCGCCGAGAGATGCACATCGTCTTCGATGCGCACGCCGCCGCGGCCCGCCACGTAGACACCCGGCTCGATCGTCACCACCGCGCCTTCGGGCAACGGATCGGCGGCCGTGCGCGCGAGCCGCGGCGCTTCATGCACCTCGAGACCCAGGCCATGTCCCGTCGAATGCCCGAACGCGGCGCCGAACCCGCGGGCTTCGATCGGATCACGCGCCAGCGCATCCGCCTCGCGGCCGCTCATGCCGGCGCGCACGCCTTCGCGCGCGCGCCGTTGCGCCTCCTGCACCAGACCGTACAAGGCGCGCTGCGACTCGTCAGCGCGCCGGCCGACGACCACGGTGCGAGTCACGTCGGCGCAGTACCCCTCTACGACGGCGCCAAAGTCTAGCAGCAGCCACTCGCCGGCCGCTACGGTACGCGTGCTCGTGTGCGCGTGCGGCAGCGCGCTCCGCGGGCCGCTCGCGATGATCGTCGGAAATGGATGGGTCTCGCTGCCGTGCCGGCGCAGCGCGCTCTCGAGCATGCCGGCAATCGCGAGCTCCGTCTGTCCGGGCCGCACCGCCGCGAGTGTGTCGCGCAGTGCGCTGGCCGCCAGCTCAGCGGCGGCGCGGATCGCCGCGACTTCGCCCGCGTCCTTGCGCACCCGCAGCCGCTCGACCAGCTCGCCGCCTGCCTTCCAGCGCCACGCCGCGCCCGCGCCCGACGAAAACCGCTCCGCGTCTTTCACACTGATCGCATGCGCCTCGAAGGCGATCAAACCCCCAGCCCCTAGCCCCCAGCCCCCAGCCAGCTCCTTGAACAACCGGTCCCAGACGCTCGTCCCTTCGATCTCGACACGCGCGACGGCGCCGCTTTGCTGGTGCGCCTGCTGGTCGTAGCGGAAATCGGTCACCAACAGCAGCGCATTCCTTGTCGCCACCGCGACGCCCGCCGACCCGCTGAATCCCGTCAGGTACCGGATGTTGGGACGCGACGTCACCAGGAGCGCATCGAGCCCTTCGGCCTCGAGCAGCGCGCCCAACGCCGCGTGTCGATCCGGCCGTCTATCGCCGCCCGAGGTAGCCGACAAGACCCTCGAGCCCCAGGCGATAACTGTCGGCCCCGAACCCCGTCACCACGCCGACCGCGAGATCGGCGAGCAGCGACTTTCGCCGTTCCGGCTCCCGTCCGAAAATGTTCGAGAGATGCACTTCGACGAACGGCACCTGGACCGCCAGCAGCGCGTCTCGCACCGCAAGACTGGTATGAGTAAACGCCGCCGCATTGATCACCGCGCCGTCCGCACGGGGGGGGCCCTTCAGACCCTGGATCGCCTCCACCAACTCGCCTTCATGATTCGTCTGAATCCAGGTGCACTCGACGCCCAACGCGCGCGCACGCTCGCGGGTCGCGCGCTCGATCTCCGCGAGACTGGTGCGGCCATAAACCTCAGGCTCACGCTCACCCAACAGGTTCAGATTGGGGCCGTTCAGTATGGCGATGTGGGGAGACACTAGGACTTGAGCTTTTTCAGCCACTGCTGGAACTGATCCGCCTCCGCCTCATCCTCAGGCGGCCGTTGTGTCCGGCCGGTCGTACGGCTGCCGCCAGGCGTTTTGGGCGACGCCTCCGTGGCGGTAGCACCCGGTTTCCCACCCGCAAAGAACTCGTCAAAGGAGAAACCGCCGGTCTTCGAGCCATCCTCCGGTGGTGGAGCCGCAGCCGGAGCGGGCTCCGGGGCGGGACGGCGCGCTGCCTCCTCACCAAAGACGGTGTCGAGCGAAATGTGATCGTGGGCCGGATGCGACGGCTCGCCAGGCAGCTGCGGGCTCGGATCGGCTACATCGAAGGCCGCGGCAAGAGTGCTCTGCGACGCCTTGCGACCCGACCAAATGCCTTTGAGAAACGCTTGCGCCGAGACACCCGAGCCCTTTTTGCCGCCAGGCGCCAACTGCTCCGCTTTGGCTCTTAGCTTCGGGTCGTTGGGCCGTTGCGCGAGCAAGGCCTGGTAGACGCGCAACGCGTCCTGCTGATGCCCCTGCTTCAAATACAGCTCCGCCATCGTCTCCGTGAGTACCGGCTCGGCCTTCGATAACGTCGCAGTATCGGCCGCCCCGTCGTCGTCCGACAACGCGACGGCGGCACGCACGCGCGTGGCGCGCGGTGGAGCGGGAGGGGCTGGAGGAGCTGGAGGTCGTGGAGGAGTCCGAGGCGTTGGGGCTTCATCCGGCATGATAAGCGGCAGATCGACCTGGGGCAGCGAATCGTCCAGCTCAGGCGCCCGTTGGTCGCTCTCAGGCGTGGGCGCGTCCAGCTTGAACATGCCGCTGCCCTCGTACTGCGTGCGCGCCAGTCCTTCGATCTCCACCTGCTCGATTTGCTGTGCGTTCAGCTCGACATCTTCCTGCACTTCGAG
>Ga0184632_10000576_pt1 | contig 14593 bp, 12 predicted proteins | sample PLM31_50_b1_FD_133153 | JGI IMG/M metagenome (GOLD analysis project Ga0184632, IMG submission 133153) | Groundwater sediment microbial communities from an aquifer in East River, Colorado, USA - PLM3-1_50_b1 | ecosystem: Environmental > Terrestrial > Soil > Riparian zone | place: USA: East... | reverse complement strand
CGCCGCGCTTGCCGGCGCTTGCGCGCTTGCCGGATGCGCGACTTTGCAGGACACGCCGGCCAAAGAAGCGGCGGTTGCCGCGGCGGCGTCCGTGTCACCGCAGGCGATCGCCAACGCGCAGCGGCTGGCCGGTGCGCCGGGCAGCAATCCGACGACCACTCCACCGCCGCCCAGCGCACAGCGACCGTTCGCCGAGGTCAGCCGCGACGCGAAGGAGCTGCCAGGACTGTTCCGCCTCTGGCAAAAGGACGAAAAGGTATGGATCGAGATCGCGCCTGATCAGTTCGACCACGCCTATTTCTTTTCGACCAACCTCGACCAGGGGTTGGGCGAGAGCCGTTTCCTGGCCGGCTCGATGAGCAGCAGCCTGTCGCGGCGCTTCGGCGGACCTGCGATCGTGATCTTCCGCAAAGTCGGCGGCAACGTGCAGATGATCGCGCGCAACGTCAAATACACGGCGCAGCCCGGAACGCCGGAAGCGCGCGCCGTTGCCGACGCCTTTTCCGACAGCCTGCTCGCCACGGCCGTGATTGCGTCGCAACCGCATCCCGAGCGCAAATCGGTGCTGGTGGAAGCCAATGCGCTGTTCTTCACCGACCTGCCCGGCGCCGCGTCGCGGCTCGAGCAGACGTACCGGCAGTCCTACGCGTTCGATGCCCGCAATTCATCGTTCCGCGAAGTCCGCAGCACGCCCGATTTCGTTTCGCTCAGCGTGACGGCGCACTATGCGCTCGCGCGGGTCATGATTCCGCAGCCCGGCCAGCAGGGCCCGGAGCCGCCTTCCACCATCCCCGACATCCGCAGTCTGTTCCTGGGCTATCACTATTCGCTCGCCAAGCTGCCGGACACGCCGATGCGTCCACGCGTCGCCGATCCGCGCCTCGGATATTTCGGCACCGACCTCTGGGACTTCACCACCGACGATCGCCGCATCCCGATCGTCCACTACGTGAATCGCTGGCGCCTGGAAAAGAAGGACCCGGCCGAGGCGTTGTCCGAGCCGAAGCGTCCGATCGTCTACTGGATCGACCGCAGCGTGCCGGAGAAGTACCGCGCCGCCATCCGCGACGGCGTGCTGGAGTGGAACAAGGCGTTCGAACGCATCGGCTACAAGGACGCGATTCGCGTCGAGATCCAGCCCGCCAACGCCGATTTCAACACGTCGGACCTTCGCCACGCGTCCATTCGCTGGATGACCACGGCGCGCAGCGGATTTTCCGCGATCGGCCCCTCGGTCGTGGATCCGCGGACCGGCGAGATCCTGGACGCCGACATCGGCATCGACGCCACAAGCTTCCGTGCGCTCAAGAGCTACGGCTCGGAGACGATTCCGGCCCGGCCGTCGACCATCGCATACTTCGATGCGCCGTACTGCACGTACGCGGCGGAATCCACCGAGCACGCGGGCTTCGCGATGTCGTTGCTGGAGGCACGCGGGGCAATGACGCTCGACGGCCCGGAGGCCGAGGCGTTCATTCAGTCACGCTTGAAGAGCACGACGATGCACGAGGTCGGCCACACGCTGGGCCTGACGCACAACTTCCGCGCCTCCACCGTCTACTCGGAGGCGCAGCTCGCCGATCGCGAATTCACCAGCAAGAACGGCATCGCCGGCTCGGTGATGGAGTACAACGCCGTCAACATCGCGCTGCAAGGCGAGAAGCAGGGCGAACACCACATGTCGACGCTTGGCCCCTACGACTATTGGGCGATCGAGTATGGCTACCGCGAATTCCCACCCGAGCAGGAAGCGGCGGAGCTCACGCGGATCGCGTCGCGCTCCAACGAGCCGCTGCTGGCGTTCATGGCCGATGATTCGCTGTATTACAGCGGGCTCGATCCGCTGGCCAACACCTTCGATCTCGGCTCCGATCCGCTGCTGTACGCCGAGCGGCAACTGAAGCTTGGCCGCGAATTGTGGCAGCTCACCGAATCGCGGGAGCTGCGTGCCGGTGAAAATTACGCGCTGCTGCGCCGGAACTTCAACCGCGGCCTGTTCGAAGTCCAGCAAAGCGCGCTGCAGGCCGTCAAGTACATCGGCGGTCTGACGTTGCTGTCCGACCATGTGGGCAGCGGACGGACGCCGCTCGAACCGGTGGCGGCGGCGAAGCAACGGGCCGCGCTCAATCTCCTCGCCGAGACGGTTTTCGCCGCCGACAACTTCCGGTTTCAGCCGTCGTTCCTGAGCAAGCTCGCGATCAGCGACCGCGAGATCGACGATGCCAAGGATCTCGGCCGCAGCGTGCCGACGGTCGACGTCGCCGTCGACCAGCAGGTGCTCGCCGTTCAACGCGCCGTTCTCGGTCCGCTCCTCGGGCCGGAGGTCGCGCAGCGGCTGCTCAACAACGAGCTCAAGGTGAGCGCGCCCAAGGCCGCGCTGCGGCTCGCCGACCTGTATGCGACGCTGCACGTCGCGATTTTCAGCGAGCTGAAGTCGGGGCAGGATATCCCGCTCATTCGCCGGAATCTGCAGCGCGAATACGTGTCGCGCGTGGCGGGCGTGATCGTGCGTCCGGCGCCGACCATGCCTGCCGACGCGCGCGCGCTGCTGCGCGCCGACGCCGTCGCCCTCCGCGACGAAATGACGGCGACGCAAAAGCGGCCGCGAACTTCCACCGAAACGCGCGCGCATATCGCCGATAGTCTGGCCTTGCTCGACGAGGCGCTGAAGGCGCCGATGATGCGGCAAGCGCTCTGATGCCGCAGCGCCGGCCGCAGTTGTCGGTCACGCTCGCACCGCTCGACAATCGCGCGCTCGCCAACCTCACCGGACCGCTCGACGCCAACCTGCGGCAAATCGAAGCCGCGCTCGACGTCGCGATTACGCATCGCGGCGGCGCATTTTCCATCGCGGGCGATCCGACGCAATCAGGTCGGGCGGCGGAAGCGCTGAAACGCTTCTACGCGGGAGCAGGAAAGCCGCTGTCGGTCGAGGACATCCAGCTTGGGCTGGTCGAGATCTCGACCCAGGCCGATGCGCCCGTGCCCGCAACCGAGGGCGACGGATCCCCGCACTTGCGCACGCGCAGAGCCGACCTGCACGGGCGCACGCCCAACCAGGTCGAATATCTGAAGGACATCCTCGGTCACGACATCACGTTCGGCATCGGGCCCGCCGGCACCGGCAAGACGTATCTCGCGATGGCCTGTGCCGTCGATGCGCTCGAACGCGATGCCGTCAAGCGCATCGTCCTCGTGCGGCCCGCGGTGGAAGCCGGGGAAAAGCTGGGGTTTCTGCCCGGCGACCTCGCGCAAAAGGTCGACCCTTACCTGCGCCCGCTCTACGACGCGCTCTACGATCTCATGGGGTTCGACAAGGCGGCCAAGCTCTTCGAGCGCACGACGATCGAATTGGCGCCGCTCGCCTACATGCGCGGCCGCACGCTCAATCATTCCTTCATCATCCTGGACGAGGCGCAGAACACGACGCCGGAGCAGATGAAGATGTTCCTCACCCGGATCGGCTTCGGCACCAAGGCCGTGATCACCGGCGACGTCACGCAGACCGACCTGGCGCGCGGGCAAAAGAGCGGCCTCGTCGAATCCGCGCGCATTCTGGCCGGCGTGCGCGGGATTGCTTTCCGGCATTTCACCAGCGCCGACGTCGTCCGCCATCCGCTCGTCCAGAAGATCATCGACGCCTACGATCGCGAGGCGGCCAAGCGCGTTGCCGCCGATAAATGATCCCCCCGAAGACGCCTTCGGCGTCCTCCCCCCAAGGGGGCGCTCGCCTTGGGACGGCCCGGCGGCGAGCCATGATCCCCCCGAAGACGCCTTCGGTGTCCTCCCCCCAAGGGGGCGCTCGCCTTGGGACGGCCCGGCGGCGAGCCATGATCCCCCCGAAGACGCCTTCGGCGTCCTCCCCCAAGGGGGCGCTCGCCTTGGGACGGCCCGGCGGCGAGCCATGATCCCCCCGAAGACGCCTTCGGCGTCCTCCCCCCAAGGGGGCGCTCGCCTTGGGACGGCCCGGCGGCGAGCCATGATCCCCCGAAGACGCCGCCGGCGTCCTCCCCCAAGGGGGCGCTCGCCTTGGGACGGCCCGGCGGCGAGCCATGATCCCCCCGAAGACGCCTTCGGCTCCTCCCCCCAAGGGGGCGCTCGCCTTGGGACGGCCCGGCGGCGAGCCATGATTCCCCCGAAGACGCCTTCGGCGTCCTCCCCCCAGGGGCGCTCGGTGACGGCTTCAGCCAGCGATGCCGCTTAGCCAGGACGAGCAGGACGCGCTGCGCCGGCGCTGCCGGATCGTCGTCGGCGGTCATCGCGAGAGCGCGCCAGGCGAGGAACTGGCAAAAGTCGGCGAATGGTGCCGTGAACATGGGTGGCATGCCGATCGTTATGGCGACGGCGCGCTGATCGGCGCCTTCGAAGCCAAGGTTGCCGCGTTGCTGGGCAAGGATGCCGCGGTGTTCATGCCGAGCGGCACGATGGCCCAGCAGATTGCGCTTCGCATCGCCGCCGAGCGCACGGGGAATCCGCTGTTCGCCATGCATCCGACTTCGCATCTCGAATTGCACGAGTTCCGTGCCTATGCGCGCTTGCAGCGACTCGAAGCCGTGCTCCTCGGACCGCATGATCGGCCGATGCTTGCCGGCGACCTCGAAGCGTACCCTGAACGGCTGGCGGCATTGCTGGTCGAGCTGCCCGCGCGCGAAATCGGCGGACAACTGCCGACCTGGGATGAATTGAGGGAATTGTCCGAGTTAGCGCGTGCGCGCGGCGTGCACCTGCACATGGACGGCGCGCGCCTGTGGGAAGCGCGCGAGGCCTACGTGCCGCGTTCGCTCGCGGACATCTGCGCGCTCTTCGATTCGGTGTACGTGTCATTCTACAAGGGCATCGGCGCACTCTCGGGCGCGATGCTCGCTGGAAGGTCGGAGCTCGTCCGCGAGGCGCGCGTGTGGCGCAAGCGACTCGGCGGCACCCTGTGGCAGCTGCATCCTTACGTGGCGTCGGCCGCCATGCGCTTCGATGCGCAACTCGCGAAGATGCCGGCCTATCGTGCGCGCGCGCTGGCGCTCGCCGATCATCTCGCCCGTATCCCCGGGGTCCGGGTCCTGCCGTTCCCGCCGCAGGTCAACCTGTTTCACGTGTATTGGCCGGCGTCCGCGGCAGCGCTGACCGTCGCGCGCGATCGGCTGGCCGAAGACGACAGCGCCTGGATTGCGGGCCGCTTCAGCGCGGCACCGCTTCCCGGCTGGTCGTATCAGGAACTCTACGTCGGCGACAACCTGCTGGCGTTGGATGACGCGGTGGTGGCGCCTCTTTTCGCGAAGTTGCTGGCCGTGGCGCAAGCGGCACCAGCGTGACGCGGCCCGCCGCGCGCGCCAGGACGAAATCGCCGCCTGTGCTCTCCCTTTCGGTGCAATACGCAAGCAATGCACCGGACCTGCCCGCGCGCGCGCAGGTCCGACGCTGGGTGCGCGCTGCACTCTTGGCCGACGCCGTCGTCACCGTGCGCTTCGTCGAGGCGATCGAGGGGCGCGCGCTCAACGCCGAATTCCGCGGCAAGGACTACGCGACCAACGTGCTGACGTTCGTGTACGATGACGAGAAACCGCGGGCCGGCGACATCGTGTTATGCGCGCCGGTCGTGCGCAAGGAAGCGGATGCGCAGGGGAAAAGTCTGGCCGCGCACTACGCCCATCTGGTGGTCCATGGCATGCTGCACCTGCAGGGCTTCGACCACGAGCATGCGGGCGACGCCGCCGTCATGGAGGCGCGGGAAACCGCGATCCTCGCTCGCCTAGGCCTGCCCGATCCGTATGCCGATGGCTAACGACGACGACACCAAAAGCAGCGACAAGCCGACGCTGATGGAGCGCCTCACGGCGATGCTCCTGCGGGAGCCTGACGACCGCGAGGAGCTGCTCGACATCCTGCGCGGAGCGTTCGAGCGCCACCTGCTCGATGCGGACGCGCTGACGATGATCGAGGGCGTGCTGTCGGTCTCCGAGACGACGGTGCGCGACATCATGATCCCGCGCGCGCAGATGGACTGCGTGTCCATCGACGACGAAGTCCCGCAGTTCATTCCGCTGGTCGTGGAGACGCGTCACTCGCGTTTCCCGGTGATCGGCGAGAGCAAGGACGACGTCATCGGCATCCTGCTCGCCAAGGAGCTGCTCAATTATTACGCGAACCCGGAAGCGTTCAACTTGCGCGAAACGCTGCGCCCGGCCGTGTTCGTTCCGGAATCGAAGCGGCTCAATGTGCTGCTGCGCGATTTCCGCGCCAACCGCAATCACATCGCGATCGTCGTCGACGAGTATGGCGGCGTCTCGGGGCTCGTGACGATCGAGGACGTGCTGGAGCAGATCGTCGGCGACATCGAGGACGAGTACGACTACGACGAAAGCCACGACAACATCATCCCGGAGGCGAACGGCAAGTTCCGCGTGAAGGCGCAAACCGAGATCGCCGACTTCAACGAGCAATTCCACACCGCGTTCCCGGACGACGAGTTCGACACCGTCGGCGGCCTCGTGCTGCGCGCATTCGGCCGTTTGCCCAAGCGCGGCGAGACGACCACGATGGAGGGCCTGCGCTTCCGCGTGCTGCGCGTCGACAGCCGGCGCCTGTACACGTTGCAGGTGGAGCGTATCGCGCCGATGCCTGCAACGGATTCCGTCGCGTGAACGAAATCGCGTTGTCACGCGCGTCATGCTGACGCGCCTGGCTGCGCTCGCCGCCGGCGCGGCGGCGGTGTTCGCGTTCGCACCCTTCGGGTTTTCGCCGGTCAGCGTCGCGTCACTGGCCACGTTGTTCTGGCTGTGGCAGCACGCCGCGACCGCGCGCGACGGTGCGTGGCTGGGGTTTGCGTTTGGTTTCGGTATGTTCGGCGCCGGTGTGTCGTGGGTCTTCGTGGCGCTCGAGACGTTTGGCGGAATGCCGGCGCCGGTCGCCGTCATCGGCACTGCAGGTTTCGTCGGCTATCTTGCACTTTGGCCCGCGCTCGCCGGATGGGCGGTCGTGCGCTTCACCGCTGCGGCGTCCTCGACCCGGCTGCTCGTCGCCGCCGCTGCCTGGACGCTCGCCGAATGGCTGCGCGGATACGTCTTCTCCGGGTTCGGGTGGCTTTCCCCTGGCTACGCCGAACTGTGGCCGGGGGGCACATTGCCGCTCGCCGGCTTCGCGCCGGTGGGCGGCGTGCTGCTCGTTACGCTGACGGTCGCCCTGTGCGCGGCCGCCGTCGCCGGCATTGTCGATGCGCTGGCGCGCGCGCAGCCGCGGCGCGTCGTTGCCTATCTGGCCGGAATTGCGCTTCTGGTCGGCATTGGCGCGTTGCTCACGCGCATCGAATGGACAATGCCCGTCGGTCCGCCGGTCGCGATTTCGCTGGTGCAGGGCAATGTCACCCAGGAGCAAAAGTTCGATCCCGCGTTTCGTCCGCTGAACTACGAGCTCTACGACAACCTGGTCGCGCTCGCCAAGGGCCGCATCGTCGTGTTGCCGGAGAGCGCATTCCCGCAGTTCGCCGACGAGATCCCCGGGTCGGTATTCATCCGCTTGGCCGACGCCGGACGCGCGCGCGACGGCAACGTGCTGGTCGGTCTCTTCACGGTCGAGCCGCCGGTAGCACCCGGTGAAGGCGAGCGCATCTACAACAGCGTCGTGAGCATCGGTGCGGCACCACCGCAACTTTATCGCAAGCATCACCTTGTTCCGTTCGGCGAAAAGATTCCGCTGAAGCCGCTCGTTGGCTGGTTCATCAACTCGGTCCTGGCGATTCCGTTAAGCGACCAGGCGGCCGGCCCGCCCGTGCAGCCGCCATTCGAAGTCGCCGATCAGAGGATCGCCGTCAACATTTGCTACGAGGACGTATTCGGCGCGGAGCTCATTCCCGCGGCGCGCGCAGCGACGCTGCTCGTCAATGTCACCAACGACGCGTGGTATGGACGCTCGATCGGCGCACGCCAGCACAATCAGGTCGGCGCGATGCGCGCGCTCGAGACGGGCCGCCCGATGCTGCGCGCGACCAACACCGGCATTACATCGGCGATCGCGCACGATGGCCGCGTCCTCGCGGAACTACCGTGGTTCGTCCGCGGCATTCTCGAAATCGAGATCGCGGGGCGCACCGGGGAAACACCGTACTTGCGATTCGGCGACTGGCCGGTGCTCATCCTCTCGCTCGTGCTTTTCGCGATCGCAGTATTGCGGAATCGCCGCGGCGCTGTCGACGGAAACCGGTAAAATCCGGATTTTCAATAAGTTACGGCAGGAAATCGGCAGGACTCGCGATGGTCACCTTTCAACAAGTCATCCTCAAGTTGCAGGACTACTGGAGCCAACAGGGCTGCGCGTTGTTGCAGCCCTACGACATAGAAGTCGGCGCCGGCACGTCGCATACCGCCACGTTCCTGCGCGCGCTCGGCCCCGAGCCCTGGCGCGCCGCGTACGTGCAGCCTTCGCGACGACCCAAGGATGGCCGCTATGGCGAGAACCCGAACCGCCTGCATCAGCATCACCAATTCCAGGTCGTGTTGAAGCCCTCGCCCACCGACATCCTCGATCTCTATCTGGGCTCACTCGAGGCGCTCGGGTTCGACCTCAGGAAGAACGACGTCCGCTTCGTCGAAGATGATTGGGAGAATCCGACGCTGGGTGCGTGGGGGCTTGGTTGGGAAGTGTGGCTGAACGGCATGGAGATCACGCAGTTCACTTATTTCCAGCAAGTGGGCGGGCTCGATTGCAACCCAATCACCGGCGAAATCACGTACGGACTCGAACGGATGTCGATGTACCTGCAGGACGTCGAATCGGTATTCGACCTGCGCTACACCGACGCCATGTCGTACGGCGATGTGTTTTTCCAGAACGAAGTAGAGCAATCGAAATACGCGTTCGAGGAATCCAACGCCCCCAAGCTCTTCGAGCAGTTCGCGTTCTTCGAAAGCGAGGCAAGGCGGCTGCTGGAAGCAAAATTGCCGTTGCCCGGCTACGAGATGATCCTCAAGGCCGCGCACACGTTCAATCTGCTCGATGCGCGCGGCGCCATATCGGTGACGGAGCGCGCCGCGTATATCGGCCGGCTTCGCAACCTCGCGCGCACCGTCGCCAGCGCGTACGTGGAAGCGCGCGAAGCGCTCGGCTTTCCCATGCTGCCGCCGGAACGCCGGAGAAACGCGGCATGAGCGTGGCTACGCTGGTCGTCGAGCTCTTCACCGAGGAGCTGCCACCGAAGGCGTTAAGGGCGCTGGGCGAGGCATTCGCCGACGTGTTGGCTGCCTACCTGCGCGGCCAGGATTTCCTCGGTGCCGATTCCGTCGCCACATCATTTGCGACGCCGCGACGGCTGGCGGTCGCGATCACCGGGGTGCGGTCGGCAGCGCCGGACAAAGCCTTCAAGGAGAAGTTGCTGCCCGTCAACGTCGCCTTCGACGCCGAAGGCAAGCCGACCCCGGCGCTGCTGGGCAAGCTCAAGGCCCGCCAACTGTCCCATCTCGACCCGCAGTCGCTGCTGCGCGAGCATGATGGCAAAGTCGAGGCTCTCTACTACGCGAATGTTGCCAAAGGGGGGCCGCTGGCGAGCGCGTTGCAGACCGCACTGGACGACGCGATCGCGAAGTTGCCGATCCCCAAGGTGATGAGCTACGCCAGCACCGGCCAGTACTACAACAACGAGAAGTTCGTGCGGCCCGCGCATCGCTTGCTCGCACTGCACGGCAGCGAGATCGTCAACGTGTCGGCGCTCGGTCTCGATGCTGGCCGCACGACGGATGGCCATCGCTTCCTGTCGCGCGGCGCAATCGAAATCACGAACGCCGAAGCGTATGCACCCACGCTCGAGGCCGAGGGCAAGGTCATGCCTTCGTTCGCCGCGCGCCGTGCCCATATCGTCGTCGCGCTTGAGAGCACAGCCACTGACGCGACGCCGATCATGCCCGACGCGCTGCTCGACGAGGTGACGGCGCTGGTCGAATGGCCGGTCGTTTACGCGGGATCGTTCGACGCAGCCTTCCTCACCGTACCGCAGGAATGCCTGATCCTGACGATGCAGCTCAACCAGCGTTACTTCGCGCTGGCCGACGACAGCGGCAAGCTCGTCAACCGGTTTCTGCTGGTGAGCAACCTCGAAACGCGCGACCCGGCTTTGATCATCGCCGGCAACGAGCGTGTGCTGCGCGCGCGGCTTGCCGATGCCAAATTCTTCTTCGACCAGGACCACAAGCAACGGCTCGAAACACGCGCAGCCAGGTTGCACAGTGTGGTCCATCACAACAAGTTGGGAACTCAGGCGGAACGGGTGGAGCGGCTGCGTTTTCTCGCGACCAGGATCGCGCCCTTCATCGGCGCGGACGCCGATCTGGCCGACCGCGCAGCACTGCTCGCCAAAGCCGATCTCGTCACGGACATGGTCGGCGAATTTCCCGAGCTGCAGGGCCTGATGGGCCGCTACTACGCGGAGCACGACGGCGAAGCCCCGGAAGTGGCCGCCGCGATTGAACAGCACTACTGGCCCAGGGTCGCGGGCGATCGCTTGCCGGAATCCGCGCTCGCCCAAACCGTGGCGCTGGCCGACAAGCTGGAGGCATTGGCCGGCATGTTCGGTATCGGTCAGGCGCCCACCGGCGACAAGGATCCCTTCGGCCTGCGTCGCGCGGCACTGGGCGTCATCCGTATTCTCACCGAGCGGCAACAGCGCGCTTCGCTGTCGAACCTCGTGAGCCTTTCCTTCGATGCGTTCGCTGCGATTCCCGCCGTCAATCGGCAACCGGAAAGCGTTCTCGACTTCATCTACGACCGGCTGCGCGGCTATCTGCGCGAACAAGGCTATTCCGCCAATCAAATTGCCGCCGTGCTCGACGCGCGGCCGGACATGATCGACGACCTGCCTGCGCGTCTCGCCGCCGTCGCCGCCTTCGCCGCACTGCCCGAAGCTGCTGCGCTGTCCGCCGCCAACAAACGGATCGTCAATATCCTGCGCAAGAGCGGCTCCGAGGCAGCCAACGTCGTCGATCGCGCGCGGCTCGCCGACGGCGCGGAGCATGACCTTTACATGGCGTTTCAGAAGCTGACGCCGCAGGTCGAGACCGACTACGGCAACGGCGATTTCACCGGCGCATTGCGTGCGCTCGCCACCGCCAAGCCGGCCGTCGACCGCTATTTCGACGACGTGATGGTGATGGCCGACGATCCGGTCATTCGCGCCAATCGGCTGGCGTTGCTGCGCGGTGTTGCGCAGACGATGAATCGCGTCGCCGACATTTCCAAGCTGGCCCAATAATGGTCCAGCTCGCCTCCGAGGCCGTGTTGCCCACCCGGGCGGTCAAGCTCATCGTGCTCGACCGCGACGGTGTCATCAATTACGACAGCGACCAGTTCATCAAGACGCCCGAGGAATGGCGCCCGGTGCCCGGCAGCCTCGAGGCCATCGCCAGGCTCAACCACGCGGGCTTTCGTGTGGTGGTCGCCACCAATCAGTCGGGCATCGGCCGCGGGCTCTTCGACATGGGGATGCTCAACGCCATTCACGAGAAAATGCACAAGGCGCTCGCGCACGTGGGCGGGCGAGTCGACGCCATCTTCTATTGCCCCCATACCGCCGACTCGAAGTGCGAATGCCGCAAGCCCAAGCCTGCGATGCTCGTCGAGATCGGGAAACGGTTCAACGCGGAGTTGACGGGGATGCCCTGTATCGGCGACTCTTTGCGCGACCTCATGGCGGCCGACGCGGTCGGCGCGCAGCCGATGTTGGTCCTGACCGGCAAGGGCGAGAAGACATTGCGCGAAGGCAGCTTTCCGAAAAACACCGTGATCTTTCCCGATCTCGCCTTCGCCGTAGCGGCGCTCCTCGCCGGCGAATGAGGGGTAGCGGGCTCCGATGCTCTCGGCCATTCGCTCCCTCGCCTTTCTGCTGTTCCAGATCGTCGTGACGCCGTTTTACGCCGCAGTGATGCTGTCCTCGTTCTGGACGCCGCGGATTTGGACTTACCGGATGGCCGCAAGCTGGTGCGCGGTGAACCTGTGGGCGGCGAAGTGGATCTGCGGCATCAGGTGGCGCGTGGACGGTCTCGAGAATGTTCCGGCCGACACGCGCGCGGCACCGCACATCGTGATGTCCAAGCACAGCTCGACCTGGGAAACGCTGTCGCTCACGCAGTACTTCCCCCCGCTCGCCTATGTCGCGAAAAAGGAGCTTCTGAAGATTCCGTTCTTCGGTTGGGGGTTCGCGTTGGCGTCGCCGATCACGATCGACCGCAAGGCCGGCACCGATTCGATGGAGCAGATCGCGAAGCAGGGCCGTGATCGCTTTGCGCAGGGCTTCTGGATCGTCATCTACCCGGAAGGGACGCGCATCCGCGCCGGCACGCGCGCCAAGTACAAGACGGGCGGCGCGCGGCTCGCGGTCGCGATGGACGTCCCGATCATCCCGGTCGCGCACAACGCCGGATATGTGTGGCCCAAGGGGCTTTTCGGCAAGCGTCCGGGGACGATCACGATGACGATCGGCCGGCCGATTTCGCCGACGGCCAAGGAGCCGGCGGCGCTGACGCAGGAAGTGGAAACCTGGATCGAGGGCGAAGTTGCGCGCCTCGGCATCCCGCCATGACTCGCATGCATTCCAGCACCGGTACCGCGCATTTGCGTCTTGACGAAGTGAAAGGGCGCGACCCCTTGCGGCGTGCCCGCGACGGCCAGTTGCGCCGCATCGCGCTAGCCGGCGAGACCGTCGACTACCGGCTGATTCGCGCACGCCGCCGGACGATCGGCATGGAAGTCGACCTCACGGGGCTCACCGTGCGCGCGCCGCGTTGGGTCACGCTCTCCGAAATCGAGGACGCGCTGCTCGAGCGCGCGAACTGGATCGTCAAGGCGCTCGCCGAATGGCGCAGCCGCCGGCGCGACGTCATGCCGCGCGAGTGGATATCGGGTGCTCCGATCCTCTATCGCGGCCGCGAGCTTGCATTGGAAGTCTTTCCGGCGCGGCGTACAAAGATCGCGCCCGACCTCTTCAACCTGACGATACTGCATCCCCGTGCGCATGACGAAGCGCAGGTCGCGGAACTCGTGGGCAAGTGGTTGCGCGACGAGGCGCTGGCGCTGGTGGCGCCGCAGGTGCAGACGTACGCAGGACGCGTGACCGCCACCGCGCCGATTTTCAAGCTGTCCAACACGCGCAGCGAATGGGGCAGCTGCAACGCACGCGGCGAGATCCGCCTCAATTGGCGTCTTGTACAGTTGCCGCCGGCACTGGCTGAATACGTCGTCGCGCACGAGGTCGCGCACCTTGTCGAACTCAACCATTCGCCGCGTTTCTGGGCGTTGGTCGAGACGCTGATGCCTGGCCATGCGTCGTTGCGGCGCGAACTCGAGGATTGGACGGCGCTGCTCGCCGCGTGACCAAATCGTCAGGGCCGGCTTCGCCGCGGCCCACGATTTGGTCCCGAAGATATTTGCGTGGAAGGCTTCGGGCGGCCACGCGCCTTCCACGTAGAAACGACACGAAGCGCGCCGATCATATGGCGCTGCGCGCCCGTTCAGTACCGCGCGTATGCGGATTGAGTGGCTTCGGCGGGCGGCCGCGCTTTTTTCTTGCCAAACGGGTTTTGCCGCCCTCGCGCGGATCGAGGGCGGCGCTTACTCGCCGGGGGCGGAAAGCTCCGAGAGGTTCACCTCGAGCTTCGCCTGCTCGCGCAGCAGGCGGGTCAGCGTTGCCGCGAGGTCCTGCGCCGACCGCGTGTCGCGCCAGCGTCCGTCGTGGGCGCGGAAATGAAATCCGCCGGACCGCGCCGCGACCCAGATCTCGCGATTCGCGACATGGCGGTTGACGATGAGCTTGCCGTTCGCGCCGCAGTCGATTTCGAGAATGCCGTCGTTCAAGCTCCAGTCGACATCCGTGTCGCTTTCGTCGAGCGCCACGTCGAGCGCGGCGCCAATCGCGGCGAGCGCAGCGTCGGCGGAGGCGATGAATGCGGTGTCGGAAGCCATGATGGCGCGTGATAGGATTCACGCCGATGTTACGTCAATTCCGTCTGGCCGCCGTGCTTGTCGCCGCGCTCGCGAACGCGGGTTGCGGCATCAAGGGACCGCTCGTGCTGCCGCCCGCGACGCCGCCCGTCGCGGCTGCGCCCGTGGCGCCGGCAACGCCCGCCTCCGGCACGCCGCCCACGCCCGCTGCAACCACGTCCACGCAAACCGAACGCAAGCCATGAGCCCGCCGGGCCGCCCCAAGGGCGAATACCGGAGCGCGCAGCGCGAAGGATTCTTATGAGCCCGCCGGGCCGCCCCAAGGGCGAATACCGGAGCGCGCAGCGCGAAGGATTCTTATGACACCGCCGGGCCGCCCCAAGGGCGAATACCGGAGCGCGCAGCGCGAAGGATTCTTATGACACCGCCGGGCCGTCCCAAGAGCGAATACCGGAGCGCGCGGCGCGCAGGTAACCCGGTCAGCGCGTTCGCCTACCGCGACGGCGAGCTGCACGCCGAAGGGGTGCCGATGTCCGCGATCGCAGCGCGCTTCGGCACGCCATGCTACGTCTATTCGCGGGCCGCGCTCGAGAACGCGTATCGCGAGTTCGACGGGGCGTTCGACGGCGTTGCGCACCTCGTCTGTTACGCGCTCAAGGCCAATTCCAATCTTGCGATCCTG
>Ga0184632_10000575_pt1 | contig 14598 bp, 15 predicted proteins | sample PLM31_50_b1_FD_133153 | JGI IMG/M metagenome (GOLD analysis project Ga0184632, IMG submission 133153) | Groundwater sediment microbial communities from an aquifer in East River, Colorado, USA - PLM3-1_50_b1 | ecosystem: Environmental > Terrestrial > Soil > Riparian zone | place: USA: East... | reverse complement strand
TCTTCACGGCGCAGCAGCGGCCCGAGCACCGCGGGCCAGGCGAACGGATCGGACACGGCGAGCTCCCCGTCACATCGAGGCTGTACGCGCCAAGCCTATTCGACTCTGGCACAACCGGGCGGCGGCGGCCCACCCGGCAGCATCCCGTTGCCATGCCTTCGGGTCATGGAGCAGACCCGAGTCGGGCAGCCGACGCTTGCACGTCAGCGGTGCCGGTCTTACCCAGCGCGCGGCTGGCGCCGACTTCCCGCTTCATGGCGGTCCGCCCGGCACGGCCGGGTCTTACGTCCGCTCCACGAGCGTGTTGCGTCTCCCAGCCACTCTGGGCGACGGACACCACGAGCTTGGCGAGGTTACGGGCGGCATTCAGATCACGATCAAGGATCAGCCCGCACGCCTCGCAGGTGAAGGTGCGCTCGGCGAGGGTGAGCTTGGCTTTCACCCAGCCACACGCTGAGCACGTCTTGGACGACGGAAAGAATGGGTCGGCCACCACCAGCCGGCTTCCATACCAGCTGGTCTTGTAGGCGAGCAGACGGCGCAGCTCGGCCATGCCGGTATCGCTGATGGCGCGGGCGAGATAACGGTTGCGGACCATCCCGGCAACGTTGAGCTGCTCGACCACCACCGTGCCATGCTCGGTGGCGAGCCGAGTGGTGAGCTTGTGCAAGGCGTCCCGCCGCAGGTTGGCTGCTCTGGCATGGACCCGAGCCAGCCGCCGCCGGGTCCGATTCCTGCGCCTGGAGCCGGGCGTGCGGCGGGCGAGCTGCCGGTTGAGCTGCCGCAGCTTGCGAAGGGAGTGTTGGAGGGCGCGGGGGTTGGAGATCACCGCACCGGTGGACAGCACCGCCAGATGATGGACGCCCAGGTCCACGCCGACCATGCTCAGCTTGCCGTTGCCGGCCGGGATGGCCCGTTCAACTTCCACAGTGAACGACACGAACCAGCGGTCGGCGGTGCGGCTGATAGTGGCGGCGAGGATGTGGGCGGTGCCTCGCTCCAGGCGACGAGCCAGCTTCCTTGTCGACTCATGGGTCTTGACAACCCCGATCCTCGGGAACTGCACATGCTTGCGGTCGGGAAGCACACGGATGGCGCCGGTGGTGAACCGGCAGGCGACCCGGGCGCGCCGCTTCTTCTTCCGTCGTGGGAAGCCCACCGGGCGGCCCTTGCGGCGACCGTTGCGGGAGTCGCTCCAGTTCTTCAGCGCTCTAGCGAGCGCGTCTAGGCCGCTGTTGTAGGCCTCCTTGCTGTTCTCGGCCCACCAGGGGGCGGCCTGGTGCTTGGCGCGGTTCCATTCGCGTCGCAACTCCGGCAGGGTCCACGGCACCTGCACGTCCTGGCCGGCCTTGCGTTGGTCGAGGCGGGTGGTGACCAGCTCCAAGCCCCAGTTGTAGGCAAACCGCGCCGCACCGGCATGCGAGGCGAGGCTGCCCTGCTTGCGGGGGGTGGGGTCCAGCGCGAACTGGTAGGCCTGCAGGACCATGGCCGTCACGGTGCCTCCCCAAGACTCGCGAGCCTGGTCATGTGAGCAAGCGTAGTGATCGGCCGTGACAGCCACCCGCCCCTGTCCACAGCCCAGACGCTGGTGCGCCGACCGGGCTGCGGCGACCCGTGGGCGATCATCAACACCTCATGCACGCTGGATCTCACCCGCACGGCACAGTCCAGCGGCACCCGGCTGAGGGCGTCGTTGCGCAGCACGTCAACGTCGGCCTCGGTAAGCGGGCGGCTCGCCGCCTTGAGGATCGCTGACGATCCACGTGGCGGGGTCCAGGTAGCCGAACAGCACGCAGCGGTGCTCGGCCTGCTCGGTCACGCCGGGATGTCATCGGTCGACGTAGTTGCTTGTGTGGCGGCGGAGGTGTTCATCCGGCGCCTACTGCCGTCCGGGCGGCGCGGTCATCGCTTCGTGTTCGGCGACGGCGACCACGGCGGCGATCGGCTGGCGGAGGTCGTCGGCCACTCGGTAGCGTTCCGGCATGCTCGACCGGTTGTAGCGCGACGGGGTGAGCTGCTGGCAGACCAGCGCGCCAAGCCCTAGCACCAGCAGCGAGCCCGACACAGCGCCCGCGAGGAACTCGGGCAGCCGTCCCTCCATCCCCAGCAGCATCAGCGCGGCCACAAGCCAGCCCACCAGTAGCCAGCGGGCGGCGGTCCTCATGGCCGCCGCTCCGGGATGGTCAGCGCCGCCCGGTCGCGCCAGAACGACTCGTTCGGCGCCCGGCGTCGGTGGGCGGCTAGGGTGCGCCGGATGGCGCACCACTCCCACACGACCACGAACACGAGTGCGCCGATGACCGCGGCGGCGGCCAGCACGCCGACGGCCACGGCGAAGATCACATTGAGGCTTTCCATTCCCTTGCCCTCCAGTGAAGCTCCATCGTCTCCGGCTCCTGCCCAGCGACCCGGGGCCTTGCTCCCTGCTCCCTCGGCGTTGCCATTCATGCGTCCTGGTCGTTGACCCTCATCTCGTTCGGGTGGTTGGCAGGGCGGCCGGTCGACGTGTCACCGGCCGCCCTGGTGCTCTTGGCGCTTCCCCTTCACGCGCTCGGCGCTACTTCGCCAGGAGCACCTGCGGCTCGGACGGGCTAGGCGCTGGCGGCCTCGCGGGTCATCAGGCCAAGGTGGACCCGGAGCCGGTCCTCCAGCTCGCCGGCCAGCTCGGGATGCTCAGCCAGGAACCGCCCGGCCTGCACCCGGCCCTGGCCGAGTTGGCAGCCGTTGTAGGCGTACCAGCCGCCCGCACGAGTTACCAGCCCAGCCGCCACGCCGGGCTCCAGCAGCCCCGCCTCGCCCAGCACACCCCGGTCGCCCAGCAGCTCCAGCTCGGCGCTCTGCCAGGCCGGCGCGAGCTTGTTCTTGGTCACCACCGCGCGGATGCGGCTGCCGACCACCTGCCCGTCGTCCGTAAGGTGCTCCATCGGCCGCAGGTCCAGCCGCATCGAGGCGTAGTACCCCAGCGCTCGGCCGCCGGTGGTGTAGACCGGGGTGCCAGGAGTTCCGGCTCGCTGGCGAAGTTGGTTGGTCACCACCACCGCAGTCCCCGCCCGCGCGATCGGGCCGGCGAGCTTTCTGAGCGCCTGGCTGAGCAGGTTGGCCTGCACGCCAGCGTGGCGCTCGCCCATCTCCCCGTCGAGTTCGGCCTTGGGGACCAGGGCGGCGATCGAGTCGACCACCAGCACCTCCAGCCCGCCGGAGCCGATCAGCAGGCTGGCGACCTGGAGGGCTTGCTCGCCGTGTTCGGGCCGGCACAGCACCAGCCGCTCCACGTCGATGCCCACGGTGGCGACCCAGGCGAGGTCGAGGGCGTGCTCGGTGTCGATGAAGCACGCGGCACCTCCGGTCTGCTGGGCCTGGGCGATCACCGAGAGGGCCAGGATGGTCTTGCCGGCGCCCTCAGGCCCGTAGACCTCGGTGATGCGACCTCTGGGGATGCCGCGATACCCAGCGCGAGGTCCAGGGCGAGGCTGCCGGTGGCGATGACCGTCGGAGGCGGTTGGGTGTCAGGGTTGAAGGCGACGCCGGGGCCGAAACGGCGGTCGACCTCGCCCAAGGCGTCACAGAGCTCGTGGGCTATCCCCGGTGGTGGGGCCAGCCGAACGGTTGCTGTTGTCATCGTAGGTGGTCAGCTCCTTCCAGGTACACGAGGACAGATCTCCTCACTGCGGCTGGGTGGGCCGGACGGTCGGGCCGGATGCTCGTGCCCTCACCCGTGGGGTCTTTGACCTGGAGGCGGCCGCCCCAACCCAGGCAGGTGTCAGGGCATCACCCCCTTCGTACGAGTGCGCCAGGCTCGACGCCCTGGCGTGGCGTCGGGCAGGCCAGGCAGGGTCGGCTGGTGGGGGCCGAAGCGGGCGACCAACACCGCGCCCCGCGCGGTGCAGACTTGGGTGGTGTGGGCGGCACAGTAGTCGCGGCCGCTGCCCGCCAGCAGGTTCGGCAGCTCGAACGCCACCGTGGCCGCCGCAGGCTCGGCGCACTCCCGCCAGCGTTTGCGGAGCCGGCCGCGGGTCAGCTTGTTGCGATCCTCACCGGCCCCGAAGGGCCGGTGCTACTTCGGGGACCTGGCCAGCCTGAAGGCCACCACTATTGGAGGTTGCGATCCTCACCGGCCCCGAAGGGCCGGTGCTGCTTCAGGTTGCCGCCGAGGTCGGCGCCCCACTCGGTGTTGCGATTCTCACCGGCCCCGAAGGGCCGGTGCTGCCCAGTCCTACGGGATCTGGGGTGGCCTCACCGGCAGAGTTGCGATCCTCACCGGCCCCGAAGGGCCGGTGCTGCTGTTCGCCAACACGATCACGCTGCTCAACCCGATCCTGTTGCGATCCTCACCGGCCCCGAAGGGCCGGCGCTGCACAGGACCTGCCGTTGGATCGCGGTGATGAGGTAGGCGTTGCGATCCTCACCGGCCCCGAAGGGCCGGTGCTGCTGGACGCCTCCGGGACGGCCACCCATGTCGCGCTGGGTTGCGATCCTCACCGGCCCCGAAGGGCCGGTGCTGCTAGGCGTCGACGCTGGGGAGGGTGCCGACCATGGTGTGGTTGCGATCCTCACCGGCCCCGAAGGGCCGGTGCTGCACGTTCTCGGACTGGCCGATCATGTGGCCGTGGATGCCGTTGCGATCCTCACCGGCCCCGAAGGGCCGGTGCTGCCGGTGCCGGTGAGGCTGTAGCCGACGGCGCGTTGGAGGTTGCGATCCTCACCAGCCCCGAAGGGCCGGTGCTGCCCGGGGGTCGTAGGGCGGTGCCCAGGGGGCGTGCTTGTTGCGATCCTCACCGGCCCCGAAGGGCCGGTGCTGCTCGAAGACGACCAGGGAGGGGTTGAGGCCCTCCTTGCTGTTGCGATCCTCACCGGCCCCGAAGGGCCGGTGCTGCCCTTGTGTGTCAACGACGTGGGCGACGACACGCTGTTGCGATCCTCACCGGCCCCGAAGGGCCGATGCTGCTCCAGCTTCATGCCGCCGTGACTCGGCGTCGAAACCTGCTGCGATCCTCACCGGCCCCGAAGGGCCGATGCTGCCCTGCTCGCCGTCGGGGCCGGTGTAGACGTACCCGGAGAGGTTGCGATCCTCACCGGCCCCGAAGGGCCGATGCTGCTGCCCGCCTCGGTCACCGAGTCCGCGAGGATGTGGCTGTTGCGATCCTCACCGGCCCCGAAGGGCCGATGCTGCCGGCAGCCGAGACAGGAGACGACCTTGGACGACCTAGAGTTGCGATCCTCACCGGCCCCGAAGGGCCGATGCTGCTTCAGCACCGTTCCCGCCCCGCCGTCCGTTCTGAGGTTGCGATCCTCACCGGCCCCGAAGGGCCGATGCTGCGGTTCGTGACCAGCATGCATCGTGCTCGAGGGTGCTGCCGTCGTCGTGATCAGTCAACGTCTTGGGGCATTTGTGATGGACTGTCGGTTCGGAACCCCGTGGTGTGGCGCGTGGACTTCGGGTTCCTAGATGACCAGGGGGCCTCGCGGGTCGATCTCGCGTGGTGTCCCAAGGTGCTCGACGTCGTCAAGGGCTCGGGCCGGGAGCCGGTACAGGCGGACGCTGTCGCGGGCACGGTCGATGACAGCATCCAGCGCGGCGACCAGGCGAGGCTTGTCCTTGTCGGGGCAGACGACCTCGAAAACCGACTGCTGGACGCGGTGTCCGTAGGCTTCGCAGATCCTTGCGACGCGGCGCAGGCGGGTCTGGCCGGCCGTGGTGGTGGTGGTGTCGACGTCGTAGGTGACGAGCAGGTCCACCGTCAGGTCACCGTCCAGGGCAGATACTGGTCGAGGTCGCCGCGGAGGTGGCGGGCGAGCAGTCGCGCCTGCACCAGCGGCAGGAGGGTGGCGGGCACCTCTCGGCCGAGTTGGGCGTGTGGCCAGGCGCGGTCGCGGCTGCGCTGCCAGGCGTTGAGCACGATGCGCCGGCCGTGGTCGGTGAGCCGCACCGCACCGCCGGGGAGGTGCTCGAAGTCGATGTCGTGGAGTTCCTGGCGGTTGAGCATCGTGAGCGCAAGCCGGTCTGCCAGCAGCGGGCGGAGCTCTTCCATCAGGTCGAGCGCCAGTGCCGGCTTGCCGGGGCGCAGGCCGTGCAGATAGCCGATGTAGGGGTCGAGGCCGACCTGTTCGAGGGCGCCATGGACGGCGACACGAAGCAGCCCATACAGAAACGACAGCAGGCAGTTGAGCGGGTCGACTGGTGGACGACGGGAGCGGGCAAACGAGCCGTTCAGGCGGCTGGAGATCGTGGGGAAGGCGGCGAAGTAGCCGCGTGCCGCGGTGCCTTCGACCCCAAGCAGCGTGTCGATGTCGCCGGTGCGGGCGGTCTCGGCGAGCAGGTCGGCGTGCTGCTGGGCTGTGGTACGGAGGTGGGCTTGCCGGTCGCCAGTGGCGTCGCGGGCGGCACGAAGCAGCACTTGGCGGCTGTTGTGGAGCTTGCCAGCCACCATGTGCTGGGCGATGGTCAGGCGACGCTGCGGGTCGGTGTGGGCTTGGTGTTGGGCGTGGCGGAGCAACGGGTTGCCGGCAGTCGGGCCGCATAGGCGGGCCCGGAAGCGGCCGAACCCGGTCAGCCAGCTCACAGTGCGGCGGTCGTCGGCGCAGCGCAGCAGCAGCTCGTCGGTGGCGGTGACACCGCTAAACAGCACCAGGTGATCGATGCGGGCCAGCGGGAGGACCTTGCGGCCGGGCCGGTCGGGATGAACCACACGGATGGTGCCGCCGTCCAGGTGCAGGCTAGTGCCCGGGGTCTGGACGTAGAGGGTGTTTAGCAGCTCAGTCACGCCAGCTCCCCAGCCGCCGAGGGGTGAACAGGTCTGACGTTGGAGTGCCGCTGCGGTGGGTGAGTTCGGGCAGGCAGTCGTCCCGCAGCGAGCAGCGACGGCATCGTGTGTCGTTGCGGGCGGGCGGGAGCGCGTGCTGGGCCAGGAGGGCCCGCATCGCCTCGGCGGCCTGGCCCATCCGCTCCAGCAGCGCCTCGGAGATTACGACCTGGTGGCGGCGGCGGTCGGTGGCGGAGTAGACGTAGCCGACTGGCACCGCGAAGCCAGCCTCGGCCAGGCAGGCGGCTTGGCCGGCGAGCTGGACATCGGCCGGCCCGCCGGGCTGGTAGGGGCCGACCTTGTACTCGACCAGCGTGGCCGTGCGGTTGGTGAACTCGACCAGATCGCAGATTCCATGCAGCCCGTGGATTCGGCTGGAGACCGGCAGGGAGCGGATCACGGTGGTCCCGCGGCGTCGGCGCACCGCGGGCAGGTCGACGGCGTGATGGACCAGATCGCCGCGGACGGTGTCGAGGTTCTCGGTCCAGGTGGCCTCCAGGTGGATCAGCGCGGCTTGGCGGTGGCAGTAGTCGACATGCTCCAGCGCAGAGAGCGGGACGCTCACTGGTCCCGCCACTCCGCGCTCGTCGTGGTTGCCGGTCACCTCATGGCCACAGGTCGACCAGCGTGGTGAAGGTGATGCCGGTGGGCAGATCGTCGTTGGCGATGGTGCGCTGGTAGTCGAGGTGGTGGCGGGGCGGCTTGTCCAGCTCGGTGCGCAGTAGCCGCATCCGGCTGGTCAGGCTGGCGGCGGGCGCGGCGCCGAACGCGTTGGGGTGGCTGTAGACGTACAGCCCGCATAGCTTCATCTCCCCGCGGGTCGCGGCCCGGTCGTGGTCGAACATCGACCCAAGCGCGGTCCACAGGGTCTCCAGATCCTGGCTGGTGACGCCGGTGTGGGCGGCGCGGCTGGCGGCATAGAAGGCGTGGGCGCGGTACAGCCCGTAGGGGACGGTCCACTTGGAGCCCATCTCGGTGGTCTGGCCAGCGTCGATGTCTTCCTGGCGGGTCTGGGTCACCCGGGTGATCGCGTGGTCGCTTGGCAGCACCGGGTCCAGGCTGCGGGCGAAGGTGACCTGCAGCGGCCCGCGGACCTGGCCGGCGCCGCGCATCCGGCCACCGCTGCGCGTCTGGCCGGTGTCGGGGTTGTCGGTGTCTCTTGCTCTGCCGGTGCTGAGCACCGCCCCGAACATGCGGATGTCGAAGTAGTGGTCGCACAGCCACCGCTGCGCCTGCTCGCCGTCCCCGCTGTTTGCTCCCAAGGCCTCCTGGATGCGGGTGTTGAGCGCGTGGCCGGCCTCCACGAAGATGCCGTAGCGCGGGTCGCCTGGGTGGATCTGCGGGACGATGTCGCGGATCTTGCGCTTGAGGGCGACGTCGGTGACCAGGCCGTGGCCGGTCTCGTCGTCAGTGCGGGGCTGGTTGCCGGCGTCGGGGTCGCCGTTGGGGTTGCCGTCGGTGACGTCGAACAGCAGCACGATGTCGTGGCGGACAGCGGGGTCGAGGTGGGCGCTCATGCGGATGCTCCTTCCCGCTCGGAGGTGGGTGGCTGCACTGCGGCGGTGCTGCTGGTGCGTTCTGCCCGGGTGGCGGCGCGCTGCTGGTGGTAGCCGAGGATGAAGGCCGCTTGGTCGGCCAGGACAGCGCCGTGCGGCATCCCGCCGGCCGCGGCGAGCTGGGCGAACAGCTCATCCAGCCGCCGCTCGGCGTTGGTCGCCCAGGCTGGCCGGTCGCGGCGCAGCCGCTTGAGCCAGGCGCGGGCGTCCCGCCGGCCGGCGACCAGCGCCACCGCGGGGCTGGTGACCGCGCGGGCGAAGTACCGGTCGGCGAAGGTGGTGTTGAGCGCCTCGTCGCCGCGGGCGCGGGTGGCGGACTGTTGCAGGTCCTCGAGGACCGCGAAGATCCGCCCGGCGAGATAGGCGGGCTGGCGATCGGCGGGGTTGAGGGTGGGCATGAGCGCCTCCGGGTCGGGGATGCCTGGTCGGCGGAGCAGGGCGAGGCGGAGCAGGGCGGCGCGTTCGGTGTCCACGCGCCCGTCGGTGCGGATGCGGTGGACCAGGTGGGCCAGCAGCTTGGGCGGCAGCGGCCTGCCGAGCAGCGCGGTGCCCAGCAGGGCGCGGTAGAGCCCGTCGGGCCGTTCGGCGCCGGAGGCGCCGAACCTGGCGTAGCGGCCCCGCTGGTTGCCGCGACCGGGTATCCACCGCCCCGCCACGACGGCGAGCCGACCCACGCCGACATAGCAGGGCTCGCCGGTCCACGCATCCACCATCGCGTGGTCGCGGAACCAGCGGCCGAGGTTGGCCTTGACGCGGTCCAGGGGCAGCTCGATCCACTCGCGAACCACCACCCGGGAGACGTTGCCGCCGACCACCAGCCCGCAGAACACCACCACGTCGGTGTCCGCAGGCCGACCCCGAGCGGCGCTAGCGAGCAGCTCGGCGACCTGGCCTGGGTCCGGGTCGTCGAGGGTCTCCAGGGTGAACGCCACTTCGTTGGTGACCCACCAGGCCAGCCGCGCGTCCTGCCCAGGCAGGGTTGAACTAGTGGAGGCGCCGGCGAGCAGCCGCTCCAGCGCGCTCATGGCCTGCAGCCCGCAGGTGGTGCAGATCGGGGTGTGGACAAGCTGCGTCCGCAGGTCAAAGCCGTGGGTCGGCTCATTGAAGCTGACCAGCGCCGCGGTCTGGGTCGCGCCAGGAACCAGGCGGGCGGGAAGCTGCTGCGGGATCGTCTGCAGCAACGGCCCCGGCTGCCCGCAGACCAGGCACAGCCCGGTCCTGGTGCTGGCCTTGCGGCCTTGGGCCTCGTCGGCCCAGAACCGCTGGGCTGCCTCGGTGGCATGCAGGAACCTCCCGGCCGCGCGGAACGCGACGAGCTGGCTGCCGACCAACCCCTTAGGACGGATGAGGCTGGTGGCGTGCCCGTCGGCGAAGAAGGCGTGCAGCGCGGCGGCGGGTGACGTGCCTTCGGCGGCGTGCCAGCGCGTCACGAGGTCTTGGAAGGCGCGATGGTAGTCGGCCGCCTTCGCCTGGCGGGCGGGGTCTGATGCCCAGCCGAGCGCGTACTCGGCGGTGTCCACCGCCAGCATCGGCTTGCTGCCAGTCCCGGACCGCTGCACGTACGGCACCGCATGGGTGATGCCGTTGCGGCGCGCGCGGTCTGAGGTGTCGGCCAGGTCGATCGGGTGCGGTGCGGCAAGTGAGCCGTCGGGGTTGAGCTCGACCACCCAGCGGACGGTCTTGTCAGTGTAGAACGGCAGCGGCATCGACCGGTCGGTGCGGGCGAGCTCGACGAGCCGGGCGAGCAGCATCACGCCCTCCCGTCGGTCGGCACGGGCACCTCGATGCCGCGGGCGGGGATGTGCAGCACGCCCCGGTCCAGCCGGGCGGTGAACCATTCCATGCGGATCGGCGGGCCGAAGTGGATGGTATGCAGCATCACCCCCAGGTCCTCGGTCCAATCGATCGGCGGGGTGTCGTCGGGGTCGCCGAAGTCGGCGGTGAACTCGCGGGTGCCAAGGTATGGCTGGTGGAAGCAGGCACCCCGCGACACCCGGCGGCGGAACTGGTCCCGGTAGGCCGCGGCCGGCTTGGTGGCTCGGTCGGTCAACTCGACATGGGCGTGGATGCGGTAGGCGACATCGCGCAGGCAGACCGCGCTGCGCTGGTCCCGCGCGGCGACCGTGTCCACCCCCCCGCCCCGCAGCGCCTGGTCGACCGAGACCAGCGCGCTGGTCTCGTTACGGCGGATCGTGAACTGGCGGATCTCTTTGAGTACCTCGATAGCCACCACGCGGTAGCGCATCTCCGGCTTCCAGAAGATCGCCTCCAAGACCCCACGGGCGGCGGTTGGGGTCATCACCGGGTAGGTGACCCGCTCGACCTTCAGCTCGGGTCGGGAGAACAACGCCGCCTCGCCGCTGACCTGCACGACCAGCGGCGGGTGGCCATCGGGGCCACGCAGCAGCGCAAGCGGAGCGAGCTGGTTCACTGCACGTACTCCTCGATCGCAGGGTCAACAGTGATCCCGGTGTGGGGGTCGTAATCGCCGATCCACTCGGCCAGCGAGCCCGCCGCGCCAAGCTCACCCAGCACCGGACGCAGCAGCGCCGCCACACCCGGCCGGCCAAGCGCCGAGCGGGGCAGGTTAGTGGTAAACGGCTGGAGCTGGCGCAAGGCCGCCAGCTCCGGGCGCGGCGCGACTCGCACCTGGTCGACCAGGTCCCGGACCTGCTGCTGCTCGTCGCTGGTCTCGGCGCCATCCGGGGTGACCACGGCGATGCCGTCGTCCAGGATCATCCGGAACGCCAACCGCCGATCCCGCCTCGAGCCCTCGTCGCCGGCGTCCCGCAGCGGCCCATCGGCCACCGCGGGGAAATCGAATCGGCGGCGGGCTTGCTGGAGCTGCTGGCCGGGATGGTCGCGGTGTTCCAGGTTCAGCACCGCATACAGCGACCGGTAGTAGTCCCGCAGCGCCGCAAGCGAATCCGGGTCGGCCTTGCCCGGCCCGAAGTGCACCCGCGTCACCCCCACCGGGGTGCGATAGGCCGGCGGGGAACCAGCGTCCGGTGGATCGACGATGACCACCCGGCCCGGCTCGGCAAGGCTGCCTTCCCGGTTGGCCCGCCCGGCCGCCTGCAGCAGCGAGTCCGCCGGTGCCAGCGCCCGGTACACCACCGGAAAGTCGATATCGACCCCGGCCTCGATGAGCTGGGTGGAGACCAGCAGCGTCCCAACCCCACCAGCCAGCCGCTCGCGCACCCCGGCAAGCACCCGGCGTCGGTGCGCCGGGCACATCCGGGTCGACAGATGCCACGCGATCCCCGCAGGTACGGCGTGGTGCCAGCGGGCAAACACCCGAGCCGCGTCCGCGGTGGTATTGACCACCACCATCGCCTGGGCGCACGCGGCAGCCTCCTCGGCAACCTCGTCCAGGGTCGGACTGGGATCGGTACGCCACTCAAACCGCACCCGCCGCAGCCGGGCGACCAGCGCTGGCGGGTCTGGCATGATCTCGGTGGCGGGCAGGTCCCGGAAGGGGCTCAGCTCCCAGAAGTCCGGTTGGGTCGCAGATGCCAGCAGCACCGTCGCGCCGAAGTGGGCGACCAGCAGCCGCAGCCCATCCAGGATCGGCACCAGCAGCCGGTGAGGCAGCGCCTGCACCTCGTCAAGCACGATCACCGCGCCGGCAAGCCGATGCACCCGGCGCATCGCGGCCGGGCGGCGGCCGAACAGCGACTCGAACAGCCGCACCGTTGTGGTGACCACAAACGGCGCATCCCAGTTCTCCGCCGCCAGCCGCGCCCACCGCTCACCCGGCCGGTCGGCGTCGAGCTCGACGCCGGAGTGGTGCTCCAATACCACCGGCCCACCACCGCCGTCGGCGTCGAGCAGGGCGCGGTAGACCGCGGCGTTCTGCTCGGTGATGATCAGGAACGGCACTGCGACCACCACCCGGCGCAGCCTGTTGACGGCGGCGTGCTGCAACGCAAACCCTGCCGAGGCAAGCGTCTTGCCGACCCGGTCGACGCCGCCACCCGGAACACCCCCGGCGGCGCCGGCGCCGCGGCCACGCACGCCCGGTACACCTCCTCGCGGACCGCGTCGACCGGGGCCGGCGGGCGGCCCGCAAGCAGCCGACTGCGGGCTGCCTCGAACCGCGCGCGCAGCACCGCGAAGTCGGTGTCCGGGTGCACCGCCGGGCCCGGCGTACCAGCGAAATGCGCGGCCGTGTCAAGGAAGTCGGCATCGCAGAGCGCGCTGAACACCAGCCGCAGCGCCATCTCTCCCACCAACGGCTCAGCCCACCAGGCGGGCAGCTCGACCGTACCGGCATGCGCCAGCTCCGGCATCAGCCTGCCCAGCACCCTTTCTGCATCGGTGTGCCGCTCACGGTCAGCCGGCGTCAGGGACTTCAGCCGGCTGGACAGCGCCGGCGGAGAGCCGAGACCGCCATGGTGGCCGTCGATCGCCAGCGCGAACTTCCCAAGCCCCCGCTCCAGCGCAAGTCGCGCGCCCAGCGTCTTGTGATCAACGCCGACCCGGCTACCGTCAGCCTCAGCGCGGGCCAGCCCCTCCTGCCACCCGCACGACGCCTTTCCCACGTCGTGCAACAGGCCCAGCCACAGGCGACCTGGTCGCCACCGAACGGCCGCGCGAACCCAGCCGCCAACTCCGCGGTCCCCCGCAGATGATCAGCAAGCGCATGCCGGCAGCCAGCAGCATTGGCGCTATGCGCCCAGATCGGACCAAGAACCTTGCTTCGTTCCCCCACCGTCACCACGTCACAGTATGCGAGTTACAAGGCGCTTATCGAGTTTGAACCGCATGATCCTTGCACACCCCCCCGACAACGGATCCATGGCCGATGTTGTGACCCAATGAGAGCCTGGCCAGAGGCGTTCCTTCACTGTCATGTCCGGCTGTCGGCCGAGCCAGCGCCACTCGAAAAGTCAGGAGACCCCAGCTAAGACGGCGACCCGTGGCGCGTCGTCATGACTCGACCCGCCCAGGGGGAAATAAGCGCCGGGGCAGCATCCCCCGCAACAGCGCCGCCTGCCGCAGCGCGCCCTCGGCCTCCGCCGGGTCGCCGAGCTGCCGCCACGCCTGCGCCTCGTGGAGGGCGAGCTGCACGGCCGCCGAGCTGGCCGGCGGCGCCCGGTCCTGACCGGCCCTGGCCAGGTCGACCGCCTCGCGGAGGCGGCCGTCGACCAGCGCCCACCAGGCGCCCGCCTCCAGCACCCAGGCGACCAGCTCGGCGTTGCCGGCCTGACGGGCCAGCCGCAGCGCCGCGTCCCGGCTCGCCTCGGCGGCGTCGCGCTCGCCGGCCTCGAAGTGCAGGCGCGCCAGCACTACCGACAGCCAGCCGGCGGCAGCCAGCAGCCTGCGGCGCTGGGCGACGGTGAGCCGGCCGTCCAGCAGGCTCCCGACGTAGCGGCGCTGTGCGCGCACGGCTGGCAGCAGCGACCCCGGCGGGGTGCTGGCGGCGGCGCCGCGCAACCGCTCGACGGACCGCTCGACGCTGGCCAGCGCGTCCGCGCCCACGTCGGAGGCCTCCGCCAGCCTGGCCAGCTCCATCGCTTCGACCACCGCGTCGGGCCGCGTCCCGGCGGCCGCGGCGACCTCGCCAGGTGCCACGCCGGCCGCGGGACCGGCCGGCGGGGCGCTCCCGGCCGGCGCCGGCCCGGGCGGGTCCGCCGGCCACGGGTCGCCGGCCGCACCGGGCGCGGTGCGCGCGTCCCACTCCTGGTCGGCCAGCCGCCACACCGCCACCAGCCCGCCGCCGGCGTCCAACGCCCGGTCCAGGGCGGCGATCAGCGCCCGGGAGGGTCGGACCGCCGCCCGCTCGACCGCGCCGACGTAGGAGCCGTCGTAGCCGGCCTGCCTGCCGAGCTCGTCCTGGGAGAGGTGACGCAGCGAACGCAGGCGCCGCAGCACGACGCCGAGGCAGGCGGCGAACGACTCGCCCGCCGTCAGCGACCGCGCCCGGCCCATGGACGCCTCCCTTGCAACCGGCCAATGCGAACAAATGGCGAATCGCAAAACATTCGCCAAATCGACCTGGACACCGCGAGCCACCCAAGGTGAGCTTGGCGCCCGAAGCGTCCGTGGGACGCGGACCATACCAGCCGGTAGTGACAAGGAGGACGGACAAGGTGCGGGTGCTCGTGACGGTCCTGGTCGGCCTCGTGGTCGTGCTCGTGGTCCTGACCGAGCTGTGCCTGTTGCAGTCGGCGGCGCTCCGCCGGCGCATCGAGGCGGCGCTGCCTCCCGAGGAGGACGAGCGCTGATGGGGTCGGGGG